>Ga0334888_1000083_pt1 | contig 148845 bp, 116 predicted proteins | sample GraSluR1_MG_FD_207227 | JGI IMG/M metagenome (GOLD analysis project Ga0334888, IMG submission 207227) | Sludge microbial communities from methane-producing bioreactor in Wageningen University, Netherlands - Granular Sludge_3_08-R1 | ecosystem: Engineered > Bioreactor > Anaerobic > Unclassified... | reverse complement strand
TGGTCCGGCTCCACACGAGGTAGGATCATGAGTAGGCGCATAATGTCTCTTTCCGCCGGCCGAATGGATCGAACAGGCACGACGTTTGACTCATTATACAACTTTTCACCAACCAATGAACAGTCACCTTGCGCGCCCGCTGTTGACGCCAGCGCTCAGCCCCGGTATCATCTGGGGTGTGCTCTCGCACCAGGGCAGAGGGCCCGTCGTTGGCATGCGTGCAGAAGGGAAAGCCAAGATGAGCATACAAAGCGATCTCGTATCCCGGTTGGCAGGCCGGGACGGAGGCGAGCCGATCTTTGTGCCCGATCTGACCCTGTGGCGCCGGCGCAACCACCGCAGAGGCACCCTGCCCGCGCGCTATGCGGATTGGAGCCTGCCCGAGATCTGCCGCGATCTCGGCGTGCCCATCTGGAGCGTCGTGCGCCCCTGGCGCATGCAGCTCCTGGGGCTCGACTCGCAGGAACGCGAGAGCGAGACCGAACGGGTGCGCAGCGTCGAGACCATCGCCGGCGTGCTGACCTGGCGCTGGGAGCGGGCCCCCGATGGCGCCTGGCGACAGGTTGGCTATCCCGTCAAGAGCGCCGCCGATCTACCCGCAGCCGTCGAATGGTCTCGCGCCCTGGAGTACGTGCTCGACACCGAGGGCCTCACCGAACTGGAGATGGCCATCGGCGCCGACGGCCTGCTGGCCATCGAGTTGCCCCCGCGCCCGCTCATGCACATTGTGGCCGAGCTGCTGGGCTGGGGTGACAAGCTGGCGCTGCTGCAAGAGCCCGCCATCGAGCATCTGACCCAGCATCTGGAGAATCGGCTTCAGCCGCTCATCACGGCCCTGGCCCAGACCTCCGTCGCGGTACACGTTGCGCCCGATAGCCTCGGCGATACGGCCATTTCTGAGACGCTCTTTCGGCAACAACTGCTGCCCAGTTACCGGCGCACCATACGCGAGCTGCACGACTATCACAAGCGCCTGGTGGTGCAGGCGCGCGGTCCCATCGCCGGCCTGCTGGACGGGCTGGCCCGCGCCGGTGTGGATGCCGTGGCCGGTTTCGCCTGCCCCCTCGATGGCGAGGGCGGCCTGGCCGAGCTATACGCCCTGGCCAATCAGCGCATGACCCTCTGGGGCGGCCTTCCCCAAGAGGTGTTCTTGCCCGAGACCGACGAGACGACCTTTGTAGAGACCGTGCGCCGCACGGCGCGCATCGCCCAGGGGCGCCGGCGCCTCATCCTGGGCGTCGCCGGGGGCGTCCCCGCCCAGGCCGACCTGGCGCGGGTGCAGGCCACAGCGCAAATCATCCGCGAGGCCGTTGCCTAGGCCGACGGCTCTATCACAAGCAACCGATCATTGGAACCAAGGAGCTCATGGAGTACCAGGCACTATTACAGGATCTTGACTGCACCTTGCGCGATACGATTGCCCTGTGGGATCCGGGCTGGGTGACCTTTAACTGGCGCGCCTACACCTACGACCACACCCGCCGCGTCACCGGCCTGGCCACCACCCTCTGCCGCCAGGAGGGCGGCGACGTGCAGGTGACCGAGCTGGCCGCCCTGCTCCACGATATCACCAAGCCCTACGATGGCGAGTATGTGGTGGATGCCCAGGGCAAGCGCGTGGTGGACGAGCGCGGCTACTGGCACAATGAGGTTCGTCGTCCTCCGCGCAGCAACGCCGTCACGGCCCTGTACGACGAGCTGGGCCTGGCGGGCATGTTGCACAACGAGTCCGGCGCCATCCTGGCCGAGCGCCTGCTGCGCGACCGGGGCGTCGAGGCCGCCTTGTGCGCCCGGGTGGGCGAGACGATCCGCCACCACCTGCTGCCGCCCCAGGATGCGCCGGTGGAGAGCGGCTGCCTGTACGACGCCGATACCATTGACGCCAATATCGGCCTGCCCGCCTTTATCCGCAACATCTACATCCACCTGCACTACTATAACCAGCGCAAGGCCCCCGAGGCGCCCACCATCGAGACGCTGCTGCGCGAACGCCCACTGGAATACCTGCGGCCCTACATCGGCGATAACCTGCCCCAGTGGAACGAGGGCAAGCGCCGCGATTTCATCCCCCGCTTGCAGTCGGCGGCGGGCCGCGCCCTGGCCCAGGCCCGCGTCGAGCGGCTGGCCGAGACGTTTGCCTGGCTGGGCCGGGAGCTGGATGCCTACGCCGGGCAGGCCGATCACACCGGTGTGGACGTGGTGCTCCATTACATGACCCACTGCGACGAGCCCAGCATCGCCGAGGAGACCCGATATCTGGCGGAGCAATGGTTGAACGGGCAGACGAACCCGCGCACCTGCGCGCTTGTGCAGGCCATCCAGCGCGAGATCGAGGGCGCAGCCTGAGGCGGCAGCATCGCGGGCATGTGAGGAGAACCGGCGTTGGGCCTCGTCACTGTGCAAGACAGGGGGCGTCTTGCGTCTCTGCTGTCGCAGGACGCCGCCCTGCATCTATACGAGCTGGGGGATCTGGAAGCGCCCTACTGGCAGCACACCCGCTGGTTCGGGTGGGAGCAGAAAGGCGCGCTGCGCCATGTGGCGCTCCTGTACACCGGCTCGCCGACGCCCGTGCTGCTCGCCTTTGACAGGGAGCCCACGGCGTTGCTGCCGCTCCTGGACGGGCTACGCCCTCTCTTGCCGCGCCGCCTGAACGCCCAGCTCTCGCCCGGGCTCGCCCAGGCGTTCCGGCGCGACTATGCCATCACCCCGCGTGGCCGCTGCCTCAAGATGGCGCTGGATCGGCCCCTGCCGGAACCAGAGGCGTCCAATGTGCGCTGCCAGCCCTTGACGCCGGCCGATGCAGCCCGCCTGGGCGCGTTCTATGCGGCGGCCCACCCCGGCAACTGGTTCGAGCCACAACAACTCGCCACCGGCCTCTACCGGGGCATCCTGCTGGATGGCCAGATCGTCAGCGCCGGTGGGGTGCACGTCATCTCGGAGGCGTATGGCGTGGCGGGCCTGGGGAACATCGCCACGTTGCCCGCCTACCGGGGGCGCGGATACGCGAGCGCCGTGGTGCGGGCCGTTGCCTGCGCCGCACAGGCGCGCGTTGGGCTGATCGGCCTGAACGTAGCCGCCCGCAACGGCGCCGCGTTGCGCCTGTATACCCGCCTCGGTTTTTGCCCCGTGGCCGAGTTCGATGACCTCGGCCTGGAAACCCGCTAAGCCGCCCGCCTACCCGATGCGCGTCTCGGCCAGATACGCCTCGTCCAGCGTCACACCCAGGCCCGGCTTGTTCGGCGGGCTGACCATGCCATCGGCGTCCAGGGTCAGATCGCCGTGGATCAGGCTGCGCCGCCCGCTGCCCTCGGTCACCACGTGCTCGACGATCAGCCCATTGGAGATGGCCGCCACCAGGTGCACATGCAGCAGCGCCGAGCCGTGGGGCGCGACGGGCAGGTTGTGGGCGCTGGCCAGCGAGGCGATGTGTCGGAACTCGGTGATGCCGCCCAGGACGTTGGCGTCAGGTTGCAGGATGTCGGCCCCGCCGCAGGCGATCAGATCGCGAAAGCCATAGCGGGTGTATTCGTTCTCGCCCGTGGCGATGGGGATGCACGTGCCCTGGCGCACCTTGGCCAGCCCCTCGTAATCCTCGGCGTGCACCGGCTCCTCGAACCAGTAGATATCCAGGTCCTCGATGCGCCGGGCGATGCGCAGCGCCTCCAGGGGCGAGTAGGCATTGTTGGCGTCCACCATGATCTCTATGTCTGGCCCGACCGCCTCGCGCACGGCCCGCACCCGCGCCACGTCCTCGCTCATGGGCGCGCCGCCGATCTTCATCTTGATATAGCGGGCGCCGGCGGCCACCTTCTCGCGCATCTCCTCCTGTAGCCCCTCCAGCTCCTTGCCCTCCAGGTAATAGCCCCCGGCCAGATAGGTGGGCACCCGCTGGGCATAGCCGCCCAGCAGCTTGTGCACCGAGACGCCCACCGTCTTGCCCATGGCGTCCCACATGGCGATATCAATGGCCGCCATGGCCCGATTGGTCAAGCCGCGCCTGCCAAAGAGCTTGGGCTGGAACATGCGCTCCCACAGGCGCTCGACATCGAACACCTCCAGGCCCACGGCGTGCTCGCCCAGGGCCAGCGCCGCCTGAAAGACGGTCTGGTCGGCGCCGGGCTGCCCGCCCGCCCAGCCGATCCCCTCGACGCCGTCATCGGTGCGCACCCGGGTAATGACCGTGCCGCTGTGGGCATAGGTATAGCGGCCATTGCGGATGGCCCGCTCGCGGGTGACGCGGTGCAGCGTCGTAACGACCTCGGTAACTCGCATGATCTGCTCCTTATCCTCATGGCACACAGGGCGTCCAACTGGAGCGATTATACGGCGCAGACGGGCGGCGCGCCAGAAAGCCTTGAGGGCTCTCGGCGCGCCGCCCGGGGTGTTGCCAGACGACGCCCCCTCCAGGCAAAAGCGCCGTAGGCCGAGGCGTTAGCCGTTTGCGGGGCGGGCGCCGGGGGTCTTGATGACCAGGAAACGAAAGACCTGGTCCCCCTCGTTGAGCAGCCGGTGCGGGATGCCCTTGGGGCTGTGTACCAGAGTGTCGGCGGTCATGGTCTCTCGTTCATCGCCGATCTCGACGATGCCCACGCCCTCCAGCCCGTAGAAAAGGGCGTCTACGGGGGTGGTATGGGTCTTGAGCGCCTGGCCGGGCTGTAGCGTGATCAGCGTCGCCTGCACGTGCTCGGTGCTGTGCAGCGCCTGGGCCTGCACCCCATGAGGATTGGCGGTATTTTGCGCGTCTTTAGCTTGTACGAGTCTCACGATTTGGCTCCTTTTCTTCTGCGATCTGACCCAGCATAGCCCAGACCCCGCTGCGAGACCGTAACCCTGGTTACATTAGGCATGGAATGCGCGCTGTGTGGTATCAGTTCAGAATTGGGGGGAAAGCGGCCGAGACGTTGTGGACGGCGGCGGCGAACCTTGGAGGGCGGGCGTCTCGCCCGCCACGCCGCGTACGCATGTATGCGTACGCGGCGTCCATAGTCGAGTCTATGTGCTCACCGATTGCAGGATAATGACATCATCGTCCTGGGCAGTTAGAAACTCGCCCCCTCGAATCTGAACTGATACGCTGTGTGGATGGCGCACGCACGCAGTTGACAGCGTTGTCCCCCCGCGATAGGATGATCGCGAGCTTGGTGTCGGCCCGCAGATCGGGTCCGCTGCACGCTCCATATACAGGAGGCCAGCAAGATGTCTACAATGCCGCCTGTCCCCCAAAGAGCCGCCGATCTTCCTCATCGCGCGGGGGCTCTCTTGGCTCTGCTCTTTGTCGGGGCGACTCTGCTGGCGCTCGTGTTGGTATCGCAGAGCAACTACTTGCTGTTCCACGGCCTGGCCGAGTTGATCAGCATCTGCGTGGCGTGGAGCGTGTTTGTGCTGGCCTGGACTTCGCGCCGCCATCGTCTCGCAGATAACGGCTATCTCCTGGTGCTCGGGATCTCGTCCCTCTTTGTGGGCGGCATTGACCTCGTGCACACCCTCGCCTATCGGGGCATGGGCGTCTTTGGCACCCAAGATGCCAACCTGGCTACCCAGCTCTGGATCGCAGCCCGTTATCTGCAGGGCTTGTCGCTCCTGATGGCGTCGGCGCTGCTCTATTCCCCTCCAAAGCTGGTCTCTCGCAGGCCGCTCACCCCCTATGCCCTGGTCCTCGGCTATGCAGGCGTGACGACCCTGCTCGTGGCCGGCATCTTTGGCGGCGTCTTTCCGGTCTGTTATGTCGAGGGGGTCGGCCTGACCCCCTTCAAGCGCGCGAGCGAGTATGCCATCTCGGGCATCCTGCTGCTGGCGATGCTGTTGCTCTGGCGCCGCCGCGAGCGGCTGGAACCTGACATCGTCGGGTGGCTGCTGGTGGTCATTGGCGCGACCATTGGCGCAGAGCTGGCGTTCACTCTCTATGTGGACATATTCGATCTCTCCAACATGGTGGGCCATCTGCTCAAGATTGCAGCCTTTGCAGCCCTCTATCGCGCCATTGTGATCACCGGCATCGAGCGCCCCGCGACCCTCCTTTTCCGCGCGCTGGCCGCCAGCGAGGAGCAGTATCGCCATCTCGCGGAGAACCTGCAAGATTATGTCATGCGCTATGATCGGCAGCACCGCCATCTCTACACCAACCAGGCCGCCCTGTTGGCATCAGGCAAGACGCTCGATGAGTTCATCGGCAAGACGCATCGCGAGATGGGCTTTCCTGAGGATCTGTGCAGCCTATGGGAGAAGGCCATTGATCGGGTCTTTGAGACAGGTCAACCACAGCGCGAGATGTTTGAGTGGGACAGCCCTCAGGGGCGAATCGTGCTGGATTGGCGGGTGACCCCCGAGATATCTGATGGCGCGGTCGTCTCTGTGCTAGGGGTCTCACGGGATATCACCGAGATCCGGCGCGCCGAGCAGGCGCTGCGCGAAAGCCAGATCGAGCTGGCTGCCATCTATGAGAACGCCCCCATTATGATGCTGGTGGTGGATCAAGAGCGGCGCATCCGGCGCGTCAACGGCTCTGCGCAAGGGATCACCGGCGTGCGCGCCGAGGACATGATCGGGCTGCGCTGGGGCGAGGCGGTGTGCTGCTGGAATAGCATCGGCGCTCAAGGGGGCTGCGGGACGGGGCCAATGTGCGCCGAATGTGCCATGCGCCGCATGCTGTTCGACACCCTCGAGACCGGCGCCACCTATACCCAGGTCGAGACATGCCTACCCTTTGCCGTTGAGGGCCGGCGGCAGGAGCGCCATTTCCTGATCTCCACCACGCGCCTCTCGCTTACGAGCGACCCTCTGGCCCTCGTCAGCGTGCTCGATATCACCCAGCGCGTGCGGGCCGAGCAGGCCCTGCGCGCCAACCAGGCCCTGCTGGATGAAACCCAGCGCATCGCTCGCCTGGGCGGCTGGTCCCTCGATGTCGAGACGGGCGCGGTGCACTGGACCGATGAGGTCTACCGCATTCACGAGGTGCCGCCAGAGTTCGACCCCGCGATCGAGAGTGCCCTCGGCTTTTACGCGCCGGAGGATCGTCGCATTCTAAAGGCGGATATCCATCGCGCCATCGAGACGGGGAAGAACTATGACCGCGAGCTACGCTTGATCACGGCCCGGGGGCGCGAGCTTGTGGTGCGCGGCGTCGGCAGGGCCGAGTTCCAGGATGGCCGGGTGGTACGGCTTTCCGGCACGATCCAAGACGTCACCGAGCGCGTCCTTGCGCAGGCGGCCCTGCGCAAGGCGCACGATGAACTGGAACGGCGCGTGCAAGAGCGCACCCAAGAACTGACCGTGGCCAACCAGGAGCTGCTTGCCGTGAGCCGCTCCGAGCGCCAGCAGCGCGAATTGGCCGAGACCCTGATCGAAGCCATGATCAGCTTGAGCAGCAGCCTGGAGCTCGACCAGGTGCTGGGGCGCATCCTGGATCGGGCCGCCCACGTGATCCCTTGCCAGGGCGTGGCCGTGCTCACGATTCAGGATCGGCACATACGCCTCGCCCGGCACAGCGGCTTTGACGACCATCCCGAGGCGCTGGAGGCATTGAGGAAGGGGTTCCCCCTCGATACTTTTCCTCTCCTGGAGGCGCAGTTCCCCGCCGAGCGCCCAGGCATGGCGGCAGAGGAGGAGACGAGCGCGCGTTGGCTGTCGGTGCCCGGCATGGAGTGGCTAGACTGTCTGACGGCGCCGCTGACACAGCCCGGCGAGCGGCCTATGGGCCTGCTCAGCGTCTTTTCCGAGCAGCCCGATCTCTGCAGCGCGGATAGCCCCAGCCTTTTGCAGGCTTTTGCCAGCCATGCCGCCATCGCCATCCAGAACGCCCAGTTGTACGAGGCCGCGCTGCGCGCGCGGCTGGTGGCCGAGACCCTTTCTGCCACCAGCCTGGCCGTCACCCAGAGCCTCGATCTCGACCCTATGTTGGATACTTCGCTGGAGCACGTGCACCGGCTGGTTCCCTATGATAGCGCCAGCATCCTCTTGCCTCAGGAAGAGTCGGTCTTTGCGGTGCATGCCGCGCGCGGCTATGATAGCGACGAGGCCGAGGGCGCCGGCGTCACCGGCGCAGCCGTTGCGCCCAAAGACAACCCGTTGCTCCGGACCCTGCTGGAAGAACGGCAGAGCGTGCTGGTGACGGACACCCGCGAGCACCCCTACGGCGAGCACCCCTTGGGGGCGGCGCACGCCCTTTGCTGGATGAGCGTACCGCTGGTGGCCGGCGACCGGGTGATCGGCATCTGCTTTCTGGACAAGCGTGAGCCCGGCTTTTTTGACCCGGAACACGTCCGGCTGGCCGAGGCGCTGGCCGGGCAAACCGCTGTCGCCATCCAGAACGCCTGGCTATTCGAACAGGTGCGCGCGGGGCGCGAGAGGCTGCAATCGTTGGCCCGCCGCCTGGTGGAGGTGCAAGAGACCGAGCGCCGCTACGTCGCCCGCGAGCTGCACGATGAGGCCGGCCAGGCCCTGACCTCGCTCGTCATCGGGCTGCGCCTGCTGGCCCGCGAGGCCCAGTCCCCCGAGGCAATCGTAGCCAATGTGGTCGAGTTGGAGCGTATCGTGAACAATGTGATCGAAGACCTGCACCGGCTGGCCATGGACCTGCGCCCTGCCAGCCTGGATTATGTAGGGCTGGTGGCCGCGCTGCGCCAGTATTGCGAGTCCCTCAGCGACAAGCATGGCCTGGCGACCCAGCTAGAGGTGGTGCGCCTGGACCAGCGCCTGCCGCCGGAGGTAGAGACCGCGCTCTATCGCATCGTGCAAGAGGCGCTCACCAATGTCGTGCGCCATGCCAGGGCCACCCGCGTAGATGTGCTCCTGGAGCAGCGCGATCATGAGCTGATCGTGATCGTAGAGGACAATGGCATCGGTTTTCCCATTGACGAATTTCGCGAGGGCCATCTGGGTCTGGTAGGCATGCACGAGCGTATCGAGATGCTTGGCGGCACCTTGACCATCGAGAGTACCCCGGATGTTGGCACGACTGTGCGGGTGAGGACGCCCTATGGCAATACGAATTCTCATCGCTGATGATCACGGCGTTCTGAGGGCCGGGCTGCGCGCCCTGCTCAACTCCGAGCCCGACATGCAGGTCATCGGAGAGGCCGCCGACGGCCATACGGCCATTCAGCAGGCCAAGGCCCTACAGCCCGATGTCGTGCTGATGGATATCAGCATGCCCGACCAGGTTGGGCTCGAGGTCACGCGGCAGCTCGTGGCGGCCTTGCCCGGCATCCGGGTCCTGATCCTTACCGTGCATGAGGATCGCGCGCTCTTGCAGGAGGCCATACGCGTTGGGGCCGCAGGCTATATCATCAAGCGGGCCGTCGAATCCGAGCTGGTCAATGCCATCCGGGCGGCCATGCAAGGCGACTTGTACGTACACCCCGCCATGACGCGCGCGCTGCTCCCCCAGTCGCTCTCCCCGTCCACACCCGCAGAAGAGCCTGTCGAACCCCTCACGCCCCGCGAGACCGAGGTGCTCGGCCTGCTGGCCGCCGGCTATACCAACCGCGAGATCGCCGAAGAACTCACCCTCAGCGTGCGGACCATCGAAAGCCACCGCGCCAACCTGATGGGCAAGCTGGGCTTGCACAGCCGTGTTGAGCTGGTGCGCTATGCCGCCGAGCATGGCCTGCTCAAGCCGCCCATGCTCTAGGGCTTGCGACTAACCCCGCGCTATCTACCCATCACCGACGCGCCGGTTCCGTAGAAAACACGGAGCCGGCGTCCGCTTTTCCCCCAAAATCCGCTCCCAAATCCGTACCCCAATCCCGTATCCTTTACCCTTCACGCCCGCGCCCGTCTCGTGTTGAATGGAATCAATAGCCGATGCTTTCCCTTGGGGCAGGGCAGCGCTTGGCATAGCAGGCCAAGTTCGCAGGCAGGGGGTGAGATGCCTACGTATCGCGCGCCGTATCCGCCGTTGCCGTCCGATACCGAACGCGCAGGCAAGACGAGTTTTAACCCAGGACACCTGTACCTGACCATTGGAGACGAGTTGGATGCCCTGTGCGAGGACGTGTCCTGGGAGAGCATTGATTCCGGCAGCGGTATGCAGACGCACACCCTGTTTGTGATCACCATGTTGACCATCTTTCAATTCGCAGAGGATATCCCGGACAGACAAGCAGCCGATGAGGTGCGCACCCGCATGGATTGGAAGTACGCCCTGCACCTGCCCATAGACTATCCCGGCGTCGATCCTGCCAGGCTGAGCGAGTTTCGCCGCAGGTTGCTGCAATACCCCGAAGGGCAACGGGTTTTCGAGTGTATGTTGGCGCGCCTGGCCAAGGTCGGCCTTCTGGGCGGCCAGGAAAAGCGACGCTCTGACGCAGCCCAGGTGCTCACCTCGGTAGAGCGCCTCAGCCTCATCGAAAGAGTGGCCAGGGCCATGCGCATCGCGGTCGAGACCCTGGCAGCCTATCAGCCCGAGTGGCTACGTCGCATCGGGCTGCCCCACTGGTACGAACGCTATGGCGGGCAGCGTGTGGCCCGCCCGCTGCCGACCGGCCAGGCCGAGCAAGACGCCTGGCTGCGGGCAACCGAGGCCGATATCACCTATTTGCTGGCGGCAATCGAGCAGCCAGAGGGCGTCCCTCTGGCCTCGTTAATGGAGATCCAAGCCCTGCGTCAGATACGAGACCAGGAGCTTGGGTCTCCTCAAAATGACCGAGCCGCCGCGCAACGAGAAGCGTAGGCCCACACAGTTCGAAGGAGCACAATCACAATAGGAGGCGAGCATGGAGCATCTCGATGATGGCAGAAACGATGCGACTCAGAGGGCCAGGTTCCCTGGTAGGTGTGCATACAAGCGGAGCGTAACACAACCGGTCTCGCCTCTCTGGGCGCCAGCCAAGTATGAGGAGGTACGCGAATGACTCTACAGCAACGAACAGGCAACTCTGGCTACTATGAACGAGCCCCATCCACCTGGAATGCGCTGGCGACTGTGCTGCTGGCGCTGGCGCTGCTCCTGCCCTTGGCGCCGGCGCGGTTGGCGCCCCAGGCGTGGGCAGCGGCGCCCCAGAGCGTCATAGGCGCGCCTTCCGCCCTGCCGGCGGTGGCCGTCGCCGAGGTGGGAGCCGCCGCCACGGATGTCATCACGCTGCGGGTGGTCAACGCCCGCACCGAACCGCTGGCCCTGGATGGCGGGGGCGTCATCGCCGGAGAGCCCGTCACCACCCCCTACAAGTTCCTGATCAACGTGGACAACGCAGGCGATCCGTTCGATGACACGGATTGCTTTGCCTATCTGGACCCGCCGGATAACACCATCCGCAACCCGAACTATCCCGATGGTTGCGACTGGCCCGGCGTGCGCACCAATCCCGGCTGGTCGCCCATCTACACCCAGGGTGACCAGGACGACCTGAACGAGACCACCGGCATCCAACTGCCCCCCGGCAACTATCTGATCTCGGTGATGGCCGAGGGCTACAAGGTGGATGGCGAGCACTTTACCATCCCGATGGAGGAGCCGGGCCTGATCGAGGTGGGCGTGCAACCCTATCCGCTCCCACCGGCCTCCATGGTGATCAAGGTCTTTCATGACCGCTCTCTGACCAACTCCCAGTTCGACGCCCCGGTCGAGCAGAGCGTCTGCCCAGGAGAGATGTGCATGGCGGGCTTTCGGGTCAGCCTGAACGACATCATGGGCGAGATCACCGTGGACATGTTTGGTAACCCGCTTTGCACCGAGTACGAGCGCGATGGCGTTACGGGCGAGATCCTCTTCGATGAGGATGGCGCCCCGATCCCCATCGTCGGAACGGGCGGCGAGTGCCTCAGCGACGAGACCGGCACCATCCTGATCCCCAACATCGGTCCCATCCGCTATGACGTGCTGGTCACGCCGCCCGATGGCGAGACCTGGATCCAGACGACCACGCTGGAAGGCTCTCACGGCTGGGACACCTGGCTGCAAGAGGGTGGCACCGGCCTGGACAACGAGTTCATCGTCGCTGCAGAGCCCTTCCCGTGGACCATCTTTGGCTTTGTCAAACCCTCTGAGGCGCCGCTGCCGCCAGTCCCCAATGGGGGCAGCATCGAGGGCGTGATCATGGGCATCACGACCTACAGCCCCTCACAGGGCGGCCTGCCGCACCAGGGCGATATCTGGGGCGGCCTGATGGGCGCCAAGCTGGATGAGCCCATCGCCTATCCCTGGCTGTCACTGAACAGCCTGCAGGATGGCGATACGGCCATTTGGGTGGGCGAAGGCAACGCCGATGGCAGTTTTCGTATTGATAACGTACCCCCTGGCGACTATTTCCTGAGCTACTGGGACCTGAACCAGCACTATATCCTGGATTTCGTACAACTCTCGGTGCAGCCCAATCAGGTGACCGACATCGGCATCCGCACCATGACCAACTGGTTCACCAAGTGGTTCGGCGTCGTCTTTCATGACTATAACGAGAATGGACGCCAGGACCCTGGCGAGCCGGGTGTGCCGGACTATGTTGTGGTGCTGCGCGATCGCGATAACACCGAGATTGACCGCATGTCCATCGCCTCGGTGACCGACGCCCAGGGGCGCTATGCCCTGGAAAAGGGTTACCCCATGAGCTCGTGGATGGTGCTGGAGGCCTATAACGACCTCTACCGCACCACGGGGGTCACCTACCAGGCCAGCAACGCCCTCGAAGAGACCACCGTTCTTGGCCCGATCGTGGATGTAAACGTGCTGCCCATCTTTAGCCAATGGGGCCGTCTGGATTGGGGCGTCACGTTCTACGAGCCGGGCACCAACGGCGGCATCGCCGGCACGGTGTTCTATGACACGGCCCGCGCCGAGGACGACGCCCGCTATGCGGGGGCCGAGCCGTGGCAGCCGGGCATCCCCGCTCTGGAGATGCGCCTCTATGCGACGGTCAAGGACGCCCAGGGTGACTTTGTGTTCGAGGCCGACGGCTCGTACATGAAAGGCCCCTTGCTGGCCACCACCGTCACCGAGGACTATGTGCGGCCCAAGGACTGCCAGCCGCTGGATGTGGACGGCAACCCGGTAGATTTCCCGGCCCTGCCCCCCTCCACCGGCGGCTATGACTGCCTGGAAGCCCCGATGATGGGCGTGCAGTTTGGCAACGGCCAGGCCGAGTTGCCCGGCAACTATGGCTTTGGCGAGATCGAGTTCGACCCGCTAACCGGTGACCCGCTGGCAGAGCCGCTGCCGATCCCGCCGGGGGACTATCTCGTCGAGGTGGTCATCCCCACCGATCCGGTGTTTGGGCGGCCGCTCTATCAGGTAACGCGGGAAGAGGACGTCAATATCTATGATGGCGACGTATTCCTGCCGCAGATCCTGCCGCCGGCCTGCGCCGGGCCGCTCCACGTCGTGGATGTGGCGGGCATCATGCCCGATGGACCGAATGCAGTCGAAAACCCCGGCTATGTCGAGGTGGGCGGCAGCCGGTTCGAGGGCATGGAGATGCCGCTCTGCAACGTCAAGCTGGTATCCGTGGTGGACCGCAAGTCCATCGCCCCCATCTTTACCCTCTGGACAGAGGTGCCGATCCCGGGGCGCTGGCGCGGCTATATCATTGATGACCTGAATGTCTCCAGCAACCCGCTCGAGATGTTCTTTGGCGAAAAGGCTGGCCTGCCATACATGCCCATCGGCATCTATGACTTTACCGGACGGCTGGTGCACACCGTGCACTCGGACTTTCACGGGGTGTACGAGGTGATCCTGCCCTCGATGGCCAACTATAACGCGCCGACGCCGAGCGGCATGTTCGCCGGCATGTACTACATCTATGGCAACGATCCGGGGCAGCCGGGTAGCTTTAACGAGCGCTATCACCCGGGCTATCGCTCCATCGGCACCTCGTTCGAGGTCTACCCCGGCGTGACGGTGCCTTCGGACCTGGCGCCCACGCAGAACGGGGCCTTGATCTGGGCGCCGGACTCGCTGGTCTCGCAACTGGCTGCCTGCAAGCTGGACGAGGCCACCCCCGAGCTATACGCCGTCTCTCAGCCCTATATCCAGGGCAGTGGGTTGTTCACCATCTGGGGCAAGGGCTTTGGCGCACAACGCGGCCAGGGCCAGGTGCGCCTGGGCAACTGGATCCTGCCGGTGAATAGCTGGAGCGATCACGAGCTCGTGGTCCGCGTGCCGGGCGGCGTCTCGCCGGGGGCCTACCAGCTCACCATCCGGGCCGACAACCTCCAATCCACGGTCAATGGCCTGACGTTCCACGTACTGGGCGCAGGCTACAGTCCCACGGTGTTCGAGGTTGGGCCGGGCAAAGAGTATGACACGATCCAAAGCGCCCTGGATGACGCCGCCGAGGTGGCGAATGCGCTGGTGGTGGTGTATCCGGGGACCTCGATCCTGTTCGATAACCCTCTGGGCTTTTGGCTCGAGAACCCGATCATCTACTCGCCTGTCAAGCTGCAAGGCGTTGGCCCGGGCGGCGTCTATGCGGATGGCAGCGGCGTCCAGGGCTCGATCCTGGATGGCCGGGGCATGGGCGGCACCGAGGACTATGCCGAGTGGTGGCGCCTGTTTGCAGGCGATATCTGGCTCAATCGTGGCGGTTGGGATGGCAGCCCCGTGGATGGGGATGGCAACCCGCGCCTCTATGAAGGGGCCGTCATCACGGTCTTTGCCGAGGATGGCGAGTTCACCAGCGGCTTTGCCGCCGGCATCGATGGCTTTCGCATCCAGGGCGGCGATCAGCAGGGCTTTCCGAACAACCTCAACCAGATCGGCGGCGGGCGAATCCCCGGCGTTCCGGCAGAGGTGGTGGTGCAAGGCGGCGGCATCTTTGTCAATGGCTACGCCCGCCACCTGCGCATCACCAACAACCTGATCGAGAACAATGGCGGGGCCTATGCAGGGGCCATCCGCCTGGGCACGCCCGATGTGCCGGCGCCGTTCACCGATCACCAGAACGACAACCTCGTGATCGCGCGCAACCGGATCATCGGCAACGGCGGCACCAACCTGGCGGGCGCCATCGGCGTCTTTGCCGGCGCCGAAAACTATGAGATCGCCTATAACGATATCTGCGGCAACTTTTCTGCCGAGTATGGCGGCGGCATCAGCCACTATGGGCTCAGCCCCAATGGCAGCATCCACCACAACCGCATCTACTTTAACCGTTCCTACGACGAGGGCGGCGGCGTCATGGTCGCCGGCGAGCTGCCGGCCATTGCCGGAACCCTCTCGCCGGGGGCCGGGCCGGTGAATGTGTATGCCAACCTCATCCAGGCCAACCTGGCCAACGATGATGGCGGCGGCCTGCGCTTTTTGATGGCGGGCAACTATCTATACAACGTCTATAACAATATCATCGCGAACAACGTCTCCACCCATGAGGGAGGCGGGATCTCGCTGAACGACGCGCCGAACGTCCGCATCTATAACAATACCATCGTCAAGAACCTGACCACGGCAACGGCCATGACCAGCAATGGGCTGCCTGCGCCTGCCGGGCTCTCGACGAGCCGCAACAGCAATATGTTGCAGGCGACCCTGCCGGGCGGCGCGCCGGTCTTTAGCGACCCGCTTTTGTTCAACAACATCTTTTGGGATAACCGCGCCGGAACCTGGACCGGCGGCGGCGTGGCAGGCATCGGCTTGCAGGGCGATCCAAGCCCCGCCTTTTACTGGGACTTGGGCGTCGCCGGCATGCAGGGGCTCTTGAGCCCCACCTATAGCCTGCTGCAAACGCCCTATGGCGCGGGCGATCCCACCAACATCGTCGGGGTCAATCCGCAGTTTGTGGCCGAGTATGACTCGAGCGTCAGGGTCTACCCTTGGCGCGGCAACCCCAACTTTGTCGGGGCGGATATCGTCGCGTTCGAGCTGCCTCCCAACCTGATGGGCGACTATCGCCTGGCCACAGGCTCGCCGGCCATCAATGCGGGGGCCAGCAGCAAGAGCGGCATCATGGCGCCCAACCAGGATATCGAGGCGCATCCTCGCCCCTCTCAGGGACGCTTTGAGATCGGCGCGGATGAGACCGGCCAGGGCTTTCCTGTCACGCCGCCCCTCTTCCCAGGGGCCGGGGGCGCAGATCTGATCCTGACGGCCTCGATGCCAGGGGCAAGCGTCGAGCTACCCTTCAAGACCTGGCTGCCCATCACGCGAGGCGGCAGCGCGCCGCCTCCGGGCGACTTTGGCGGCGACCCAACCAGCTTTGAGTTCGACCCTGTGACGGGCATCACGGTTACCGAAAGCGGCCACGCGGTCTGGAATCCCGCCACCTTTGGCAGCGATCAAGAGGCGTTCTTTACCTTTGTCGCCGTGAGCCCGACGGCCACGCGACAGGATCTGCTGCTCAAGATGGACGGGCTGACGGTCAGCGGCGGCTTGGGGCCCGATACCAGGCTGATCAACGTGGGCTATGACGCCACCACGACCACGGTGCACGTTTCGACGTTGGAGCCGGGCGATGTGTGGGTCACCCATGAGAGCTGGGGCGGCATCGAGTTTGCGCCCGGAGACCAGTTTGGGGCGCGCGCCGCCTCGGGCGGCATCGTCCAGGTCTTTCAGAATGGCGCGCTGATCGGCTGGGCGGATCTGGCCGCCGGGCCAACGCCCTGGCCTTATAACGACCAGGGCGGCAGGATCGGCTTCTGGTTCGTCGCGCCCAGCTTTGATGGCCCCGATGCCGCGATCATCACGGACTTTGGCGGGGGCACGACTCCCTAATCACAGAACAGCCGGGGTGGGGGATGGTCCATCCCCCACCCCCCGAGCAATTGGAGGCAAGAGATGACCACAAAGAACCCACAGAAAAGACTCGGACGCAGGCAGTTCCTGAGGCTGGGGGCCGGGCTGGCCGGCATCGCTGCCGTCCGCGCCATCGCGCCCAGAGCGCTGCTACAGCCTCGCGATGTCGTTCTGGCAGCGCCCAACACCCAGATCACAGAGCCCAACCTGGTCTTTGCCGCCACGGATGGCTGGATCTCCCTGCCGCCTCCGGCGGTGGGGGTCTACCATCCTGACAACCTGGCGCCCGACCCGTTCACAACCTATATCTTTGGCTTTCGGGATGTGACGGGCCAGACGCGCGAGCAGATGCTGGCCCAAAAGATGAAGGCCCAGCTCACCGGCCCGGCATGGTACCTGAACGAGGGCGAGGATTTCACCCTCAAGATCGTCAACCTGGGCCTGCAGATCCGGCCAGATCTGATCGATGCGCACACGCTGCACTTTCACGGCTTTCGCAACGCCATCCCGATCTTTGATGGCGAGCCGCACTCGTCGGTGGGCGTGCCTATCGCTCGCGATCTGACCTACTTTTACCGTCCGCACCATCCGGGCACCTACATGTACCACTGCCACTTTGAGGAAACAGAGCACGTGCATATGGGCATGGTGGGGGCCGTGTTCGTGCGGCCGGCCATGGGCCCCAAGTTTGCCTATAACGATGCCAGCACCGAGTTCGACCGCGAGTTTGTGTTCTGCATGAACGAGGTCTGGACAGAGGCCCACTGGTGCGATTCGCATGTGCAGTTGCCCGAGTGGACCGACTATAATCCCGACTTTTTCCTGATCAACGGGCGCTCCTATCCCGATACCATCGCGCCCGCGGGCCAGGGAACCGACCCGACGACCGGAGACCTGATTGCGCCGGAGGGGCGGCCCGATCTGCAATATCAGCCGATCTCGTCGCTCGTCCGCTGTAACTCGGGCGACCGGGTGCTGCTGCGCTTTATCAACCTGGGGTACAAGGAACTGGCGATGCGCCTCTCTGGCATCAAGATGCGCATCATCGGCGCGGATGCTACCCCGCTGGTGGGCCGAGATGGCACCGATCTGAGCCGCGTCACCGATACGGTGGTCATTGGCTCGGGCGAATCTACCGATGCCATCTTTGTCGCCCCCGAAGTGACCGAGATGACGCGCCTGCTCTTGTACAGTCGCAACTCTAGCCATTCGACCAATGCTGGCGCAGTCGGCTATGGCGGCCAGATGACCGAGGTACATATCTACCCGGCCGGCACGCTGCCGCCCCAGCAAGAACCCAACACATAGCAGGCCAGGAACCTTGGAGTGAGGTGAAACCGATGAAACAACTATCCGCCAGGCTCGTTCGACTGCTATCACTTGTCTTGGCGCCCGCCTTGATCGTCGTGGCGATGGGCGGGGGCGGTGGCCCGGTCACTGCCGCGCACCAACCAATGCCCGCCTATGGCATGGTTTGTACAACCAACCCTACGGCGACCTTTACCCTCACCGCGCGTGAGGGCACCATCAGCACACCGGATGGCAACGTGATCTATATGTGGGGCTATAGCGCAGGGGATGATCCCTTTCAGCATCCGAGCCCGGTCCTCTGCGTGAACGAGGGTGATACCGTCACCATCGTGCTCCAGAACACCTTGTCTCACGATGTCTCGATTGTCTTCCCAGGGCAAGAGGATGTGCTGGCCAATGGCCTGCCCTCACAGCCCCAGTTCGATGGCGGCGGCAACCTGTCCTCGTTCGCGCCGGTGGCAGCGGCCAACGGCGGGAGCATGACCTACAGCTTTGTCGCCAACAAGCCGGGCTCCTACCTCTATCAGAGCGGCACCGAGTCCGCCGTCCAGGTGAACATGGGGCTGTTCGGAGCTTTGGTAGTGCGCCCGGCCAGCAACCCGCTGTGGGCCTATAACGAGATCGTCAATGGCCCAGAAGGCCCACTGACGACCGAGTTTACGCCGAACGAAGAGTTTATCATCTTGCTCTCCGAGATTGACCCCATCCTGCATATGGCAGTGGAACAGGGTCAGCCGTACAACATGAACAACTATCGTTCGCGCTACTGGCTCATCAACGGGCGCAGCTTTCCGGATACCATCGCGCCCAACGGGGCCGACTGGCTGCCCGAGCAGCCTTACAGCGCCATGCTCTACATCCACCCTCTGAACGATGATCCCGGCGCTGGCGAGGCTTATCATCCCAACCCAGCGCTGATCCGCTATCTGAGTGTGGGCACGGACATCTATCCGCACCACCCCCACGGCAACCACGGCCGGGTGATCGCCCATGATGGGAACGCCCTTGTGACCCCGTCGGGCGAGGATATGTCCCACGAAGAGTTCACCCTGCTGATAGGGCCGGGCCAGACCTACGATGTCCTGTTCGACTGGCACGATCCCGAGGGCTGGCACCCGGTGGATAACCCCATCCCGGTCACCATCCCGCAGCTACAGAACCTGGTGTTCGGCACCTTTTATAGCGGCAGCCCCTATCTGGGAGCCGCCGACCTGTTGCCGGTAGGCCACCAAGCGCTCAACTCGTGCGGCGAGTACTATCACATCTCTCACAACCACGCGCTACAGCAGATCACGGCGTGGGGTGTGGTGATGAGCGGGCACATCAGCTTTGCGCGCATTGACCCGCCGCTACCCAACAACTGCCAGTGAGGTTGCCATGAAAAAGACAAAAGGAATCAAGAACCTACCTCTTGGCAGCCAAGAGGGAACCCATCCGCAAAGGTTGCTCTTGCCCCCTGGGGCGCGCAACGTGCTCGGCAGCGTTCTCAAGGTCCTGCTGCTGACGCTTGTCCTCGTGGCGGCGCCCTTGTGGCGCGTTGCTCCGGCGATGGCGGCCCAGATCGCGGCGCCGGAACCACAAGTCGCGAGCCCTGCGCTGACGATCTCGAGCCTGCCTGAGAGCACCTGCGTGCTCACCGGCGATACGCGCACCTGCGAGCTCTGGGCCATGCCCGGACTGATCCAGATGCCCACGGGCGAGGCCGTATCCATCTGGGGCTTTGCCGAGAGCGAGCTGGGGCCCGCGCTCTTGCCCGGCCCCACGCTGATCGCCCTGGCGGGCGAGACGCTAGAGGTGGTGCTGCACAACCAGGTGCCCGGCGAAACCATGGCCCTGCTCTTTCCCGGCCAGCCGGGGATGATCCCCGATCTGGATGGGGTGGGCTTTGGCGAAACCATCACCTATACCATGCCCGCTGACACGCCCGGCACGTTCCTCTATGAGGCCGGTATGACCCCCAACGGCATCCGGCAGGTGGCAATGGGTCTCTATGGGGCCTTGATCGTGCGCCCGACGGCGCCCGGCCAGGCCTATGATGACCCGGCCACCGCCTATGACGACGAAGCGTTGCTGGTGCTCAGTGAGCTGGATCCCACCTTTAACCTGGACCCGAACGGGACCATGATGACCGAGTGGACGCCGCGTTACTGGCTGATCAACGGCGTCCCCTATCCGGACGCTGCCGAGATCCTGACGACGGCCGGCAATACGATCCTGTTGCGTTATGTCAATGCGGGCCTGCGTATCCATACGATGGGCCTGATGGGCCTGACGCAATCGGTCATCGCCGCCGATGGCGAGGCCGCTCCGTCGAGCCACCGGTCTCTGATCGAGATGATCGGCACCGGCCAGACGCTGGATACGCTGGTGAGCGTCCCCGCCTCGGCGCAAGCGGACGCCCTCTATGCCCTGTACGATACCAACTTGTTGCTGCACAACTCGAGCTATCGCGCGGGGCCAGATGAGCCGGTGGCCTTTGGCGGCATGCTGACCTTTATCCGCACGGTGGATGGCGCGCTGCCCGGCGATGCGGGCCCCACGGCCACGGTGCAGATTGACCCGGCCAACACCACCGGCGCTGATGGTGTGACGCTCAACATCCAGCTCGATGATACGGCCAGCGGCAACATGAACGTTGTGGCCGGCGAGTACTTTATTGATAGCCTTGGGCCTGCGGGCGCCGGCGCAGCGCTGACCATCGGCGCGCCCGCCCCCGTGGTGCAAGTGAACGAGTTCATTCCGGCGGCGACGCTGGATGCGCTGGAAAGCGGCTCGCGCATCTTTTACGTGCGCGGCATGGATGCCGCTGCGAACTGGGGGCCCGTGGGGTCGGCGGTCCTGAACCTGGATAAGGAAGGTCCCCTCTCCACCGGCTTGAGCCTGTTGCCGAACCCGACGAATGGAACACGCGCCGTCACGCTGCGGGCCACGGGCGATGATCGCACCAAGGGCCGCAACAATGTGGTGGCCGGCACCTATACGTTGGATGGCGGCGTGCCCGAGCCCTTGGCCCTCAACCGCACCGATGCCCAGTTGACCGCCATGACGGCCGAGTTGCCCGGCGCTTTGCTGGGCGCCCTGCCAGAAGGGCAGCACCCCATCGAGGTAACGGCCCAGGACTCGTTGGGCAACTGGGGCGTCGCAAGCATCATCAACCTGGCCCTCGACAAGACCGGGCCTGTTGCGCCGATCGTCACCCTGGAGCCCGCCATCCTGGATCTCTCCGGGGCGCCGCCGGTGACCCACGTGCGCGTCACGGCGATCATCACCGATGCCCTGTCATCCGGTGTGCAGTCGCCGCTGGCAAATGCCGAGGGATTCCTCCGGAACGCGGGCCCCAACGGCACAGGCTTCCGCCTGTTCCCGAAGGATGGCCTGTTCGATAGCGCGGGCGAGACCGCCTACCTGGATATCCCCATCGCCAGCTTCCTGTTCCTGGCCCAGGGCCAGCACGATGTGCTGGTGCACGGCCTGGACGCCGCAGGCAACTGGGGCGCCCTGGGGACGGCCACGCTCACCATAGATCGCGGCACCACCGATACCGTCGGGCCCACGATCACTTCTCTGGGCATAACGCCCAACCCGACCGGAGGCGCGCAAGAGGTCACACTGACGGCCGGCGCCTCTGATCCGAGCCTGCTCTCGAACATCGCCGCAGCCGAGTGGTTCGTGGGGGCCGATCCGGGCCAGGGGCAGGGTCTGCCGCTGGCGGCCACCGATGGCGTGTTCGATAGCCCCGCAGAGTCGCTCACCGCGTTGATCAACGTGAGCGGCTGGCAGAATGGCACGCACCAAGTGTGGGTGCGCGCCCGCGATGCCCAGGCCAACTGGGGCGCTGCTGCCCTGGTGCGCCTGCTGGTGCAGGGCAACAACGCCACCCAGATCCTGGCGGATAGCTTTGAGGCAGGTCTGGGCCTGTGGAGCGCCGCCGTTGGCGCCATCAGCGTCACGCCTGAGGCGGCCCTGGCGCCCGATGGCGGCGTGATGGGGCTGCAAGCCGATCTGGGCGGCGCAGGCGGCCTGGCCGCACAGTCCGAGGGCGAAGCCGAGCCCGCCTACCTGAGCTATCTCATGCCCGCCGGTGAGAGAGGCTATGCCGTACAGTTCTACTGGGATCCCAATGGGAGCGACTTGGGCGCCGAGCCCCAGGACCTCCTGGTTGGCCTGAACGGTGGAACCCCGGTCTTTGGCATCCAGGTTGGCGCCCCCGGCCTGGCCGACGCCTATCAGCTCCGTGGCTGGGCGTTGGTGGATGGCGTGGCCCAGTTCACCGAGTGGCACGACGTGGCTGACGCGCCCGTCAAGCTGGGGCTGAACTGGCGGGCCGCCGCCGCAGGCTGGCTCTTCTTGAGCATAGACGATACGGTGGTTGAAGAACTGACCGCGCTGAATACCAACGCATACGTGCTGCATGAGCTGTGGCTGGGGCCCTCGAGTGTGGACCCGGCGGCCTCGGGCAGCCAGTATCTGGATGGGTTCCGCGCCGGACGCCTGATGCTGGTGAACCTGCCAGCCCTGAATCGCTAATTCCCCCCCCCCGTACTCGCGGGCCGAGTCCCCCCCAAGGCTCGGCCCGCGAGCCCAAACCAGTGCGCTGGCGCAGCACAACTGTATGAGGAGAAACGAGATGAACGGAACGATAGATGCCGCCGAGACCTTGCGCAGCCCCTGGGCCATGCGCATCCGCCAGCTCATGCTCGCCCTGGGCGTGGTGGTGCTGCTGCTGGCGGGGCTCGCCGCCTGGCGGGCCTATGACAGCTCCCGCATCAGTTGGGAGCCTGGAACCATGCCCATCAGCCCCGAGATCGAAGAGAAATTCGGGGTGCGCTTTACCTTTGTGGCCGTCACTGCCGGCGGGGGCATGGTCGAGCTACGCTACCGCGTCATCGATGAGGGCAAGGCGGCCAACTTTGGCCACTATACCGAAACCTCGCCGATGCTGATCGCCGAGGATACGGGCGAGATCGTGGATGTGACCATCATGGGCTTGCACAACCACCGTGTCGAGCCCGGACGCACCTACTATGTGCTCTATCGCAACACGGGCGGCGCCATCCAGCCGCGCAGGCCCCTCACCATCGCCATTGGCGAATACGAACTCGAACACGTGGTGGCCTGGTAAGGCCGCCCTCAGACGCAAGGCAGAGAACAGATCCGCTCTAGGAGAAATGCTATGAAGATCGCCGGAGCCGCCATCATCGTACTGGCCGTCCTGATCGCCGTTGTGCCCATGTTCACCGATTGTGATTCGCAGGGGAGATCGCTGACCCTCGCCAACGGCAGAGAGATCCCCATGAAGTGCCATTGGTCGGCGCGGGCCGAGCTGGGCCTGGGGCTGCCGCTCTTGGCATTGGGCGTGATGTTGCCGGCCAGCCGGCGCAAAGAGGCCCGGCGTAGCCTGGGCATTCTGGGGGCAACCCTGGGGGCCCTGGTGATCCTGGTGCCCACGATCCTGATCGGCGTGTGCTCAAACCCCGATATGCCCTGCTTGGGGATCATGCAGCCCTCGCTGATTCTGATGGGGGCCCTGGTGGTCGGAATCAGCGGCGCGGTGTTTGTCCTCTCGTGGGGAGAGGACGCAGAGCTGTTGTGAGACCCTACCGGCTTGCGTTGCGCAACGTCTTGGGCAACCTGTTCCGAAGCGGGGCCATCGTCCTGTGCGCCGCTCTGGTGGTGGGGCTGGGCATTACCGCCACCCTGATCACCCGGGGCGCCGAGGACGCGCTGCGCCGTAACCTGAGCCGCATGGGCGCCGATCTGATCGTAATCCCCTGGGGGACAATGTCACAAGACTTTGATGGCGCCCACCTGGTGGGGATGATGACGCGACGCTGGATGCCCAGGGCGTATATGGATAGGGTCTCTGCCGTGCAGGGGGTGGAATCCGTCTCGCCCCAGCTCTATCTGACGAGCGTGGTGGATAGCCCCTTTTGCGCCCATCCCGAAATGCACGTCGTAGCGTACGATCCGGCCACCGACTTCGTGCTGGCGCCCTGGCTAGAGCGTGACCCCATCGGCGCCCTGCGCCTGGGCGAGGCCGTGGCCGGGGCCGCCATCTCGGCGCCCGATGGCGCAAGGGGCATCCATCTGTACGGGTATCCGCTTCGCCTGGTGCGCACCCTGCCCGAGATGGGTAGCGACGTGGACCAGACCCTGTTCGTCAGTTTCGAGACCGCCCTGGCGCTCCATGAGCACGTGCAGGCGCAGCCCAGGCCCGCCTTTGAGATCATGCCGGAGAGCATCTCGACGGCTATGGTCAAGGTACGCCTGGGGAGCGACCCGCATCAGGTGGCGGTGGCCATCCTGGAGCAGGCCCCCGGCGTGGTGCCCATCGAGAGCGCGGGCTTTTTCCAGACCCAGCGCACCCAGGTCGTCGGCCTGTTGCGCACCGTACTCATCCTGGCCGCGCTGATCTGGGCGCTCGCCATCCTGTTCATGGGGATGGTCTTTTCGCTGGCGGCCAACGAGCGCCGCCGCGAGATCGCGATCTTGCGGGCGCTGGGGGCCAACGTCCCCACAGTATTGCGAACCCTGCTATGGGAGGGGGTTGCGCTGGCCCTTGCAGGGGGGGGGGTGGGCATCGTCGTGGCCATCGGCAGCGTCACGCTCTTGGGCGAGCCGCTGGCGCGGGCCTTGGGCATCCGGATCGCGCTGCCCGCCCCCGCGCCCCTTGTGGGCCTGCTGGCGGCCGGGCTGGCCCTCGCCGTGCTCAGCGTGGCCCTGGCCGCCTGGATACCCACCTCAAGGCTGAGCCGCCAAGAACCGGCTCTGACCATGCGAGAATAGGAGCCAAGCTATGCGCCTGATTCGACTCGCCATCCGCAACGTGGCGGGGCACTCGTTTCGTAGCTGGATGGTCTTTTTCTGCGCCACTTTGATGGCCGCACTGGTGATCTCGTCCACGCTGATCCTCGGAGGCGCCAACGATAGCTTGCGCCTGGCTGTGGAACGGCTTGGCGCAGATATCATCGTGGTCCCCAAGGGGCTCGAACAGCGCCTGGAGAGCGCCCTGCTGATGGGCATTCCGGCCTACGGCTGGATGGCCGACACCGTTCCCGATGACATTGCCGCCCTGCCGGGGGTCGAGGCCGTTTCGCCGCAGATCTATCTCTCCACCCTGCGCGGCGCGACCTGCTGCTCGGTGCCAGAGATGTTCCTGATCGCCTATGACCCGGTGACCGATTTCACCGTGCGCCCTTGGCTGGAAAGCACCCTGGGGGAGGGGCTCGATCTGGGGGAGGCCGTGGGCGGCAGCCTTGTGTATGTGCCCGCCGACGACGACGGGCTGTTGGTGTACGGCTATTCCCTCGATCTCAAGGCCAATCTGGCGCCCACGGGAACGGGTCTGGATCAGAGCCTGTTCTTTACGATGGAGACCGCCTACGATATTGCGCTAAACTCTCCTGACCAGGCCGCGAGGGCGCTGGACATCCCGCCCCGCACGGTTTCCTCGGCGTTGGTGCGGGTCGCCCAGCATGAGGATATCCCTCGCGTGGCGCAAGAGATCCGGGCGACCATCACCGGCGTCAGCGCCCTCGAGACGGCCAATCTGTTCCAGGATCAGCGCCAGCAAATGCAGAGCCTGCTGCGCAGCGTGGCGGCGCTCCTGGCGGTCATCTGGGCGCTGGCCGTGGCGCTGATCGCGATTGTGTTTGCCCTGGCCGTCAACGAGCGGCGCCGCCAGATCGGGGTGATGCGGGCGCTGGGCGCGCGGCGCTCCACGGTGCTCACCTCGCTGCTGGCAGAGGCGTGGCTCCTGGCGGGCAGCGGCGGCCTGACGGGCGTGTTTGTCGCGGCCCTGGCCATCGCCCTGTTCCAACGCGCCATCACCCACATGCTGGGCGTGCCCTTTTTGTACCCGCCAATAGGGCAGCTCGCCGCTTTGGGCGCGGGCGCCCTCGCCTTTGCCCTTGTCAGCGCGTCTCTCGCCGCCCTCGGGCCGGCCCTGCGCATTAGCTATCAGGACCCTGCCCTCGCCATGAAAGAGTAATGCCATGATCTCTCTCGAGAACGTATCCAAGATCTATCCCACAGCCCAGGGCCCGGTGACGGCGCTGTTGAATGTCAGCCTACAGGTGCAGGATCAAGAGTTCCTGGTCATCACCGGCCGCTCCGGATCGGGCAAGACCACCCTGCTGAGCCTGATCGCGGGGCTGACCCAACCCAGCGCCGGCGAGGTTCTGCTGGATGGCATCCCGGTCTGGAACCTGCAAGATCGGGCCCAATCGGCCTTGCGAAACGAGCGGATCGGCTTTGTCTTTCAGTTCCCCAGCCTGCTCCCCACATTGACGGCTCTGGAGAATGTCATGCTGCCCGCCATGTTTGGAGCCCGGCCCGACGACCGGCGAGATCGGGCGCGGGCAGCCCTGCTGCTGGAGCAGGTGGGGCTGGGCGGGCGCCCGCGGGCCTATCCCCGCCAACTCTCGGGGGGGCAACAGCAGCGCGTGGTGATCGCCCGCGCTCTGATGAACCGGCCCCAGGTACTGCTCGCCGACGAGCCGACCAGCGACCTGGACGAGGCCACGGAACACGAGATCATGGCCCTGTTTCGCCAGATCCATGCGCAAACCGGCGTAACGATCCTGCTGGTCACCCATTCTGCCGAGCTGGCCCGCTATGGCGGACGCTCGATCCAGATGGCCCAGGGCGAGATCGTGGCCGCATAGCCGGGGCCACGCGGGGAAAGAGATGCAACGCCTGTTCCTGGCGCTCTTTCGGACACGGCGCGCCCTGGCCCTGCTGCTGCTCCTGGCGGCGATGAGCCTGGGGCGCCTGGCAGCCGCACCGCCGCCGGAAAGCGGTGCGAGCCCGCCCGCGACGATGGCCGGCGAGCTGTCATCGGCGCTGGCCACGCTGCCCCCCGGCGAGCGCCTGCCTGTGATCGTGTTGTTCGGCGTTGCGCCCGACCTGCCCTCCTGGCGCAACCAGCCCCGCGCCGCGCGGCTGGAGGGGGTGGTGCGCACGCTGCAAGGCCACGCCGAGGCGAGCCAGGGCAGCCTGGCCCCGCTGCTGGCGCAGTGGGAGGACCAGGGCCGCATCCAGGGGGTGACCTCGCTCTGGATCATCAACGGCCTGGCCCTCAGCGCTGAGCACGGGATCATCCTGGCGCTGGCGGCCCGGCCCGAGGTGCAGCGCATCGTCCTGGACGAGCAGTTTGCCGCGCCGGCCCTGCTGGCCGAGCCCGCAGCCGTATCGCAAGACGAGATCGAGCCCAACATCGCGCTGGTGAACGCCCCGCTGCTCTGGGAGCTGGGCTACCTGGGGCAAGGCGTGGTGGTCGCCAACCTGGATACCGGCGTGGATGCCTCGCACCCCGATCTGGCGGCGCAGTGGCGCGGCGGCGCCCATAGCTGGTTCGACCCGTACGGCCAGCACCCGGATGCCCCCCTTGACCTGATCGGCCACGGCACCGCCAGCATGGGCATCATGGTGGGCGGGAGCCAGGGCGGCAGCGCCATCGGCATGGCGCCCCAGGCCCAATGGATCGCCGCGCGCATCTTTGATGATCGGGGCTATGCCACCACCTCGGCGGTGCATCGCGCCTTTCAGTGGCTACTGGACCCCGACGGCGATCCCTCCACGCCCGACGCGCCCCACGTGGTGAACAACTCCTGGGCGCTCGGGACGAACCTGTGTAACCTGACCTTTTGGCCCGATATCCAGGCGCTGCGCGCGGCGGGCATCGCGCCTGTTTTCGCCGCCGGCAATGCCGGGCCGGGGATGGGCACCGGCTTGAGCCCTGCCAACAACCCGGGCGCGCTGGCCGTGGGCGCCACCGACCTGGCCGACGTGATCTGGCAGAGCAGCAGTCGCGGGCCCTCGGCCTGCGGCGAGCCGCTCTCTCTGTTCCCAGAGCTCGCGGCGCCGGGGGTGGCCATCCGCACCACAGACCGCCACGGCGCCTACCAGATCGCCACCGGCACCTCGCTGGCGGCGCCCCACGTGGCCGGCGCCCTGGCGCTGCTGCTCAGCGCCAACCCCAACCTGCCCCTGGCCCACCAGGAGGCGGCGTTGCTCCGTTCGGCCCACGATCTGGGGCCGCTTGGCCCGGATGACGACTATGGCGCGGGCAGGCTGGATGTAGCCGCCGCCTACGACTGGCTCCTTGAGCGCCCGCGCCTCTATCTCCCTCTGACCGGACGCACGAACCGCTAGATGCCCCGCGCGGTCTGCGCCAGGCCAGGCCCTACTCCCAGCCGATCCACCGCGTAAAGCTCTCCACCTCATAGCGCGGCGAGCGCCCCTGGTTGACCGGCGCGTCGGGATCGGGGTAGCCCAGCGCCACAAAGGCGCCCGGCTGCTCGCCCTCCGGCAGCTCGAACGCCTCCTGGATCAACTCGGGTTGGCCCATCGGCCAGCCCAGCCAGACGGTGCCCAGGCCACGGGCGTGGGCCGCCAGCATCAGGGTGGTCACAATCGCCGGTATGCCCGCGGGCGTCGCGCTGCCGCGCTCGCCGAGATACGAGACCAGCAACGCCACGGGCGCATCGAAAAAGCGCATGCTGCCCCCGGCGAGAAAGGTCCAGACAGGCTCGTCTATACATCCGATGATCCAGGCCATAGGGCCGTTGGCAACGCGCGTCTGCAGGGCCTCGATCTGCTTTTCGCTCCAGGTGCGGACGCTGGCGGCCTCCTCCAGGCGCTGGCGCAACGCCCCGGCCTGGGCGCCGCCCAGCACGGCCACACGCCAGGGCTGGATGTTGCTGCCGGAGGGCGCCCAGCGCGCCACCTCTAGCAGCTCCTCGATCACGGAGCGGGGCACGGGATCGGGACGAAAGGCGCGCACGCTCCGGCGCTCGCGGATCAGGCGGTCTAGCACGGCTACGTCTGACATGGGCGTTCTTCTCCTCTGCTATGGCGATGCGTCCGGTTGCCGCCTGGATCGCCCGACGCAACCCGCTGGCAACCTTGTCGTATAATGTGATAGGAAGCAATGGTCATTGATCACAGACTGCAACAAAAGGGGGATACCATGTCTCGCGATGACGGCATCAAACTGATCGCCATCTACCATTTCATTACGGCAGGGCTCTGCCTGTTGGGCGCCCTGTCCACACTGTTCATCCTGATCGTACCCGTCGCCATGAGCTACGCGCCGCCCCGGGATTTCGCAGCTCTGGTGGTGATCGTGGGCCTGATGTTCGTCCTGCTGGCCGGGCTGGCCCTGCTATATGTGATCACCGGCGTGGCCCTATGGCGGCGCAAAGAATGGGCGCGCTGGGCGACCATCGTGCTGGCGGTGCTGGGCCTGTTCAACTTTCCCATCGGCACCGTCATTGGCGGGTTGATCCTCTGGTTCTTGCTCCGCGAGGACGTGGTGGCAGCCTTTCGCCACGAGGAGTGAGCGCTAGTCGAAATCCGCCGGCCACTCGGGATGGCGGGCATGCTCGAACAACCGCACAAGCTGGCGCGGCGTCACCCGCGCCAGCGATAGCTCCGGCAGGGCGTCCCGCCCGAAAAAGCCCACGCCATCGGTCTCGTCGCTCTCCTGCGCCTGCCCGCCCGTCAACTCGCAGAGAAAGAACAGCTTGTAGATGGCAAAGGGGTGGGGCGGCTGGTGGCCCTGGCGGGCGCGATCATAGACCGCCAGCAGCTTGACGGCGCGGGCCAAATAGCCGGATTCCTCGCGGATCTCGCGCTCCACCGCCGCCGAGGGCGTATCCCCCGGATCGGCCCAGCCGCCCGGCAGGGTCCAGCGGCCATCGGTGCGTTCACGCACTAGGAGCATCCGGCCCTCCTGCAAGACGACGCCCCGCACATCCACCTTGGGCGTGGCATAGCCGGTCTCGCCATCGAAAATCCCGGCGACCCGCTCCGTGGGCCAGCCCGAGCCCGCCGCCATCATCTTGGCGGCGATCTGCCGAACAGCGCCATAGCGCTCCACGTCAAAGGGATTCTGGGCGAACAGCAGGCCATCCTGAGCCAGGGCTTGCAGGCGCATGGCCCATTCCAGCCAGGCATGGGCATTCTCGGGTGTCATCCGCTCTCCTCTCCTCAGGGGGCCGGGGTATAGCGCGAGACGCCGTGGGGCGTCGCGATCCACAGGGCGCCATCGCGGGCCTCGTATAGCCGCGTCACCTGGTTGCTGGCCAGGCCATGCAGGCTGGTGATGGTCGTCCAGCCGCGCTCGTTATGGTGCAACAGGCCGCCCTCAGCCAGCCCCACCCACAGGGTGCCATCGCTAGAGACCAACAGATCGTTGATCGCGGCTCCGGGCAGTTCCTCTCCCAAGCGAACAAGCTGCCAGGCCCCGCCATCATAGTGTAGCAGCCCCGCGTCGCCGCTGGCCCACAGGGCGCCCCCGGGCGCAGGGGCCAGCCGCCAGAGGGCGCCGCGCTCGCCCTCCGGGCCGGCGGGCTGCCAGGCGTCGCCATCGAGGCGATACAGACCGTCATCGGTCGCCAGCCAGAGCTGCCCATCGTCGCCCACGGCCAGGGCATGGATCGCAAGAGGCTCTTCGGCGACGGCATCCGGCGGCAGCGCCTGCCACCGCTCGCCCCGATACACGGCCACGCCATCGCCCGCCGCGTACCAGATCGCGCCCCGGTCATCCTCCAGGAGGGCGACGGGCGTTGCCAGGCCCACGCCGTCGGCCTCGGCCCAGCGCTGCCAGCGCCCCTGGCTATGCCGGTAAAAGCCCTCGGCGGAGAGCGCCCACAGGTCGCCGTTCGTGGCAGCGAGCATCGCCAGCGGGCCCGTCTGCCCGGGGCCACACTGGCCGGGCGTGGACCAATAACCCTCTGCGTACCAGGCCACGCCCTCCTCGGTCGCGGCCCAGAGCGCGCCGTCGGCGCCCTGCAACAGGGCGGTCACGGCCAGCCTCTCCAGGCCGTCCGCCTGTAGCTCATAGCCGGCGCGGTCGTCATAGCGCGCCAATCCTTGGGGCGTCCCAAACCAGAGGGAGCCGTCGGCGGCGGCCAGGGCGACGCTCACAGCCCCGGAGGCCACCAGGGTGCCCTGACCCTCCTCCAGCCGCACGATGCCCTGTTCTGCGCCCACCCACAGGGCGCCATCCGCCGCCTGGACCAGGGCCGTCACCGCTGCCTCCGGCGCGCCCTCCTCCTCGCCGTACCAGGTCCACTCCTGGCCGTCATAGCGCCCCAGGCCCGCATCGGTCCCCACCCAGAGCGCGCCCTCGCTCTCGACCAGCAGCGCACGCACATCCTGGCTGATGAGGCCGTCCTCAGTAGCCAATAGCCGCCAGGCGGCGCCATCCCAGCGGCCCAGGCCCTCGGGGGTGGCGGCCCACAGGCCGCCATCGGGCGTCTCGGCCAGGGCGCGCACGCTGGCGCCCCCCAGGCCGGGCGCGGCCACGAACCCATCGTCGCCATCCGGATCGCGGCGGAACAGGCCCGCGCCCTCGGCGCCCACCCAAAGGGCGCCATCCTGGGCCTCGATCATGCTCAGGGCCGCCGCGCCATCGCCTCCCAGGGCCAACTCGCGCCATCCTAGCTCTGGATCGTACAGGGCCAGGCCCGTGTCGGTGGCGAACCAGAGGGAGCCATCGCGGGCGGCCAGCAGCGGGCGGCGCAACGAGGCGGGCAGGCAGCGGCTGCGATAGAGAACCTGTCGCGTGGCCGGATCCACCTGGGCCAAGCCTCCCGCGCCGCTCAGCCACAGGCTGCCATCGCCCAGGTCAAAGAGCCGTGTGGCGGGGGCGGCATCCCCCCACGGGGCCGCCGCCTCCCACCTTTCACCCGTATAGACCAGCACCCCGGCGTCGGCGGTGGCCCACCAGAGCGAGCCATCCTCGGCCTGGGCCAGGCCCGTCAGCATATGGCTGGGCGGGTCCTCGGGCAATGTATAGGCCTCCCAGGCGCCATCGGCATAGTGGGCCAGGCCCTCCGCCGTGGCCGCAAAGAGGCCCCGGAATTGATCGGGCCACAGGGCATACACGGGGATGCCCGGCAAGCCATCGGCCGCTCCGAAATGCTCCCAGTTCGCCCCATCATAGTGAGAGACGCCCCGATCCGTGGCCGCCCAGATGTGGCCGTCCAGGCCCAGCGCCAGGTCGTGGATCGCGGTCCCGGCCAGGGTCTCGTCTTCGACAAAGGTCTGCCAGGCGCTGCCATCGAAACGGGCCACGCCGGCGGGCGTGCCCACCCACAGTGTCCCCTCGACGTCCTCGGCCAGCGCGAGAATCCGGTCATCGGGCAGCCCATCGGCCTGCCGAAAGACGGTCCAGATCCCATCGGCATAGCGCCAAAGGCCATCGCCCTCAGCGCCAACCCACAGCGCGCCCAGAGCATCCTCCAACAGCACGTTGGGATGCACAGGAGCGCCCTCGGCCGCCGTCAGGTGGACCAACTCGGCGCCATCGGTTCGCAACAGCCCATCCCCCTGCACGGCGAACCAGAGAACGCCATCGCGCCCCTCCAGGGCCGCGGTCACGCTCTGGCCGTCCGGGGCCGCCCATACGGTCTCCCAGCCCGCGCCATCGTTGCGGGCCAGCCCTCCCCGGGCCCCACACCAGAGGGTGTCATCGCTGGCCTGCAAAAAGGTATACACCGCGCTCGAGGGCAGCCCGTCCTCTTGGGTATAGGTCGCCCAGCCCGCGCCATCATGGCGCGAAAGGCCCGCCTCGGTGCCCGCCCACACCAGGCCATCGCGGGCGATCCAAAGGACATGCACCGCCTGGCTGGCCAACCCATCCGGGCTACCGTAGCGGGTCGCCTGGCCCGTTTCCAGATCCCAGCGCACCAGGCCGCCCGCCGCAACCGCCCATATACTGCCATCCGGGTGGCTGGCCAGGTCGCGCAAGTCGCCATAGTCGGCATAGGTGGTCCATTCCTGGCGAGGGACAAAGGCGCCCCGCGTGGGCGAGGGGGCCGCCGGTGAACCGGAGGCCAGAGGCGTCGGCCCAGGGTCCTTCTCTCCCCCAGGCAGGGGGATGGTGGGCAGCGCCTCGGGGGCAGATAGATCGGGTGGAGGCGTGGCCGGGCCTTCCAGGGGCTGCGGAAGCTCGCAACCGGCCAGCCAGAGAGAGAGGCAAAGCAGCCCCATGACGCAGCGCACCCATACCCGGTTTGACATACCGCCTCCCCGCTCCACACGTACCTTGTTCGATTATGGTGCGGGCGGGGAGGCGCGTCAAACGAGGGCCCGCTGCGCCCGGATCACCCGAGCGTCTGGGCTATCTCCTCCACGGTGTAGGCATCCAGGCGTCTGACGCCGGGCCGCGCGGCCTCTTGTTCGGCGCGCTCTACCGTCCGGTAGCGGGTGCGCAGCACATAAGGCGGCTCCGGCGCCCACGGGCGCACCTGCCCGATGCGTGCGCTGCGCGCAGCGTCCATGGCCTCTTGCGCCCTGGCGCGGATCAGCTCGCGGGCGGCGGCGGGGCTGAGAGACAAAGCCGGTGCATCGAACCCGCCTTGCTCGCGCAGACCCTCCTTTACCACGGCGGCCACCAGGCCGGGGGCCAGGGCTTGCGCCTCGTCCGCGCCCGCCCGATCGCCGGCCAGGAACACGCAGGGCACGCCATGGCTCCCCGCCGTGGCAATGTTCATGCCCACCTCGCCCATCAGCACGTCGTTCAGCCAAAAGGCGGCGATGCCGGGCTCAAAGCTGTGATCCAGCACGCCCAGGGGCGCATCGGCCATGCCATGCAGGCCGCACTGGAACAGGGCGTCCCAGCCCTGATCCAGTAGCGGCGGGCCGCCCTCGCCCGCGTTGAGGATCACGCGGCAGGCGGGGTGCACCAGCTCGATATCCAGGCCGCCGGGGAACGGCCCGTGGCCGTCCCAGGCCACAATCTCGGTGGCCCCGCCTGCCAGGGCGCCCTCCACCAGGGCATTCAGCTCCAGCGTGGCCCAGCGCCGCGCCTGGGCATAGTAGGCGCCATCGAACCAGCATTGCGCCCGATGGTTGACCACACCCGCCGTCCCTTCCAGATCGCAGACCACATAGATGCGCATCCTCGTTCGCTCCTTCCCTGTGCGAAACCCAACCATGATCCTTGCGTAGAGAGCAAGGAAGTGAGGATAGCACGCGATTGGATGCGCCCCAAATTGGCCGGGCGTCCCAATTGGGATGCTCTGGCGCGCGGGCGCGAAAGGAGAGGCATGGAAGAGGAAAAACGAACGACGAACAAGCGAACGATCTGGACGATTGTGATTGTGGCGGTGGTCTTGGGCTTGTTGGCATGCTGCTGCATCGGCATCGTGCTGGCGGCCGGCACGGCCCGCTATACCGGCGCTCGCGTGTGGCAGAACGTCCCGGCGGCGCCCGAGCTGCCCGAGATCCTGCGGGCGCCGGCGCTCCCCGAGTCGGACGAGGTGCGCGGCTCTGGCCAGATGGTCGAACGCGAGTATGCCCTGGGGAACGTCAACAGCGTCCGCCTGACCATCGCCGCCGACCTGACCGTCCGGCTGGGATCGCAGCCCTCGCTGCACATTCGGGCCGAGGACAATGTCATTGACCTGATCGAGGTGCAGGAGCGCGGGGGCGACCTGGGCATCTCCATGCGGTCTGGCATCCGCATCGTGCGCCACGGGCCGATCCAGCTCACCCTTACGGTGCCCAGCCTGCGGGCCATCACCAACATGGGCAGCGGCCAGATCAACGGCCCCGACATGAACGGCGCCGAGGTCAGCATCCACGTCAGCGGCTCCGGCGACGTGAGCGTTGGGCGCATTGAGGCCGGGGCGGTCGAGATCATTGCGATGGGCTCGGGCAACGTGCGCGCCCAGGGCGTGGCCGCCGACCGGCTCAAAGTCAACATCAGCGGCTCGGGCTCGGTGTACGCGGGCCAGGGCAAGGTCACGACGCAAGACCTGACCCTGATGGGCTCGGGGAGCTATGCGGCGGGCGAGATCGCCAGCCTGCGGGTGAGCGCCAACATCTCGGGCAGCGGGGACGCGCGGGTACAGGTGAGCGAGGAGCTGACCGGCAGGCTGTTGGGCAGCGGCGACCTGGAGTACATCGGCTCGCCAACGCTCAACGCCAATGCCTTGGGTTCGGGCAGGGTGCGCCAAGTCGGTCCCTAGCCCCAAGAACGCACACATCCCCGAGGGGTTCTGTTCCCTCGGGGATGTTTTTCTGCAGGCGCGCCTACTCGTTGTAGGCGGCGATGCCGATGACGCCCGGGCCGCCGTGGGTGCCCACTACCGGCGTCACATTGGCCATCACCAGTTCCGCCGGGCTCACCCGCGCCCGCAGCTCTTCCGCCATAGCATCGGCCTCGGCCTGGGCCACGGCGTGCATGATGCCGATGTGCAGCGGACGGCTGGTATCCAACTGCTCCAGGATCACCTCGACCACCCGCGAGAGCGACCGCTTGCGCGAGCGCACCCTCTCCAACGGCTCGATCATCCCCAGCTCGGGGCGAATGGTGAGCAGCGGCTTGAGCTGTAGTGCGGTGCCCAGCAGCTTGGCGGCGGCGCCGATCCGCCCGCCCTTGTGCAGGTATTCCAGGGTCTCGACGGTGAAAACGACGTGCATGTTCGCGCGCACGGCCTCCACGGCGGCCACAATCTCTTGCGCCGACGCGCCTGCATCGCGGGCGCGGGCTGCCGCCAGGGCCTGCCAGCCCAGCCCCATCGAGACCGAGCCCGAATCCACCACGTGCAGCGGCCTGCTCAGCATGGCCTTGGCGGCATTGGCCGAGGCGATGGTGCCGCTGAGGCGGTCCGAGATGCAAACCACCACCACCTCGTCGGCCTCGATGGCCTCGATGGCCTGCACGAAATCTGCCGGCGTGGGCTGCGACGTTGTGGGATGCGCCGGGTCTTGGGGCAAGCGCCCGTAAAAAGTGGCGTGGTCAATGTCCACCCCGTCGCGCAATTGCTCGCCGCTCCAGAGCACATACAGTGGAACGACGTGGATGTCGTGCCTTTGCACCAGCTCGGCGGGCAGGTCGCTGGTGCTGTCCGTCATAATGGCGATTCGATGGTTGCTCATTCCGTCCTCCCCCATTTCGGCGCGCTGCGATACCCCGTCCCAGGCCATAACACCGCAGGCCGAGGGAGGTTGCGCCCCATAGATGGATTTCGCCAGATTCATGCGCCGCCGCCAGCAGAGATCGTTTGACAGCCCTTGACCGATAGCGTATATTTTCTACCGTATTTGTATGGATAGAGATGGAGCGGGGATATATGACCAAGGCGTTCGGCTTGCTGCTATCGTTCGCCGTCCTGTTGGCCGTTGGCTGCCAGTCTGCCGCGCCCGAGGCCAACCCGGCGCCCACCCAGACTGCCGCGCCGACCGCGACGGCCACGCTGTCGCCCTCGCCCACGGCATCGCCCACGCCCTCTGCAACGGCGACGCCAACGGCCACGCCCACCGCGACGGCCACCGCCACCGCGACGCCGACGGCCACCCCCACGCCCGACCCTTACGCGGGGTTGACCATCGAGGACCTGCGCGCCCGCGCCTATGGCGGCGGCGAGCTGGCCATCGTCGAGCCCCTGGCATCCACGGGCGCCTTTGTGCGCAGCCTGGTCACCTACCCCAGCGATGGCCTGACCATCTATGGCTTTATGAATGTGCCCACGGGCGAGGGCCCCTTTCCCGTGTCCATTGTGCTGCACGGCTACATCGAGCCCTCGGTCTATGACACCCTGGCCTACACCACGCGCTACGCCGATGCCCTGGCCCGCGCCGGTTATGTCGTGTTGCACCCCAACCTGCGGGGCTATCCCCCTTCGGATAGCGGCCCGAACACCTTTCGCGTGGGCATGGCGGTGGACGTGCTCAACCTGCTGGCGCTGATCCGCGCCCAGGCAGGCCAGCCCGGCCCCCTGGAAAAGGCCGATGCCAGCGCCATCGCCTTGATGGGCCACAGCATGGGCGGCGGCATCACCTGGCGCGTGCTGACGGTGGACACGGGGGTGGGCGCAGCCGTGCTCTATGGCTCGATGCACGCCGACGAGCTGGAGAACCGCAATTGGCGGCTGCGGCGCTCGGGCGGCGGAGGCATCGGCCCTGAGGGCAACACGCCCGAGGCCGACCTGCTGCGCATCTCGCCCGCCAGCTATCTGGCAGATATCGTGGCGCCGGTGAGCATCCACCACAGCATCCACGACGAGACGGTGCCCTACGAGTGGTCAGAGGCGTTGGCGGCCCGCATGGAGGAGCTGGACAAGCCGGTGGAGCTGTTCCTCTACAGCAACACGCCCCACACCTTTCGCGGCGAGGCGGACCAGCTCTTTATGCAGCGCATGATCGCCTTTTTCGGCGCGCATCTGCGGGCGGCGAGGGAAGAGTAGCAGGGCTATTCGTCTAGCGTGCGCGGCAGGCGCCTGGTGTAGATCAGCCAAGCAATGAACAGGGCCATGCCGATCCAACCCACGGGGCTGGCCAAGAGGCCACGTTCTACACTGAGCGCCCTTGGCTCCAGAAAGAGTATGGCCAATCTCTCTGCTTCGACAATCACGCCAAGGGCCACAGCCGGGGTCCAAGGGCTCTTGGTCTCCAGGTAGAGCCAACTCAGGATGGCGCCCACGAACAGATAGAACCCCATCGTCAAGAGGAGGTTCAGTAATGGCGACTCAAAGTGAGGGCGAGCCTGTAGAATGAGAGGAGCGTGCCACAGGCCCCAGGCCGCGCTGCTGAGCAGGATGGCGCGCCACTTGCCCAAGGGCAACAAGACGGGCAGGAGATAGCCACGCCAACCCAGTTCTCCGCCCAGGTTCAGCGCGGCGCTGATGAATGGACTGAGAAGGATCGCCCCCAGCACCCCCAGCATCGAGACGATGCCTGCCCCTAGGTAGGCCTCTGGAAACAACAGACCACGCACGCGCATCATGTCGAGGCTTGCTGCACCCAGAGACAGTGCGATGCAGAGCGCCACCAGCACCAGCGCGTATGGCAGTAACAGCGCCCACAAGTAGAATCGCTTTGGCCCGAGGCGTCCCAGATTCAGCGCGCGCAGTTCGCGCCGGGCGATCCAGCGCGTGGTGATGACAGCCGCCAGCCCCGGCATGAGCGTGGCCCCTATCTGCCCGACCGACCGAATGGACTGGCGCGTGATCGGGCTGCCGTAATAGGTCAGCGGTACCAACCAGAACAGCCATGAAAGCCCGAACGTGAGGCCCAGGAACCAGGCCAGTTCGCGTTTGGCGTCGGCGGGGATACGATCAAAAATCGCCATCCTCCCCCCCCCCCTACATCCCCAATACCGGGCGTAGCGCCTCGATCTCGGCCTCGTCCTCTACCATGATGTACAGGTACAGCCCGCGCGGGTCTAGGCCGTCCACCAACTCGCGGGCCTCGTCCGGCGTGAACGAGCCCCGGATCAGCAGCGGGCGCCCCGCCGCCTGGATGCGCCGCCAATAGGGCAGCATGCCCGCCACCGGCGGCCCGCCCGAGATCAGCTCATAGTTCACCTCAAAGCAGCGCAGCTCCTCGATCTCCAGAAAAGCGTCCAGCAGGAACATGGAGGTCGAGTGCAGGTGGATGAACGCGCAGGGGAACCGGCTCGCCAGGGCGCGATCCACCGGCTGCAAGAACCGGCGATAGAGCTGGGGCGAATAGAGCCCCGTGGCGTCCTCCTGCATGCGGATGATGGGGCCGGGCGCCCAAAGCTGGTATTGGCCGTCGAAATAGCCGCCGTGATAGAGGGGGATGCGCTCCCAGGCCGCCTGGGTGACCTCGCAAAAGATCTCGGCCATGCGCTCCAGCAGGGCGCGGGCGCGCTCGGGCTCTTCCAGCAGGTCCATCACGCTCTGGCTGTGGCCCCGCAGCGAGGCGGCCAGGTCCGAAGGGCCGTGCAGCGTGCCGTGGCTCACGGGATAGCGCCCCGCCGAGCGGCGCACCAGCGCGACTATACACGCCACATACTTGGCGAACCAGGGGTGCTCGCGCTCCAGGCGCAGACGCTCCAGCTCGTCCCAGGGCAGGCAGCGCTCCTCCCCCAGGATGCTGCCGGGCAGGATGCGCAGCTTGCCGCCCAGCATGCCATCCAGCCAGGGCACCGCTTGGGAGGGGGTGGCCCCGCGCAGGATGTCGTCCTGGATGACCTCGCCCTCGCGCAGCAGGCGCTCCTGGTCATCCAGGAACGCCTCGGGCGCGACCATGTCGGGCGTCAGGTAGGGGGCGTCCTGCCAGGCGGCGCTGGCGGCAAACTCTTGCAGGGGGAACCAGGTCTTGAACGAAAACCCGACCAAAGGTCGCTCGACGCTTTCACGCGCCCAAAAGGCGCGGTAGCGAGCGACCTTGGCCGGGTCATTGCCAAAGGGGTGGGTCGGGGCCATGAGCGTCCTCCTGTGGGAGCGATGCGCCGCAAACGGTTCGCGGCCATGCTACCACAGAGAGGGGTGAGACGTCCAGCGCAATGGCGGGCCCCCGACCAGCCAAGGGTAAGGGCGCGGCATGCCGCGCCCCAACAGGCAGCCTCGCCCTTACCGAACGGGCAAACGTACAATCGTGGGCCAAGTACGGCGGCGGAGCCACCGTCAGCTTGGCCCGTACGACGCTCGCGAGCGCTGGCATCAACGTGCGCACGTGCGCACGTTCACACGCTGCGCCCTAGCTCGTCGAGACCACCGACACCACCACGGGCCGCCGACGGGTCTCGTTGTAGAAAAAGTTGCCCAGCCGCCGCTCGATCAGCAGGCCCACCTGGTCAGCCTCGTAGCCATTGCCATTGCCCTGGTAGCTGGCGATCACCTGAGCAATGGCCTGCTCCCCGGCCTCCAGCAGCTCTTGGGCCTCTGGCACATACACAAAGCCGTGGGAGATGATCTCTGGCTCGCGCAGGATCTTGCCCGTCCGGCCCTCGATGGTCACCTTGGCCACCACGATGCCATCCTGGGCCAGGGTCATGCGGTCGCGCAGCAGGCTGCGCCCCACATCGCCCACCAGCGAGCCATCCACCAGGATGCCCTCGGCGGGCACGGGCTCGCCCAGCCGGGCGCCCTCGGGCGTCAGCTCGAGCACGTCGCCGTTATCCAGCACGAACACATGCTCGCGCTCGATGCCCAGCTCGTAGGCCAGGTGCGCGTGCTGGTGCAGCATGCGGTAGGCGCCGTGGATGGGTACAAAATACTTGGGCCGCAACAGGTTCAGCACCATCTTGAGTTCTTCTTGCGCGGCGTGCCCCGAAACGTGCAGCCCCGCCTGGCGGCCATAGACCACGTTGGCGCCCCGGCGGAACAGGTTATCAATGTTAGAGTGGATGGCCGTCTCGTTGCCGGGGATGGCGTTGGACGAGAGGATCACCGTGTCGCCCTCGCGGATCTTGACGTAGCGAAAACGTCCCAGCGCCATGCGAGCCAGCGCCGAGTTGGGCTCGCCCTGCGAGCCCGTGGCCATGATCACGATCTCGTCATCGGGCAGGTTGTTGATCTGGCTCACCTGCACCCGCGCATTCTCGGGAAAGCGCACATAGCCCAGCTTTTCGGCGATCTCGACGTTCTGCTCCATGCTGCGGCCCGCGACGGCGATCTTGCGCCCGTGGCGCGCCGCCGTCTCGATCACCAGTTGCACCCGCGAGAGCAGCGAGGCAAAGGTCGCCACGATGATGCGCCCCTGGGCCCGCGAGAACACCTGGTCAAAGGCGTCGCGGAGCTGGCTCTCTGAGGGCGTATAGCCCGGCGATTCGGCGTTGGTGCTATCCGAGAGCAGCAGGGTCACGCCCTCGTTGGAGAGGCGCGCCAGGGCGCTCAGGTCCGTGGGGCGCCCTTCCAGCGGCGTGTGGTCCACCTTGAAATCGCCGGTGTGGACGATCAGGCCCGCCGGCGTGCGGATGGCCAGCCCCACCGCGTCCGGGATCGAGTGGTTGACATGAAACGGCGTCACCCGAAACGGCCCCAGGACGATCTCATCGCCATCGGCGATGGTGTGCAGGCTAGTGTTCTTGAGGGCGTTGGCGTTCAGCTTGGTCTCGATCAGCCCCCGGGCCAACTGGGTGGCATAGATGGGCGCCGAGACCTTTTCCAGCAGATAGGGCAGACCGCCGATATGATCCTCGTGGCCGTGGGTGATGACGATGCCGCGCACCCTCTCGCGGCGCTCCTCCAAATAGGTGAAATCGGGGATCACGACATCCACGCCCAGCATGTCGTCCGTGGGGAACTGGATCCCCGCGTCCACTACCAGGATGTCCTCCCCGATCTCGATGACGTTACAGTTCTTGCCAATGCCGCCCATCCCCCCCAGGGGAATCAGGCGCAACGATCTATTGCTCATTCGTACCCTTTCCTCGTGTGCTTTTAGCCCCGTACATAAAAAGAATCCGCCCGTTCGCTACGCGAGGGGCGGTCAGGTGCGCACATACCTTCGATAGCTGCGATATTCACGGGCTTGGATGGGCATTCCATCATCGAGAACGCAACCAGACTCCCATCCAACGCCTCTAATCAGACACATTATACGTGCGGCGATAGGAATCGCCAAATCGCGCGCACACTCCGGCGATTTCCCCCGCCGCTAGCCCAGCTCCAGCGTCTGCCCGTCATACGCAAAGCGCGCCCACTCGGGCAGCCCAGGCGTCTCCGCCACATCGTCAATGTCGTGGGCCACATGGGTCAGCAGGCACCGCTTGGGCGCGATCTCGTGGGCATAGGCCAGGCTCTCCTCCAGGGAGAGGTGCCCCTCGTGGGGCCGGTGGCGCAGACAGTTGAGGATCAAGAGATCGAGACCGCGCAGCCGCGCCAGAGATTCGGGCGGGATGCGTTTGACATCGGGGATATAGGCCACGTCGTTGAGCCGGTAGCCCTGGCAGCCCAGCAGCGGCCCGTGGGTCACCGGGATCGTCTCAATGGTCAGATCGCCCAGGCGCAGGCCGTCACCCAGGCAGTGGGGCGCCACGGCAGGGATGCCCCCACCCACATACGCGGGCGGCGTGAACACATAGTCGAACGCCCCGCGCAAAATGCCCAGGGTTTCCTCCGAGCCATAGATAGGCAGCGGCTCGCGCCGCGAGTAGGAACGGATATCGGGCAGGCCGTAGATATGGTCGGCGTGGCCGTGGGTATAGAGCACGGCGTCAACGCGCATCACCCGGTTCGCCAGCATCTGCTCGCGAAAATCCTGGGAGGTGTCTATCAAAAGGTGCGTCTCGCCGGTCTGCACCAGGAGCGAGGCGCGGGTGCGCCGGTAGCGGGGGTCGCTCTCGGCCTTGCGGCAGACCCCGGCCGGGCAACGGACATAGTCGTTGAGCATGCAATCCAACATGGGCACCCCGTGGGACGTGCCCGTTCCGAGCAGTGTCAGGCGCATATCCTCTCCCCTATCGCCGCGCACACCGGCTGCACGATGGCATACCGCGCCATTATAGATGCGCGCCGCAGGTGCAGCCAAATGGGGCCACAAGCCACGCCGAGCAGGATCGTACCCACCCTCCCCGATTTCTTGACAGATTCTTCACACCAAGACGGTATCATAGATGCAGTGTGAAGCAGCCTTTGGTCGCCCCGGCGCCGTCTTGTTGACAGCCCCCCGCCCGGGGCATACCATCAGGCTATATCTGGCGATAGCGCCCATGAATAGAGAGCCATGAACGAACGAATTCTGATCGTGGATGACGAGCCCGAGATCGTGCGCGTGCTGCGCGGCTATCTGGAGCAGGCCGGCTATCGCGTGCTGACGGCCTACGATGGCGCCGAGGGGCTGCGCCGCGCCCGCCAGGAGGCGCCCGACCTGGTGATCCTGGATCTGATGCTGCCCGGCATGGATGGCATTGACGTCTGCCGCGCCCTGCGCCAGACCTCCGACGTGCCCATCATCATGGTCACCGCGCGGGTGGAGGAGACCGACCGCGTGCTGGGCCTGGAGTTGGGCGCCGATGATTATGTCACCAAGCCCTTCTCTCCGCGCGAGGTGGTGGCCCGGGTGCGGGCCGTGCTGCGCCGCTACCAGGGAGGCGGCCCGCAAGATCCGGTGTTGACCGTGGACGACCTGCGGCTGGACGTGGCGCGGCGCACCGTCCAGCGCGGCCATGAGAACGCGGATCTGACGCCCTCCGAGTTCGAGATTCTGCGCGCCCTGATGGGCGCCCCGGGGCGCGTGTTCACCCGCCTGCAACTGCTGGAGGCCGCCCAGGGCGAGGCATACGAAGGCTATGAGCGCACCATTGACACCCACATCAAGAATCTGCGCCGCAAGATCGAGCCCGACCCGCCCAACCCCCGCTATATCCTGACGGTACACGGCGTGGGCTACAAGATTCAGGAGGGGTAAGATGCTCAAGCGCCTGCCCCTCACCCTCAAGCTCTCCCTGGTGGTGGCCCTGGCGGTGGCCCTCTCGACGGCCCTGGTGGCCCTCACCGTGCACTGGGCGGCGCGTAGGAGCCTGAACCAGTATCTGGCGCTGGATATCACCCAGCGCACGGACGCCTTTCGGGCCATGCTGGAAGAGTACTATGCTGCCCAGGGCGATTGGCGCGATATCGAGCCCCTCTTGCGGCGGCAGGCAGGGCACGCCTACGGCATGGGGATGGGCATGCGCGAGGGGATGGCCCCCGGCACGGCCTATATCATCCTGGTGGATTCCAGCGGCCAGGTGCGCTATGACCCGACCATGACCCATATGGGCCACGTGCTTCCCCGAGATACGCTGCGCGCCGGTATCCCCCTGGTGGTGCGCGGCCAAACCGTCGGCTATCTGGTGACGCGGGTTGGCGCGGAGGAGAGCGCCTTTCACCAGCGCCTCATGGCTACCATCCTGCGCGCCGGAGCGTTGGCCGCCGTGCTCGCCATCGCCGTAGGTCTGACGCTCACCCGGGCGACGCTGCACCCCCTCAAGGCGCTGGAGACGGCCACGGAGCAGATCGCCGCCGGAGAGCTGGGCGCGCGGGTCGAGGTGCAGGCCCAGGATGAAGTGGGCGCGCTGGCACTGCGGTTCAACCGCATGGCCGCCGACCTGCAGCGCCAGGACCAACTGCGTCGCCGCCTGATGAACGACATCGCCCACGAGCTGCGCACCCCGCTGACGGTGATGCAGGGCCACCTGGAGGCGTTGCAGGACGGCGTCTTTCCCATGAACCAGGAGAACCTGCAGCCGGTGTATGAGCAGACCTTGTTGCTCAAGCGGCTGGTGAACGACATGCGCGACCTGGCCCTGGCCGAGGCGGGACAGATGGCCCTGGATCGCGCCCCGATGGACGCCGGGGCGCTGCTGCATCGCATAGCGGCCCGCTTTCGGCCCGAGGCCGAGCGCCGGGGCGTCGCCCTGAACGCCGCGCCGGACCCCGGCCTGCCGCTGGTGGAGGCCGACGCCCAGCGCATGGAGCAGGTGCTGGGCAATCTGCTCAGCAACGCCCTGCGCCACACCCCGGCGGGCGGCCACGTCACCCTGGGCGCCGCCCGCAAAGGGGCTGGCGTGCGCATCACCGTGCAGGACACGGGCGAGGGCATTGCCCCGGAGGACCTGCCCCACATCTTTGAGCGCTTTTACCGTGGCGACCGATCCCGGCATCGCGGCGAGGGCCACTCGGGCCTGGGGCTGGCCATCGCTCGCGAGCTGGTGCGCGCCCACGGCGGAGAGATCACTGCTGAGAGCGCCCTGGGCCAGGGGGCCAGCGTGCACGTGGATCTGCCGGTGGAACGGGGCAGCCACCCGGCATAGCCTGGAAGGGTGTGTCAGTTCAGAACTGAGGGGAAAGCGACCAACACGTTGTGAACGGCGGCGGCGAATCTTGGAGGGCGGGCGTCTCGCCCGCCATAGCCCCGTTGGAGCGCGGGCTTTAGCCCGCATCGGCCCTCCGCCTTTCTATGTGCTCACCGATTGCAGGATAATAGCATCATCGTCCTGGTCAGTTAGGAACTCGTCCCCTCGAATCTGAACTGATACGGAAGGGTTGCTTTGCACAGGGTAGGTTGTCCTGATAATGGACTTGTAGTAATATCGGGGCGGTTCGGGCCGAGAGAGCGAGAGATTCGCAACACCAAGCAAAAGGAGACAGATTCCATGGCGAAAGTTCAAGTAGACCGCGACGAGTGCATTTCGTGTGGGGCGTGCTGGTCAACCTGCCCCGAGGTCTTTGAGGAGAACGACGACGACGGGCTCTGCCAGATCGTACAAGAGTACCAGGCAGACGGCGATCCGTCCGAGGGCGATATCCCTGAGGACCTCGAGGATTGCGCGGCGGACGCCGCCGATAGCTGCCCTGTCGAGATCATTCACATCAGCTAGGCCCTGCGGCCATTGCGATTGTCCTCACGATGACAGACGACGGGCCATGCTCCGTCGTCTGTTGTCTATCACCCAGTTTCCTTCAGCCTAGCTGCGCCGCAGCCACCGTAGCGCCTTGCATCGTTCGCCCGCCAGCAGCCGGGCGATGGATTTGACGGGCCAGAGGCGATCCGTGGCCTCTGCATAGGCGGCATACTCGCGCCAGCGGCGCGCCATCATGCGTTCCTCGCGCCCCACCCGGTACAGATACACCGGCAGAAAAGTCGCCAACATCGAAAGGCCCGCGACCCAGTTGTGGATCAACCAGGGCTGGGCCAGCCCCCAGAGCAGATAGCCCGCATACAGAGGGTGGCGAATGTGGCGAAAGACGCCCCCGGTCATCACACGTTGCCCCTGGCGAATCTGTAGCCCCGCCGACCAGTAGCGCCCCAGGTCTACATGGGCGCGCCAGAGCAGCCAAAGCCCCAGGCCAAAGAGCAGGCCGCCGGGCAAGAGCGCCCAACGCCCCAGATCATAATCTCCCCAGGCAAGCCAGGGCGTATAGGCAAAGACGACGGGGGCCACAAACATCCCCAGGGCCGAGAGCCCCGTCAGGGCGCGATCCAGCGGCGTGGTGAGGTCCTCCATGACGGCAGCGCGATCCTTGCGGCGGGCGTGGCGCGCCAGGATCGCCGAGCCGATGGAGAGGCCGAGCAAATAGATGGCAAGAAAGGGGCGCGCTGTGATCATATTGAGCGCGAGTATAGCGGGGAATGCCCCATCTGTCACACCAGGCGCGCCGTACGCCCTGCGCTGCGTACCGAACCGGTAGACGGCCTCGCGCTTGGCGCGTATCATGTGCCCGTATCGTGGATGTTGCTCGCCATCAGGAGGCCTGCCATGCCCTTTGCGGACAAGTTTCGCGCCATGATGGACATGCCCTTCCCCGGCGACCCCCTGGGCGACCTGACGGTGGAGAGCGTCGCGGTGGGGCACGAGGGGCGCGCCGCCGGACAATACGCCTATCCGCTGCGCATGGTGCTGTGCGGGCGCGGCGGCCTGGCTGCCGTCAAGCGCGCCATCAAGCCCCTGTTCGCCAGGCGCTGCACTACCTTTTCTGGCTACGGCACGCCCTACCAGCTCTGGCTCGGCAAACCGGACATCGAGAGCCTGGGCGAGGGGCGCTATGCCGTCACGGGCGAGGGCGCCGGCGTGCGGGTTCACCTGGAGGCCGATCTGGCGCGCTTTTGTGCGCATCTCGCCGACCAGGGGCAGCTCGCCGCGACGCCCGACGAGCAGAGCGCCCTGATCGGTGCCTATCTCGATGGATACCAGGCCGAGATCCAGCGCCAGGTGGGGCGCTATCGCACCCGCATCCGCAAGGCAGAACGGGGCTAGAATAGCCCCCGCTAACGCCCCAGCGCCGCCCGCAGCTCCCCCACAAAGGCGCGCACCGCCTCCGGTCCTTGGGGCGCCCGCTCGACGATGGCGCTGCCCACGATCACCCCATCCGCCAGTTGCCCCAGGGCGCGGGCCGTCTCGGCGCGCGCGATGCCAAAGCCCACCGCCACGGGCGTGCGCGCCACGCGCCGCGCCGCCTCCAGTTGGCGGGCTAGCGCCTCGCCGGGATCATGCCCCTCGCCCGTGGTGCCCAGCCGCGACACCACGTAGAGAAAGCCGCTGGTCTCGGCGGCGATGTGGGCCAGGCGCTCCGGGCTGCTGGTGGGTGCCACGAGATAGACCAGCGCCAGGCCGCGGGCCATGCACGCCTCGCGCAGGGGCCCGGCCTCCTCCGGCGGCAAGTCCGGCACGATCAGGCCATCCACGCCCGCCTCGGCGCAGCGCGCGGCATAGGCCCCCACCCCATAGCTCAGGATCGGGTTATAGTAGCCCATCAGCACGAGGGGCGCTGCAATGCCATCGGCCCGCAGCGCCGCCGCCAGCGCCATGCAGCCCTCGGGCGTCATCCCCGCCTCCAACGCACGCTGACTGGCCCGCTGGATGGCGGGGCCATCGGCCACCGGGTCGGAAAATGGCACGCCCAGCTCGATCAGATCGGCGCCGCCCGCCTGCAATGCCGCCACCAGGCCCGGGGTTGCCTCGGGCGTCGGGTAGCCCGCCGTCAGATAGGCGACCAGGGCCGCGCGTCCCTCTTGTGCGGCGCGCCCAAAGGCGCCCTCGATGGCGGCCACGCCGTATCCGTTATCTCGATTCATGCGCCTGTTCCTCCTCCAAATAGGCCGTCACCGTGTCCAGGTCCTTGTCGCCCCGGCCCGAGAGGTTCACCAGCAGGATCTGGTCGCGCGGGCGCTCTGGGGCCAGGCGCATGGCCTCGGCCACGGCGTGGGACGATTCCAGCGCGGGCAGGATGCCCTCATAGCGGGCCAGCGCGCAAAAGCCCCGCAGCGCGGCGGCGTCATCGGCATAGGTATAGCGCGCCCGCGCCAGCGCCCGCAGGTGGGCGTGCTCCGGCCCCACCGAGGCATAGTCCAGCCCCGCCGAGACCGAATGGGTCAGGGCGATCTGGCCCTCGGGGGTTTGCAGCACATAGGTGCGCACGCCGTGCAGCACCCCCAGCCGCCCCCGCGCCGGATCGGCAAAGCGCGCCGCGTGGCGTCCCCCGGCGATCCCCTCGCCCCCCGCCTCCACGCCGATCAGCTCCACATCGTCATCGAGAAAGGGGTGGAACAGGCCGATGGCGTTCGAGCCGCCGCCCACGCAGGCGATCAGGGCGTCGGGCAGGCGCCCCATCTGCGCCAGGCATTGGGCCCGCGCCTCGCGCCCGATGACGCTCTGCAGATCGCGGACGATCATGGGATAGGGGTGCGGCCCCAGGGCCGAGCCCAGCAGGTAGTAGCTGTCGCCCACCGTGGCGGCCCAGTCGCGCAGCGCCTCGTTGATGGCGTCCTTGAGGGTGCGCGAGCCCGCGTCCACGGGGCGCACGTCCGCCCCCAGCAGACGCATGCGCAGCACGTTGGGCGCCTGGCGGGCCATGTCGTCGCAGCCCATATAGACCACGCACGCCATGCCCAGGAGCGCGGCGACGGTGGCCGTGGCCACGCCGTGCTGCCCCGCGCCCGTCTCGGCGATCAGGCGCGTCTTGCCCATCGCCCGGGCGATCAGGGCCTGGCCCAGGGCGTTGTTGATCTTGTGGGCGCCGGTGTGGGCCAGATCCTCGCGCTTGAGCCAGATGCGCGCCCCGCCGCAGGCATCGCTCAGGCGGCGCGCCTCGGTGAGGGGCGTTGGCCTTCCCACATAGTCACGCAACAGGGCGCCCAGCTCGGCCTGAAAGGCCGCATCATCGCGCAGGGTCCGGTAGGCCGTCTCTAGCTCGACCAGGGGGCCGAACAGGGTCTCGGGCACATAGCGCCCGCCATACTCGCCATAGTAGCCGCGCTCGTCGGGCAGCGCGCGCAGCGAGACTCGCTCTCTAGCCGTCGTCACGGGCATCCTCCTCTCGTACTGCATGGATCAGGGCTGCCACCCGCGCGGGATCTTTGATCCCCGGCGCGCTCTCGACGCCTGTGGCCACATCCACGCCCCAGGGGCGCGCGGCGCGCAAGGCAGCCCTCACGTTCTCCGGCGCCAGGCCGCCCGCCAGCACCACGCGCTCGTCCGCCAGGGAGGCCTGTTGCAGCAGCTCCCAGCGCCAGGGCCGGCCCGTGCCGCCCGGGCGCGCGGGATCATAGCTATCCAGCACCAGGCCCCAGGGCGCATAGGCATCGAGCCCGCTCAGATCGTCTACGGTGCGGACGCGGCGCGCCAGCAGGTAGGGCAGCCCCAGGGCGGCGGCGTAGGTGGGCGATTCGTCGCCGTGCAACTGCACCAGGTCCAGCCCGCAGCCGATGGCCACATGGCGCACATAGGTCAGGGCCTGGTGCACAAAGACGCCCACCAACGTCGCCCGGCAGCCCTCCTCACGCAGGGTCTCGACGATCTCGGCCAGGCCCTGGGGCGCGATGTGGCGGGCGCTCCCCGGCCAGCAGATGAACCCCAGCAGGTCGGCGCCGCAGCGGGCCGCCCAACGCGCATCATCGAGACGCGTCAGGCCGCAGATCTTGATGCTCGTCATCGTCCGGCCTCCACCAGGGCGCGCGCCAGGACCAGGGGGTCCGGCGCAGTCACCAATGCCTCGCCCACCAGCATGGCGTCCACGCCCAGCGACGCCAGCCGACGCACATCCTCCGGGCTGTGGATGCCGCTTTCGGCCACCACCAGGCAACCGGTGGGGACGCAGGGCCGCAGCCGCGCCGTGGTCGCCAGGTCCACCGTCATCGTGCGCAGATCGCGGTTGTTGATCCCAACCACAATCGGGTGTAGGGCCGCCGCGCGGGCCATCTCGGCGGCGTCGTGCACCTCGACCAGCGGCGCCAGGCCCAAGTCGCAGGCGGCGTCGTACAGGGCCGCCAGGGTGGCATCATCCAGAGCCGCCGTGATGAGCAACACGGCATCGGCCCCCGCCGCCCTCGCCTCGTAAAGCTGGTAGGCATCCACAATGAAATCCTTGCGCAGCAGGGGGCGCGCTTGGCCTACCTGGGCCAGCGACGCACGCACCGCGCCCAGATCGGCCAGGCTCCCGCCAAAGCGGGTCGGCTCGGTGAGCACCGAGATGGCAGCGGCGCCCCCTGCTGCATAGCCCCGCGCCAGGGCCGCCGGGTCCAAGTTTGCGTCAAGCGCCCCGCGCGAGGGCGAGGCGCGCTTGACCTCGGCGATCAGCGAGACGGCGGGCGCCCGCAGCGCCGCCGCGAAATCCAGGGGTGCAGGGCAGGCCAGGACGCGCGCCCGCATCTCGTCCAGGGGCGTTTCGACCCGCGCATAGGCCACGCGCTCTCGCGCGGCGGCCACCAGCTCATCCAGGATCATGTCGCCTCCCGAGTATAGGCGATCAGGCGTTCCAGCACGGCCTGGGCCGCGCCCGAATCAATGGATTCGGCGGCCAGGGCCAGCCCCTCGGTGGGGTCGGCGGCGACGCCCGCGACCACCAGGGCCATGCCTGCGTTCAGTAGCGTCATGTCGCGGCGCGGCGAGGGTTCGCCCGCCAACACGACGCGGGTGATGCGGGCGTTGGCCTCGGCGTCGCCGCCCCGCAGCGCGCCCAGCTCCGCGCGGGGAATGCCGTACTGGGCCGGGTCCAGCCGCAGGGTGGCCACATGCCCATCGCGCAAGCGGCCCACCAGGTTCGGGCCGGTGGTGGAGAGCTCGTCCAGGCCGTCGGCGCCGTGGACCACATAGGCGGCCTGGGCGCCCAGCTCGCGCAGCACGTGGGCCAGGGGCTCTACCAGGGCCGCGTCATAGACGCCTACGATCTGCACCGTCGCGCCGGCCGGATTGGTCAGCGGCCCCAGGATGTTGAACACCGTGCGCACGCCCATCTCGCGGCGCGGTCCGATGGCGTGGCGCATGGCCGGGTGCAACTGGGGCGCAAAGAGAAAGCCGAACCCCACCTCGTCAATGCAACGGGCCACCGCCTCGGGCGCCAGGTCCAGCCGCACGCCCAGGGCTTCCAGCACGTCGGCGCTGCCGCATCGGCTCGAGACCGAGCGGTTGCCGTGCTTGGCCACCGCCACCCCGGCCCCGGCCACCACCAGGGCCGCCGTGGTGGAGACGTTGAACGTGTGGGCGCCGTCGCCGCCCGTGCCGCAGGTGTCAATCAGCGGGTAGCGGGTGGGGCGCACGGGGGTCACGTGGCGGCGCATGGCCCGGGCAAAGCCCACGATCTCGTCCACCGTCTCGCCCTTGGCGCGCATGGCCGCCAGGAACGCCCCGATCTGTGCCGGCGTGGCCTCGCCCGACATGATCTGCATCATCACCGCCTCGGCCTCCTCGGGCGAAAGGTGCTCGCGCTCCAACGCCCGCCCGATGGCGGCGGAAAGGCCCAGAGCGGCGGGTGCCTCTTCCTCCGGAGCGGCCTCGCCCACCGCAAGCGCCAGCAGGTTGCGCAGCAGCCGCTTGCCATCGGGGGTCAGGATGGATTCGGGGTGGAACTGGACCCCCAGGGTGGGCGCGTCGCGGTGGGCGATGGCCATGATCACGCCATCGGCGCTGCGGGCCATCACCTGCAGCGCATCGGGCAGCGGCTCGCGCACCACCAGCGAGTGGTAGCGGGTGGCCTCGAAAGAGGCGCTCACGCCGCGAAAGAGGGGCCCGCCCTGGTGCAGGATGCGCGAGACCTTGCCGTGCATGGGCACATCGGCCCGGGCGACGGCGCCGCCAAAGACGTGGGCGATGCACTGGTGCCCCAGGCACACCCCCAGGATCGGGATGCGCCCGTGGAACTTGCGGATGGCCTCGTTCGAGATGCCCGCGTCGCGCTCGGGGGTGCCCGGCCCCGGCGAGATGATCAGGTGGGTCGGGTTCAGGCGCTCCAGCTCGTCCACGGTGATGGCGTCGTTGCGGAACACGCGCACATCGGCCCCCAACTCGCCCAGGTATTGCACCAGGTTGTAGGTAAACGAGTCATAGTTGTCTATTACGACGATCATGCGTTGCCTCCGTTCTGCTGCGCATCTTGCTCGGCCAGCGTCAGCGCCCGGGAAAGGGCGTGCAGTTTGTTGTTGGTCTCGTGGAACTCGCGGGCCGGGTCGGAATCGGCCACGATGCCCGCCCCCGCCTGCAGGATCACCTCGTCGCCCCGCATGACGATGGTGCGGATGGTGATGCAGGTATCCATGTTGCCCGAATAGCCGAAATAGCCTACGGCCCCGGCATAGGGACCCCGCGCCTCGGGCTCTAGCTCGTCAATGATCTCCATGGCCCGCACCTTGGGCGCCCCCGAGACGGTGCCTGCGGGAAAGCAGGCCGCCAGCACGTCAAAGGCGTCCTTGCCCTCGGACAGGCGCCCCTGCACGTCCGAGACGATGTGCATCACGTGAGAGTAGCGCTCGACGCCCATCATCAGTGGCGTGTGCACCGTGCCATAGTCGCAGACGCGGCCCAGGTCGTTGCGGGCCAGGTCCACCAGCATCACGTGCTCGGCGCGCTCTTTGGGGTCGGCCAACAGATCTGCCTCCAGGGCGCGATCCTCGGCCTCGTTGGCGCCCCGGGGCCGGGTGCCCGCCAGGGGCCGCGATTCCACCACGCCGTCCTCCACCCGCACCAACACCTCCGGCGAGGAGCCGATCAAACGCAGGCCGTCGGGCAGCTCGAGATAGAACATATAGGGCGAGGGGTTGACCCGGCGCAACGCGCGATAGATGTCATAGGGCCGGGCGTGGGTGCGGCGGCGCATGCGCCGCGAGAGCACCACCTGGAAAATGTCCCCGGCCATGATGTACTCCTTGGCCCGGCGCACCGCCTCCTCATAGGCGGCCTGGCCAAAGGCGGCGTTCAGGTCCTCCGGCGCGGGCGGCGTCTCGGCCTCGGCCAGGAACTGGCCCGGCAGGGGGCGGCTCAGGCGCGCCACGATCTCGTCAATGGCGGCCTCGGCCTCCTGGCGCGCGGCGCGCTCGGAATCGGCGGCCCGTCGGTGGGCGATCACCACCAGCCGGTGGCGCAGATGGTCATAGGCCACCAGCCGGTCGCACAGCAGGAACGCCGCATCGGGCAGCCCCAGGGTGTCGGGCGGGCGGTTGGGCAGCCGCTCAAAGTTGCGCACCAGGTCATAGCCCATATAGCCGATGGCGCCGCCGGTAAAACGCGGCAGACCCTCCAGCAGGGGGCCGCGATAGGTGGGCAGGTTCGCCCGCAGCACGTCCAGCACGTGGCCCTGGGCGGGATCGAAGGACTGCCAGCGCCCCTCCTCCTCCAGCACGATGCGATCTGGCCAGGCCTGCAGCAGGGCGCGGGGGTGCGTCCCGATAAAGGAATAGCGCCCCATGTGCTCACCGCCCTCGACGCTTTCCAGCAGAAACGACGCGCCCAGCCCTCGGAGCTTGGCATAGATCGAGATAGGCGTGTCCATATCCGCTGCAAGCTCGCGCACCACCGGCTCCAAGATCCGTTCCTCAACCTTGCTCTCTGTGTACATCCTGGCCTCCCCCGCGCAACCGCGCAGATGAGTCGAACCAACAAAAAAAGCCCCTCACCACACTGCGGGAAAACCCACAGCGGGGCGAGGAGCTCGATGCTCCACGCGGTGCCACCCACCTTGTTGGCCGGAAACAAAAACACCCGCTCAAGACGGGTGATGAAACTGGCCAACCTCTCTTGTCAGATACGGGGCGCACGTCACACGCGGGGGCGTGAACCCGATATCCTGCGCTCTGCTAACGGGGCGCGCATCCGGTGCGGACTACTGGCACGCACGTGCCCTTCGGCGCACAGCTCGCGGGGCCATTCGATCGCGCCGTCGGCATCGGGCTCCCACCTCACCCCGACTCTCTGAGCCTCGTCACGCGGTCTACTCTTCCCGGTCATCGCTTTTCGCTCGACTATTCAATTGGCAGCCAGTATAGGCCAAGCCGCGCAAAAGGCAAATCAGGCGTGGGCGCGTGGGGATGGATAACTGCTGACTTCTGAGGGGATGGGTTCTTGACCGCTCACGACGGTGATGCCCATACCCTACAATCGGAGAGCACCCAACCTTGACTATGGAGGGCGGGCGACTCGCCCGCCTTGTCGGGGCTAGGCCAACGGTGGCGTAACCACCGTCCCTCGCCCCGACCACAAAACCATATAAAAGCGCACTAAACACGTATGGGTCAAGCTGATGCTAGAAGCATGTATGCGTCCATAGCGTCTATGGCCGAGGACATGTACTCACCGATTGCGGAATGTTGGCATCACCGTTCTACACAGTCAAGAACTCGTCCCCCCAAATCTGAATAGGCACCGCCCTGCCCACGTGGCCTCTCGCACTTGTCGAAACCGCGCGGGCGCGCTACACTCCCCATCACACAATACCATACGCGATACCGGGAGGTGGATGATGGCTTATCTGATGGGCATTGATGTGGGCACCACGGGCACCAAGACCCTGCTCATTGACGAGGAGGGCGTGATCGTCGCCAGCGCCGTGGCCGAGTACCCCATGTACACGCCGCGCCCCCAGTGGGCCGAGCAGGACCCCGAGGACTGGTGGCAGGCCACCATCCGCTCGGTGCGCCAGGTGCTGAATGCCTCGGGCATCGCGCCCCGCGAGATCACCGGCATCGGCCTGACGGGCCAGATGCATGGCATGGTGATGCTGGATGCCCAGGGCCAGGTGTTGCGCCGCTGCATCATGTGGAACGACCAGCGCACCGCCTCCCAGTGCGAATGGATCATGAACACCATCGGGCGCGAACGCTTTTTGGAGCTGACTCTGAACCCGGCGCTGCCCGGCTTTACCGCGCCCAAGATCATCTGGACCCGCGAGAACGAGCCCGAGGTCTATGCCCAGGCCGCGATGGTGCTGCTGCCCAAGGACTATATCCGCTATCGCCTCACAGGCGTCTATGCCACCGAAGTTTCGGATGCCTCCGGCACGGTGCTGCTGGATGTGAGCCGCCGCCGCTGGAGCGCCGAGGTGCTGGCCGAGCTGGGCATCCCCGCCGAGTGGATGCCCGAGTGCGTCGAATCGCCTGCCACCACGGGGCGCATCAGCGCCGAGGCCGCCGAGCTGACCGGCCTGGCCGCCGGGACGCCGGTGGTGGGCGGCGGCGGCGACCAGGCCGCCAGCGCCGTGGGCACCGGCGTCGTCGAGCCCGGCCTCGTCTCGGTGACCCTGGGCACCTCCGGCGTGGTCTTTGCCTACACCGAGGAGCCCAGCCGCGACCCCATGGGCCGCCTGCACACCTTTTGCCACGCCGTGCCGGGCAAGTGGCACGTCATGGGCGTCACCCTCTCAGCGGGCGGCTCGTTCCGCTGGTTCCGCGACGCCCTGGGCCTGGCGGAAAAGAACATCGCCCGGCTGACGGGCGTGGACCCGTACGTCGTCCTGACCGCCGAGGCGGAGCAGGCCCCCGCCGGCTGCGAGGGGCTCTTTTTCCTGCCCTATCTGACGGGCGAGCGTACCCCCTATGCCGACGCCAACGCCCGGGGCGGCTTTATCGGGCTGACCGTGCGCCACGACAAGCGCCATATGGTGCGCGCCGTGCTCGAGGGCGTGGGCTATAGCCTGCGCGATTCCATCGAACTCTTCCGCGACCTGGCCATCCCCATCCAGCAGGTGCGGGCCGTGGGCGGCGGGGCGCGCAGCGCCGCCTGGCGTCAGATCCTGGCCGATATCTTTGGAACCGAACTGGTGACCATCAATGTCACCGATAGCACGGCCTATGGCGCGGCGCTGCTGGCCGGTGTGGGTTCAGGCGTGTACGCCAGCGTGCCCGAGGCGTGCGCCCAGACGATCCGCATCGTGGATCGCACCGACCCGACCCCCGCCAGCGAAAAGGTGTACGACGAGGCCTATCCAATCTACCGGTCGCTGTACCACGCCCTCAAGCCCGCCTATGATGCCGTGGCTGCCATCGAGCAGGGCTAGGTCCGGAGCGCAGAACGGAAAAGTGCGGCTGGTGAATGCAAGATTCATCAGCCGCTCCTGGCATCTGCTCTCGCAAGTGCCGGGCATATGCTTGCAGCACATCACGCGTTCGCTTGACGGGCCTGAGCTGTTTGTGTATGATTAGTGCCGGTGTGCTCCTTAGATGCAGTTTACGCTGCATGGCGGCTGTCTCTTCCGGCCAAGGTAGGGGCGGCGGACATTGGGCGAGCGCGCGTGAGATGCTGTGGCGAGCTTTCGCCCCGCACAGCGTCACGCGAGCGAGCCGGAGCGCACCGTGCAGTGCGCGCTCATCGCGCCGACCACCGAACCTGACGCTCTCTCCGGCCTGGCCGGACCGCCAGCACGCCGACCGGAGCGTCCAGCGAGAAACGGAGGCCCTATGAACCCAGAGAGACCCTTCCATGCCCTGGAGGCCCAAGAGGTCATCCAGCATCTCGAGTCGGACCCGCAAGGCCTGACCGAAGAGCAGGCCACCGAGCGCCTGGAGCGCTACGGCCCCAATGAGATCCAGGAAGGCGAGCGCGCCAGCAAGCTCAAGATCTTGATCGAGCAGTTCCGCAACCCTTTTGTGTATGTGTTGGTGTTCGCGGGCATCGTCTCGTTGTTGGGCGGCCACGAGATTGACGCCATCGTCATCGCCGTGATCATCCTGGTCAATGCCATCATCGGCTTTGTCCAAGAGTCTCAGGCGGAGGAGGCGCTGCAGGCCCTCAAGCAGCGCGCCGCCCCCCTGGCGACGGTGCGGCGCAGGAACAATGTCGAGGGCGCCGAATACGACATCCCTGCGTCCCAGGTCGTGCCGGGCGATATCGTGGTGCTTTCCACCGGCGACAAGGTGCCCGCCGACGCGCGCCTGATCGAGGCCGCCAATCTCGACTTGGACGAGGCCATGCTCACCGGCGAATCGGTGGCGGCCAGCAAGTCCGTCGAGCCGGTGGACAAGCATGCCTCGGTGGCCGACCGGCGCAACCTGGTGTACGGCGCCACCGCCGTTACCCGGGGGCGCGGCGTAGCCGTGGTCATCGGCACGGGCCGCAACACCGAGATCGGACGCATTGCCACCCTCATCGAAGAGACCGAAAAGGGCGAGAGCCCCATTCAGCAACAGATGGCGGTGCTGGGCAAGTGGCTGGCCTACCTGGCCCTGGGCATGAGCAGCATCGTCTTTGTCGTGGGCCTGTTCCGAGGCTTTGCGATCCGTGACATCTTTATGCTGGCCCTGGCGATGGCCGTCTCCGCCATCCCCGAGGGGCTGCCCGCCGTGCTCACCATCACCCTTGCGGTAGGCGTCAATCGTATGGCCAAGCGCCACTCGATCATCCGCAAGCTGCGCGCCGTGGACACCCTGGGCGCCGCCACGGTGATCGTCTCGGACAAGACCGGCACCCTGACCACCAACGAGATGACGGTGCAGCAGATGCTGGTTGGCGACGAGGTCGTTGACGTCACCGGCGTCGGCTTTCACCCCGAGGGCGAGTTCCGGCGCAATGGCGAGCGCTTGGATCCCGGCGAGGATGACCTGCTGCATCTGGCGCTCCAGGTCGGCGCCCTGTGCAACGATTCGCGCATGGCCCGCGATGCGGACAATGGCGCGTATGCTCTCCGCGGAGACCCCACCGAGGGCGCGCTGCTGATCTCCGCGGCCAAGGGCGGCATGGACCTGGAAAAGCTACGCCAGGAGTACCCCCGCATTGATGAGATCCCCTTTGATTCGCAGCAACGCTACATGGCCACCTTTCACGGCCAGCCCGATGGAGACCGGGTGCTCTTGCTCGTCAAGGGCGCACCCGAGCGGATCCTGGAGCTGAGCCTGTGCGTGCGCACCGCCGCCGGCGAGGACGACCCTGTGGACGCGCACCGCGAGCGCATCCTGGAGCGCAACGAAGCCATGGCCGATAGCGCGCTGCGTGTGCTGGGGCTGGCCTATCGAGTCGTCGAGCGCGACCGGATCGCCGAGGTACGCGCAGCGTTGGAGCGAGGCGAACCGGCGCTCACTTTTGTCGGGCTGGCAGGCATGATTGACCCGCCCCGCCCCGAGGTAGCTGCTTCGGTGGCCGAGTGCAAACGCGCCGGCATCCGCGTCATCATGGCCACCGGCGACCATCTGCTCACCGGCCAGGCCATCGCCCGCGAGATCGGCATCCTGGACGAGGACGGCGAGGCACTCAGCGGACCCGACCTGGACGGCATGAGCGATGACGTGCTCGACCACGCGCTGAGCTCCACCCAGGTCTTTGCCCGCGTCTCGCCCAGCCACAAGCACCGCCTGGTGGAGGCGCTGCAGCGCCTGGGCCACGTGGTGGCCATGACGGGCGATGGCGTGAACGATGCCCCCGCCCTGCGCGCCGCCGAGATCGGCATTGCCATGGGCATCACCGGCACCGACGTGACCAAAGAGACCTCGGACATGGTGCTGACGGACGACAATTTCTCCAGCATCGTGGCCGCGGTGGAAGAGGGGCGCGCCGTCTTTCAGAACGTTCGCAAGGTGGTCAAGTATCTCCTGGCGACCAACGTGGGCGAGATCTTGACCATCCTGGCGGCGTTGCTGCTCTTTGGCAAGGATGTGCCCATCGTGGCGCCCATCCAGGTATTGTGGGTCAACCTGGTCACCGATGGCATCCTGGATATCACCATTGCCATGGAGCCCAAAGAGGACGACGTGATGGAGTTCCCGCCCCGGCGGCCCAACACGCCGATCATCAACCGCGAGATCATGTCCAATACCGTGTTCGCGGCCCTGTTCATGGCCGCCGGCACCCTGTTCGTGTTCTTCCGGGATTATGAGACCTATGGCCTGGTGCACGCTCAGACCATGGCGTTCACCACCCTGGCCATGTTCCAGGTGTTCAACGCCTTTAACGTGCGCTCAAGGACAAAGTCGGTGTTCAAGCTGGGCCTCTTTACCAACCGGTGGCTGATCGGCGCCGTCGTGGTCTCGATCATCCTGCAGATCCTGGCGAACCAGACTGGTCTGCTGCAAACGGCCCTGGGCACCGAGCCGCTCTCTTGGGCGGACTGGGCCGTAATCGTGGGGGTCAGCAGCTCGGTGTTTGTCGCCGAAGAGCTGCGCAAGCTCGTGGGCCTGCTGCGCGGCAAGACCACCACCTTTGCCGAGGGCGAGCTGGTCAGCCAGGACGAGCTGACGGCCTGATTGAGAACGAACACTCGTAACCAAGCTCCCCAGGGCGCGTGCGCCCTGGGGAGCTCTTGCCAGGGCGCTCTGGGACATGCGCCTTGCGCTCTGCCTTGACTCGGGCTATCCTTTGGCGCAACGCAACACCCTGGAGGGCGTCCATGCTGTTCTTTCTCAAAAAGGCCGTCTCGCGTCTGCTCTTTCCTCTGCCGCTGACGATCCTGCTGCTGGCCGTCGGGCTGCTGCTGGTGTGGCTGGGCCGCCGCCGCAAGCTGGGGGCCGCCCTGGCGACGGCGGGGCTCGTGTTGTTGCTGCTCTTTTCGTCCTCGGCCTTTAGCGCCGCGCTCCTGCGGCCCTTGGAGGACCAGTACCCACCCCTGGGGCCCGCGCAACTCGCCGCACTGGACTGGGAGAGCATTGACACCATCGTCGTGTTCGCCGGCTGCGTCGTTGGGTTCGAGGATGCGCCCATCACGCGGCAAGTGGGCGGGGCGCCCCTGGCCCGCCTGGTAGAGGGCGTCCGCCTGTACCACGAGTGCCCGGATTGCACCCTGATGCTCTCGGGCGGCAGCGGCTGCGACCCCGAGGCGCCCGTCGAGGTTCTGACCAACTATCGCTTTGCCGTCTCTTTGGGCGTCGCCGGAGAGGACATTGTCATCGAACGGGCCTCGCAGGATACCGAGGACCAGGCGCGTATCCTGGCCGAGGCGCTGGGAGAGCGCCCGTTCCTGATCGTAACCTCGGCATCGCACATGCCCCGCACCATGGCGCTGTTCGAGGCCCAGGGGCTGCGGGCCATCCCCGCGCCGACGGACCACGCCACGGGGCTCTATGGGCTGTTCAGCCGCGAGGCGTTCGGCATCGAGTCCCTCTATCCCAACGCGGGGGCGCTATGGAATACCGAGCGGGCGCTCTACGAATATCTGGGGTTGCTCTGGTTGCGCCTCAGCCGCTAGCGCCGGGCCGGAGGCCCATCGGCTGCGCCCGGACACAGAGGGTTCTCAGCTCTGTGTAGAATCCAGCGGCAACACCTCTTGCTCCAGCCGCTCGCCCAACGCATCCTGCGCCACGTCGAGATCGTAGCGGCTCTGCAACGCCAACCAGAACTGCGGGCTGTTGCCAAAAAAGCGCGCCAGCCTGAGAGCCGTATCGGCCGAGATGGCGCGCTTGCCCTTGGCTATGTCGTGGATGCGCGTTGCCGGCACACGCAACGACATGGCCAGCCGATTCTGGCTGATGCCGAGAGGCGCAAGGAACTCTTCCACGAGCACCTCCCCGGGATGGACAGCCGATAGTTTTCCCATGTTCTCTCCCTCTTCCTGCCCTCGGCTGCGCGTTTGGCGCAAGAGATAGGATCACGACCGCCCTCACCCCGGCAATGCTCTGACGAGCATTGCCTTCCCCTCTCCCGCACGCGCAGGAGAGGGGCTTTATTGCCGCCTATCATTGTTTTCTTGCTTGGGGTGAGGGCCAGAGCGCAGAAACGCCTCCACCGCCGCATAGTCGGGGATACCCGTGCGCCCGCCGGGGCGTGTGGCCTTGAGGGCCGCCGTCGCCGAGGCAAAGCGTATGCACGTGGGCAGATCGGCGCCCCGCGCCAGCAACGCCGCATAGGCGCCGTGGAATACGTCGCCGCAGCCGGTGGTGTCCACCACGTCCACGCAATAGGCAGGCTGGTGCGCCACGGGGCCGCGCCCCTGGACATACCAGCTCCCCGCCTCGCCCGCCGTCACCACGGTGGCAGCGCGCCCATCGCGGGCCAGCGCCTCGGCGCCCCGGCCCGGATCATCGAATCCGGTCACCTCTTGTGCCAAAGCCTGGCTGACGATCAAGTGATCGGCAAGCGCCATCATCTCGGGCACCTCGGGGCTCAGCAAACGCTCGACATCGGCCACAATGGGGATCCCCAACCGCCGGGCGTGCCGGGCCGCCGCCACGGCCGCCCGCGCCACGCGATGATCCACAAAGAGCACCTGGCAGCGCGAGATTAGCTCCTGGGTCATCTCTTCCGGCTCGCGAGAGACAAAGCGGCGGGCATCGGAAAAGATGTTGCGAGTGCCTGTGGATGTGTCAATGACGATGAACGCGCGCACGGGTCGGGCCTCGGGATCGTGGCGCACCAGGCTGCAATCCACCCCCTCCTCCTCCAGCGAGGCGATGGCATAGCGCGACGCCTCGTCATCGCCCAGCACGCCGGCATAGGCCGCTGAGCCGCCCAGCCGCGCCACGGCCACCAGCGCGGTGGCTGTCAGCCCGCCGCCCTGGCGCACGATATCGGTCACGGGCATCTTGGCATCGGCAGGCGGATAGTGCTCCACATAGAGCAGGTCATCTACCGCAATGGCGCCGAATCCGAGCACCTCGTAGGTTGGGGTCAAGGGGTATCTCCTTCAGGTAGGCTAGTGGTAACTGTTCAGATTTGGGGGGATGAGATCATAACCGCGTGTGCTGACAGCTACGTGCGCTCAAGGCACTGGAGGGCGGGCGTCTCGCCCGCCAACGAAGCTACGCTTCGTCCGAAGCGCAGCACCAAACAAAGCAAGCGCAGCTTGCTTTGTCCAGGACTCTGGTCCGTGCGAAATCAGCCGTCTGTCGGGCGTCTCGCCCGTTACGCTGCGTACGCATGTATGCGTACGCAGCGTAACGGGCGAGACGCCCGCGCCCCAATGCTCCCTGTCGACGTACCCAACGTGTTGGCCTCTTTCCAAGTCTGAACTGATACGGCTAGTGGGCGGGCAGTAGCGCGGATGCGGGTGGCCATACAGTAACAAGCCCAAGGGCCTATTCGGCGACATCCTCATCCGGCAGCCCAGCGTCGCGCATCATGCGCTGCATGCAGTCGGGGCACAGGCCGTGGGTAAAGCTGGCGCGCGAGTGCTCGGCGATATAGTGCTCCAGGTGAGTCCAGTAGCCCTGGTCATCGCGGATCTTTTTGCAGTGGGCGCAAATGGGCAACAGGCCGGAGAGCTCGCGCACCTCGCCGAGGGCATCCTGCAACGCCTGGATCAGCTCTTCGCGCTCCTGCTGCACCGCGACCCGGCGCGTGATATCGCGCAGGGTGATCACATGCCCCGCCGGCAGGCCCGAGTGCTCGGTCAGATTCGACATCTCGACCAGATAGTGCCTGGCCTGTGCCCCCGAGCCAAGAATCGCCGTCTCATCTCTGGCATCGCGATCCATCTGGCTACGCAGCAGTGGCGAGAGTTGGGGGGCCAGGGTGCTAAGATGCCGCCCCTGCGGATCGCCGCTCCCCAGCATCCGGCGCGCGGCAGGGTTGGCATCCAGGATACGATCCGAGGTATCCACCACCAGCCAGCCATCGCGCATGGATTCGATAGCCATATCGCGGGCAGCCGGCACCAGATCAAAGAGCTGATTCCAGCGCATCCCCGCCGCCAGCAGCGCGCCAGAGATGCCAAAGGCAATGGAGGTGGGGTCGAAACTGAACCAATCATAGCTTCCCACGAGCCACACCAGATTGGACACCCACGGACAGAGCAAGCCCAGCAAGAGCAACATCGCCTGGGCGCTCACCACCCGCCCGGAACGCTGCACCAGCCGCAACAAAAAGACCGAGCCCGAGAGCATGAGCAGATAGCTATAGCCAACCATGACCCAGAACCAGGGGCCATAGGTCTTGAGCATGTGCGCCACAGGGCCGCTCAAATCCAGAGACACATTGCGCCGCATCAGGCCATCGGTAGGGCTGGCCCACAGCAGAACGAGACTGATGATGGGGATCAGCCAGAGCGAGGCCAGCTCGCTGGCGCGCAGCCGGGCGCGCACGCGGCTGTATTGCAGGCAAAAGATGAACCAAAAGACCGGCGCGCTGACGATGGCCAAGTAGACCATGTTGGTCCAAAAGACCTTGGCATCCAGTTCCTGCGCGCCATATTGCACGATCTCCATCGCTGCCCACCAGGCCGTGCTGCACAGCAGCGCGATCAGGGCGCCTGCGCCCGGCGCATGGCGGCGCGGCCAGAGCGAGAGAGCAACGGTTATGCTCACCGTGGCCGAGAGACCCAGGGCGATCGCGAACGACCCATACTGCCAGGTCACAAACGTGCTCCTTGCTGCACAGGGCCTAGCAGGCCGCTGTGAGGAACCGTTCTAGCCATGCTTCTCCGCTCCATAATCGGCGATGGCCTGCGTTTGGGCGTGCAGGTTGGCGTGGGGCGTGCCCAAAGGCACCTCGCAGCCCGCGTTGCTAATGCCGCGCGGCCCCATGATCTCCAAGCAGCGCAGTGCAGCGGCGTACACCTCGTCAGGGGTGCCCTGTAGCAGCACCGCCACGGGGTCAAAGTTGCCCGAGAGGGCCGGGCCGCCATCGGCATACAGGGCCGCCGCTCGCTCCAGGTCCACCATCCAATCCAGGTCCACCATCTCGGCCCCGCTGGCCGCCATCTGGCGCAGGATGCCCGTGGTGTCGCCGCAGATGTGCAGCCTGGGGATGGCGCCCATTTCGCGCACGGCGGCGAACACCCGTTGCTCCCAGGGCAGGATCAGCCGCTCGTACACGCGCGGGGAGACCTGCGAGGCCACCGATTCACCCAGCCCGATGATATCGGCGCCTGCCGCCACCTGAGCGCGGGCAAAGGCCACTGCCAGCTCGCCGGTGATCTCGAGCAGGTCGCGCACCCATTCGGGCCGGTCGTACAGATCCAGCAGCAGGTTGCTGACGCCGCGCAGATCGGCGGCCTCGGCCATAGCGCCCTCGACCCAGCCCATGATAGGAGCCTCTCCCCCCACCCGCTGGCGGAACCAGCGGATCGCCTCGATCCGGTCGCTCATGCGGCGCCCGTGTGATGGTTCGACGGGGCGCAGCTTGCCCAGGTCGGCGGGATCGGCCAGCAGCGGGCGGGTGGCCAGGGGCAGGCTATCTTCTGGAAACGTTACCTCCAGGCCCAGGTCGGCGGCTTCGCGATAGGGGTCCGAGATGGCCTGCACGATATCCAGGCCAAAGGCATCCAGCATGGCCATGTTGGCCTCGCAGAGCACGCGGTGATCCTGATAGTAGCGCGAAAGGGGCGCGCCGATGAAATGGGCGGCGAACTGCATCATGATATCGAAATTGGGGGGGCGATCCACGGGCTCGCCCGCCAGGCGCTTGCGGGTCCGTTCCAGGGAGTTCATGCCAGGGTCCTCCTCACATCATCGGGCAGCCAATCGGCCAGCCAGCGCAGCAACAGGTGTGGCCAACGGGCCAGGGCGGGGTCATCCTGGGCCAGCCCCACCCCATGGGGCCCGTGGGCGAACAGGTGCAGCTCGACGGGCACGCCCTGCTCGCGGCAGGCCGCCGCATAGCGCAGGCTGTGTCCGGCGGCCACGCCAGGGTCGTCCGCCGTGTGAAACAGAAACGACGGCGGCGTCTCTCGGCTCACCCAGCGCTCGGCGCTCAGGGCCTCGCGCCATTCCAGGCCGGGATCGCGCCCGAAAAGGTTGAGCAGGCAGGCCTCGTGGGCATCCTCGACCATCGAGACCACAGGATAGGCCAGGACCAACCGGTTCGGCCTGGCCGCGTATCGGGCGGCCAGGTCGTCCTGCGGATCGTTGTGCAGGTCGGGCCGCGTCGCCACAGTCACGGCGGCGTGCCCTCCCGCAGAAAAGCCCATCAGCGCGATGCGCCCCGCGTCCAGGCCCCACTCGGGCGCCAGGCTGCGGGCCACCCGCACGGCCCGGGCGACATCGGCCATCGGCGCCGGATAGCGCTCGGGCGCCACGCGATAGTGGCATACCATCGCGGCCAGGCCGTGGGCCGCCAAGAACCGGGCCACCGGCGTCGCCTCGTGGGGCGCGCGCATGCGATAGCCCCCGCCAGGGCAGACGATCACCACCGCCCGCGACCCGCCCCCATCATCGGAGGGAACGTAGCACTCGATGCGCGGGCGTTCCATCGGGTTGCGCGGGTTGTGGGGCGAGCCATCGGGCCAGAGGTTGACGATGCGCGGGCGCTGCGCGGCGGCATCGCTCATGGTTCTACGCCCTGTTCGCTTTTCGATCTCCCCGGCGACCCGATCATAGACCGCTCCCCCCATCGGCAGATTGGCGCTGATTATGCGGCTGCGGAACCGGCGTGTCAAGGTTGGCGAGACGGCAACGCGAACACCCGCATTGACACGCCCGCCCCTGGTGCATACAGTATGCCCCAGATCAGCTAGGCCAAACGCGGGAGCAAGACCATGCAAGTGATCGAGACGGCCCTACAGGGCGTGCGCATCATCGAGCCACGGGTATTCGAAGATCGGCGCGGCTTTTTCTTCGAGAGCTATAACGACCGCGCCTATGCCGAGCACGGCATCTGCGACCGTTGGGTGCAGGACAACCATTCGCGCTCGATCCGGGGCACGCTGCGCGGCCTGCACTACCAGTCCGCGCCCGGCCAGGCCAAGCTGGTGCGGGTCGTGGTCGGCGAGGTCTATGATGTGGCCGTGGACGTGCGCTTGGGCTCGCCCACCTTTGGGCGGCACGTGGGCGTGATCCTCTCTGCCGAGAACCACCGCCAGCTCTATGTCCCCGTGGGGTTCGCCCACGGCTTTTGCGTGCTCAGCGAGACCGCTGACTTTTTGTACAAAGTCACCAGCTACTATGCGCCCCAGGACGAGCGCGGCGTGCGCTGGGATGACCCCGCTCTGGCGATCCCCTGGCCTGTCGAGCAGCCCGTACTCTCAGACAGGGACCTGGCCCTGCCCTTGCTGCGCGATATCCCCAGGGATTATGTCTGGCAGACCTAGCGGCTAACGCCCCAGCGGCAGCGCGCCCGGCGCATAGATGCCCCGCTCGGTGATGACGCTGCGGATCAGGCGCGCCGGCGTGATGTCAAAGGCCGGGTTGCGGGCGGCGGCCAGCGCATGGCTGACGCGCACCCGGCCCGGCTCGCCCGCATCGGTCAGGCCCGTGACATACAGCACCTCATCGGCGTCGCGCTCTTCGATGGGGATGGCGGCCCCGTTGGGGCAGGCGGCATCCAGGGTGCTGCTGGGCGCCGCCACATAGAATGGCACGCCGTTATCGGCGGCGCAAAGTGCCTTTTCGTAGGTGCCGATCTTGTTGGCCACATCGCCGTTGGCAGCCACCCGGTCGGCCCCCACGATGATCAGGTCCACCTCTCCCGTCTGCATCAGCCGCCCGGCAGCATTGTCCGCGATCACGGCGTGGGGAATACCCTCGCCTTGCAGTTCCCAGGCCGTCAGCAGCGCGCCCTGGCTGCGGGGGCGGGTCTCGTCGGCATAGACGAACAGCCGCTTGCCCTGGCGGGCGGCCACATACACGGGCGCCAGGGCGCTGCCCCAATCCACAAAGGCTAGCCAACCGGCGTTGCAGTGGGTCAGGATGCGGGCGCCATCCGGGATCAGCGTCGCCCCCAGTTCGCCGATGGCGCGCCCGGCGGCGGCGTTCTCGTCGGCCAGGGCTTGGGCCGTCTCGACGGCGGCCCGGCGCGCCGCAGTCGCCGTACCGGCCCCCGCGATGGCATCCAGCACCCGCTGCACGGCGTAGAACAGGTCTTGCGCCGTGGGCCGGGTGCGGCGCAGGGTCTCGGCCCCCTCGCGGATGTAGGCCATGAACCCCGCGCCATCGGGCGCTTCTAGCGCTGCCTGCGCCATGCCATAGCCCGCCGCCGCCCCAATGGCCCCCGCCCCGCGCACGATCATGGTGCGGATGGCGTGGGCCGTGTCGCGATGGGTGGGCAGGTCTATGAACTCGAATCGCCAGGGGATCAGGGGCTGGTTCACCATGCGCACCACGCCCCCTTCCATGATGACGGTGCGATAGTCAATGCCATTGACGCGCATAGGGGTCCCTCCCTGGATTGTTGCCTATTCGGTAGCGGGCGCAGCCTCGCCCTGTTGCCGCAAAAAGGCCATCAGACCATTGGCGATGCCCACGGCCACCCGCTCTGGCTCCTGGGTGAGCAGATAACGGTCGCCCCCCATAAAGCCGATCTCGATGATGGCGCCGGGGGTCTCGGGCGCGATGCGCCGCAAGGCGTGATACTGGCGCATGTCGTCGGTGATGGTATTGGGGTGGGGTTGCAGCCCCGTGGCCTCGGCATAGGCCGCGCCGAGCGTCTCCACCAGGCGCTCTTCCCGCGCCGGATCCTCGGCCTGGGTCATGCGCGCGACTTTGTAGCCCGACATATCCACGCACGAATCGGCGTGGATGGCCAAGAACGCCTCGGCGCGAAAGCCGTCCAGTTGCGGCGCATATTCGGGCAGCACCAGCACCTCGTAGCCCTGGCGGCGCAGCAGGTTGGCCGTGCGGCGCGCCACATCCAGGGTGATCTCGACCTCTTGCAGGCCATCGGGGCAGATCGCCCCCGAGTCGTTTTGCCAGTGCCCGGCCACAAGCCCGATGGTGGCCTGGCGCGCGCCCAGCAGCCCGGGCAGGCTCTGAATGCTGGCCGTATCGCCCAGCCCCACGAGCAGAAGCAGGCCCAACACCAAGCACACCAGCACGGTCAGGGTGCGGGCGAGCTTGCTCAGCGGGCCGGGTTGTGGGCGAGAGGCTGTCCGGCGGGGCATGTGCGACCTCCTGTTGCGCCACCCAGTGTAATCACGCCAACGCTTAGCGTCAACAACACGCAACAGGGCGCGGGGTGTCAGTTCAGAACTGGGGGAGGTGATTGGTCATCATCTGCATGGAGGGCGGGCGTCTCGCCCGTTACGCTGCATACGCATGCATGCGTACGCAGCGTCTATAACCCCGTTGGGGCGCGATCAAGAACTCATCCCCCGATTCTGGACTGATACGACGCGCGAATACGCCTGCAACGGGTTACGCCGTGCCCCGCCCTTGTGCTATAATGCCCACAGTTGAATCGAGATGGCAGGATGCAGGAGCGCCGATGAGGGCAGTCCCGGATGGCATAGACTACTGGTTGACGGGCGAGTGCGCCCAGCCCCCCGAGGAGCACCTGGGGGCCGCCCTGGACGTGCGCGCGCGTCTGCCGGGGCGCGGCTGGCGCCTGGTCTGGGGCCTGGCGCGCATTCCCACGGGCGTTGCCCTGCGCATGCCTGAGGACATGATCGTGCGCCTGACGGGCCGCAGCGGCAATTTCCTGCGCGGGATCATCGTCCACGATGGCTTGATCGAATCCGAGTTCAACGGCCAGGAGCTATGCGCCCTGATCTATTGCCCCTGGCCGCGCATCGTGCGTCACGGGCAGCGCATCGCCCAGATGTGGGCCCTGCCCGCCGCCCGGGGCGCCTTTCGGCCCCTGCCCCAGGCCCCTGAAGGAGTCAACTCCCTCAAGAGCGGCTTTGGATCCACAGGACGCTAGAGGATCGGTGCAGATGACGGTGCTTACCAGACTGAGGCAGGCCCTTCGCTCCATGATCGAGCGGCTCAAACCCGGCAACTGGCGGGCGCGGAATGTCGCCCTGGTCGCGCTGGCCTGCCTGGCCGTGCTGGCCACCTTGAGCTGGGGCGCGCGGCTGCTTGCAGCCCCTGCGCAGCGCGTTGGCCCCCATCTTTCGTTGGCCTCCTATGGCCATCCCGGCGTGGAGCTGACCATCGTCTACCCCGCGCGGGTCGCCCATCGCAGCGGGTCGCCCCAGGTGAGCGTATTGACCGTCTATGCCAGGGCGGATTCGGCAGAGGCCCTGACGACGCTGGAACTGGCTTTTCCCCTGCCCGATCAATCGCTGGCCTTTGTGGATGCCCAGGGGCTGCCCGTGGCAGGCCGGCTGAGCGTCGTCCCAGGCTATCCCGATGCGCTGCCCTACAGCCTGCTCTTGGCCCCCGCCGACACCCAACTCCAGCCGGCGCTGCTCTTTGCGCGGTCGGTGCCCATCACGCCCATGCTGCGCACCGATGGCGGGGCGGTTGCCTTGTCCGAGCTGGCCTTTCGCACCCATCTGGAGAGTCGCCTGGGACAGATGCTACACGCCTTGGTGGCCTGGCTCTCGGGCTGGGGCCTGTTGCTCGCAGCCCTGCTCGCGGGGCTGGCGCCGCTCTGGGCGCTGACCCACCAGGCCAAGCTGCGGCGCCGCCTGGCTCGCGAGCAGCGGCTTTCGGCCCTCTATACGCGGCTGCGCGACGAGATCAAGGTCGAGAACTGGCCCGAGGCCCGCACCAAGGTCGAGGAGCTGCGCCTCTTGGCCCCCGCCTATCGCGATCTGGATCAACTCGATACCCTGATCAGCACCGCCGAGACCGCCACTTGGCGTCGCGAGCAGCTCTACGCCACGGGGCTGCGCGCCTATCGCGACCGGGATTGGCCCAACGCCGTGCAAGCCTTCCAGAGCATCGAAGAGGAAACGCCCTACTATCGCGATGTCCGCTTTTTGCGGCGCACGGCGGCGCTCTATGCCGACTTGCGCAGCCGCGATCGCTCTCTGCGCAGCCGTGCGGCGGCCCAACTTGGTGAGGTGGCCGATCTCCTGGATGTGTGGCCGCTGCTACAGGCCCTGGGCGACCGCAGCAATGAGGTGGCCGACGCCGCCGAGGCCTCCTTTGGCAAGATCGGCGCCGCCGCTGTGGACACCTTGATCACGGGGTTGATGGCCGAGCTGCCCTCTGTGCGCGAGCGCAGCTCTCGCCTGCTGCAATCCCTGGGCCAGAGCGTGCGAGAGCCCCTTGTCAGCGCCTTGCACAGCCCGGAGCCCCGGGTTACGGCGGCAGCGGCGCGCCTGCTGCGCAGCTTGGGCGCCCGCGAAGAACTCGCCGGGGCGCTGCTGTGGGCTGCGCCCGAGCACCATGCCGGGATCGTCGCGGCCCTGGTGCAGGAAGGCCAGGCCGCCTGCGAGCCGCTGGTGAACGCCCTGCTCAAGGCGCCCGCATCGCGAGAGCAGACCCTCATCGAGGCGTTGGGGGCGATCAAGACCCAGATCGACATCACCCGCTACCTCGAAAGCAGGCTGCGCTCTGCGCCAGATGACCACGCGAGACAACTCCTGCAGCGCGCGCTCAAGGCCGCCGCCGAGGGCTTTGTCAGCGCCGACCTCACCAAAGAGGCCGTTGACGCCCGGCCCACCGTGGAGCCTCCCGCCGCCGATGAGCCCTCTGACGCCCCACCCCCCAACGCCTCGCCTCGTTCCCTTGCCCACCGGCTGCGCCTGCTCGACCGCCGTCAAAAATAGTTCACCCGCATCGTATCCCCCCTGCCCGCCCTGTATCCCCTCCCTGCTGTAAAAGTCGGTTCTATCCTCTTTTTTTATGCTTTCCCGCATCGAATTGCCCATGTATGGCCTTCTTTTGGCCGCACCCAGATGATTCACGCGTGTTTTATAGATAATTTACAGAGTGTTTATTTAGCTCTCTGCCCGCGCTGGTATACTCACTCTAGGTAGCAAAGGCATATGCGGAACTACCACCGGTAGGGGGTAATGGGGCGCAACCCCCCTACCCCTTGGCATCGCAGCCACCATTCGGAGGAGATCGGCATGACAACTGGATCACGAGGAAGCGTGCTCGTGGTCGAAGATGAAGACATCGTGCGAGAGCTGTTAGTCCACGTCTTGGGACGGGGGGGCTATCAGGTCTCTTCCGCGATGAACGGGCGCGACGCCCTGGAGATACTCGAGGACACCGCCATAGACCTGATCCTGACGGACCTGCGTATGCCGGTAATGGGGGGATTGGCTCTGGCGCGCGACGTGCGGGCCCACTATCCCGATGTGGACATCATCGTGCTTACGGCCTATGGCACCATTGACAGCGCTGTAGAGGCCCTCAAACTGGGCGCCCTTGACTATCTCGCCAAGCCCTTTGACATCAACGAGCTGCTGGACCGCGTAGCGCTCAGCTTTCAGCAGCGCCAGGAGCGCATCACCGCGCGTCAGGCGCCGACTATGCCCTTGCTCGAACTGAACCGCATCATCTCTCGCTCGGCAGACCTCGAGACCACCCTGGACGAGATTCTGGCCTTGGTCAAGGGCGTCTTTGCGGCCGAGCAGGTACACATGGAACTCTTGAACGGCTGGCGGCGCGATGATCTGGCGGCCCCAGAGCGGCAGCCCGGGATCGTGCAAGGCCACCTCCCCAAAGTGTCGGCGGCCGAGATTCGGGCGCTGGCGCAAGAGGCCAATCCCTGGCGATTCGACGCGCCCGGCCATGCGGTGGGCAGAGAGCGGCCCACGCAAGGCCACGGCATCGTCGTTCCGATGGTGAGCAGCGCAGAGGTGATCGGCATTCTCAAAGTTGCCCGCGCTGCACAGGCGCCACGCTACACCGAGACGGATGCGCAACTCCTCCATCTCTTTGGCGCGCAGATGGCCCTGGCCGTGCTGCACGGAGATGCCCAGCGCCAGCTTCACAAGACCTTTAGCGATCTCCAGGAGTTGAGCCTGTCGGCCGCCGAAGCGCTGGCCGAGGCGCTGGGCACGTTCGATGAATATACCCGGGGGCATTCGCAGCGCGTGTCGCGCCAAGCGCGTCGCCTGGCCCAACGGATGGGTCTGAGCGAGCACTGGTGCGACCTGATCGAGATCGCCGGGCTGCTGCACGATATCGGCAAACTGGGCGTGGGAGAGACCACCTTGCGCAAGAACGGCCAGCTCACCGAGGCGGAACATGACCGCATCAAGCTGCATCCGGTGCAGGGAGCGCATATCCTTTCCGGGCTCGATGCACTGGCCGAGATCGTGCCCATCGTGCGCCATCACCACGAGCGCTATGACGGCGGCGGCTATCCCGATGGGCTGCGGGGTGAACAGATTCCCTTTGGGGCGCGGCTCTTGGCAGTCGTGGATGCGTACGATTCGATGACCACCGACCGCCCCTACCGGATGGCTCTGGCCGAGCAGGAGACGCGGCGGCGACTCCGTCAGGGCGCCGGAACCCAGTTCGACCCGGCGGTGGTGGATGCGTGGCTGCTGGCCACCGAAGAAGGCCCCTGCTCGGCCGTAGAGGAACTCGCCTGGGAGACCCATGCGTGAAAAACTGCTGATCGTTGACGACGAGCAGAACGTTCTGACCTTTTGCACCCGTGCGCTACAACGTCACGGGTACGAGGTGCAGAGCGCGCTCTCTGGCGAGGCAGCTCTAGAACTGCTACAGAGCGAGCGCTTTGACCTGCTCGCTACCGATATCAAGATGCCGGGCATGTCCGGGATCGAGTTGATGCGTCACGCTCTCAAGTTGCGCGCCGATCTGGCCATCATTGTGATTACCGGCATGGGCACGTTCGACGTCTCAGTCGAGGCGCTGCGGGCGGGCGCTCATGATTTTCTTGCCAAGCCCTTTGGGGCAGATCAGCTCATCCAGGCGGTGGGATACGCCTTGGAGCAGGCGCACCTCATCCGCGAGAGAGCCCGCCTGCGGCTGCTAGAGCCGCTGCTGGAACTCAGCCAGCGGACTCTGTACCAGATGGACCTGGAGAGCCTGGGGCAGTCCATTCTCCAGATCGCCCTGGCGCAGACCCAGGCTGTGGGAGCGGCGCTGCTCTTGGAAGAGCCCGAGCAGACCTTTGCCATCGGCCTTCCGGCAGCAAGCCTGCAAGCCTATGGGCGCGCTGTAGACCGGAGCGACCGTACCCAGGTGCGCGCCTGGACTCTGGAGGAGCTGGGCGCCGAGGCGCCGGCGGAGAATGGGCAGAGCAGCGCTCTGGGGGCGCTGGTGTATGCCCCGCTGGACGCCTCCACCGGCGCTGTCGGCGCTCTGGTCATCGCGTTGGCGCGGGCTGCGCTCCAGGTTGACCGGAGCGAGCTGGACATGATCTCGGTCTTGGCAGGCCAAGCGGCAGCCCTGCTGGAGAACGCCCGCTTGATGCAGCGGCTGGAGGACTGGAACCGGACCCTGGAGCAACGTGTGCTGCAACGCACAAGGGAACTGGAGATGGCCCAGGAGCGGCTGTTGCGCGCCGAGAGGCTGGCCACGGTGGGGCAATTCGGCTCTAGCATCGCCCACGAACTGCGTAACCCGCTGGGTGTAATCAGCAACTCTGTCTACTATATCAAGATGCGCCTGGACGGCGCCGACGAGAAACTGGAAAAGCACCTGGACATTATCACCCGCGAGGTTCAGACCTCGAACAGGATCATCACCGACCTAATGAACTTTGTGCGCGTGGGCCAGCTCAAGAGGCAGGCAACGGCCCCTAGCGCGCTGGTCTTGGAGGTGCTGGAGCGCGCCCATATCCCAAACAATGTGCACCTGACAACCGACGTGCCGGAGGATCTGCCTCTTGTGTGCGTAGATCCTGACAAGCTGCACCAGGTATTGCTAAACCTGATTGATAACGCCGTGCAGGCCATGCCCCACGGGGGGACGCTGGCGATTCGCGGATATGAGGAGCACGGCGCCCTGTGCCTTGTCGTGGCCGATAGCGGCGAGGGCATCCCGCAAGAGAACATGGAGCGCATCTTTGAGCCCCTGTTCACCACCAAGGCCAGAGGGATCGGGCTGGGGCTGGCCATTGTCAGGATGATGGTCGAGGCGCACGGCGGCCAGATTGACGTTGCGAGCGAGCTGGGCCAGGGCGCAGACTTTACCGTTTGCCTTCCCATCGAGGTCCAAGTGGCCGCAGAGGAGCTGTGCGCGTGATAGAACACTCAGCCCGCCCGCCATGCCTGTTGATCGTAGACGACGACGAGGGCATGCGCGATACGCTCGCCGATATCCTAGAGGGGACCAGCTATGTTGTTGAGCTGGCGGCCCACGGCGAGATGGCCCTGGACATGATCCGTGTGCAAGCCTTTGACCTGGTGCTGATGGATGTGCGCATGCCCATATTGGATGGCATCGAGACGCTCAAGCGCATCCGGGCGCTACGGCCGGGCCTTCCGGTGATCCTGATGTCCGGCAATACGGGCGAATCGGCCGTGGCAACGGTTCGCCAGGAGGCCACAGCCATCGTACCCAAGCCGCTAGACCTGCCGAGGTTGATACCGCTCATCCATGCAATGTTGGCGCGAAAAGGACAAGGGGAGTGATGGAAGCTACGAACCCCGAGCGCCAGTTGAGCGCGCCCGAGGTGGTGCGCCTGATCGGGCACGAGCTGGGCAACCGGCTAGGTGTACTCTCGAACTCGGTCTACTACCTGAACCTGCGCCTGGGCGATGGCGATGAAAAGCTGGCCCGCCACCTGCACTTGATCTCGCAAGAGATCACTGCCAGCAGTCGGATCCTGGCCAACCTGATGGATTGGATCGGGCCCAAGGAGCCCATGAGGGAAGAATTGCAGCCGAACGCCCTGGTGGAGCAGCTTGGCGCGCGCAACCAGCCGCACGCCAGCCTAGAGTTCATCACCACGTTGGCCGAGGATCTGCCGCCTGTCTACGGCGATGCGGCGCAGTTGGGGCGGGCGCTGGGGAATCTGATCGCGTACGAGTATACGCTCTTGCCAGAGGGCGGACAGCTTGGCATCTCGACAAGCCGCGAGGGCCCATGGGTGGTCCTGTGCCTGCAAGATACAGAGCCGCCCTTTACGCCCGATCAGGCGGCGCAGCTATTGGACCTGCTGCCAGATGGTCTCTTTTCTCCTGTACAGCTGGGGCTCGTGGTCGCTCACAATCTGCTGGCCGCAAACGGGTGTGAACTGGTGATAGCCCAGACCGACGATCTTCCCTGGCGTTTTCGTGTCTTGATTCCAAGTTCTCAAGGCGAAAGAGTCTCTGAACTGGCCCGGGGGTATCATGCAAAGAATGATGGTAGTAACTAAACATGGTTGAGAGAATAGAGCAAAGGTCAGCCGCCCAAACTGCCGAACGTACGATCCTGGTCGTAGATGACGATGCAGGCATGTGCGAGACGTTGGCCGATATCCTCGAGATCAAGGGCTACAGCGTGGATACGGCCCAAGACGGACGCATCGCGCTGCAAATGCTGCGCAAGAGAGAGTACGACCTGATCCTGATCGATATCATGATGCCCGGCATGAACGGCGTCGAGACGCTCCAGCAGATCAAGGCCATCAACCCCAGAGTCCTGACCCTGATTATGACGGGGCATAGCCAGCTCGAGGGTTTTGTATCGGAGGCGCTCTGGTCAGGCGTGGATGGCGTGCTCTACAAGCCCTTTGAGATTGACGACGTGATCTCGGTAATCGAGCGTCGCGGCCAGGATACGGCCGAGTTGCCGGTCATTGACCTGCGGGGTTACGAGATTGATCCGGCTGCGGTCAGCCTCGTCCCGGAGGAGATGGCGCGCAAATACACGCTGATCCCCTTGCGCGTCGAAAAAGGCTTCCTGGTCGTCGCAATGACCGACCCAACCAACCTGTACGCCATCGAAGATCTGCGGGTGCGCACCTCGCTCAGCGTCAAGCCGCTGCGGGCGACGCGTGAGGACATCGAACGGGCCTTTGCCCGCCAATATGACCAGTCGGGAGAACTCGAGCGGCAGATCGAAGAGATCACACCGCTGAGCAGACAACGGGACGACCTCGCCGATGAACGCCTCTCCGCCGATATTGTGGCGCAAACGCCCATCGCGCGCGCCGTCCAGCTCATGGTGCGGCAGGCCGTGCGCGACCACGCCTCCGATATCCATATAGAGCCCCAAGAAGACCTCTTGCGCGTGCGCTACCGCATTGATGGCGTGCTGCACGACACCATGTCGCTGCCGCTGCGCGTACACGCGCCCCTGCTCTCGCGTATCAAGGTGCTCTCTAGTCTCAACATCGCCGAGCGACGCCGTCCCCAGGATGGCCAGTTCAGCGTTCAGCTCGGCAATACCTCGGTGGATATCCGCGTGGCGACCATCAATACAGTACACGGCGAGATGGCCGTCCTGCGCGTGCTGGACAAGTCCGTGTCGGTGCTCGGGTTCAGCGAGTTGGGCTTTTTGCCCGACATGCAGGAGCAATACGAGCGCCTCTTGCGCGCGCCCTGGGGTATCATCCTGGTGGCAGGCCCCACCGGCTCTGGCAAGACCAGCACCCTCTATGCCAGCCTGAACCAACTGGATCGCGACGAGAACAAGATCATCACCATCGAAGACCCCGTCGAGTATCGGTTCGCCGGCATCACCCAGGTCCAGGTGAACCGGCAGGCGGGGATTGACTTTGCCAGCGGCCTGCGGGCGGCCATGCGCCTGGACCCCGATATCATGCTGGTGGGCGAGATCCGCGACCAGGAGACGGCCCGCACCGCCGTCCAGGCATCGCTGACAGGCCACCTGGTCTTTGCGACCATCCACGCCAACGACTCGGTCGGCACGATCCTGCGCCTGGTGGATCTGGGCGTCGAGCCCTTCCTGGTGACATCGTCGCTGCTGGCCGTGCTTTCGCAGCGTCTGGTGCGCCGGGTCTGCTCGCACTGCGCCCACGAGCGAGAGGTGACCTCGGCAGAGCGCGCCGCCTATGAAGAAGTCCTCGGCGAGGAGCGCACCCACTTTACCTATGGCGCCGGCTGCAACTATTGCGCGGATACCGGCTATCGTGGGCGCGTGGCCGTCTTTGAGCTGTTGGTGATGAACGACGATATCCGGCGCATGGTGCTGCACGAGGCCAACTCGGACGAGATCCAGCAGCGAGCGCTCGAACTCGGCATGCGCACCATGCTCCGCGATGGCATGCTCAAGGTCAAGCAAGGGTTGACGACGCCGACCGAAGTGCTCAAGAACATTTTTGCGCTGCACTAGATAGGGTTGAATCGCAATGGCATACGAGTACGTTGTATTCGATACGCAAGGCAAGCGACTCCGGGGGCAGATCGAAGCCCCCTCGGAGTCCGCTGCTGAAGAGATGCTCTGGAAGCAGCAGTACACGATCATTACGCTGAGCGAGGCCCGGGCCCGCGCCGAGATCCAGCTTTTTGCAGGGCGCATCAGTACGCGCGACCTGATCGTGTTCTCGCGCCAACTGGCCACGCTGATCGAATCGGGCATCCCCATCGTGCGCGCCCTCCAACTGCTGCAGTCGCAGATGAGCAGCAAACATTTTGCCACGATCCTGCAGCAGGTGACATCGGATGTGCAACAGGGGCGTTTCTTCTCCGAGGCCATTGCCAAGCATGGCAAGATGTTCCCCGACCTATATTCGCGCATGATCGAGATCGGGGAACGCGCGGGCAATCTGGAAATGGTCTTGCGCCAACTGGCCGCCTATATGGAAAAGGAAGAGGTGCTGGTTCGCAAGATCAAGGGCGCCATGTCCTACCCGGCCTTTGTGCTCGTGCTGGCCATCGGGGTCATGTTCTTGATGCTAGTGGTGGCCTTGCCGCCTCTGATGAGCATGTTCACCGTCTTTAACGCCGAGCTGCCCCTCCCCACGCGCATCCTGATCGGCATCACCGATTTCATGGACGTGTACAAATTCCACGTCCTGGGCGGCATGGCCATCATCGGCGTTGCATTCTATGCCATATTCATCAAGACCGAATCCGGGCGTGTGCTCCTGGACGGCTTTTTGCTGCGCGTCCCTCTATTGGGACGCATTATCATCCAGGGGGCCGTGGCGCGCATGTGCCGCTCGATCTCGTCTCTCCTCAATGCCGGCATCGCCCTGCCCGAGATTCTGCAGATGGTGATCCGCACCCAGAGCAACCGCGTGCTGCGCAAGCATCTGGAGGATGTGCATTCCGAGTTGTTGCAGGGCCACGGCCTGGCCGACCCGCTGGGCCAACGCGATGTCTTTCCGCGCATGCTGGTGCAGATGGTGCGCGTGGGCGAAGAGACCGGCTCGCTGGATTCCAACATGCAGACCTTGGCCGAGTTCTATGAGGACGAAGTGGACCGCTCTGTGAGCGCGTTGACCAGCGCCATGGAGCCCGCGCTTACGATCTTTATCGGCGTGATGGTGGGCTTTGTGGCCGTGGCCGTGATCATGCCCATGTACTCGCTCATGGGGGCCATCGAATAATGTCACGCCTGGACGAGACCCGATGCGACGAGCGCCAAACGGCAGCGCGAGAAGGAGGCTATTCCCTCATCTCGATCCTGGTGGCAATGGCCATCATCGGCCTGACCCTGATGATCCTGCTCACAGGGCTCTCTACCGCTGCCCTGGGGACGGCCATTGTGACCCAGCGCACGGCTGCCGAGAACTATGGGCGGACGCAGATGGAGATGATCAAGGCCGCGCCCTATTCGCCTGATCCCACGGCAGAGCCCTATCCGCTCATCGGGTCCTTGGGCGTGTACACCGCCGAGGTATCGGTGCGCTACTGGATCTCGCCCACCTTTACCAGCACGCCCCCGGAAGAGGATGAGGGCCTGCAAGAGATCACCATCAGCATCTTTTCCTCCCGAATGGACGGCGGGCCCGTCTTTCGTCTGCAAGGCTACAAGGGAGAGCGCTGATGAGACCCCGACGCGACACTAGCGGCCAGAGGGGCTTCACCCTGATCGAGTTGGTCATCGCGCTGGCCATCGGCGGCGTGCTCTTGACCGTCGTGACGGTTATGCTCCTGCAGTTCAATCGCCTGACCTCTGTGCACCAAGAGTCTCTCAAGCTCAGCCACCAGTTGCAGCAGGCGGCCTCGGTGCTCAACCGCGACGTCGTGGGCGCCGCCGCCGGCCAGGTGGCCGCCACGGCGGGCGGCGTGACGCTGACGCTCGATATACTCACTATCCCTACCTTCGGTGGGAGCGCAGAGCCGATTACCACCACGATCACCTATTTGTATGCCGAGGCCGACCAGACCCTGCGTCGCACAGATGCCCAGGGATCTGGCATCATCTCGCGGCAGATCAGCGAGCTGGATCTGGGGCCTTCGCGCACGATCACTTCCACCCTCTGGGTGACCATGACGGTGGCCAGCCAGGCACAGGAGCAGCAGATGACGCTCGAGTTGCATCGGCGCGTCGCTGCAGCGCCATAGGAGAGACGCTATGACTATAAAAGAACAACAAACCGAGCGCGGAGACGTACTGGTCGCGGCCCTGATCGTGATGGCAGTCGGGGCGTTGCTCCTGATCCCTTTGCTTGCCCACCTGGGCTCTAGCTATCGGACAACCCAGCGCGTCGAGCAAAGCCTGCTGGATCAGTACGATAGCGAGGCGGGCGTTGAATACGCCCTCTGGAAGCTGCGCACAGACGCCAGCTTTCGCGAGCGGCTGCAGGCCGGCTTTGGCAGTGAGGACGAATGGTTCCAAGAGATTCTGGATCTCCCCGAGGGCGGCTCCTATGAGGTGACCGTGGCCCAAGTGGCGGTGATGGGCAGCGGCGGCGGAGAGGGCTCCGGCGTGACCGATAGCCGCAACCTGCCCTGGGCGATCTGGGCCAACCGCTCGCAGGCGACCGACGACCAGGAGGTCTACTTCAACGGCGGCGGCAGCGACGGCCACACCATCTACGGAGGCGTCCACTCGAATGGCGGCATCCATTTCCAGACCTCCAAACACACCGTCTATGGCCCCGGCGAGTATGTGACCGCCGTCAGCGCCCACGCAGCCGATGCCTTTACGCCCGACCCGCCGGTGCAGGTGAGCCCCAGCGACTTTCCGATCCGCTGGTACATCGAGGATTTCCGCCCGGATGGCGAGCTGGCGATCCAGGCCGCTGCCCAGGGCGCGTACCATGCCTATGAGGGCGATTGCCATTTCACCGGCAACGGCAGCGAGCTCCCCACCGGGCTCTACTATTGCGCGGGAGATGCCCACCTCACCGGCAATAGCATGCACGGCGTCATCACCCTGGCCGCCGAGGGCCAGGTCAAGCTGAGTAGCGCCGGACAGAACTTTACGCCCTACCTGGCCAGCGGCCTGACCTTTTTCTCCAACCGCGCCAATGGCCAGAACGATATAGACGTGACGGGCTCCGGCAACGCCGGAGGGACCCTCTTTGCGCCCTATGGCGAGATCAGCGTCAACGGCAGCGGCAACGTGTTCACCGGCTCGCTTTATGCCAATACCGTCGAGATCATCGGCGGCGAGGCGTTGATCCAACTGCCTCAGCCTCCTGTCGATCCCTCTCCGGGCGGAGGCGATGGCGGCTCGGGAGGCCAGGCCATCGCCGTGCCCTGGGCGGTTTGGACCACCTCTACATCCAGCCAATCGGTCTACATCACCGGCAACAAGACCACCATCAATGGCGAGGTTCACAGCAATGGCGGGGTGTATCTGGGCGCCAACGAGGCCATATTTAATGGCGATGTGCACAGCAATGGCGCGTTCTACCTCAACCGCAACATGGCCAGAGTCTATGGCAACGTCTATGCCAACAACGATGTCTGGGTCTCCGAGAACGACACCCAGATTGACGGCGATGTCTACAGCGCCGGGAACGTGTACCTGACCTGGAACCTGGCCAAGATCCTGGGCCAGGTGAGCGCCGCCGGCAACGTCGAGCTCAAGGGCAACAACTCCGTCATCGCCGGGCCGGTGCACGCCCAGGGGAACCTGCTCCTCAACTGGCAGGGCGCCACCGTGAAGGACGACGTGTGGGTGAACGGCAGCGTGCAGATGGGCGGCTATGCCAGCCGCATCGAAGGCGTCGTGCGCAACGGAGGCAGCGTCACACTGAATGGCGGCGCCGCCGCCATCATCGGCGACATCTATAGCGATGGCTCTATCACCCTCAGCGGCTACGCCAGCCGGATCCAGGGGCGTGTCGAGAACGCCGGGGGCGTCGCCCTCACTGGGGGGAGCACTCGCATTGAGGGAGACCTGCACAGCGACGGGCCGCTGGTCAGCGTAGATGCCTGGGCAGCGACCATCCAGGGGAATGTATACACAAACGGTACGGTCTATGTTCGCAGCGGCGCTTCCATCACCGGCAGCGTCTATCCCAAGGCGACGCCCAAGACGCCCGAGACGGCCTATGTCTATAGCGCGCCAGAGCTGGCGCTGACCCCGCCCATCAGTTGGAACCTGAGCGACTTTGCGCCGGGGGGCGTGTATGCGCTGGAGGCAAGCGACGCCTACCACTATCATGCGGGCAACTGGAGCGTCACAGCAAACCTGGCCGTGATCGAGCCGGGGCTGCACTATGTGGCCGGCAATGTGACCATCTCGGCCAACCAGCCCACCGCCGAGAATGTCACCATCGTGGCCGAGGGGACCATCAACATCTCCAGCAACATGCCCGTCTTTGGCCAAGCCTATATCGCCGGGGTGAGCCTGTTCTCCAATGCCACAGGCGATAGCGCCATCACCATCAGCAGCAACCGGTTCCAATGCCTGGGCGGCATCATCTATGCGCCCCGAGGGGCGGTGCTGCTCAGCGGCAACAAGCCGGAGATAACCGGCGCGTTCCTGGCGGAACGCTTCCGCAGCACCTCCAACGAGGCCACCATCGGTGTGCCGCCCGACTTGACGTTGCCCGACCCCAATGGCGGAGTTGGCGAGACGCCCGGCGAGGGCGGAGGCGATGAGGGCGAGGGTGGCGAGGTCGGAGGCGGCGAGGGAGAGGGCGACCCGGGCGAGGGCCAATCCGCCTGCGCCATTTATGACGTGCGCTCGATCTCCGGCGGGGTCACCACAACGGTGCGGGTGCGTTCTTGCAGCGACGATAGCGATTTTGAGGTGTTGGTCTGGTCCATCGAATAGTAGAACCAAGCAAACGAGAGTCACATGGATAGTCACAAGGCCGAGCGCGGCGAAATACTGATCACCGCCCTGATCGTGATGGCGGTCGGCATACTTCTGGTCATGCCGGTGTTGCACTTTGTCTCCACGCGGCAGAACGAGACCCGCCGCATCGAGGAGAATATGGGCGGCCAGTATGCCCAGGATGCGGGCATCGAGTATGCCATCTGGAAGATCGAGACCGACGACGCCTTTCGACAGATGCTGATGCACAATCCGGGCACGGTGTACACCCTGCCGATGGCGGGCGCCGTCAACGAGTTCACGCCAACCATCCAGGTCGTCCGGCTGGAGCCCGCCCTGTGGACCTACTCTATATGGGTGAGCGACACGCTGACCATCAACGCCAATAACACCAAGATTTATGGCGACATCCATAGCAACGGCAGCATCTATGACAACAAGAATGGCACCGTGATCTATGGCGACGTGTCTTATGTAGACTTTTGCTCGAACACGCCCGCTTTTGGCCACGCCCAGCAGGTGCCGCCCAAAGAGATGCCAGAGCCGTTCCGCATCGAGGATTTCCGGCCGGGCGGCGCCTGGGCCGTGCGCGCCCAGGCCGAGGGCAAATACTACCAGTACGGCAGCCTTTCTGTTGGATCTTCGCTAGCACCAGGATTGCACTATGTGACCGGCAATGTGCAGTTCACCGATAGCAACACGACCATGCTGGGCATCACGGTCGTGGCCGAGGGCACCATCTCGATCAACCAGACGGCGAACAAGGTCACTTTTGACAACCCGTATGTGCCTGGCTTGCTGTTCTTTTCCAACAGCACCGCATCCAACGCCATCTTTATCGATGGCAACAAAGAGGCTTTCCTGGAGGGCGGCTTGGCCTACGCGCCTCGCGGCACAGTCGAGATCGCCGGCAACAGCCTGACGACCTCGGGCTGGTTCCTCGCCAGATCGCTGGTGGTGACCAAGAACAACTTGACCGTGAACAACAACGTGATCGCCCCGTCGGGCGGCATTGACCTGGGCCTCTCGGAGCCTATCTATGATGTCCGCTCCCTGACCACCACAGGCCGCACGACGGTGCGTCTGGCGCAAGAGGGCTCGACCCTTGGCATTGTAGCATGGCATCTTGATTGACGGCCTCTAGCGCTCTGCGCAAGCCAGCGGTATACGTGCCCCCACGATATGCCGCTGTGTTTTGTACTTGCGCTGTTTGGCCGGAGGTGGTACAAACAAGCAAATATCGTCAGGCGGCTGACAGGCCGTGGGGCGTGTGCTACAATATCGGGCAGGAATCGGGACCGCGCCGATCTGGGCGATAGCTTGGCTGCATCTCAAGAACAGGGTATCCCATGCCGGACGATTCGAGTCAACGCTCCATAGATTTCAACATCCTGCCGGCCCAGTATCGGCCTCGCGTCGTGCCCCCCATCATACGCATCATCTGGGTCATCGCTGTCGTCCTCCTGATCGCGGCGTTGCCTGCGCTGGTGTTCATGTTCGGCCAGCAGGGCGCGGTCTCGGATCTGGAAAGGGAGCGGGCCCAGGTGGAGAGCACCCTGCGCGTCGTTCGCACGCCAGAGGAGGCGTTGGCCACGCTGCAAGAGGAGCTTTCGCACACGGTGCGCCTGCTGGAACAGATCGAGACCATCTACCCCATCATCGAGGCAGAGCGCCGTAACTGGCCCCAGGTGTTGAGCGCCCTGGCCGATTACGACCCCGAACGCCTGCGCGTGGTCGAGCTGTTCCAGCGCGACCGCGATCTCACACTGGTGGGCCTCGCCCTCTCGCGAGATGACGTGCTCTCTTACCAGGGCAGCCTGGAGCGCTCGGGCGCGTTCCTCCAGGTCTCGCTCCAGGGCATGGAGGTCTCGGATGCCCCCTTTGCCGAGCCCACGCCGACGGCCACCCCCACCATAACGGGTACCGTGGGGGCGACGCCCACGGTCGGCCCGGGCACGCCCGTGGCCACGCCCATGCCCCCGCCCTATGACGCCTACGAGATGGACGATCTCACGCCAGGCTATATCGCCATCGGCGAGACCCAGACGCGCAACTTTTACCCCCAGTGGGATGTGGATACCGTCGAGTTCCTGGGCAAGGCAGGGCGCCGCTACTGCGTCATGGCGTTGCCCCAGGCCCTGGGCGTAGACCCGGTGCTCGAGGTCAAGGTGGGCACGTCCAAGCTGGAAAACGATGATTGTGTCTATTCCAGCTCTCCCCACATCGCCTGCCTTTGCCCCAGCGGCGGCCCCGCCGATTCGCTGGCCGCCAAGGTCGAGGTGCAGGTGCCCCGCACCGGCGACGAGACGGTATTGGTGCGCATCAACAACCGCGCCCGGTTCGGCCCCGAGCAGACCTATACCCTCCAGGTGATCGAGGTCATCGGCGATGCCTGGGAGGTGGATGATGTGATCGCCAAGCCCATCGGCATCAACGAGGTGCAAGAGCGCTCCTTCTTCCCCGCCGGTGATATTGACCGCGTCACGTTTGTCGCCAAGCCCAATGTCGTCTATCGCCTCAGCACTGACAACCTGGCCCCCGGCGTGGATACCGTCATCAGCGCCCAGGTGGGAGACAAGACCTATCGCAACGACGACGCCGTTCCCGGCGAGGTGCGCTCCGAGGTCACCTTCTCCACCCCTGTGGATCAGCGGGTGTATGTCAATGTGACCAACAAGGGGCTCTTTGGCGCCAACGCCACCTATAGCCTGTCGCTCACCGTTGTGGGCGGCGATATCTATGAGCCGGACGATAACAACCCCAAACCGATCTCGCCCTTTGAGGAGCAGGAGCGTTCCTTCTATCCCGAGGGCGACATTGACCGTATGACCCTGAACGTCAAGGCGGGGGTCGAGTACACCATCCAGACCTACGACCTGGCCCCCGGCGTGGATACCGTCATCAAGGTCGAGTTCGACGGCCAGGTCTTCTGGAGCGACGACATCCAGCGCGACAATATCGCCTCCGAGGTGCGTTTTACCGCCTGGAAGGACGGCGTGGCGCTGATTACGATCACCAACCGCGAACAGTACGGCATTGACATGACCTACAAGGTGATCGTGCTGCCGACAGGGCCAGGGCCAACCCTGACCCCCACGACGGACCTGCGCGACCCATACGAGCCGGACCAGCAGGATCCGCCCACCCTGGCGGTGAACGATGTGCAGCGCCGCAACTTTTACCCCGATGGCGATGTGGATTATGTGCGCATCCCCTACAAGGCGGGGCGCACCTACCAGTTGCGCACTTATAACCTGGCGCCCGGCGTTGATACCGTGCTCGAGATGACGGTGGAGGGCATCGTCTACCGCAACGAGGATATCGCCGTAGACGATGTCTCGTCGCGCATCGTGTTCACGCCCCTGTACGATGGAGAGACCATCGCCACCGTCCGCAACCGGGGGCGTTACGGCCCCAACCAAACCTATGACATCACCCTCACCCTGCTGCCGCCCGCGCCGACGGCCACGCCGACGGCCACGCCGACGCTCGACCTGCGCGACGCCTACGAGCCCGACGAGGTAACGCCCCAATACCTGCTGCCCGGCCAGATCCAGAGGCGCAATTTCTTCCCCTCCGGCGATATTGACTATGCGCGGCTCGATCTGCAGGCGGGGTGGGTGTACTTTGTGCGTGCAGCCGGCTTGGCGCCGGGCGTAGAGCCGCTGCTCTCTGCCACCGTGGACGGCGCGCTACAGCGCGGCTACCCCGATAGCCTGCGTGTGGCCGAGCTGCGGCTAGAGCCGCAGGTCAACCAGGATGTCCTGCTCGAGATCCGCAACTTTGCCGGCATCTATGGGGGCGATAAGGAATACGAACTGACCATCACGCGGTTAGCGCCCACGCCCACCCCTTCCGGTGGGGGCGCCCTCCTGGCCCGCACTCCCTCGGCAGCATTGGCCCAGCGCGAGAGCCTGTCCCTGTCCTATCCCGCCCTGGCCCGGGCGTTCACCCAGGCCGAGGGCGGCAACCCGATCCGCTTTGTCTTTGTTCTGAGGATGAGATAGCGTCATGAGTACAAGCCCTGGCAGCTTGGGCGGATTGGACCTCAAGAATCCCCGCGTCCTCGGGGGGCCGTTGGCGCTGTTGGCCGCCCTGGCTTTGCTGGCTTTTGGCGCGATCAATGGCCTGAGCGCCTCCACGGAAAAGAGCGATCTGGAGGCCCAGCTTGCCCTGGAACGCCGCAGTGTCGCCCAGCTCACCCAGAGGCGCGAAGTGGAGCCCGCAGAGCTGGAGCAAGAGATTGACCAGACGCGCCAACAGATTGGTGAACGGCTGGCGCCTTTTCCCACCTCTGAGGAGGCCCTGGCCGAGATCTCGGCCTACTATACCCTGGCGGCCCGCCACGAGGCCGACATCGTGCGCCTGGAGGCGATGGTCTCTTCCGCCGCCCTCGATCCTGAGGCGGCCATTCGCGAGGAAACCTATCTGGTCGAGGCGCGGGGGACGGTGCACAACCTCCTGCGCTTGTTGGCGGCCATCACCGACGCGCCCTTTGAGACCTTTATCTTTCGGGATCTCACCGTCAACGAGGACAACCCGGCCTGGGCTGAGATGCGCGTGACCGTGCTCTCCACCGATCTAGACTGGGCCGCCTGGAGCCTGCCCCCGCCCGAGGAGGCCCCCTAGTGTCCGCGCGCGCGTTGCCCGGGATGCTGGCCTGCGCCCTGCTGCTGGCGAGCCTGTGGGCCGGCCCACCTGCCCTGGCGCAGAGCGGCCCGGCGCCGCAAGCCTTGCTGGACGCCGCCTGGAACGCCGCCGACTGGCCGACCGTACTAGCGATCCTGGATACGATGGGCGAGAGCGAGGCGGTGTTGCCGCGTAAGCTCCGGGCGCGCCTGAACCATGCCTGGGAGCTGCTGGCAGCGGGCGAGTGCGCCCAGGCGCACGCCCAGTTCGAGCGGGCGCTGGGGCTGCTGCCCGGAGGCCCCGAGGCGCAGCGCGGGCTGGCATGGGCGCGGCAGCGTTGCCCGCAAGCTGTGGTCACGGCACCCAGCCCGAGCGCGGCGCCCGTCGCAACGCCCACCGGCAGCGCGCCAACAGCCCCGGCCACGGTCGGCGCCGGCGCCACACCCATCACGCCCCAGCCGGTGAGCGCTCCGATCCGCTACACCGCGCAACGGGGCGACACGCTCTATAGCCTGGCGCGTCGCTACGGCCTCACCGTGGCCGAGCTGCAACGGGCCAATGCCCTCGCCGATGACACCCTGTTGGCCGGTCAGGTATTGGTCATTCCGCCCCCGGGCTCCGGGGCATCGCCCACCGCGACGCACCAGCCCGCCACATCATCGGGGCTGGTGATACACCTGGTGCAGCCCGGCGAGACGCTGTATGCCGTTGCGCGCCGCTATGGCAGCACCGTGCTGGCCATCCAGGCGGCCAATGGGCTCTCGGGCAATGCCATCTGGGCCGGGCAGCGCCTTGTGATCCCGCCCAGCAGCGGGGCCGGCGCGAACGCGACCCGCAGCCACCTAGTAAGCCGAGGCGACACCCTCTATTCACTGGCCGCCCGCTATGGCGTAACGGTGCAGGCCATCCAGGCCGCCAATGGCCTGGCGGGCGCCGATATTACCGTTGGAACGTTGCTCGTTATCCCATGAGGTGAATTGCTGTGTTGGGTTTTCTGGGCGGAGGCCGCCGCGAGATTGTGACCCTTGCCATCGAGGACAGCGATCTGCGCTTTTTGAGCGTGCGAGGGCGCGTGCTCAAGTGGGGCAGCGTGCCTCTGCCCAAGGGGCTCGTTACCGGAGGCGTGATCAACGACCCGTTGGAGATGGGGCGCATTGTGGACGAAACCTTTCGCGAGAACGGGCTGGACCGGCGCCGCGTGATCTCTAGCGTCGTCGGCCTGCGGGCGATCCCTCGCATGTTGACCATGCCCAAGCTGCAAGCCTCCATGCTAGAAGCGGCCATCTCACGCGAGGCCAAGAAAGAGATGCCCGTATCGCTGGAGAACCTCTATCTCTCCTGGCAGAGCCTGCCCCCCGAGGGCGACCAGCAGCGCATCTACCTGCTGGGCGTGCCCCGCGAGATGATAGACGTCCAGGTGCGCATGCTCGATGCGGCAGGCATCCAGCCTCTGGCCATGGACCTCAAGCCGCTGGCGCTGGTGCGCGCCGTGGGGCAAGAGCAGGCCGTCATCATCAATCTGGAAGAGGGCATGCTCGATATCATCCTGGTGGTCGAGGGGCTGCCCGCCATCATGCGCACTTTTGGGCTGGATCAACGCGAGGGCTCGATGGAGGAACGCATCGAACGGCTCCTGACTGAGCTGAACCAGACAATGCGCTTTTACAACGACTCTCATCGCAACGCCACCATCCGGCCCAACACGCCCGTCTACGCCTCTGGGCGTGTATTGGGCCAGCCGGAGGTACTGGCCTACCTGCGTTACGCCAGCGACCGGCCTATCGAGCAGCCCCCAGCGCCGATGCCCTGCCCGGCCGATCTGCCGGTGCCGGACTATTTGACCAACCTGGGCCTGGCCCTCAAGCAGATCGCCTGATATGGCTACCGTATTTGTCGTCTTGTGCGGGTTGCTGGGCGCGGCCATCGGCAGTTTTCTGAATGTCGTGATCGACCGCGCCCCACAGAGGGCCTCGTTGCTGCGCCCCGCCTCGCACTGCCCGGGCTGCGGGCGCGCCCTCGCGCCGGCCGAGCTGATCCCTGTGTTCAGCTATTTGGCGTTGCGCGGGCGCTGCCGCACCTGCGGGGCCGCCATCCCCGTGCGCGTGCTGCTGGTCGAGCTGGCTGCGGGGCTCTTGTTCGCAGGGCTGGCCTGGTATCGCGGGCCCGGCCTGGAACTGCTGGCCGATGGCCTCTATGCCGCCATCTTGCTGGTCATCACCGTCATTGATCTGGAGCACCGGCTGATCCTGAACCGCGTCATCTATCCGGCGCTGGGGATCGCCCTGGCGCTGGCAGCGCTGCGGCTGGCGCTGGGCATGCCCCGCTATCTGCACGTGGGCTACTGGCTGGCGGCGGGCTGGGCGCCCGGGCTGAGCCAGGCATGGATGGGGCTGCTGAGCCAGGGGGCTGGCGCCCTGTTCGCCCTGGGCATTTTCTGGCTGATCTATCTGGTCGCGCCGGGCAGCATGGGCGATGGCGACCTGCCCCTGGCGGCGCTGGCAGGGCTCATCACAGGCTTCCCCGGCGCCCTGGTCGCCGTGTTTGGCTCGTTCATTCTGGGCGGCATCACAGGCGTCGCCCTGTTGCTCGGCGGCAGGGCGACGCGCAAGACCGCCCTACCTTTTGCCCCCTTTATCGTATTGACCACCTGGGCGGTGAATCTTTGGGGCGATGGCTGGCTGCTACGTTACCTGTTCGGCTAACGCCCCCCATAGCAAGGAGCTACAATGGATTCCGGTTACGATGCACAGCAAACGGCCTACAAGCCCAAACCGGCTGCCGAGATACACATACACGAACTGATGTCCCTCACGGCAGACCTGGCCGCTTCCGATCTCCACCTCAAGGCGGGCAGTTGCCCCGTGTTGCGCATCAACGGCGAGCTGGAGGCGCGCAACGAGTACGAGCCACTGGGCGCCGAGGACTTGACACGGTTGTTCGAGCAAGTGACCAACCCAAGGCAGCGCGAGCGCTTTGAACACGACAAGGAGCTGGACCTCTCTTACGGCCTGAGCGGCGTGGGGCGCTTTCGCATCAATGTCGGCAGCCAGCGCAGCACCCTGACCATCGTCATGCGGCGCCTCAGCTCCCAGATTCCCGACATCGAGGACCTGGACCTGCCCCCCATCTGCAAGGAGATGGTGCTAGAGCCGCGCGGCCTGATCCTGGTGACGGGGCCCACCGGCAGCGGCAAATCCACCACCCTGGCGGCCATGATCAACCACATGAACGCCCACCAGGCCCGCCGCATCATCACCATCGAAGACCCCATCGAGTACCTCTTTCGTGACAAGCGCTGCTTTATCACCCAACGCGAGCTGGGCGATGACACCCTTAGCTTTTCCGAGGCGCTCAAGCGGGCGCTGCGCCAGGACCCGGATGTGATCCTGGTGGGCGAGATGCGCGACCTGGAGACCATTTCGGCGGCCATCACCGCCGCCGAGACGGGCCACCTGGTGCTCTCGACCCTGCACACCGCCGGCGCCGCCCTGACGGTGGACCGCATCATTGACGTGTTCCCCCCCTTTCAGCAGCAGCAGGTGCGGGTGCAGCTCGCCAGCATCATCGTCGGCGTGCTCTCGCAGACGCTGCTGCCCACCATGGATGGCCGCGGGCGCGTGGCCGCCGTCGAGGTGATGACCGCCTCCCCCGCCATCCGCACCATGGTCCGCGAGGGCAAGAGCCACCAGATCCCGGGCATCATCGAGACCAGCCAGCGCCTGGGGATGCAGACCCTGGATCAGGCGCTGCTGACGATCTATGAGCGTGGCCTGGTGACCCTGGACGAGATCATGCTCAAGGCCCAGAACCGGGATTACCTGCGCTCGCGGTTACAGGGGCTCTAGGCGCGCACAGGCTGCCCGTTACCCTGGGTAACCGCGGGGAGCGTATCCCTATGGCCTACCTTCCGTAAATGCGTGCTTTATGGTTCTTTTATGGGTGACTCATTCTTATTTACATACCCTGAACCCCTCTTTTACGCCCTGTTTACCCTATCCCCCCCATATCCGTGCTATGATCAGGCCAGTGTAGAGTGAGCGGTCGGGTGGTTCGGTCGCTCTCCGGCATTGGGCCGGACAAAAGATTCAGGTACGTTACTAGGGAGGCAATCGAAATGCGCAAGGAACGTGGTTTTACCCTCATCGAGCTGCTGATCGTGCTGGCCATTCTGGGTATCCTGGTGGGTATCGTGGCCATGTCCGTCGGCGGCCTCACCGAAACGGCCAAGCAGCGCGGCATGCGCTCGGAGCTGGACATCGTGCAGACGGCTATTGACACCTACAACACCCAGGATGTGCTCGTAGGGCCGGGTGGCACAGAGATCGCGGCGCGCCCCGTGAGCGCTGTTGTGGAGGCCGCTGCTGTTGATGCCAATGACTTTGCCAAGTACCTTCGCCGCAACACCAAGTACTTCTTCATCTGGACAGCGGACGGAGAGAACCTCACGGTCTGCGATGGCATAGCCACCAGAACCGTTGCAGGCGATCCGGAGGTCGCAACGTTTACCGCAGCGGAAACTGGCGGGGCGACCGTCTGCTTGGACGACTCGAGTGCGGACATCACTGTGACTCCTGCTGAGTAGGAAGAACAAGAGAAGATTATTGCCCTGAGTCGTAGTTGCACCCAACTGTCGTGACCGGTCGGCTCACATGAGCCGACCGGTTTCCCTTTTCTCCCCCTGGCCCGCACCCACAATTCACGCCACGTACACCCCTGTTTTATGTCGCCTTTAGCGCAGGGCCGGGTGGTCTGTGCTATGCTCTCGCCAGCGAGGCTGTAGCCGAACGATGTTTCGCAGACACTCGCTTGGAGAGGCGGCCCATCTCACCCCATGCGCACAACAGCCGACAGACAACATGGCCTAACCCTCATCGAACTGCTGGTCGTGCTGGCCATCTTGGGCATTCTGGTGGGGCTTGTGGCCAGCAACGCAGGCGGCCTGGCCCACACCACGCGGCTGCGCGCCATGGCCCGCGAGCGAGATATCGTCTGCGCGGCCATCGGCATCTATAACGCGCACAACGTCGCCAGCCAGGGCCACCCTGCCATCCTGCCCCGCACCCGCACGACGACCATCCTGTTCCAGGAGGACAGGCCCGCATTCCCCTATGACAGGGCCAACCCCATCGCCTATGAGAACTGGCTGCGCAAAGAGCGCAAGAACGGCACCAACGAGCAGTACGCTGCCCTCTTTGCCGAGTATCTGCGCGGCGACACCAGGTACTATTACATCTGGGACGAGGGGGGCGCCAACGTGATCGCGTGCGACACCCACGGATTGGATGCCGCTGCCGTCCAGGCGGCCCTGGCCAACCCGGGCAGCCCCCTTTGCCTGGCCGAATAGCGTCCCGCGCAGCGCCCAGTTTACCCCATCTTGCACGCCCCCCGCAACCATTCGCCGCCCAAGGGGTTCTCTCTTGGCGAGTGGGCACGGCGGCGGCCCTCACCCCCAGTCTCGGCGTATCGGCCGTGGCGTAATACGCGCCCCCTCTCCCATGCCAGCATGGAAGAGGGGGAAGGGGGGTGAGGGCTCAGGGCGCATTGACCGGCGCGGCCCCTCGTGCTAGAATCGCGCCACGATACAACATCCACACGGGAGGAACTGCATGTCTGCCTTTGAGCGCGTCAAGAGCATCATCGTCGAGCAGTTGGGCGTCGAGCCCGACCAAGTCGTTATGGAAGCCAATTTCCGCGAGGATCTGGAGGCCGACTCGCTGGACCTGGTCGAGTTGATCATGGCCTTTGAGGAAGCGTTCGGCGGCGAGATCTCGGACGAGGACGCCCAGCAGATCACGACGGTGGCCCAGGCCGTCGAATACCTCGAAAAGCAGATGAGCTAGGGCCGCGCGGCCGGCGCTCGTCATGGCGGGGGATGCGCATATCGCCATCCCCCGGCCAAGCCTTGGGGCGCTGATCCCTACCCGCTTTTCGATACCGCCTGGCCTTGCCCTGGGCGAACATGGCGCGTACATGCGCGGCGCATACATGCGCAATTCGCCCCTACAAAAACCGTAGAGAAGCGTACTAAACACGTACGGGCAAAGCTGACGCTAGACGCATGTATGCGTACGCAGCGTACTTTGCCCACCCCTCAAAAGCTGGGGACATCAACTCACCATAACTACGACTTTGCATCGCCCTGCGCCGTGTGCCCCAAACCCTTGCGCACCTAGAACAAATGTGCTATACTTCGCCTGTGCGGGCGGGGCCCCGCGCCTCTGGCCATCCCAGAGCCCTCCCGCCCCAGGGCAGAGCATGTTGCATTTCAACTACTTTTTTGCCAAACGAACCCATTTTGGGGATAACCATTTGGGATAACCCCCACTTATCCCAAATCCCTTGCTCCTGATCCCGTCTCGCTGCCCTCTCGGTGGCGCCTCCGCGCCCGCTCGGCAGCCTAGCCGTGGCGTCGCGCCGAGAGCGGCAGAATGAGCTGACAACGCGCTCCACCGGCGGCGGGCTGCATCCACAGATGGCCCCCCAGCGCCTCGGCCAACCGGCGCGCCGCCAGCATCGTCAGCGCATCCTGGCTCGCGCCGAACCCCAGGCGGTCCACCTCCTCCTCGGATGGCCCTGGGCGGGCTGTCGCGTGCGAGGCGTGGACGGTAAAGATCATCTCCTCCGCATCCCCCTCTACGTCCAGGGTCACCCGGCTTGCCCCGGCGCGGCCCCAGGTCTGCTCCACCAGGTGCGCCAGCAGATGCCCCAGCCAGCGTCCCTGCACACGCTGCATCCCCAGCCCCGGAGCGACGCGCACTTGCAGAGCCTTCTCCGCCGCCGGTGGCAACTCGGCGGGCAGCCGGTCGAGCACAGCCCGCAGCGGCACGGGCGCCTCTCCGTTGAGGGTCAGGGCCTCCATCGGCTCGCTCAGCGCCAGCAGATCCTGGCGCAAGCGCTCCAGCCGTCGGGCCGATTCCGCGCGCAAGGCGGGCTCCACGGTGGATGCCAGCGCGGCCAAGGGCGCCTGTAGCCCATGCGCCGCCGCGCGCAGCAAGCGCGTCTGGGCATCCAGCTCGTCAGAGAGAGCCGTCCTATCGTGAATGGCGACGACCCGCAGCCACCGCCCTGCCGCATCCGCCACGGGCGTCACATCTATCTCCAGCACCGCATGCACGGGCTCGTCTATGGTCACGCTGCGCTGGGTGGGAACCTCGGCGGTGCAATCGCCGATCAGGTAGGCCAAGCGCTGCAGGCGGAAATCAGGGCTCTGCAACTGCACGACGCCCCCGATCAGATCTGTCAGGTCGGGGCCAAGGATGGTCGCCAGCGCCGGGTTGTGGCGCACGATGCGTTGCTCATGATCCAGCACCAGCAGCGCATCGGCCAGGCTATCCAGCACCAACTCGCTGTGGCGGCGCTCCTGGCTGGCAATCGTCAACAGGCGGTGCTGATAGAGGGCAATGGATGCTTGGGCCGCCAGCAGGGCCACCAGCATCTTGTCCTGGGCGCCAAAGGCGCCGGGCGAGGCGCTGTTGAGGCTCAGCGTGCCCAGGCGCTCGCGCCCGATGTACAGGGGCGCCACCAGCAGGGCGCGTAGATCGGGCTCGGATTGGAGGGGCAGAAAACCGCGCTCGCGGCGCACATCCTCCACCAATAGCGTGTCGAGTTGCTGGAGGGCCTGGCCCGCGATCCCGCTATCGGCGGGCATGCCCGCCATCCTTCCGGGGCCCGCGTGCGACACATAGCGCGGATACAGCCGCCGGCCCGTCGGGTCCAGAAAATGGATCACGCACTTTTCTGCGGCAGGCACCAGCTCGGCGATGGCCTTGACGATATGATCCAGCAGATCGCCCAACTCGGACCGGGCGGTGAGTTCCTGGCTGATCTCCAGCAGCACCCGGTGCTGCGCCTCCTGCTGCCACATCCATAGATAGACCAACAGCGCCAAGCCGAGGCACAGGGCAAAAGCGCACAGGCGCGCCGCCACGGCCCACGGGCCGCCGGCCAGCGCCAGGGGCAGTTGCGCCAGGGTCAGCGCAGCGAGCAGCATCGCCAACAGGCGATAGCGCAGGGGCGATTTCAAGATGCGCACCGAGTCCTCCTCGCCTCCCTCAAGCCTCACGCATACGGGATGCCATTGCGCCGAGTATAGCGCGGGCCGAACGGAGCGGCAAGGCGATGCACGCGGGCCTTGCTCTAGGTATCAGTTCAGATTCGAGGGGACGAGTAGGGGCGCGGCATGCCGCGCCCCTACAAGGCTCCACGGTTCGCTGCCGCCGTCCCCAATGCGTTGGCCGCTTTCCCCCCAATTCTGAACTGATACCGCTCTATGGCAATTGCATGTGGGGTCGTGACGGGTCATGGGAGCGCATCCGTCTCGCCAAGCCCCTCAATGGCGCCAACATCGCCAAAGTGTGTTTGCCCCTGGCCCCTGCTCCCCTACGTTCATCGCCATCCTCGAAACGTGGTATAATCGGCGCCATTGGCGACAACGCTGTCAGCGACAGTTGGGCAACTAGACGACAAGGGAGAATGATTCATGACTGCGAACATCAAGAGCATCCAGGCCCAAGAGATCATGGGCTCGCGTTGGCCTGCCCTAGAGGTCATCGTCACCACCGATACGGGCGCCAGGGGCCGCTCGACCCCCGAGGCCGGCGTATCCACCGGCATCTATGAGGCCGCCTTTGTCCTCGATGGCGGCCAGCGCTTTAGCGGCATGGGATTGCGCCAGGCCGTGCAGAACGTGGCCGAGATCGCGCCGCACCTGATCGGCATGCCCGTCAGCAGGCAGCGCGAGATTGACGAGATCATGATCCGACTGGATGGCACCCCCAACAAAGCCCGCCTGGGCGCCAACACCATCGTGGGCGTCTCGCTGGCCGTGTGCGACGCTGCCGCCAACGCCGCCGGACTGCCCCTGTACCAGTACATCGGCGGCGTGAACGCCACCGTACTGCCCATGCCCATCTATGGCATCTGCCTCTCGGGTCGCTATCGCGATCCCGGCGATACACGCTGGCTCAAGCCTAGCTACGAGATCATCCCCCACGGCGCCAGCAGCTATGAAGAGGCCCTGGACATGGCCGATGCCATGCAGCGCGAGTTTACCCGCCTGGTGATCGAACGCTATGGCCTGAACGTATACCGCCGCCATGCCTTGGAGCGTAGCTATGATTCCTTCTGGATGATCGGGGCCACCAAGGACGACCGCGAGATCCTGGACCTGATGACCCGGGCCATCGAGAACACCCACGGCGCCGACAAGATCGGCATCTATTACGATGCCGCTGCCGGCTGCTACCACGAGCCCGATACCGACCGCTATGTGGGCATCTATTGCGAGGGCGCCAAGACCCGCGACGAGATGATCGCCTACTATGAGGAGATCGTGGGCAACTATCCCATCGTGTCCATCGAGGACCCGCTCCACGAAGAGGACATGGAAGGCCATGCTATGGTGACTGAGGCCACCGGCATCGAGATCGTGGGCGACGACCTCTTTACCACCAACATCGAGCGCGTCAAGATGGGCGTCGAGCACGGCGCCGCCAATTCGATGGTGCTCAAGATCACCCAGGTCGGCACCGTCACCGAGGCGCTGGATGCCGCCGAGTATTGCCGCAGCCACGGCTATAACGTGCACCCCTGCGGCAGCCGGGGCGACCGTAGCACCATCACCGACTATGCGGTGGGTCTGCGGGCGGGCCAGGTGCGGGGGTTCAACGCACGCCGCGCAATGGCCATTGAGGCCGAGCTGGGCGAGGCCGCCATCTGGCCCGGCAAGGCGCTCTTCAAGGGCCACAAGCAAGCGTAAGGGCGTGGACACGTGGGAACGTGTGAACGTTCGAACGTTCACACGTTCCCACGCAGCGGGCATTCACCCACACCGACACGTAAAGGGGCGAGGGGTATGAGCATCAGGAACCTGGATGCACTGGTTTCGCATGGCAACGTCGCGGGCCGCCGCGATCTGATGGCCATCATCGAGGCGGGCCTGCGCGCCGCCGACCCATACGACAATGTGCGCGAGTTGGTGCGCATCGAGGGCAGCCGTCTGGTGGTGGGCAGCCCGGCCTTTGACCCACTGGATGCGCCCTGGAGCGGCGCCGAGGTGTACGATCTTGCCGAGGTGGGGCGCATCTGGGTCTTTGGCGCGGGCAAGGGCGTCCAGCGGGCCGCCCAGGCCCTGGAGGATGTGCTGGGCGACCGGCTGACAGGCGGCCACATCATTGACAAAAAGGCCGGCGATCCCGCCTACCTCAAGCGCATCGAGGTCACCCTGGGCTCGCACCCCGTGCCCGATGAGGATTGCGTGCGGGGCAGCCGGCGCATGCTAGAGATGACCAGAGGCTTGGCCGCCGACGACCTGGTGTTCACCGTCGGCGCCAGCGGCTTTTCGTCGCTCCTGACCCTGCCCGCCCCCGGCGTCAGTCTGGAGGATGTGCAGCGCACCGTTTACATGCTGCAGATCGAGCGGGGCGCCCCCACCAGCGACCTCTCGCCCATCCGCAACCACCTGGATCTGCTCAAAGGAGGGCAGCTCGCCGCCCATTTGCTGCCCGCCCGGGCCATCCACCTGCTGGCCAAGGACCCGCGCCCCTGGCGCGAGCTGATCTATGAGAACACCTGGGTACACACCTTTCCCGATTGCTCCACCTTTGCCGACGCCGTAGCCAACCTGAAAAAGTGGGACGCCTGGGATGACGTGCCCGCATCGGTGCGCGCCCACCTGCTGCGCGCCGACCCCGCCTATGAGACGGTCAAGCCCGAGCGGTACATCCAGTTCCCCCACCGCATCTACTGCGTGTTCCACAAGGAGGAGGGGCTCTGGGTCACGCCCCGCAAAAAGGCCGAGGAGCTGGGCTATCGCGCCGTGCTGCTGGCCCTGGGCCTGGGCGCGGAGGCCGTGCAGGCCGGGCGCTATGCCGCCGCCATCGCCAAAACCATCGCCAGGAGCGGCCATCCCTTCGAGCCGCCCGTGGCGCTGATCACCGGCGGCGAGATGCTGGTGACGGTGGGACAGGAGACGGGCATCGGCGGGCGTAACCAGGAGTGGGCCCTCTCGGCGGCGTTGGATATCGCCGGCAACCCCCAGATCGTCATGGGCGCCGTGGATACCGATGGCACCGACGGCCCGGGCGCCCAGTACGTGCCCGGCGCCGAGGGCGTGCCCACGCTGGCGGGCGGCATCGTAGATGGCTATACTGTGGCCGAGGCGCGAGAGCGCGGCCTGGACCTGCGCGGGGCGCTGCGGCGCCACAACACCACGCCCTCGCTGCTGGCGCTGGATAGCGGCATCCTGGCCACCCAGGGCACGGGCCTACAAGATCTGGGCGTGATCCTGGTGATGGGCCGCCGGGAGTAGGCCCGGCGCAGAGAGACAAGATAGGGACGCTTGGCGTAGGGGCATCCCCAGGCGCAGATATGCGCAAGGATGCCCCCATGATGGCCATTGTTTTCAGAGATGGGAGGCCGCCATGCCCGAGCAGCGCAGCAACATCATGCTCATCCTGACCGACCAGCAGCGGCGGGACTCGCTGGGCTGCTATGGCAGCACCGTGTGTCGCACCCCCTCCTGCGACCGCATCGCCGCCGAGGGCGTGCGCTTTGAGCACGCCTACACCAACACCGCCATCTGCACCGCTGTGCGCGCCACCCTGCTCACGGGGCTAGAGCCCCATGCCCACGGCATGTTGGCCAATTTCGAGCGCAACGTGGGCTACCCCTGGGAGATGCCCGAGGGCCTGATCCCCTTTAGCCACTATCTGCAGCAGGCGGGCTATCGTTGTGGCGTTGTCGGCAAGTGGCACCTGGGCCTGCACAAGGGCCCCGAGGAGTACGGATTCGAGGGGACGCACTACCCCGGCTGGGACGCCCCCAAGCAGCATCCCGCCTACGAAGCGTACCTGGAGGAGCGCGGCCTGCCCCGCTGGTCGGTGCGCGACGAGGTCCGGGGCGTGTTCCCCAACGGCCAGCCCTCCATCGCCATCGGCGGCATCTATGAGGGGCCCGTGGAGGGTACCTACCCCTACTACCTGGCCGAGCGCACCATCGAGCGCCTGGGCGAGTATGCCAGGGGTTACCACGATCGGGGGCAACCGTTCTTCCTGCGCACCGATTTTTTCGGGCCGCACCTGCCCTACTATCTCCCCCAGGCTTACGCAGACCTGTACGATCCTGCCCTGGTGCAGCCCCACCCCAGCATGGCCGAGGATTTCGAGACCAAGCCCCGGGTGCACCGCTGGTATTCCCAGCATTGGGCCTTTGATACCTACTCCTGGGAGACCTGGCAAAAGCTGACCGCCATGTTCTGGGGTTATGTCACGCTGATAGACGAGCAGATCGGGCGCATCCTGCAAGCGATGGACGACCTGGGCCTGACGGAGCACACCGCCCTCTTTTCCTCCACGGACCACGGCGGCTTTGTGGGCAACCACCGCCTGAGCGACAAGGGCCCCATGATGTACGACGACATCTATCGCATCCCGCTGCTGGCCCGCTGGCCGGGCCACACGGCCCCCGGGGGCGTCAGCTATGGGATGCTGACGCTGATGGACCTGATGCCCACCTTCCTCGACATCGCCGGCGCGCCTGCGCCCGAACACGTGGCAGGGCGCAGCATCCGCCCCCTGCTAGAGGGCGCAGCGCCGCCCGACTGGCCCGATGCGGTGTTTCTCCAGTTTCACGGCCACCACTTTCCCTATCCCCAGCGGGGCATCCGCACATTGCGCTACAAGCTGGTGGTCAACCCGCCGGACGTGAACGAGCTCTACGATCTGGCCGTGGACCCCTATGAGCTGTGCAACCGCATTGACGATCCGGCCTACGCCGTCATCCGGCGCCAGCTCATGGGCCGCCTGTACGATCATCTGGTGGCCTCCGGCGACAACTTTTATCACTGGATGACGACCATGTTCGAGGTGTAGCAGCCCGTCGCTCGGCGCCTCTCGCGGCCTGCGCCCCGCCGCCTTGGCCCGAGGTCGGCGAGCGGCTATAATGGACGCAGACACAATTCGTAGGGAGAAGACTCCTTGGCGGACAGTCCATCCAGGCAGGAGAGGCAGACCGTTGGCGCGCCCAACCTTTCGGCGCGTCGGCTCGTGGAGCGCGCCCGCCGCGCTTTGCAGGACGGCGACCGCGCCGCCGCCCAAGCCGCTTATGAGCAGGCGCTGGCTGCCGATCCAGATCTGCAGGAAGCCTGGCTCGGTCTGGCCGAGCTGGCGCCCGATCCCCTCTTTGCGCGGGCACTGTGCGAGCGCATCCTGCAAAAGTGGCCCGATTGCCAGGAGGCCCGGCGGACCCTGCGCCGCCTGGAGGTCGAGGCAGGCGTGCGGCGCTCCTCCTCCCCAGGCGACGAGGACCCAGGCGTACCGGAGGCCGCCGTGCGCGCCGGGGCGCCGCTGTACCGTGGCAGCCACGGCTCCGGAACCCACGGCAAGGGCGGGGATGTGCCCGCCTGGGCAGAGTTGGATCTCCAGGGTGACGAGTGGGGCGATCTGGGTGAGACGGCCCCGCGCCATCCCCGCGCCGCCTCCCGGCTGGCGACCGGCCCCTGGCTCAGCCTGCTGCTCATCGCGGCGCTACTGGTCATCTCCATTGGCGCGAGCACGTTGTGGCGGCAGGCAGACGCAGAACCAGCGGGACGTGACGCGCCAGTCTCGCAGGAGGGCGCCCTTGGCCAGGCGGCGGCGCGTCCCAATGCGCCGCCCAAGAGCGTTGCCCCGCCCTCGCCGGCCCTGCGCTACCTCTCTCTTGTGCCCGCCCAGCGATGGATCGAGATCGTCCCTGCAGAGGGGCGCCTGACCGTGTATCAGGGGCGCCAGGCGGTGCGTACCCTGACCATTGAGGCGCTGCGGGCCTTGCCTTCGCACCAAGACGCCGCCCCGGCAGCGGGCGCCATCGCGCCCCACGAGGCCCAAGTCTCGCTGCAGGCCGCGCCGTGGCGCACGCCCGATAGCGGAGGCGGGGCATTTTACTATGCCCTGGACCTGACCCCCGGCGATGCCTGGTGGCTGGCGAGTTGGTTGGCGTCGCGCGGGCCCCGCTCCGGGCAACTCTATCTGGCGCCGGGCCGCATCTTGATCCCTCTTGACTAGCCTTTGGCGCAAGGAGCAAGCATGGGTATTCTAGAGCGTTTCTCGTTGGCGGGGCGCACCGCATTGGTCACCGGCGCGGGCCAGGGGATCGGCCAGGCCTTTGCGCTGGCGCTGGCCGAGGCGGGCGCCGACGTCGCCGTGGTGGACATCAACCATCAGACGGCGGCCGCCGTGGCGGCCCAGGTCGAGGGCCTGGGCGTGCGCGCCCTGGCGCTACAGGTGGACGTGCGCTGCTCCGATCAAGTGGAGCGCATGGTCGCCGAGGTCATCTCTGCCTGGGGCAGGCTCGATATCGGCGTCAACAACGCGGGCATCGGCATGTGGGCGCCGGGCGAAGAGATGACCGACGAGCAATGGCAGGGCGTCCTGTCCGTCAATCTCGATGGCGTGTTCTATTGCTGCCGCGCCGAGGGCCGCGCCATGCTGGCCCAGGGCTATGGCAAGATCGTCAACACCGCCTCCATGTCGGCGCGCATCGTCAACCGCCCCCAGTGCCAGGTGGCCTACAACGCCTCCAAGGCCGGGGTCGTGCACCTGACCAAATCGCTGGCCGCCGAATGGGCCGCCCGGGGCGTTCGCGTCAACTGCATCAGCCCGGGCTATACGAGAACGCCGCTGGTGGATCAGGTGGCCCATCTGGTAGATGGCTGGCTGGCCGATATCCCTATGGGGCGCATGGCCGAGACCGGCGACCTGCAAGGGGCGCTGGTGTACCTGGCCTCAGCCGCCTCGGACTATGTCACCGGCCACGAGTTGGTGGTGGATGGCGGGTTCACCCTCTGGTGATCCGCACGCCGGCGCCGCGAGCGCGCGCCGCGTCAGGATCGTGTCGCCCAATCGTTGTTTTGCCCTACGGAGGTGGCTATGGATGTCCATACGCTTCAGCAGCAAGCGCGGGTCGTTGACCTGCACAACGACACCATCGTGGCCCACATCCGGCAGCGCAACGCCAGCCTGGCCGCGCCGGGCGCGAGCCTTGGGGCGGCCTACAATGGCGTGATCTCGGGGCCCTATGGCATCCAGCATCCCCCAGAGGAGTCGCTGCAGATCGACCTGCCCAGGATGCAAGCCGCCGGCATTGACGTGGGTCTGTTCGCCGTGGACGTGACCCAGGCCCACAACGCCCACCTGGCCTATGCCTTGGACGGCCTGGGATTCCTGCTCCACGACCTCGCCCTGCACGCCCCTGAGGCCGTCATCGTGCGCAACGCCCAGGATTTGGAGACCGCCTTTCGGGTGCGGCGCCCCGCCCTGGTGTTGGCCGTCGAGCACGCCGATGTCACCGAGGGCAGCCTGAATGTGCTCCACGCCCTGTATGCCCTGAGCGTGCGCGCCATCGGCCTGACCCACAACAAGAGCAGTTGCGCCGCCGATGGCTGCTGGGAGGCCCGCGAGGGCGTGGGGCTCACCGATTTCGGCGTGCGCCTGGTGCAAGAGATGAACCGCCTGGGCATGCTGGTAGACCTGGCCCATGTGAGCCCGGGGGCCTTTTACCATGCCCTGGAGGTCAGCGCCCGGCCGGTGCTCTTTTCTCACGGCAACGCCCGCGCCCTGTGCGACCACCCGCGCAACCTGACCGACGACCAGTTGCGCGCCCTGGCGCAGGGGGGCGGGGTCATCGGCGTCAGCTATGTGCCCATCTTTGTAGACGCCCTGGCGCCCACGCTGGAGCGGCTGTTGGATCACATTGATCACATCGCCGCCGTGGCGGGCATCCAGACCGTCGCCCTGGGCAGCGATTTTGACGGCGGCGGGACCCTGATCCCCGACGTGCTGGGCGTCGAGGCCATCACCGCCGGGCTGTTGGCGCGCGGCTATGCCGAGGACGATGTGCGCGCCATCCTGGGAGAGAACGCCCTGCGCGTATTGACCGCCGTCCTGGGCTGAGCCATCACCTACCCATCCTGGAGGGAGCCATCCAATGACCCACAACGAAACCAAGGCCAAGCTGCTGCGCGGCGAGCCCGCCTATGGCATCACCCTGACGCTGGGCTCGCCCATCACGGCGGAGGTGCTGGCCCAGGCGGGCTTTGACTATGTCCTGGTGGACAACCAGCACGGGCTCTGGGATGAGAACGAGACGCTGCTGGCCTTTCGCGGCATCCTCCTGTGCGGCGCCACGCCCATGCTGCGGGTGCAAAAGAATGACTATTACACCGTGGGGCGGGCGCTGGATCGGGGCGCCCTGGGCGTCGTGGCCCCCATGATCAACTCGGTTGCGGATGCCCAGGAGCTGGCCCGCGCCGTGCGTTACCCGCCCAGGGGCGAGCGCTCCATCGGCCCCTTTGGCGCCGCTTTTCACGGGCCGGACTATCTGAACTGGTTCAACGATGAGGTCTACCTGGCCGTCCAGATCGAGACCATCGCCGCCGTCGAGCAGGCCGAGGCGATTCTCAGCGTCGAGGGGGTGGATGGCTGCTGGGTGGGCCCCACCGACCTGGCCGCCTCGATGGGCTTGGACCTGAGCATCGCCGCCGACCGGGCGCTGCATGAAGAGACGATCCTGCGCGTGGTGGCGGCCTGCCACAAGACCGGCAGGGTCCCCGGCATCGCCGGACGCCCGAACAACGCGGCAGCCTGGGTGCAAAAGGGCATGCGCTTTGTCACCGTCGGCTCGGACGGGTTGATCCTGGGCGAGCGCGCCAGGGCGATCCTGGCTGGGCTGCGTTAACGACGCGCGCCACGCAACACTTGTACGCCAAGAGAGGGGCAACGAGCTGGTCGCTCGCCACCCCTCTCTGTGGTCTGGTCACATCAGTTGACGACGTTGAGAGCCTCGCCCCGTTGGAAGGCGGCCACGTTGTCCACCGTGGTCTGCATCAAGCGGGCGCGCGCCGAGCGCGTGGCCCACGAGATGTGCGGCGTGATATAGCAGTTCTTGGCCTTGAGCAGCGGATGGTCAATGGGCGGCGGTTCGACGTCCAGCACATCCAGGCCCGCGCCCGCGATCTGGCCGCTGTTCAGCGCATCGGCCAGGGCGGCGTTGTCAATCACCGGCCCCCGGCTGGTGTTGATCACAAAGGCCGTGTTCTTCATCAGCTTTAGCGTTTCAGCGTTCAGCATGCCCTCGGTCTCGGGCGTAAGCGGCGTGTGGAACGTCACCACATCGGCGACGCGGAGCAGATCCTCAAAGCTGGCCATCGTCACAGCGGGATCGCCCGGGTCCTGGACGTATTCGTCGAAAGCGACGATCTTCATGCCAAAGGCCTTGCCCACGTCGCCCACGGCGCGCCCGATGCGCCCAAAGCCGACCACGCCCATGGTGAGGCCGTACAGCTCGATCATGGGGAAATCCCAGTAACACCAATCGTCGGAGCGAGACCACCGGCCATTGGCAACGGTCTCGGCGTGATAGGCCACGTGCTGGGTCAGGTTCAGCAGGTGCGCCATCACCATCTGGGCCACCGACTGGGTGCCATAGGTGGGGATATTGGAGACCGGGATGCCGCGCTCGCGGGCGGCGGCGGTATCCACGATGTTGTAGCCCGTCGCCAGGACGCTGACATACTTGAGCTTGGGGAGTTGCTCCATCACGGCCCGGTCAATGATGACCTTGTTGGTCAGCACAACGTCCGCATCCTTGGCCCGTTCGATCACCAGCTCGAGCGGTGTGCGATCATAGATCTCGGTATCGCCCAGAGCCTCAAGCCCCTCCCAGGTAAGGTCGCCGGGGTTCAGTGTGCCCCCATCCAACACTACGATTTTCATGCGTCTCCTTTCACAGTTCCGTTTCGATGCAAGAGGCCGGCTCGCATCGTTCCCGCGCGCCCTCCTCTGTGCTGCCTGTCCTATGCGCCCATGATATACGCTTTGGCGCGCCATGCCAAGTGTCGGAGCAGCCACGGGCCGGTGGCCCGCGCCAGTTGGCAGCGCGCCCGCCTTACGGTATAGTCTGCGGCGACAATACGCATCATCTCGGGAGTGTCGCGTGGAACTCGGCTGGTCCATCTTTACGAATAACGTCCTGCCCGCCTTTATCGTCATCGGCATCGGCGTCCTGCTAGAGCGACGCATCGCCATAGACAAGCGCACCCTCTCGCGCCTGGCGATCTATGTGCTCACCCCCTGCCTGGTGTTCTCCTCCATCGTCCAATCCGAGGTGGACCCGGGCCAGTTCGGGCTGATGATCGCGTATGTGCTGGTGTTCACCATCGTCATGTGCGCCATCGGACTGGGGGTCGGGCGGTTGCTGGGCTGGTCGCGCAAGGCCACCAACGCCCTGGTGCTCAGCATCGCGTTCACAAACTCGGGCAATCTGGGCCTCTCGATCATCCTGTTCACCTTTGGCCAGGCGGGCTTTGGCCTGGCGGCGGCCTTTTTCGTGGCCACCAACCTGACCACCAACACCTTTGCGGCCTTTTTCGCCGCCCACGGCCGGGGCACCCTGCGCCAGACCCTCATTCAGGTGCTCAAGCTGCCGGGCATCTATGCCTTTGCCCTGGCCTTGCTGCTGCGCGGGGGGCCGCCCCTGCCGCAACTGGTCATGCGCCCCATCAGCCTGATCGCCCAGGCTCAGATCCCGATCATGCTCATGATGCTGGGCGTGCAACTCTCCCAGACCAAGATCGGGCGCCAGTACAAAGAGATCTCGCTGGGCGTGGCGCTGCGCCTGATCGGCGGGGCCGCCGTGGCGCTGGTGCTGGCGCCGCTGATGGGCCTATCGGGCCTGGCGCGCCAGGTGGCCATCGCCCAATCGGCCACGCCCGCCGCCGTCAGCGCCGCCCTGATGGCCATCGAGTTCGACGCCGAGGCCGACTATGTCGCCAGCGTGATCTTTTTCTCGACGCTGCTCAGCAGCATCACCCTGAGCGTGCTGCTCACATTCCTGGTAGCCTGAAAGGAGCCCACCATGCTCGACACGGATCGCTATTTCGATGACCACCAAGCCGCGTACCTGGACGAGCTGCTCGACTTTTTGACCATCCCCAGCATCTCGGCGCTGCCCGAACACGCGGGGGATGTACGGCGGGCGGCCCAGTGGGTGGCCGAGCGCCTGACGCGCGCGGGCCTGGAGCATGTGCAACTGCTGGAGACGGGCGCGCACCCTGTGGCCTATGCCGACTGGCTGCACGCTCCCGGTCGGCCCACAGCTCTCATCTATGGGCATTTCGATACCCAGCCCGCCGATCCGCTAGAGCTGTGGGAGCGCCCGCCCTTTGAGCCCCACGTCGTCGGCGACCGCATCTATGCCCGGGGCGCCACCGACAACAAGGGCAACATGCTGGTCCCCATCCTGGCAGCAGAGGCGCTATTGGCGACCCGGGGCGCGCTGCCGATCAATGTCAAGTTCCTGTTCGAGGGCCAGGAGGAGATCGGCAGCCCCCAGCTTCCCGCCTTTATCCAGGGGCACCGCGAGCTGCTGGCCTGCGACCTGGCCCTGAACGCCGATACCGGTCAGTACAGCGAAAGCGAGCCCTCGATCACCGTGGGGCTCAAGGGGATCTGCGGCGTGCAGCTCGATATGCGCGGCCCCAGCCGCGATGTCCATTCGGGCGTCTATGGCGGGGCGATCCAGAACCCGCTGCACGCCCTGGCGCGCCTGCTGGATTCGATGCGCAGCCCCGAGGGCAAGATCATGGTGCAGGGGTTCTATGCCGATGTGCGCCCGCTGAGCGACGAGGACCGCGCCGCCATCGCCGCCGTACCCCATGACGAGGAGGCCCTCAAGGCCGATCTGGGCGTGGATACCCTCTATGGCGAGCCGGGCTATACCACGCGGGAGCGCGCCGGCGCGCGGCCCACGTTGGAGGTCAACGGGCTGTGGGGCGGCTTTACCGGCGAGGGCACCAAGACGGTCATCCCCAGCGAGGCCCACGCCAAGATCACCTGCCGCCTGGTACCCGATCAAGACCCGGCGCGCATCATTGCCCTGATCCGCGCCCACGTGGCGCAGCACACCCCCCCAGGCGTAAAGGTGACCGTCGCCAGCCCGGACAATGGCGCGCGGGCCTACCTGGCCCCCGCCGACCATCCTGGCGTGCGGGCCGCCGCTGAGGTGCTCACAGCCCTCTATGGCCGCGAGCCCTATCTGGAGCGCTCGGGAGGCAGCGTGCCGGTGACCACCTTTTTCCAAGAGTATCTGGGGGTCTATACCATCAGCTTTGGCTTTGGCCTGCCCGATGAGCGCATCCACTCGCCTAACGAGTTCTATCGCAAGAGCAGCTTTCGCCGTGGGCAGACCGCCTATGCCATGCTGCTGGACCGGCTGGCGCAAGAGAGCTTGTAGCGCAAGGATTACCAAGGGGCGCACCTAGCGGTGCGCCCCTTGCGCGTTGTGCTGCTACAACGGCCAGTCAATGTGCGGCTCGGGCAGCCGCAGGGTGCGGTCCAGGGCCGCCAGCAGCTCCGCCGGGCCGCGCAGCCCATCGGTGATGGCCAGCCCGCTGGCGGGCCGCACGCCCAGCCAGAGCCGGGTAAAGGCGTTCACCGTCGCCTCTAGCGTGGGCAGGTCGGGCTCGTGGCCGCGCCGGGCGGAGGATTCCTGGCCCAGCGTCACCACATACTCGCCCGCCACGCCCCGCCAGGGCGCATCCTCGGGCAGATAGGCGACGATGGGATCGCCCAGCGACAGGTTGAACCGCAGCGCGCCCTCGGCCACCGTCGTTGCCGCCAAGCAGGCCGCCAGATCCAGGATGCGCGCCTGCCACCAGGCGCTGCCACGCACCCCCGCCTCCCAGTTGGTGTGGCGCGTCATGCGCGATTGCTTGAACGGCTGCTCGATCAGGTCCTGCATCATCACATGCCCGGGCTCTTGCATGGTCACGCGCATCACCTGGTCGCCCAGGGCCTTGATCACCTGCATCAGTTCCATGAACTGGTCGCCGGTCTGATAGGCCATCCAGCGCACATGGTACGGACCGTGGCTCACATCCTCGGCAGAGAGCCAGACATAGTGAGAGATGGCGGCCTCCGGCCCATCCCGATAGCCCAGGCCGAACCCCTTGCGGCCATCCTCCAGGGTCTCGGCGCGGGTGAGGGCGGCAGGCGTCATAGTAACCGCTCCGTGGCCCAGGCGCCGCTCCATGCGGGCCTGGTGTAGCTGTTTCCAATCCTCCGGCGTGAAACGCAGCGGGATGCGTGGGCGGCCCTGCACGGCAAGCCGCGAGGGATCAAAGCTGACCTGGTGCTCATAGCCGCCCGTGCCCATGCCCAGACGGTTGTAAAAGCCCTGCTCGAACATGCCCAGCCCAGCCACCACGTCGCCGGCCGTCGCCCGCTCGGCAATGGCGCGGGCCGTCAGGCGGGTGGCGCATCCCTGGCGGCGCACCACCCGGCTGGTGGTCACGCCCGTCACCCCGCAGAGGGGCAACGTGGCATCCAAATAGCGCGCCGTGCCGGGCGCGGTCAGGACGAGGCACTCGGCCTGGCCGTCCACCTCGGCCACATGGCCCTGGCACGCCCCAACATAGGTATCCATGACCTCTTCTTGGCCCGCCGAGAGCCAGCCGATCTCGCGCCAGATGCGCCGCGTCGCTTCCTGGTCGCGTTCCTTGTCGAATGCTCGAAAGCGCATCGTTCTTCCTTTCCCTGGTCGTTTGCAGGCGTTGATTGTACGCAGAGGGCCCCAGTGTGTCCAACAACGGCTTGACGCGCGCCCGCGCGCGCCCTACAATGCTGCCATCATTGCGCTGAGGAGAAGGAATGGTCCACGAAACCATGACGTCCCGCGAGCGGTGGCAAGCCGTGCTGGAACGCCGCACGCCCGACCGCTTGCCGATGGACTATTGGGCCACCGATGAGGCCCACGCGCGCCTCAAGCACCACCTGGGCATTGGCGATGACGCCGCCCTCTACCGCAAGCTGCACATTGACCGGCCCTTTACCGTTGCGCCCGCCTATGTGGGGCCGCCCATCGCCAACAATAGCGACGTCTTTGGCGTCACCTACCGCGATGTGGACTATGGCGGGGGCGTCTATCGCGAGGCGGTGACCCACCCGCTGGCCCGCTATGCCAGTGTGGACGAGATCGAGGCCCACTATGCCTGGCCCGATCCCGACTGGTGGCGCTATGACCATTTGCCTGCCCAGATCGTGGGCCATGAGGAGGAGCCGCTGCGGGGCGGCGGCTCGGAGCCGTTCCTGACCTACAAGTACCTGCGCGGCCAGGAGCAGGCGTTCATGGACCTGATCCTCAACCCGGAGATCGTCCACTATTGCCTGGATCGTCTCTTTGCCCTGGCCTATGAGAACACCCGCCGCATCTATGAGGCCATCCCCGGCCAGATCATGATCACCTATGTCGCCGAGGACATGGGCAGCCAGGAGAGCCTGCTCTTTTCGCCCGCCCAGATCCGGACGTTCCTGCTGCCGCGTATGCAGCATATGATGGACCTGGCCCACGAGGCAGGGGCCTATGTGTTCTTTCATAGCGACGGCGCCGTGCGCCCCATCCTGCCCGACATGATCGCTGCCGGGATTGATCTGCTCAATCCGATCCAGTGGCGCTGCCGTGGCATGGAGCGCCCGGGGCTCAAGCGCGATTTCGGCGGCCAGGTGGTGCTCCACGGGGGCGTGGATAATCAGTATACTCTCGCCTTTGGCTCGGTGGATGACGTACGCCAGGAGGTACTGGACAACATCCGCATCCTGGGCGCCAATGGCGGCTATGTGCTGGCCCCCTGCCACAACATCCAGGCCGTCAGCCCGCCGGAGAATATCGTCGCCATGTACGAGACCGGCTACCTGCACGGCTGGTACTGATCCACGGCGCAGCAGACAAGAGAGGAACCCATGTATATCGGACGTTTCGTTGTGCTTGGCCGGACCGAGGGAAGGCAGCGTTTCCTGGGCTATCGCGTCTCCTCGCGTTCCTTCCCCGATCGGCGCATCGCCCTGGGCCAGGATCGCGCCGCCGTGCTGCCCACCGCAGATGCCGCGCCCACGGACAACCCGTACATCGCCTACAACTGCCTGCGCGTCAGCGGCGATACGGCCGTGGTCGCCAACGGCAGCCACGTAGACCCCATCATTGACAAGGTGGCAGCGGGCTATCCCCTGCGAGATGCCCTGGCCCTGGCGCTGCTGGCCCTGGATTACGAGCACGATGCCTACAACACGCCCCGCATCGTCGCGGGCTGGCAGGGCGAGACGGGCTATCTGGGGATCGTCACCCCGGCCAAGCTGCTGGTGCGCGCCCTCCCCCTGGAGCCGGGGCAGGCCCGCCTGATCGCCACCTACGAGCTGACCGAGCCCACGCTGTTGGCGTGCCAAGGCAAAGACGCGGATGCCTTGGCGCAAACGCTCTACGATGCACCATATGAGCACCCTGTGGCATCTCTGGCTGTGCTGCTGGGCGAGACGCCACTCCTGGCCATGCGCGGACCGGCATAGCGCCGCCGCTACGCCAGGGTTTGGCGCGGCGACCTCCCGAGAGTATAATTATGTGTATGCGAGTGTCTTTCGTGTCGGGCCTAGGGGTAGAGGCTGGCGCTGCAAGTGGCCCTGCACAGGGTTGTGCAAGCGAGCCGCAACGGGCCAGGGTTGGGCCGCGCGCCTCCTACCATTGAGGCGTAACGGCCCGTTTTTTTGCGCGTGGGCACGCCCCGGCATCGCACTCGCCAGAGGCGATAGTGCCAGCGTTCGCTGGCTAGGGGAACCTGGAGGTGATGCACAATATGTTTCCTATTGGTAGCAAGGTTGTTCACCCATTCTATGGTGCCGGCACCATCACCAAGATCCAGGAAAAGAGCATCGGCGATTCCAGCCATGCATATTATGTTATCACAACCGTATCGCGCCCGATGCAGCTCATGGTGCCCGTAGACCGCGCCGACGAGATCAATCTGCGCCCGGTGGCCCCCAAGCGCGAACTGCTCAGCGACCTCGAGATCTGCTGCGAGGCCCCCGCAGACGACGAGATCAGCAAGGACCTGCGCGCGCGCCAAGCCACCATGCGCGAGCAGCTCAAGTCCGGTTGCTTTGACCAGATCGCCCACGTGGCCCGCCTGCTCTACTTTATGAATAGCCGCCGCCCCCTGGGCACCGTGGACCGCCAACTGCTGGAGCAGGGCAAAGACCTGCTGGCGGGTGAGCTGGCCCTCGCCTCTGAGGTAGAGATCGAGCAGGCCAAACAGGAGGTCGAGGACCGCCTGATGGCCATGTTCGATGAGGCGTCGGAGGAGTAGCCGCTTCCCGCGCTTGCCAACCGCCCATCTCGCGCGTATAGTCGGCCTGACGGCTGACGGCAGCGCGCCTTGGCCCGCGCACCAACCAGACCCACGGCGAGGCTTTTTGTGCAACCACCCAACGCGGCCCTTGATGATCTCACGCCCCAGACCCGGCGCGATGCCCTGGTTCGTCTACTGGCGGCTGCGCTGCCCCTGGACGACGCCCGCAGCCCCGTGCAGCGCAGCCTGAACCTGCATTGCCACACCATCTATTCGTACAACGGCTATGGCTATGCGCCCTCCTCGCTGGCCTGGTTGGCCCGCAGCCAGGGCTGGTATGCCCTGGGCACGGTGGATTTCGACGTGCTGGATGGCGTGGATGAGACCCTATGGGCCTGCGACCAAGTGGGCGTGCGTGGCGCCGCCGGCATAGAGACCCGCGCCTATCTGCCCGACCGGCCCCACCTGACCTACAACTCGCCTGGCGAGCCCGGCGTCATGTACTATGTGGGCATGGGCTTTGGCACGAGCGAGCCGCCCGCCGCAGCGCGCCCCGTATTGGAGGACCTGCGCGCCCGAGCCGAGGCCCGCAACCGCGAGATGGCGGCGCTGCTGAACGGCTATCTGGCGCCCGTCGTAGTGGACTATGACCTGGACGTGGTCCCCCTCACCCCCTCGGGCAACGCCACCGAGCGCCACTTGCTGATCGCCTATGACGCCGCCGCGCGACGGCATTTCTCGCAGCGCACGGCGCTGGTCGGCTATTGGGCGGCCAAGCTGGGCATGACGCCTGACGCCGTGGACGCCTTTCTCGGCGACGCGCCTCACCCCCACGACGCCATCCGCGCCAAGCTGATGAAGCAGGGCGGCGTGGGTTATATGGCCCCCGGGCCGGACTCGTTCCCGCCCCTGGATACGGTCATCGCCGCCATTGCTGCCTGCGGCGCCTTGCCCTGCTATGCCTTTCTCGATGGCCTGAGCGATGGCGAGGCCGACATGGCTGCTTTGCTGGAATACCTGGTGATGCGTGGCACCTTGGGCCTGGTGGCGATCCCCGATCGCAACTGGAACGTAGGCGACTTGGCCAGGCAGCGAACGCTGGTGGGGCGGCTGCACGCCACGTTGGATCTTGCCCACGATCTGGGCTTGCCGGTGTTCATCGGCACCGAGATGAACAAGCCCGGCCAGTTGCGGCTGGATGACCTGGGCGTGCCCGCCCTGGCGCCCTATGCCAGCCAATTCGTCCAGGGCGCCGACCTGCTCCATGCCCACACCGTGCTGCAAGCCCTGCACGGCGCCGGCTACCTGAGCGATTGGGCCCAGGGCTGGCTGCCAGAGCGCCGCCAGCGCACCGCATTCTATGCCGCCCTGGGCAACAGGCTAGATCCCCAGACCCGCGACCGATGGCGCCTTGGGGATGAGTCGCTGGCCGCCGGGCCCGAGGCTCTGCTGGCGAGCAACGGATAGCGACGAAAGGACCCACACCCGCCATGCCGCCGGCCCCAGCCGCCACGCCCATCCGCCAGCAGTATCTGGACATCAAGCGCCAGTACCCTGACGCCATCCTGTTCTTCCGGCTGGGCGATTTCTACGAGACCTTTGACGAGGACGCCCACACCGTGGCCGAGCACCTGGATGTGGTGCTCACCTCGCGCAACGTCGCCAAAGGCCGCCGCATCCCCATGGCCGGGGTACCCCACCATGCCGCCGAGGGCTATATCGCGCGCCTGATCGCCAAGGGCTTCAAGGTGGCCATTTGCGAGCAGGTAGGCGACGAGCCGGTCAGGGGGCTGATGGAGCGCCAGGTGGTGCGCGTGGTGACGCCTGGCACCGTGGTCGAGCCGGGGCTGCTGGCCGACAAGCGCAACAACTATCTGGTCAGCATCGTGCGCGAGGGCGCCCGCGCGGGCGTGGTCTATGCCGATATCACCACCGGCGAGTTTGCCACCACCGAGTTCGACGATCCGGCGGGCAGCCCGGCCGGCGGCGCCCTGCTGCGCGAGCTGGATCGCCTGGCCCCCGCCGAGATCATCGTCAGCGACGATGGCGACCCCTGCTACGAACAGGGCGCGGCCCACACCCGCGAGGCCCACCGCCGCCATCCCGAGCTGGCGCTCATCCCCGCCGCCATCACCCTGTACGATGGCTGGCGCTATGAGCAAGGAGCCTGCCGCGAGGCGCTCTTGCAGCACCTGGGCGTAACCACCCTGGCAGGCTATGGCTGCGAGGAATTGCCATTGGCCACCCGCGCGGCGGGGGTGCTGGTCCAATATCTGCGCCAGAACCAGCCTGCCGCCCTGGCCCAGCTCACACGTCTGACCACCTACTCGACCAGTCGCTATATGACCCTGGATGTGGCCACGCGCCGCAACCTCGAACTGACCGAGACGATCCGCGACCGCGCCCTCAAGGGCTCGCTGCTCTGGGTGCTGGATCATACCCTGACGCCCATGGGCGGGCGCCTGCTGCGCCGCTGGATCACCCAGCCCCTGCTGGACAAGGCCGCCCTGGAGCAACGCCTGACGGCGGTGGATGTCTGCCACGGCAACCTGGCCCGCCGCATGGAGCTGCGCCGCCTGTTGCGCGGCCTGGGCGACCTGGAGCGCCTGGCAGGGCGCGTGGTGCAGCGTATCGCCGGCCCCCGAGAACTGGTGGCCCTCAAGGCCGCGTTGGAGCGCACCTCCGAACTGGCCCAGGGCGCGGCGGCCCTGGCGGGCGAGAGCCAATTGCTGGGCGGCCAGGGCCTCTATCCCCTGGATGATGCCTCCCTCGACCCCTGCCCCGAGGCGTCCACCCTCATTGGCGCCGCCCTGGTGGACGAGCCGCCCGCCACCCTGAGCGGCGGACGAGCCATCCGCGAGGGCTATTCCAAAGAGCGGGATGGCATCGAGGCCTCGGCAGCCGAGGCGCGGCGCTGGGTGGCGCGCCTGGAACGCGCCGAGCGTGAGCGCACCGGCATCAAGAGCCTCAAGGTGGGGTTCAACAAGGTCTTTGGCTATTACCTGGAGGTCACCCACGCCAACACCGAGGCGGTGCCGCCCGAGTACATCCGCAAGCAGACCCTGGTGAACGCTGAGCGCTATATCACCCCCGAGCTCAAGGAGCGCGAGGCCCTGATCTTGAACGCCGAGGAGCGCGCCCAGGAGCTGGAGGCCCAGCTCTACGCCGAGTTGCTGGACCAACTGGGGAAGATGGCCGAGCGGGTGCTCCAGACGGCCCGCGCCATCGCCCACCTGGATGTCTATCTGGCGCTGGCCCACGCCGCCGCCGAGTACAACTATGTGCGCCCCCAGCTCACCGACGAGCGCAGCATCGAGATCGCCGCAGGGCGCCATCCCGTGGTCGAGCGCACCCTGGCGACGGGGACGTTCGTGCCCAACGACGTGCGCCTGAGCCCGGACAAGGCCATCCACGTCATCACCGGCCCCAATATGAGCGGCAAGTCCACCTATCTGCGCCAGACGGCCCTGATCGCCCTCATGGCCCAGATCGGCTCCTTTGTGCCCGCCCGATCCGCCAGCATCGGCCTGGTGGACCGCATTTTCGCCCGCGTGGGCGCCCAGGACGAGATCGCCGCCGGCCAGAGCACCTTTATGGTCGAGATGGTCGAGATGGCCAACATCCTGAACCACGCCACCGAGCGCAGCCTGCTGATCCTGGACGAGGTGGGGCGCGGCACCAGCACCTATGACGGCGTCTCCATCGCCTGGGCGGTGGTCGAGTATCTGCACAACCACCCGCACCTGCGTCCCAAGACCCTCTTTGCCACCCACTATCACGAGTTGACCGAGCTGGAGGGCGCCCTGGAGCACGTCTGCAACGAGAACGTAGCCGTGCAGCACCAGGGCGATCAGGTGGTCTTTACCCACTATATCGTGCCCGGCGGCGCCGACCGCAGCTATGGCATCCATGTGGCCGAGATGGCGGGGCTGCCCCGCGCCGTGATCGCCCGCGCCCAAGAGATCCTGGCCGATCTCGAGGGCGCCGCCCGGCGGGTGCCCGTCGCTTCTGGCCCCACGGTGATCCATGTGCGCCAACTCCCCCTGCTTCAGGACAAGAACCCCGTGGTGGAAGAGCTGCGCCAGCTCGACATCAACGCCCTCTCGCCGCTAGAGGCCCTGAACAAGCTGGCCGATCTGCACCGCAAGGCCCAGGCATGAGCCTGCGGGCGCGGCTGGCCGGCTGGCTGCTGATCCTGCTGACAGCGGCGGCTGCGCTGGGCTGGCAACTCGTCGCCGCCCCGCCCCGCAACGTGCGCGAGATCGTCCAGGAGCGCTGGACCTACGCCACGCCGCCGCTGGGCCCCAACTATCAGGTGGGCCAGAGCTTCACCGCGCAGAGGGATGGGTTGCAGGCCATCACCGTGCTGGCGGCCCGCTATCGCCCCGACGAGCAACTCCCCGCCGACGCCCAGATGCGCCTGGTGCTGGAGCGCCTGGATCGGCCCGATCGCACGCCCATCGTGGTGGCCCTGTCCATCGCGAACGTGCAGAACAACCAACGCTTGCGCTTTGGCTTTCCGCCCGAGGCCGATTCGGCGGGGGGCATCTATCGCTTGACCCTGCGCAGCAGCCAGGATTACGGCGTAGGTGTGTGGGCCTCGGCAGCCGAGGCCCTGGCGGACGGTGAGCTCTATGACAACGGCGCGCCGGTAGAGGGCGACCTGGTCTTTGAGACCCACCACGCCTACCCGCTGGCGCGCCTGCTGCGCGACCTGCCGGGCATCCTGGCCCCCTGGATGAGTATGCTGGCGGCGGCCCTCCTGGCGCTGGCGCTGCCGGGGCTGGCCCTGTTCGCCTGGGCGCCCCCACGCCGCCCTGTCAACGCCGCCCTGTTCGCGGCCTGGCTGCTGGCCCTGGGGCTCTCCTTTTGGCCGCTGCTGCTGCTTTGGACCACAACCCTGGGCCTGCCCCTGAGCGCGCCCGCCGCCTGGGGCATCACCCTGGCGCTGGCCGCCGCAGCCGCCGTGGGCCTCTGGCGAGGATGGCGCGCCGGGCGGCGCCTGCGCCTGGCGCCCGTGGGCTGGCCCGAGGCGACCCTGGCCGCCATCCTGACGATAGCCGTCATCGTGCGCTTGATCCAGGCCCGCGCCCAGATCGTGCCCGTGTGGGTGGACTCGGTGCACCACACGATGGTGGCCCAACTCATCGTCGAGCAGGGCCTGATCCCGGCCACGGGCGAGCCCTTTATCTCGATCAGCGGATTTCACTACCACTTTGGCTACCACGCGGGCGCCGCCGTCGTGAGCTGGCTGGCGAACCTGGCGCCCTATCGCAGCGTGCTGGGCTATGGCCAGCTCCTATCCGGACTGGCGGGTCTGCCCCTCTATGCGCTGACCGCGCACCTGATGGCGGGGCGGCGCACCCTGCCGCCCTTGGCGGCCCGCTGGGCCGGGGTCGTGGCCGCCGCCGTGCCCTCGTTCCTGACCTATATGCCCGCCTACTATCTCAGTTGGGGGCGCCATACCCAGTTGGCGGGGCTCTTGATCCTGCCCGTGTTACTGATGGCGACAATGGAGCTGGTAGAAGCCCTCACCCCGGCGAACCCCAATTGGGGTTCGCTTCCCCCTCTCCCGCGTGCGGGAGAGGGGGCGCGCAAGCGCCTGCTATGCGGCAGGACCGGCGGGGCTGAGGGCCTCCACACGCCAGCTACCCTCCTCCTCATTGCGGGCCTGGCCCTGACCCACTATCGCGTGCTGGCCTTTTACGCGGCGTTCTGGGGCGTGTACATCGCTGCTGTGTGGGCCATGACGTTATGGCGGGGGATTGCGCGCCGCGTCAACTCGCCCTCTCCCCTCTCCCGCGTGCGGGAGAGGGGGCGCAGCCCCGTGCGTCCCGCTCTGCCGCACGCGGGGGTGAGGGCCTGGCGGCGCATCCTCCCCACCCTTCGCACCCCCCTCGTCGGGCTGGCCCTGGCCGCAGGCGCGCTGGTGCTCATCGCCCCCTGGGTGGCGCGCATGATCACCGGGGCGCTGCTGCCCTTTGGTACGATCTATGGCCGGTGGTCGGCACCTGAGGGCGCCAGTACAGCCCTGCCGATCAACCTGCTCAGGGCAGAGGGCACACTCTGGCTGCTGGCGCTGGCGGGGCTGGGCTGGCTCTGGGCCATCGTGCGTCGCCGCTGGCGCCTGGCCCTCCTGGGCGCCTGGACGGCGGCCTGCGCGCTGCTGAGCGACTTGAGTTGGCTGGGGCTGCAAGGCACCTGGTTCATCCACGGCACCAGCGCCGCCATCAGCTACTGGCTGCCCGCCGGGGTGCTCATCGGGTGGCTGGCGGGCGATCTGGCGCTGGCGCCCGTACGCTGGCTGTGGGGCAGGGCCGCCAAGCGGCGACTGGCCCTGGGGCTATCGGCGGCGCTGCTGTGCGGGCTGATGGCCTCCAGCGTGGGCAGCGCGTGGGGCCAGGTGGATCGGGTCAACGAGAGCACCGTGCTGCTGCGCGAAAGCGACCTGCCCGCCATCAACTGGGTGCGCGAGCATCTGCCCGCCGATAGCCTGATCCTGATCAACACCCGCCCCTGGCAGGAGGGCATCCCGATGGGCGCAGACGCGGGCTGGTGGCTGCCCTACCTGACGGGCCACCGGGTCACCTATCCGGCGGTGCTCTATACCCACGGAGAACCAGGCTACCGCGATCCGATCCGGGCGCTGGCCCAGGCTGTGGAGACCGCCGAGGCCCTGGACGATCCCGCATTGCTGCGCATGTTGGCCAAGGCGGGCGTAACCCATGTCTTTGTGGGGACCCGTGGCGGCCCACTTGAGCCGCCACGCCTGGCCGAGCCCCATTACGTCGAGCTGTTCCGCTACGGCCCCACGCGAGTGTACCGGTTCGCGCCGCCTGCCGACTGACGGGCTACTAGTCGCTATCGCCGCAGTCGCGCTCCATCTGCGCCAGGGTCTCGGCCACCTGTTCGATGGCCACCCGCTGCTTGCGGTAGAAATCCGACTCGCTTACCGCCAGCCGCGCCACGATATCGCGGATGCGATTGCCTTGGACAAAGCGCAGATCCAGGATGTTGTAGATCAGCCACTCGGCCGAGGTCATGGAACGAGGGCCCTCGGGCTTGAGTCTCTCGATGGCCTGCAACAACACCGCCCGCACCGCCTTGGCCGGGACATTGTCGTTCTCTGGCATGGCGCGCTGCACGGCGCGCATGCGCCGCAGGGAGGACTGGCTCAGCCTGGGGCCGCCCCAGAAGTGGGCCAACGCCTCCTTGACCGCCTGCTCGAACCCGGGCGAGTGTACCGGGCTCTGCTCTAGATGCTGCAGCGCCGCCTCGCTGACGGAAAAGGGGCTGGAGCGCCACTCTTGAATCTGATCCAGCTCGGCATCCAGCGCCTGGATCAGGCCAAAGACCTGCTGTTGCAGGCGCATATCCTCCAGCGCGGTCTCGGCCCGGCGCACCAGGCCATAGCTGGCCTCCAGATCCTCGTCGCAATAGTCGGCGGCGGCGCGCGTGGTGAGAATCCCCAACAGCCCTAGAGTGGTCTGGTCGTTGCGGCTGCGCAAGGGCAGCAGCCAGTGCCCGTCGGCGGGCACAAAGTCCTCGTTGCTGAGGAACTCGTCCTGGCGGCTCTCGGCGATGCGCTCGATCAGCTGGGGCACGGAGAACTCGTGCAAAAAGCGTTCCGCCGCCGCCCGCGAGCCGGAAAAGACCCGAATCGCCAGGCTGTCATCCTGCATGGTGACGACAAAGCCCGATGGTGCGCGCAACAGGTCGCACAGAGCGATCAGCGTGTTCTCCAGGAGTTGTTGCAGGTCGGTGGTAGTCAGCAAGCGCTGATCGAGGGATTGAATCCAGGTGACCTCCTGTCGGTCGCGGCGATAGATCAGCCTATCAATGCCGGGCTTGGCCAGGCTGATCATCACTTGGAGGGTGACCACGCTGCCCGCCACGGTGACCACCATGATCGTATCGCGGGGCAGGCCCAGGATCTGGGGCACGTGGGGGATGCTCAGCATGATCGCCACCACCAGGATCGCCACCACGGGACCTCGCAGCAGGAAATGCAGCAGCCTGTGCTTGACCACGCGATCCGGCAGCAGCACGCCCTGGTAGGCCACAATATAGGCGATGACGACGGTCATCAGGGCAATGCCCACATTGCCCACCAGGGTCAGCGCCGAGACGAGGGTGCCCGAGAACGAGTGCCCCGTCGTGGGGATCAGGAGATAGGGGAACACGCCCAGGCTGGGCGCGACAAAGGCCACCATCAGATAGGCCATGCGCCGCCGCGAGGTGGATGTGAGGCAGGCGTCGCGGGCGCGGGTGATGTTCACCCAACCCGCCAGGCTGATCAGGATGTAATAGATGGCAAATGGCCGAAAGAGCGGGCCGGGCGCAAGATGATAGAGTTCGTCCTTGAGCGCCACCTGATCCACGATCAGATCGCCCAGGATCACCAGGGCAAAGGCTGCCGCGCTGACGCCATAGGCGATCCAGACGCCCCCCGACCGCCAGCGGGAACTGCCGCCGGTCGTTCTGAGCAAGGCATCGGAAAAGTGGAAATAGGCAGCGGGCACAAAGCTGATGCCCAGCCATTGGACCCGTAGCCAGAGGTTGGCAGCGGCAACGCTGTTCACGCCCCCCATCGTGACGTCAATGACGTACACCAGCGTCACAAAGGCGGTGAGAGCGCAAAAGGCCCTGGCCACGGCGCTTTTCAGGTTGTGGGTGAGGATATAGACGAACAGCGAAAAGCCGATGATGACGTTGGCGGAGGCCAGGATCGAGTTGCTCAGGTTGAGGATCGCAGTGATCGTTTGGGGTGACATGCCTGTTCGTGGTTGGCTAGAGCGTCAGCATCACAGAAGCGAGAATAACATCACGCAATAGTATACCGTCGGCGCCACAAAGAGCAAGCTATCCACCCGATCCAACATGCCCCCGTGGCCGGGAATGAGGGCGCCCGAATCTTTGACCCCCACCTGCCGCTTGATGACCGATTCGGCCAGATCGCCCAGGGTGGCCGCCGCCACGAGCGCCACGCCCAGCAGAACCCCTTGCCAATGGGGCAACCCCAGCAGCAGCCAGCCCATCAGCCAGACGGCCAGCACGCCCGTGGCCAGGCCGCCCCAGACGCCTTCCCAGCTCTTGTTCGGGCTGATCTCGGGCGCCAGGCGCCGCTTGCCCCACGTGATGCCGACGAAATAGGCGCCGCTATCGCTGACCCAGGTGCCGATCAGCGCCACGGCAACCAGGGCAAGCCCCTGATCCAGCGCGCGCAGCCGGATAAAGTAGCTGAGGCTCAGCCCGATATAGGCCGCCCCCGCCAAGGCCGTCGCCCAGGACGCCAGAGAGCCCGGGCGATTGCGGCGAAACACCTGTTCGCTCAGCAGCAGCGCCATGCCGAACCAGGTGGCCCAGCGCAGAATGCCCAATTCTGGCCACTGGCCGTCGGCGATGGCGCACAAAAGGTATAGAAGGGCCAGGGGGAGGCAGGGGTGCAAGTCAAAGCGGCGTAGCAGCGCCAGATACTCGTATCCGGCCAACAGCCCGACCAGGGCGATGGCTACCGTAAAGGGCCAGCCCCCCAGGTAGGCCACCAAGGCCACCAGGGGGATCAGCACAAGGGCGCTGGCGAAGCGTTTAATGAGCATGGCCTGCCTCCGGCAAAAGCGACTCACGAAGGGGTGGATCGTTCAGGAACCGGAGGGCAAACCTCCAAAGCGCCGTATGCGCTCTTGATAGGCCAGCAGGGCCTTGTACAGCTCCTCCCGGTCGAAATCGGGCCACAGGGTCGCCGTGCTATAGTACTCGGCGTAGGCGGCCTGCCAGATGAGAAAGTTGCTCAGGCGCATCTCGCCCGCCGTGCGGATCACCAGGTCGGGATCGGGCAGCCCCGCCGTCGTGAGACTGGCGCCGATCGCCGCCTCGTCAATCCCTTCGGGGGCCACACCCTCGCGCACCAGGGCGCGCACCGCGTCCACGATATCCGCGCGCCCGCCATAGTTGAACGCGATATTGAGGATCAGCGTCGCATTGTCGCGCGTCAGCTCTTCGGCGCGCTCGATTCGGCGCAGCAGGCCGCCCGGAATGCCCTCGCGGCGGCCGATGTGCCGGATGCGCACGCCCTGGCGGTGCAGTTCATCCAGCTCGCGATCGATCATCCGTTGGGCAAGCAGCAGCAGAGCATTCACCTCTGCCGCCGGGCGCGACCAATTCTCGGTGGAAAAGGCATACAGGGTCAAGACCTGGATGCCAAACTCGCCCGCGGCCTCTAGCACGCGGCGCAGGTTTTCCGTGCCGGCGCGGTGCCCCTGCGGCCGAGGCATGCCCCGCGCCTGGGCCCAGCGCCCATTGCCATCCATAATGATGGCCACGTGTTGTGGGATGCGCGCCAGCCCGGGGGGGCGGCCTGCACCCTCCGCCTCTTGCGGCTCGCCCATCAGAACTCCATGATCTCGGCCTGCTTTTGCTCGCCGAGCTCATCGCAGCGCTTGGTGTAATCGTCCGTGACCTTTTGCAGGTCATCGCGCGACTTGTAGAGATCGTCCTCGGAGATCTCGCCTTCCTTCTCCAAGTCGGTGATGCTGCGCAGCGCCTCGCGCCGCAGGTTGCGAATGGCCACCCGCGCCTCCTCGACGCGCCGGTTCACCATGCGGGCCAGATCGTGGCGGCGCTGGTCCGTCAGGGGCGGCACCGCCAAGCGGATCATTCTGCCGTCGTTATTGGGCGTAAGGCCCAGGTCCGATTTCAGGATGGCGCGTTCGATGGCGCTGAGGGTGCTCACGTCATAGGGGCGGATGGTGATCAGGCGCGGCTCGGGCACAGCTATCGTGGCCACCTGGTTCAACGGCATGACGGTCGAGTACGCCTCGACGCGGATGCGGTCGAGCAGGGCCGGGGTAGCGCGACCGGTGCGGATGCCCAGCAAGTCGGAACGCAGGGCGGCCACGGCCTTTTCCATGCGATCCTCTACATCCAGCAGGATATCATCAATCATGACGTTCGCTCCTTCGTATGGCAAAGAACAGCGCAAGAGGGCACGCAGCGCGCGCCCCCCGGAGAGTCAAGCCTCTCCGCTTGGCATCGTGCTCAGGAGGCAACGATTGTCCCGATGGGCTCGCCCATAGCCGCGCGGACGACGCTATCAGGCGGCTCTAGCTTGAACACCATCAGGGGCAAGTCATTGTCCATGCACAGCGACAGGGCTGTGCTGTCCATCACCTTGACGCCCATATTCAGCGCTTCGAGGTACGACAGGCGCTGAAAACGCCTGGCGCCCGCGTTCCGCAGAGGGTCCACATCATAGACGCCATCCACCTTGGTGGCCTTGAGCAAGACCTGGGCCTCGATCTCCATGGCCCGCAATGCGGCGGCCGTATCGGTGGTAAAGTAGGGGTTGCCGGTGCCCGCCCCAAAGATCACCACCCGCCCCTTTTCCAGGTGGCGGATGGCTCTACGTCGGATATAGGGCTCGGCCACGTCCCGCATCTCGATGGCCGTCTGCACACGGGTATCCACGCCCAGGCGCTCCAGGGCATCCTGAAGCGCCATCGCGTTCATCACCGTGCCCAGCATCCCCATATAGTCCGCGGTGGCCCGCTCCATGCCGTGCACCATGGCATCCGCTCCGCGCCAGATATTGCCCGCGCCGATGACGATCGCCAATTCGATGCCCAGTTCGTGGGCAGGCCGGATCTGCAGCGCAACCGACTCGACGATCGAGGGATCAATGCCGAACCCGGCAGAGCCGGCCATGAACTCGCCGCTCAACTTGAGCAGAATGCGCTGATACTTGGGATCCGCCATCACCACCTCCGCTTCTGATCGTCAGGATGCGGACAGACGCCCCGCCTAGCCCTCGATCGAGAACCTGCCAAAGCCCTTGATCAGAATGTTCTCGCCCATGCGGGCGATGCTTTCGGTCAGAATCTGCTGGATCGTCTTGGCCTCATCCTTGATAAAGGCCTGATCCAACAGGCATTCCTGCTGATACCACTTGGCCAGCTTGCCTTCCATGATGCGCTCTACGAGGTTCGCGGGCTTGCCATCGCCGATCTCGGCCATGAATGCCTCCCGCTGCGCCTGCAAGACATCCTCGGGCACGTCGTTGCGCGAGACATAGCTGGGATTGGCCGCCGCCACCTGCATCGCCAGATCGTGGGAAAGCTCGATAAAGCCGGGCGTGCGCGCCACAAAGTCGGTCTCGCAGCGCAGATCCACCACGGCGACCAGTTTGTTGCCCGGGTGCACATACGCCTCCACCCGGCCCTCAGATGCCTCGCGGTCGGCCTTTTTGGCCGCGGCCGCCAGCCCCTTTTCTCGCAGGATCTCGGCGGCCTTTTCCAGGTCGCCGCCGGTCTGCTCTAGCGTCTGCTTGCAATCTAGCACGCCTGCACCGGTCAACTGGCGCAGCTCTTTGATCAACTCCATCGAAACGGCCATTGGTTCGCCATCCTCTCTTGCTGGTTTGGCCCCTATCAGGGAAAAGCCGGGAGCGAGGCCCCGGCTTGTCGTAGCGCTAGGCTCTGCCGGCCCTAGTCCTCAGGATCGAGCTCTTCTTCATCAATGATGATGATATCCTCGTCGGCATCCACTTGGTCATCTGCATCCGGCGCAAAGGAGCGCTGCGGATAGATATCCTGCTCGTCGCCGTTGCCGCCTTCATACACATGTTCAGTGTACTCTTCGCCCTCGTCCGCCATCACCACGCCGCGCATCTGCTGGCCCTCGATCACGGCGTCGGCCATGATGGTCGTGATCAGGGCGATGGCCCGGATTGCGTCGTCGTTTGAAGGGATCACATGGTCAATGTCATCGGGATTGCAGTTGGTATCTACCATCGCCAACACCGGGATCTCCAGGCGATTGGCCTCGTGTACGGCGATATCCTCGGTCATCACATCAGCGATAAACAGCGCATCGGGAAGCTGGTTCAGGTTGCGCAGGCCGCCCAGGCGTCGCTGGAGCTTGGCCATCTCGCGATCCATCATGGTCGCTTCCTTCTTGGGGAGCATCTCCCATGCGCCGCGCTCGTGCTGTCGCTCCAGATCGAGCATGTGCTCGATCCGAGAGCGAATGGTACGAAAGTTGGTCAGTGTGCCGCCCAGCCAACGCTGGGTGATATAGGGCATACCGCAGCGCAGCGCCTGCTCGCGAATGCTCTCCTGGGCCTGGCGCTTGGTGCCCACAAAGATGATCGTCCCACCCTCCGCCGCCGTATCGCGCACAAACTCGTACGCCTGCTCGATGGCCTGGATGGTCTGCTGTAGGTCAATGATGTGGATCCCGTTGCGCTCGGTAAAGATGTACGAACGCATCTTGGGGTTCCAGCGGCGGCTACGGTGCCCAAAGTGGACGCCCGCCTCCAACAACTGCTTCATCGTCACAACTGCCACAATTCCTCCTCGTTGATACACCCGCCCCCGCTGTGTGGCGTTGACCGGCCAAAAGGCCCGGCACGAGGCCGCCGCTCCGGGGCGTGTTTGATAGGTGGGAGCCAGCTTGATCTGGGCTACCCAGCGGCCAAGTATATCACATGCCCCCTGGTCAGGCAAATGAGTTGAGCCCTCTCCCCCCTTGTGCTATACTGCCCATCGTAGCGCGAGATTACCCGTATCCCAAGGAGGGTTGCGATGCTGAGCGAAGAGCTGTTGGCCATTCTCGTGTGCCCCGCGTGCCATACCAAGGTCACGCTGCTGCACGATCGTTGGCTGGTCTGCCAGAACGAAGACTGCCGCCGCAAGTACCCGATCAAGGATGGCATCCCCATCATGCTGGTCGAGGAAGGGACCAAACACATTGATGTCTCTGTGGATGATCTGGCCGAGCGCCAGCCCTAGCGCGGCCCCTGGGCAGGAGCCCGGCAGCGCGCCCGCGCGCCTGCGGGTGTGGGCCTGGCTCGCGATCCTGTTGCTCTTGGCGGGGCCACTGGTCGCGCCCTCGGCCCAGGCCCAGGGCGCGCTTGTCTATTTCGATAGCGGCGCCAGCTATCTCTTTTCGCAAGAGCTCTTTTTCTGGGCCGAGGTCGAAACAGACGCCCCAGTGGTAGAGGCCATCCTCTTTTACGGGCGCGAGGGGACGCGCCTGGTACGCCGCATCTATCCAGAGCTCACGCCGGGCGCGCGCACCCGCGTCGAGCACACCGAGCTGCTGGACCCCGGCCAGTATGCGCCGGGCTCTCGCCTGCGCTACTGGTGGCGCCTTGTGCTGGCCTCGGGCGCCGAGGTAGATACGCCCCAACAGAGCCTGCTGTATACCGACGACGCTCAGAACTGGCAGGTCCTCTCCGGTGGGAGGGTGGATCTGCACTGGTATGGCGCGCGTTCCACCCAGGCCCAGACGCTGCTACAACTGGCCAACGAGGCCCTGGCGCGCATCGAACAAGAGATCGGCATCGCCGGCGAGCAGCGCATCCAGGTCTATGTCTATGCCAGCGAGCGGGATATGCGCGCCGCCCTGGCTACCCGCAGCGACGATTATGACGCGCGGGTGACCACCCTGGGCGTGGTGGTAGCCGAGGATACATTGGTGCTGCTGGGTTCGCACCGGGATGTGGAACGCACCCTCGCCCACGAATTGAGCCACATTGTCGTGGGCTTTGCCACCGATAACCCCTATGCCGGGCTGCCCCGCTGGCTGGATGAGGGCCTGGCCATGTACGCCGAGCGCGACCTGCCCCCAGGCAACGCGCGCGCCCTGGAGCAAGCCATCCGCGATGATACGCTGCTCTCGGTGCGCTCGATGAGCAGCTATAGCGGGCGCGCCGACGAGGTGGATCTGTTCTACGGCGCCAGCCACTCGGTGGTATCGTACCTGCTGGAGAGCTATGGCCAGGACAAGATGCGCGAGCTGTTGCAGGTCTTTCGCCTGGGCACCCACCAGGAAACGGCCCTGCGGCAAGTGTACGGGTTTGGCCTGGAAGAGCTGGATGCGCTCTGGCGGGCCAGCCTGGGCCTGGCGCCGCGCACGCTCCCCGGCGAGGCATGGTTCCCCTGGCGCGCGCCCCTTGGCTCTCACGCGCATCCCACGCCTCTCGCTGCCCGCGCCGTGGCGCGGGGCTGGCGCTGATGCCCGAGTTGCCCGAGGTCGAGCATATCGCCCGTGGCCTGCACGAGCGCTTGCCAGGGCGCACGGTGCGCGGCGTGACGGTGCGCTGGGAGCGCTGCCTGGCCGCCCACACACCGCAAGCCCTGGAGCAGGCCATCGTCGGCCTCACGTTCCAGAGCGTGTCCCGCAGGGCCAAGTTTCTGCTCTTGGAATTGCCGCCCTATTGGCTGATCGTACACCTGCGCATGACGGGGCGCCTGTTCTTCTGCGAGACGCCCCAGCCCGAATGGGAGACGCATCCCCACGTACACGTCGTGCTCGAGCTCGATGGCGATGCGCGCCTGTACTATCGCGATGTGCGCAAGTTCGGGCGGCTCTACCTGACTCGCGCCCCGCAAGAGATCGTGGGCGGCCTGGGGGCCGAGCCGCTGGCCCCCGATTTCACGGCCGAGCGCCTGGGCGACATCCTGCGGGGCCGCCGCCGCCAGCTCAAGCCGCTGCTGCTGGATCAGCGCGCGCTGGCGGGCCTGGGCAACATCTATGTGGACGAGGCGCTGTGGCTGGCCGGGCTGCATCCCCTGGTCCGCTCGGACAGCCTGAGCGATAAAGATGTGGCCCGGCTGCACGCCAGCATCCGCCAGGTGCTGCACGCCGCCCTGGCCCACGGCGGCACCACCCTGCGCGATTATCGCGGCCCCGATGGCCAGACGGGAACCCATCAGCACGCCCTGGCCGTCTATGGGCGCGCCCAGACTCCGTGCCTGCGTTGCGGCGCCCCGATCCGGCGGATCGTCGTGGGGCAGCGGGGCACCCACTATTGCCCCGCCTGCCAGCCTGCGCCGCCCACCCTTGAGGAGATGTCGGATGACGACCTTGCCGCCCGTTCCCCCTGACCTTGCCGATGCGCTGGCAGCCTATGAGGGCGATCCTCCCGCGCCGTTGACCTGCGAGGCCGTCCGCCAACTGGCCCGAGAGCACGGCCTGGCGCCACGGGTCGTCGAGATCGCCGCCCTGCAGCGCCAGATCGCGCCGGAGCGCTACCGCCGCAACCTGGGCACCGTGGGCTGGGCGGGCCAGATCGCCCTGTTGCAGGCGCGGGTGGCCGTGGTGGGCGCGGGCGGGCTGGGGGGCTGGATCATCGAGGCCCTGGCGCGCATGGGCGTGGGCCAGCTAGAGATCATTGACGGCGACGTGTTCGAGGAGAACAACCTGAACCGCCAACTGGGCTGCACCGAGGCGAGCCTGGGCCGCCCCAAGGCCCAAGTGCTGGCCGAGCGGGTGGCCGCCATCAACAGCGCCGTGGTTGTCCGGCCCCATATCGCCTGGGTAAGCGAGACCAACTCCGTGGAGCTGCTGCGCGAGGTTGACCTGGTCGTGGATGCGCTGGATACCCTGCCCGCCCGGTTCGTGGTGCAGCGAGCGGCGGCGGCCCTGGGCGTGCCGCTGGTGCACGGCGCCATCGCCGGATACACCGGCCAGGTAATGACCATCCTGCCGGGCGACCCCGGCCTGGAGGCGCTCTATGGCCCCGGCCCGCACCCCGAACGGGGTGTGGAGGTGGAGCTGGGGAACCCCTCGGCCACGCCCATGATGGTGGCCGCCTGGCAGGCGCAGCAGGTGGTCAAGCTGCTCACCGGAGCCGAGCAGGGGCTGCTGCGCATGAGGCTGATGCTGCTGGATGCCCAGGCGGGCGACGTGACCATCATCTCGCTGGGGGGATGAGCCACATGCCGAGCCAGGGCGCGCTGCCGGCCCGCGTCCCTAGCGCCGACGGGCGCCCCCTACGGGCTCGACTGCGGGCGCTTTGGCGGCGGCCTCCTCGGGCGAGAGTCCCTCGCGCAGGCAACACTGCTTGTATTTCTTGCCGCTGCCGCAGGGGCATGGGTCGTTGCGGCCCACTTTGCCGCCTGCCTTGCGCGGCTGGGCCGCCCCACTGCCCTCGGCTGCCGCCGAGCCCGAATACTGCAGGCGCTGGCGGCGCACCGGCTGTACGCGGGTGACCTCCAGGTTCAGGACAAAGTTGGCCACATCGCTCTGGATATCGCCCATCAACTGCTCAAAGGCCAGGAACGCCTCACGCTTGTACTCTACCAGCGGGTTGCGCTGCCCGATGGCCCGCAAGCCGATGCCGTTGCGCAGCTCGTCCAGCGCCGTCAGGTGGCGCACCCAGCGCGTATCAATCACGCGCAAGAGCAGCAGCCGCTCCAACTGGCGCATGCCCTCCGGCCCCAGGTGCTCTTCGCGGCCATCGTAGCTCTTTTCCGCCAGGGCCAGCACCTGCTCGGTGATCTCGTCGGCGTCCATGCCCTTCCAGGTGGCCACCGAATGGCTCTCGGGCAGGCGGATCATGCGGTTCACGGTATCGTGCAGCGCCGCCAGGTCCCAATCGTCCTCATAGCCCTGGGTATGGCTCTGGATGATGCGCCGCAGCTCGCCCTCCAGGATATCCCACACGATAGGGCGCAGGTTGGCCTCGCCCAGGATCAAGCGGCGTTGATCATAGATCACGTGGCGCTGCTGGTTGACCACGTCGTCATACTCGAGCAGGTGCTTGCGCATGTCAAAGTTGTGGCCCTCGACGCGCTCCTGGGCGCCCTCGATGGCCTTGTTGACCATGCCATGTTCCAGCGGCAGGTCTTCTTCCACGCCCAGGCGATCCATGATGCGCGCCACGGCAGGGCCGCCAAAGCGCAGCATCAGGTCGTCCTCCAGCGAGACGAAAAAGCGCGATGAGCCCGGGTCCCCCTGGCGACCCGCGCGACCGCGCAACTGGTTGTCAATGCGCCGCGCCTCATAGCGTTCGGTGCCGATCACATGCAACCCGCCCGCCGCCAGCACGATCTCGCGGTTGGCGGCGCAGCGCGCCTTGGCCTCGGCCAGCGCTTGCTCCCACATCTCGGGCTCCATCGCGCTCAGGTCCACACCCTGGTGGCGCAGCTCGTCGCGGGCCATGCCCTCCGGGTTGCCGCCCAGCAGAATGTCCACGCCGCGCCCGGCCATGTTGGTGGCGATGGTGACGGCGCCGGGCCAGCCCGCCTGGGCGATGATCTGGGCCTCGCGCTCGTGGTACTTGGCATTGAGCACCTGGTGGGGGATGCCCCTGCGTCGCAGCATCTCCGAAAGCCGTTCCGAGGTCTCGATGGCCAGGGTGCCCAGCAGCACGGGCTGCTGGCGCCGGTGACACTCTTCCACCTCGTCAATCACCTTGCGATACTTGACTTCCGCCGTCTTGTAGATCACGTCCACATGATCCTCTCGGATCAGCGGTTCGTGGGTCGGGATCACCATCACTTCGAGGTTATAGATCTGGGCGAACTCTTCCGCCTCGGTCTCGGCGGTGCCCGTCATGCCGGCCAGCCGCCGGTACATGCGGAAAAAGTTCTGGAAGGTGATGGTGGCCATGGTGAGGCTCTCGCGCTGCACACGCACGTTTTCCTTAGCCTCAATGGCCTGATGCAGCCCTTCGGAGTAGCGCCGCCCGTGCATCAAGCGCCCGGTGAACTCGTCCACGATGATCACCTGCCCGTTGACCACCACATAGTCGCGGTCGAGCTGGAACAGGGCATGGGCCTTGAGGGCGTTGTCGAGGTAGGGGGTCATCTCGTAATGCTCGGGCGCGTACAGGTTGTCCACACCCAGGGAGCGCTCGACCTTGTTGATCCCCTCCTCCGTGATGGTCGCCATGGTGCGCTTTTCATCCACGGTGTAATCCACTTCCTCGCGCAGCCGGGCGGCGATCTGGGCAAAGCGCCGGTACTGGTCGGTGGATTCCTCTGCAGGAGCGGAAATGATCAGCGGCGTGCGCGCCTCGTCAATGAGGATGTTATCCACTTCGTCCACGATGGCAAAGTACAGTTCGCGCTGGACGCAATGCTCGATACTCACCACCATGTTATCGCGCAAGTAATCGAACCCGAACTCGTTGTTGGTGCCGTAGGTGATGTCGGCCTGATATGCCTCGCGGCGGCTGCACGGGCGCAGGTTCAGGTAGCGGTCGTCCGCAGCGGGATAGTGGGGATCATAGAGGAACGAGCCCAGGGAAGGGTCCTCGCCCTGCGACTGGATCACGGCGACGGAGAGGCCCAGCAGGTGATAGATGGGGCCCATCCACTGGGTGCCAACCTTGGAAAGGTAGTCGTTGGGCGTCACCAGGTGGGCGCCGCGCCCCGTCAGCGCCGCCAGGTAGAGGGGCAGGGTCGCCGCCAGGGTCTTGCCTTCGCCCGTCTTCATCTCCGCAATCATGTTGCGGTGCAGGACGATGCCGCCGATCATCTGCTCGTCAAAGTGGCGCAGTCCGGTGCCGCGCACGCTGGCTTCGCGCACGGCAGCATAGGCCTCGGGCAGGATCTCGTCCAGCACGCGGCGCTCAGCCTTGTCCTGGTCGTCCTTGAGGGCATCTATCTCCTGCTTGAGGGAGCGCCGCCGGGCTTCGTCCACCTCCCGATCCGCCTCTTCCTGGAGAGCTGCAATGCGTTCTTTGAGATCGGCGGTTTCGCGATGGAGCCGGGCGCGATAGTCCTCGGTGAGAGCGCGCAGCTCCTCATCGGATTTGGCCTGCATCGTCGGTTCGAGGGCGCGGATCTGATCCACCAGCGGCATCAGCTTGGCGACTTCGCGTTCATTTGGATCGCCCCATAGCGCCTTGAATAGCTTGAGCATCGGTTCGGTCGCTCCTCACCTGTTGTGTATGGTCATCCAGCCTGCAAGCCAGGCTTGAGGTCTAGCTCACCGATTATACCACGGAACCGTCCGTGGCGTGAAAGGGGGGATGACGGAGGGAAACGCAACGGGCCGAGCGCAGATGCGCCCGGCCCGTCTATGATACAGGGACCTGCGAACCGATCAGCCCGCCAGCAACGCCAGGATCACGCCGCCGGCCATAACCGAGGCGATCTGCCCCGCCGTGTTCGAGGCCATGGCGTGCATCAGCAGGAAATTGTTGGGGTCCTCTTCCTGGCCGATCTTTTGTACCAGGCGGGCCGACATGGGAAAGGCCGAGATGCCGCAGCCGCCCAACAGCGGGTTGATGCGCCCGCCCGAGAGCAGCGACATGAACTTGCCAAAGAGCACGCCCGCCGCCGTATCCAGGATAAAGGCCACCAGGCCCATGGCCAGGATCAGCAGCGTATCGGGGCGCAAAAAGTCCTTGGCCACCATGGTCGAGCCGATGGTGATGCCCAGGAAGGTGGTCACGATGTTGGCCAACTCGTTCTGAGCCGCCTGGCTGATGCGCTCGACGACGCCCGCCTCGCGCACCAGGTTGCCGAACATGAGCATGCCGATCAGAGGCGTCGCCTCAGGGGCGATCAGGCCCGCCACCAGCGTTACCGCGATGGGAAAGACGACGCGGGTCGTCTTGGAGACCGGGTGCGACGTGTAGGGCATACGGATCATGCGCTCTTTGCGCGAGGTCAGCAGCCGCATCACCGGCGGCTGGATGATGGGCACCAGCGACATGTATGAATAAGCCGCCACGGTGATAGGGGCCACCAGGTTCGGGGCCAGCCTGGCCGCCACAAAGATAGACGTGGGGCCATCGGCGGCGCCGATGATGCCGATGGAGGCCGCCTCATTGATGCTAAAGCCAAAGGCCGTAGCCAGTAGCATCGTGCCAAAGATGCCGAACTGGGCCGCCGCCCCAAACAGGGCATAGCGCGGGTTCTCCAGCAGTGGGCCAAAGTCGGTCATGGCGCCGATGCCGATGAACACGAGGCTGGGGAACAGCTCGCTCTCGATGCCCACGTCATAGAGCAGCTTGAGCAGGCCGCCCTCCTCCACCATGCCGGTGTTGGGGATATTGGCCAGGATACAGCCCAGACCAATGGGCAGCAGCAACAGGGGCTCGTATTCGTAGCGAATGGCCAGCCAGATGAGCACGCCGCCCACGGCCATCATCACCACGCTGAGAATATCCAGCCCCATGATCCCTTTGAGCAGGTTTTCCAGTGCGAGAAAATCCATCCTGGATATGCCTCCCCTTAGCCTAGGGTGACCAGGGGATCGTCAAAGGCCACATTCTGACCCACGCGCACGTGGACTGCCTTGACGGTGCCAGAGGCCGTTGCGCCAATGGGCATCTCCATCTTCATGGCTTCCAGCGTGCAGACGGGGTCGCCCTCGCTGATGACATCGCCCACCTGCACGGCCACCGAGAGGATCTTGCCAGGCATAGGCGCGCCGATGGCCTGGCCGGCCACGGATCCGGCGGGCGCGGGGGCGGGCTCTTCTGCCTTGGGCTCTGCAGGGGCCGTTGACGCTGCGGCAGCGGGCGCTGCGGCAGCAGGCGCGGTAGCGCCGGGAGCAGCAGCCGCCGCAGCGGCAACCTCACGGAACGTAACGCTCTTCTGAACGCCGTTCACCGTCACCGTAACAGGCGAGCGCGATACATCGCCCACCTCGACCACAAAGGTCTGCCCATCAATGACCAGTTCAATCGTTGCCACAGTGTCCTCCTCCTACTCCATAGCCCCGAGACGGCCCTGGCTCTTCCAGTTGCCGGGGCCAGGTTCAACGGCGATTACGGTGACGATCTCTCCTTGCGACGGCACGTCATCCTCGATGACGGGGCGCTCCCACGGCATCGGTACGCGACCATACGTGGCCACGGGCGCATAAAGCGCCTGCCCTCTTTGCTGACCCAACACCAGAGCCACGGCCAGCGCCGCAGCCTGATCCGCCAGGCCGGACGCGGCCTTGGGGGCCGCCGCCACGGGCCCGGCGCTCACAGGCGCGGGCCTGGCGCGGGGCGCCTCGGGCGCAGCCGCCGGGGGTCGAAAGATCTTGTCCAGCGCCCAGATCAGCACCGCGACGATCACCAGCGACATAAAGACCAGCACCATGCCAACGGCGGTAACCTGCAATCCTTGCGTGAACGTATCCATGCTCCTTGTTATTCCCCTCCCATATGAGGCTGGGCCGACGCACAGGCCGCCGGCCCAGATAGATGCTCCGTTAGCGCGAACCCTGCACCCGCGAGGAAACCTTCCACAACGAGTACGAGGGCGAAGGCTGAGACGATTGCGGCGTGGCCATCACGGCCTTGGGCCGGGCGATGGGGGCCGGAACCTGGCCTTCCTTGGCAAAGATGCGCGGCTCTTCGATGGGCGTTACCTTGCCAGCGCGGCGCAGCTCAAAGAACTCGCGCGCCTCGCGCGGGAAGAGGGCGTACGAGATCACGTCCTCTTCGCTCTGGGCCAGGTCGCCGATCTCTTCTTTGGCCTTGTCATAGCCGGGCTCCAGCAGGTCCGCCGGGCGCACACCGATGGGCTCGCGGTCGCCCACGGCCATCTTGAGCACGTCGGGGTTGATCTCTGCCGGGGGCCGACCGTACATACCGATGCAGTAATCGCGCACCTCTTGCAGGATGATCTTGTAGCGCTCGCCCGTCAGGACGTTCATCACGGCCTGGGTGCCGACCATCTGGCTGGTCGGGGTAACCAGGGGCGGAAAGCCCAGGTCCTCGCGCACGCGCGGCAACTCTAGCAGCACCTCTTCGTAGCGGTGCAGCGCGTTCTGCTCACGCAACTGGTTCACCAGGTTCGAGAGCATACCGCCCGGCACCTGGTAGAGCAGCACGCGGATATCGGCCGTGGTCAGGCCGGATTCAAAGCGCGAGAGGTGCTCCGAGCGCACCTTGGCAAAGTAAGAGGCAATCTCGGAGAGAAGCGTCAGGTCCAGGCCCGTGTCGCGCTCGGTACCGCGCATCATGGCCACAAAGGGCTCGGTGGGCGGCTGAGCGGTCCCGCCGCCGATAGAGGAGATGGCCGTATCCACGATATCCACGCCCGCCTCGGCGGCCTTGCACAGCGCCGCCATGCCAAAGCCGGCGGTCTCATGGGTATGGAACTGGACCGGGAGCCCCACCTCATCCTTGAGCCGCTTGACCAGGGTATAGGCATCATAGGGGGCGCACAGGGCCGCCATGTCCTTGATGCAGATCGTATCCGCGCCCAGCTCCTTGAGCGCAAGGGCCATCTCGACAAAGGCATCGTCGTTGTGCACCGGGCTCAGGGTATAGCAGATGGCGCCCTGCACCTCGCCGCCGTGCCGCTTGACGGCGCGCATGGCGGATTCCATATTGCGCACGTCGTTCAGCGCATCAAAGATGCGAAACACGTGCATCCCGTTCTCGATGGAGAGCCGGACGAACCGGTCCAGGATATCATCAGGATAGTGGCGATAGCCCAGGATGTTCTGGCTACGCAGCAGCATCTGCAGCTTGGTGGTGGGAATGCGCTCGCGCAACAGCCGCAGGCGCTCCCAGGGGTCCTCTTTGAGGAAGCGCATGGCCGAGTCAAAGGTGGCCCCCCCCCACATTTCCAGGGAGTAATAGCCCACCTGTTCGAGCTTGTCCGCGATGGGCAGCATGTCGCCGGTGGACATGCGCGTCGCCAGCAGGCTCTGGTGCGCATCGCGCAGGATCGTATCGGTGATTTTTACAGGATTGGTTGCCATGTTGGTATCTCCAGGTTACAGAGGCATATTGGCATGCTTCTTGGGGGGCACACTATCTCTCTTGTTTTGCAGCATCTGCAGCGCGTTGATCAGCACAGCGCGGGTGCGGCTGGGCTCGATCACGGCATCCACATAGCCGCGCGAGGCTGCTTGGTACGGGTTGGCGAATTTCTCGCGATACTCGGCCAGCAGGCGCGCTCGCATCGCCTCGGGATCGGCAGCCTCGGCCAGCGCGCGCCGGTGGATGACGCCCACAGCGCCCTCAGGGCCCATGACGGCGAACTCGGCCGAGGGCCAAGCCACATTATAGTCGCTGCGCACATGCTTGGAGCTCATGACGATATAGGCGCCGCCGTAGGCCTTGCGCAGCACCACGGTCAGCTTGGGCACCGTCGCCTCGCAGTAGGCATAGATCAGCTTGGCGCCCTCTTTGATGATGCCGCCGTGCTCCTGGGCCACGCCGGGCATGAACCCGGGCACGTCCACAAAGGTTACCAGAGGCACGTTGAACGCATCGCAAAAGCGCACAAAGCGCGCAGCCTTGGCCGAGGCGTCAATATCCAGCGCGCCGGCCTTGACGTTGGGCTGGTTCGCCACCACGCCCACGACCCGGCCATTCAGCCGGGCAAAGCCGACCACGATATTGGCCGCGAACGCGGCGTGCACCTCAAAGAACGTGCCCATGTCCATCACCTCGCGGATCACCTTGGTGACGTCATAGGGCGCGTTGGGCTCGGCGGGCACCATGCTGTCCAGCGCATCCTCGGCCCGCGTGGGGTCATCCTGCGAGACGACCGCCGGGGGGTCTTCCAGGTTGTTCTGGGGCAGGTAGCTGAGCAGGATGCGCACCATATCCAGCGCCTGATCCTCGCTCTCGGCGGTAAAGTGGGCCACGCCGCTCTTGCCCGCGTGTACTTGGGCGCCGCCGAGTTGATCAAAGGTCACGTCCTCATGGGTAACCGACTTGACCACCTCGGGGCCGGTGATGAACATGTGGCTGGTCTCGTCAACCATGATGACAAAGTCGGTCAGCGCCGGCGAATAGACGGCGCCACCCGCGCAGGGGCCCATAATAACCGAGATCTGGGGCACCACGCCCGATGCCAGCGAATTGCGCAGGAAAATGTCGCCATAGCCGCCCAAGGAGAGAATGCCCTCCTGGATGCGGGCGCCGCCTGAATCGTTCAGCCCGATCACAGGCGCGCCATTCTTGAGCGCCAGATCCAGCACCTTGACGATCTTGGCAGCGTGGGCCTCGCCCAGAGAACCGCCCAGCACCGTGGCATCCTGGGCATAGACGTAGACCAGGCGGCCGTTGATGGTGCCATAGCCGGTCACAACGCCGTCGCCCAGGGTGATGCGCTCGCCCAGGCCAAACTCCTGGCTGCGGTGCGTCACAAACGCATCCAGCTCTTGGAATGTGCCCGCGTCCAGCAGCTTTTCCAGCCGCTCGCGGGCCGTCATTTTGCCCTTGTCATGCTGGCGAGCGATCGCCGCCTCGCCCCCCCCCAACTTGGCCTCCGCCTGAAGCTGGCGTAGCTGCCCGATCTTTCCGGTGGAAGTCATGTTTCCTCCCTTTGACACACTATGAATTCCAAACCTCGAGGGCCACATTGGCTTCCCCGAGGATCTCACGCGCTAGCTCGTCTGGATACCCGTTCAGCCACACCACGCGCAGAATGCCCGCGTTGATGATCATCTTGGCGCAGGTGACGCATGGTTGATGGGTGACATAGATCGTGCCGCCCTGGGTCGAGACGCCGTGCAGCGCCGCCTGGATGATGGCGTTCTGCTCGGCGTGCAACCCGCGGCAGATCTCCTGTCGCTGGCCCGAAGGGATGCCCAGCCGCTCGCGCAGACAACCTACCTCATCGCAATGGGCCAGGCCGCTGGGCGGACCGTTGTATCCAGTACAGAGGATACGCTTGTCTCGCACAATGACGGCGCCTACGGCGCGCCGCAGACAGGTAGACCGGGTGGCCACCTGTTGGGCGATCTCGACGAAATACTGATCCCACGAAGGTCTCATCGCTCCACTATGGCCTTTCGGAATGCTTGCCCTGTGACGGGCATGACCTCAACGAACATGTTGAGGATCGCCTCTGCATAGGCGCGGTGCTCGGCCTGGGCGTGCTTGTCAATGCGCTTCTCGATCCAGTTCATCAGCGACCAGGCGTTGACCGTCCAGATGAACTCGGTATAGACGCCCAGCCCCAGGACCGAGCGGGCCTGTTCCTTGGGCCACCCCTGGGCGATCAGCGTCTGATAGAGATCGAAGGAAGCTTCCATGTGGGCCACATACGCGGCGCGGCCCTCCTCACGCTCGGCGGGGATATAGTACTCGCGGGCAGCGATGCAGTAGCGCAAGCTCTTTTCGTTGAATGTGCAGATGCGGTGCCGCATCCACTGCCGGGCGACAAAGAGGGGGCACTTGACGCCGAACCGAAAGACGGCGTGCTCAAAGACGGTGTTGTGTTTGGGGGTGGCGCCGATCAGGCGCTGAATGAGCCGCTCATCGGCGTCGGGGGTGCGAGCGGTGGATTGGTAACAGATGCGCGCCCCTCGGACCACGGCGGCATCCCCGCCCATCAGGTCCTCGAGTTGCACCCAGCCCTTATCCAGTACGATTGTGCGACCAGGCAGCTCGCCCAACGCCAGGCCCCTTCCATAACGCGACAAACGCCCCACAAGCGCCAACTATGGACTATAGCAGAAACGGCGCAAACCGCCTAATTGCGCCTTGTCATCGCAGGGCGGTATGCGGGACGCCTATGCTTGCTCGAACCGGCGCCCGAGTGCAGCCGGCGGGGTGCCCTGCAGCACGGCATGTACCAGAGGCCGCAGGCGCCGGGGCAAGTACAGCTCCACCCCGCTCAGATCGCCGCTCACCAGCAGCAGTGCCAGGATCATCAGGGCAAAGGGGGCCGCCTGAAAGACCTGCGTCGGGATGTTGGGATAGTTGGGCTGCAGGAGGCTGCCCAGCGACTTGAGCGCGCCAAAGAGATAGGCCCCCAGGGCCACACGGAAGGGGTGCCAGCCGCCAAAGATGACGATGGCCAGGGCGATCCAGCCCATGCCGGCGGTGTGGCGGTGGCTCCACCCCAGCTTGACGTTCAGCGAATAGGCAGCGCCTGCAGCGCCCACCAGCGCGCCGCCGACAGCGGTATAGATGAACCGCAGCCGGTTCACATTGATCCCGCGCGCATAGGCCGCCTCGGGCCGCTCGCCCACGCTGCGCAGCCGCAGGCCCGCCTGGGTGTGCATCAGCCAGATCCACGACAGTACGATCAAGAGATAGCTGGCGTATACGATCAGGTTCTGATCAAAGAACACCCGTCCGATATAAGGGATGCGCGAGAGCCCCGAGATCGCCAAGGCAGGCACGCTGGGCCCTGGCTTGCGCACATACGGGAGCCCCACAAAGGAACTCAGATCGGCCATCAGCAACGTGAGCACAAAGCCGACGGCCACCTGGTCTTGATAGAGGACGATGCTGGAAAAGGCCACCAGCAGGGCGATCAGCGCGCCCACGACCATCGCCAGCGCAAAGCCCAGGGTGACGCTGCCCGTGAGCAAGGCGACGGCGAACCCGGCCATGGCCGCCAGCAGGATACTCCCATCCAGCGACAGGTTCACGATGCCGGCGCGCTCGGTGAACATCTCGCCGATGCCTGCAAAGACCAGCGGCGCCGAACTGGCGATCACCGAACGAATCGTTTCTGCTATCAGGGCCTGATCCATCCCCTCAGCCTCTCAGTGTCTCGATGCGGCGACGCACGCCGTTCACCAACAGGAAGAAAAGCACCACGCTGCCCTGCAGGATGCCGCCCAGCGAGGAATCGAGCTGCATACGCAGCTCCAGGCGCGGGCTGCCCACCTGCACCGAGGCAAAGAAAAAGACCACCAGCGGCACCCACTTGGCCTGCAGGCCCGAAAGCAGCACCACCAACTGCGAAAGATAGCCATAGCCCCCCGTGATCTGGGGGATCAGCCGCCGGTAGATGGCCGTGGTCTGCATCGAGCCGCCCAGCCCGGCCAGCGCGCCGCACACCACCAGCGCCAGGATGATGTTACGGCGGGTGTCAATCCCCATGCGATAGGCGGAGCGAGGATTGCTCCCCAGCGCCTTGAGCACCAGCCCCCAGCGGGTATCGCGCAGGATCAGGTACACTACAATGATGGCCGCCGCCGCCAGCAGGATCGCCAGCCAACTGGCGCGGGTGGCGCCGATGGTCGGCATCCAGGCCGCGCGCGGAAAGGGCAGGGTGCCGCTCATGGTGGCGCCGCCCGGGGGCTTCCAGGGGCCAAAGATCAGATAGTTGGTGAGCGCCGAGGCCACAAAGTTCAGGCCCAGCCCGGCAAAGATCTCGTTGATGCGGCCCCAGGTGCGCAGCAGGCCGATCAGGACGCCCCATAGGCCGCCGCCCAGCAACCCCGCCAGGATTGTCAGCGGCAGCATGATGGCCGGCGGCGCCGAAATGCTCTGCACCACCCAAGTGGTCATCAATGCGCCCGCGATCATCTGGCCCTCGACGCCGATGTTCCATAGCCCGGCAGCAAACGTGATCAGCATGCCCGCCGAGGCCAACATCAGGGGCACCATGGCAGTGGCGATATCGGCGATCTTGGCGCCGCTCTCGAATGCGCCCCCGATCAGGTTGCCATAGGCCGCCCAGGGGTTGGCGCCCGCTGCAAAGAGCACCAACGTCGTCGAGAGTAGCGTCAGCAGAAAGGGTGCCAGGCCCAACAGGGCTCGGATGATGGGGCGCCTGGTCACAGGTTCACCCCCCCAATCATATAGCCCAGGGCCTCTCGGGTGATCTCGTTGCTGGCCACCGGCTGCGACGCGCGCCCGCCGGAGAATACGATGATGCGGTCACTATGGTCCACCATCTCATCCAGGTCGGTTGAGGTAAAGAGGATCACGGTGCCCTGCTCGGCGCGCTCGTGCAAGGTCTGCCACACCCAGCGCTCTGAGCCCAGGTCGAGCCCGCGGGTGGGGTGTTCCAGGATCAGGACACGCAGCGCTTCGGGCAGCAGCGCCAGCAAGGCCCGTTGCTGGTTGCCGCCGGAGAGCTCTTGCACGCGGGAGCTTGGAGCGCCCACCACGTTGTATTGCCCGATCCTCTCCCGAGCCCGCTGCTCCGCTGCCTCCCAGTCCACCAAAAAGCCCCCATCGCCGGAAGCCAGGGCAAAGTGCTCGCGCAGGGTGAGCCCGCCGATCATGCCTTCCTCCAGGCGAGCGGCGGGCACCAGCGCCACGCCGGCCCGAAGGAACTCGAAATAGGACCGGCGCGTCATATCGCGTCCGTTGAGCAGAATCTGCCCACTGTGGCTCTTGAGAATGCCAGCGCAGGCCTCCATGAACAGCCGCTGGCCGCTGCCCTCGAGCCCGGCCAGGCCGATCACCTCGCCAGCACACGCCTGTAGCGAGATCGGCTCCAGATCCAACCGATAGGTGCGCACCGTCAGATCCTGCACCACGAGCACCGGCTCGCACGAGGCCCGCGATTCGATCACCGCCGCCGGCATCGAGCGGCCAAACATGAGCTGCACCAAGCCCTCGCGGTCAAAGGGCGCGACTTGAGCGCCCGTCACCTGCCCATTGCGCAACACAGTGGCCCGCGAGCAGAGCGTCTCCACGTCCTCCAGCTTGTGCGAGACGAAAATCACCGTCAGCCCTTCATCGGCCAAACGGCGCAAGGTCTCGAACAGCAGCTCCTTCTGGGGCGCCGAGATGCCCGTGGTGGGCTCATCCAGGATGATGACGCGCACGCCCAGGGCCAGCAAGCGCACCAGCTCGAGCTGCTGGCGCTCGCCTACGGTCAACCTGCTCACCGGGTCGTTGGGTTGCAGGCTCATGCCAAAGCGCCGGCAGAGGGTGAACAAAAGGCGCTGGGCCTGTCGCCGGTGCGGCAGGATATCGCGCGTCAGCCCAAGGGAAAAGTTGTCCAGCACCGACATGGCGGGCACGTCCAACGGATCCTGGTGGAGCATGCCGATCCCGTGGGCGATGGCCTCGGCGGGCGAGGTGAAATGTGCAGGCGCGCCATCCAGGTAGATGGCGCCTGCATCTGCCTGCTGATAGCCCGAAAGGATCTTCATCAGCGTGGTCTTGCCGGCGCCGTTCTCTCCCAAGAGGCCCTGGATCGTGCCTCCTTGGATGCTCAAAGAGACGCCGATATTGGCGCGTACTCGTCCAAAGGTCTTGTCGATGTCTACAAGATCTATCCGCATCTATCTATACCAGCACAAAAAGAGGGGGGGGTAGAGCCGGGTGACCCTACCCCCCGCCAACCCCTAGTTGCTTGCGCCTTCCATGCCCTCAAGGAGCTGGGGCAGATACCAGATCTGATCCGGGGTAGCCTCCTCGCCAGCGGCGAGATAAGGCGACCCATCTTGCAGGTTCAGCGGCCCCACAAAGACCTTGGCCTGGCCGCTACCCAAAGCAGTAATGTACTCCCACAGGGTGGCCTCTTCCTCGTCGGTCAGGCCATCGCCCATCATAAAGCCGACAGCCGAGCGATCATGATCGTTGATGTCTGCCCAATAGGGGCCTTCCCACTCCCAGAACTGGGTGTGCCTGCCCTGGCGCGCCGCCTCGATAAAGCGCAGGTAAGCGGGGGTCCAGTTAAAGTACGGGGTGCCCAGGCAGACCTCGGTCTTGATATTGCACGCGCCCTCATAGTCGTACGGAATGGCCCACACGGTCTCGCCCCGGTCGGCGCGCTGCCCTGCCACCACGATGGCTTCGGTGGTATCAATGCCAGAAATCAGCACATCAACACCTGTATTGAACAGATCGTTGGCCACATCGGTCGGGTCCAGCGTCACACCGGGGATGTTGAACCAGAAGCCGATCCAGGTGACGACAAAGCGCAGGTCGTTGGGGTTGCCGCCACGATAGGTCTCGTAGCAGTGGCGGGCGCCCAGATACGCCGAGGCCGCCAAACGGCGCGTCTCCGCGTTCACCAAGGGGCCCAGGTAGCCGATGGCGCCGGTCTCGGTCTTGAGAGCCGCCACGCAGCCGGCGATGGCCTTGCCGTACTCCATCTGCCCCATATAGTTGGCAACGTTGCCGGGCGCGACGCCGGTCTTGGCGTGATCACCCGAGATGTGGATGAACGGAATGTCGGGGTACTTGGCTGCCACCACATCGGTATCGGCGGCAAAATCGTCGGAGGTGGTCAGGATCATCTGGGCGCCGTCGTTGATCATGTCGTCCACCACCTGCTCCAGGGTGGTGTTCGGGCGATCCGCTCCGTTCACCTTGTCCAGATAGATCATGCGCACGTTATCGAGCCGCTCCTCCACATTGCGGGCGGCCACATAGTGGGCCTCGCTCCAGCCGTGGTCGTTAAAAGGCCCCACCAGCACAACCCCGAACACAAACTCGTCGCCCGCCTCGGCAGCCACCTCTTCAGCAGGCTCTACCTCAACCTCTGTGACCACTTCGGGCGTAACCTGAGCCGTGGGCTCGGTGGTGCCGCCACAGGCCGCCGCCAACACGGCCACCAGCGCAAGCACCAAAAGGGTCTTCCAGCCTACACTCTGCTTTCCCATCGACAGAACTCCTTTCCTCCCATACTCCCATCCGAATCCTACGAGCCCTATCTGCCACTCAGGAGCATATGCCAAGGCCCCTGACGCAGAATCAACGACGACCAGGCATCATCGTCTGGGCCGTCGTTGGACGCACCGATTCTAGCACACATTCGCCGGCGTGTCGAGAAGATTCGCGCCGGTTTCGGCGGCCTCCTCCATCACCGCGCGTTGGGCACAATGATGCGGGTGGCGATATGCCGCAAATAGTTGGTCACATCATAGCTTTTCCAGTCCGGGTTCATGGCTCCTACGGTAAAGACCGCCCAGCCGATGACATAGTCATCTTTTTGCAGCTCCCGGTCGTACCAATCGAGCTGCGGGAGATAGACCTCCAGCGGGTTGCCGCCCAGGCCGCTCTCGGCCCAGTAAGCGCCGAAATCGAGCCAGCCGTGGGCATTGGCGGGGCCGGGCCGGTTCGTCACCAGGCCATCCACGCCCGCCTCCGAGATCACCAGAGGGATCACCAGGCCGCGGGGGATCAAGAAATCCTCATACCACCAGCGGTAACGCAGCGCCAGGGCCCCGCGTTCCGGATGGTTGGGTTGGCCGGGCAGCCCGGCGCCCACCGCCCGATCCATGACGGGTGCGTCGTATTCGTGCAAGGTCAGGATGCCGCCGTGCTCCTTGGCCGCGCGCACCGCCGGTAGAAACGCCTCGAATTCTTCCCACTCGGGCACGCCGGCGGAAAAGGCGCCGATGGCGGTCCGCAAGCCATGGTCCGCCATAGCGCGCACGCGCTCCGCCTCAAAGCGGGCATACCATGCCATACGGCCCTTGACATCAGGCTCGTTGTATCCCTCCCAATAGTGCACGGCGGGGTGCTGCAAATAGGTGGCCAGGTTCTGCGCCACAAAAGCGCGGGCCAGGGCCTCTGGATCGCCCTCCATCGGCTGCGGATGCATCAGCCGCGCCACGATGATGGTTTGGGGCGAAGCCTCTTTCACCTCGGCCACAAAGCCCAGGTCGCCGATCGGCTTGATGACTGCCGGCAGCATGCGCCGCACAAACTCCATGATCTCGGGCGAGTTATTCCATTGCACGTGCAGACCCAGCTTGCTGCGGCTGGGCTGGGAGAGCGGCGCCGGCCAGGGCAACGTCGGCGTGGGCGTGGGAGAGGGCAGCGGGGTCGGCTCGAGGGTGGGCGAGGGCGTTGGTGTGGGCAAGCCGAGCGCTTCCCGGCTGCCCGTGAACGGCACATAGAATCTCCAAGCCAGCTCTTCCGCGGTCGGCGTTACCGATGGTGTGGCGGATGGCGTGGCGGATGGCGACGGCGTGGGTGGCAGGGGCGATGGCGTCTGCGTAGGGGCAATGGTGACGGTCGGCGGCGGGGGCGCGGGCGCCGCACGCCGTGTGGCAATCCTCCAGCCTAGCGCCGCCAACAGAGCAATCAGACTCAGGCAGAATATCGCCATCAGGGCGCGTTTCCAGAGGTTCATAGGTGGCAGGGCTCCTCGCAGGCACATTCCTGGTGGGCGTCAAGACACGGCGGCCTGGCGCTCCAGGCGCTTGCAGGGGTTACTATGCCGAGGGGAACGCCGGTTGTCAATCCGGGGCGACGTGTAGTGCGTCGGGCGTCACGCGTCATCTCGCACGTCGGGCTCGACATGCACAAAGGCGTGATCCACGCCGTCCAACGCCTCGACGGCTTCACGGATGGCATGGCTGATGCGGTGCACGCGCCTGAGCGGCAGTTCACCATCTACCTGCACATGGATATCGGCCCGCAACTCGGGCCCCACGTGCTCGATGATGAGTTGCTCGATGGCAAGCACCTCCGGCACACGCCGGATCGCAGCAATAGCGGCAGCCTCCAGTTCGGGCGAGGCGGCGGCCCCGATCAAGTGACCGACAGCCTCGCGCACGACGCTGGCTGCCTGGTAAAAGATCCAGATCGAGACCAGGATACCCGCCACGGGGTCGGCCTGGGGCAATGCTAGGCGGCTGCCAAACACGCCCACGAACACGACGCCGCTGGTGAGCACGTCGGAGAGATGATCGCGCGCCGAGGCGGCGATGGCGGGGCTGCCTACTTGTTGCGCCAGGGCGCGCACCCGCACGTACATGGCGCCCTTGACGAGGATCGTGCCGGCGGGCACCAGCAACAACCACGAGGACAGGGTCAGGGGCGCGCCCGCTCGCCAGCTATCAAGGCCCTTCGCAAGGGCGCCATAGCCCGCCAGCGCCATAAAGAGCCCGATGCCCACGCTGACCAGGGACTCGATGCGCTGGTGGCCGTGGGGATGGCTCTTATCAGGGGGGCGGAGCGATAGCCACAGGCCAATCAGCATGAGCAGGCTATAGGCCACATCGGAGGCCGAGTTGGCGGCATCGGCATAGAGGGCGCTACTGCCCGAAAGGTATGCCGCCACCGCCTTGGCCGCGAGCAACAACGCATTGCCGACCAGCGCGATCATGGTGGCCTGGCGGTAGACTTGCGCCACAGAGGGGGGGGTAATAGTGCGATCTAGCCGACGGATGCTGTTGGGATCCAACGCACCTCCTGAAGGCACATCTTCAGAGGAAGTTTGCAGAAGGGGCGGCAACAAGCTAGAGAAGCGATCAAAGGAACGCTATCTGAGGCCGCTCGCCCACCCCTCTCGGTAACGACAAAGGAAGAGAAGGACTTCTTGGCAATGACCTACTCTCCCACCCCGTCGCCAGGGAAGTACCATCGGCGCTGGAGGACTTGACTGCCGGGTTCGGAATGGAGCCGGGTATACCCCCTCCGCCTAGATCACCAAGAAACCCTTCTCTTCCTTTGTTAAGGACCCCTGCTCTCGCAGGGTTGAGCGCTTGGCCCAAGCCCAAGCAACCTTGCATGGGGCCTTGGCCCCTGCTCAACGAATGAGGCCAGGGCCTCATCCATCTTGCACCTTGAAAACTGAACAGAATATTGCCTTGCGGCGTATCTCAAGCCCTCGATCATTAGTACGGCTCAGCTCAAGACCTTGCAGCCTGTACACTTGCCGCCTATCTACCTGGTGGTCTTCCAGGGATCTTATTGGCTTTTGCCATGGGTGACCTCATCTTGAGGCGGGCTTCCCACTTAGATGCTTTCAGCGGTTATCCCTGCCAAACTTGGCTACCCAGCTATGCACCTGGCGGTACAACTGGCTCACCAGTGGTTTGTTCACTCCGGTCCTCTCGTACTAGGAGCAACTCCTCTCAAGTCACCTGCGCCCACAGCGGATAGAGACCGAACTGTCTCACGACGTTCTGAACCCAGCTCGCGTGCCGCTTTAATGGGCGAACAGCCCAACCCTTGGGAACTTCTCCGCCCCCAGGATGCGACGAGCCGACATCGAGGTGCCGAACCTTGCCGTCGATATGAACTCTAGGGCAAGACTAGCCTGTTATCCCCGGGGTAGCTTTTGTCCGTTAAGCCACAACCCTTCCACGCGGTGTTGTGGGATCACTAAGCCCGACTTTCGTCCCTGCTCGACTTGTTGGTCTCGCAGTCAAGCTCCCTTCTGCCTTTACACTCTTTGGCTGGTTTCCATTCAGCCTGAGGGAACCTTTGGGCGCCTCCGTTACCTTTTGGGAGGCGACCGCCCCAGTCAAACTGCCCACCAGACACTGTCCCCCTGCCGGTTCACGGCCAGAGGTTAGGGCCAAAACTCACTCAGGGTGGTATTCCAAGGTTGACTCCGCCGAGGCTGGCGCCCCAGTTTCAACGTCTCCCACCTATCCTACACAGACTGAGCCCTAACTCAATATCAAGCTGCAGTAAAGCTCCACGGGGTCTTTTTGTCCTGCTGCGGGTAAGACGCATCTTTACGCCTACTTCAATTTCGCCGGGTCCCCTGCTGAGACAGCGCCCCACTCGTTACACCATTCGTGCGGGTCGGAACTTACCCGACAAGGAATTTCGCTACCTTAGGACCGTTATAGTTACGGCCGCCGTTCACCGGGGCTTCAGTTCAAAGCTTCGCTTGCGCTTACCTCTCCCTTTAACCTTCCGGCACTGGGCAGGTGTCAGCCCCTATACTTCAGCTTTCGCTTTCGCAGAGACCTGTGTTTTTGGTAAACAGTCGGTAGGGCCGTTTCTCTGCGATCCCATCAGGCTCCGGCGGCTTGCGCCCTCACCCAACAGGACCCTCCTTCTCCCAAAGTTACGGAGTCATTTTGCCTAGTTCCTTAGCAGAGGTTCTCCCGATCGCCTTGGTATTCTCTACCCGTCCACCTGTGTCGGTTTGCGGTACGGTCACGCGGTACTCACTAGAGGCTTTTCTTGGCAGCTTGGGTTCAACCACTTCTGGGCTCTGGGCCCCCCCATCACCCCTCAGGCTCCGAATGCGGATTTCCCTGCATCCATCATCGCCCTACAGGCTTGGACCTGAATCCAATTACAGGCTGGCCTACCCTCCTGCGTCACCCCTTCGCTCAATCATACCTACGTGGTACGGGAATATTAACCCGTTGTCCATCGCCTACGGCTCGCGCCCTCGGCTTAGGACCGACTAACCCGACGCGGATTACCCTTCCGTCGGAAACCTCGGACTTTCGGCGAACATGTTTCTCACACGTTTCTCGCTACTCATGCCAGCATTCTCACTTCTGAGCGCTCCACCCCCCCTCACGGGACGGCTTCGAGGCCCTCAGAACGCTCCCCTACTACTTTGCGCTTGCGCGCAAAATCCGCAGCTTCGGTATCAGACTTAGCCCCGTTATATTGTCGGCGCAGGGTCACTAGACCAGTGAGCTATTACGCACTCTTTTAAGGATGGCTGCTTCTAAGCCAACCTCCTGGCTGTCTCACTAACCCCACTTCCTTTTCCACTTAGTCTGAATTTCGGGACCTTAGCTGGCGGTCTGGGCTGTTTCCCTCTCGACGATGAAGCTCATCCCCCACCGTCCGACTGCCGGGCTTCCAGTTGTGGCATTCGGAGTTTGATATGGTTCGGTAAGCTATACGCCCCCTAGCCAAGTCAGTGCTCTACCTCCACAACTTATACTCCCGACGCTAGCCCTAGAGCTATTTCGGGGAGAACCAGCTATCTCCAGGTTCGTTTGGCATTTCACCTCTACCCACAGCTCATCCGTCACTTTTGCAATAGTGAACGGTTCGGTCCTCCACAAAGTTCTACCTTTGCCTCATCCTGGCCATGGGTAGCTCACCTGGTTTCGGGTCTACTCCTTGCGACTTGTCGCCCTTTTCAGACTCGCTTTCGCTTCGGCTCCGGGTGTACTCCCCCTTAACCTTGCCACAAAAAGTAACTCGCTGGCTCATTCTCCAAAAGGCACGCGGTCAGGGGCTCTCGCCCCCTCCCACTGCTTGTAAGCACACGGTTTCAGGTTCTATTTCACTCCGCTCGCCGCGGTTCTTTTCACCTTTCCCTCACGGTACTTGTTCACTATCGGTCGCTAAAGGTATTTAGCCTTGGAGAGTGGACTCCCCAGCTTCCCACAGGATTAGCGTGCCCCGTGGTACTCAAGTGCCCGTCGAGAGAGACATCGCTTTCGCGTACAGGTCTTTCACCTTCTCCGGAGGGCCTTTCCAGTGCCCTTCCGCTAGCCATGTCTTTTCTGACTCCCCGGGTGAGATGTGGCTCACCCTGACGGGTCTTTCAACCCCCATAACGCAACGCCCACACGCTTCCACGTTATCGGTTTAGGCTTTTTCCCTTTCGCTCGCCACTACTCGGGAAATATTCTCTTTTCCTGGAGGTACTAAGATGTTTCAGTTCCCCCCGTGCCCCCCGTCAGGCCTATGTGTTCAGCCTGCGGTGCCCGGGCATTCCCCCGGGCGGGTTCCCCCATTCGGATATCTCCGGATCATCGCTTGTTGGCAGCTCCCCGAAGCTTTTCGCAGCCTACTACGTCCTTCATCGGCCTTTAGCGCCTAGGCATCCACCGTGTGCCCTTTGTAGCTTGTTCGATACGCCTTTGCAAGACATATTCTGTTCAGTTTTTAAGGTGCAAGTCTTCCGGAGTTCGAGGTCTTGCGAACCTCTCGGCTCGCCAGCCACCGGGCCTAACCCCCTACCTCCCTGTGGAGATGAGGGGACTCGAACCCCTGGCCTCCTCCGTGCAAGGGAGGCGCTCTCCCATCTGAGCTACATCCCCCCTCTTGTGGGCCTTTCTGGACTCGAACCAGAGACCTCTCCCTTATCAGAGGAGTGCTCTAGCCGTCTGAGCTAAAGGCCCTCACCTTAACCCCTAGAGAGTGACAGAAACCTTCCACCCAAGCCTACCCGAGCGTCCACCTGCCGGCCACCGCTGACCGCCAGGATTTTACACGTCCCTAGAAAGGAGGTGATCCAGCCGCACCTTCCGGTACGGCTACCTTGTTACGACTTCGTCCCAGTCACCAACCCCACCTTAGGCGGCTGCCCCCTTGCGGTTGGCTCACCGACTTTAGGTGTTGCCAGCTCCCATGACGTGACGGGCGGTGTGTACAAGACCCGGGAACGTATTCACCGCAGTATTGCTGACCTGCGGTTACTAGCAACTCCGACTTTATGCAGGCGGGTTGCAGCCTGCAATCTGAACTGAGACCGGCTTTGTGGGATTGGCTCCGCCTCGCGGCTTCGCGACCCTCTGTACCGGCCATTGTAGCGTGTGTGTAGCCCTAGGCATAAAGGCCATACTGACTTGACATCATCCCCACCTTCCTCTGGTTATATGCCAGCAGTCTCGCTAGTAAACTATAACTAGCGACGAGGGTTGCGCTCGTTGTCGGACTTAACCGAACACCTCACGGCACGAGCTGACGACAGCCATGCAGCACCTGTGCACGCTCTCCGAAGAGTCGGTCCCCTTTCGGTTCCCTACTACGTGCATGTCAAGCCTAGGTAAGGTTCTTCGTGTAGCATCGAATTAAACCACACGCTCCGCTGCTTGTGCGGGTCCCCGTCAATTCCTTTGAGTTTTAACCTTGCGATCGTAGTCCCCAGGCGGGATACTTAACGCGTTGGCTTCGGCACTGACGGCCTTGACCGCCAATACCTAGTATCCACCGTTTACAGCTAGGACTACCGGGGTATCTAAGCCCGTTTGCTCCCCTAGCTTTCGCCTCTCAGCGTCAGGTACAGGCCAGAAAGTCGCCTTCGCCACTGGTGTTCTTCCCAATATCTGAGCATTCCACCGCTACTTTGGGAGTTCCACTTTCCTCTCCTGCCCTCTAGTCGCCTAGTTTTGGACGGCCTCTCTCAGTTATGCCGAGAACTGTCACGCCCAACTTTGACAACCGCCTACTTGCCCTTTACGCCCAGTGAATCCGGATAACGCTTGCCTCCTACGTCTTACCGCGGCTGCTGGCACGTAGTTAGCCGAGACTTTTTCCTGGGGTACTGTCCTTGTCTCATCCCCCAGTAAAGGGTTTTACGACTCGAAAGCCTTCTTCACCCACGCGGCGTTGCTGCATCAGGGTTTCCCCCATTGTGCAATATTCCTTACTGCTGCCTCCCGTAGGAGTCTGGGCCGTTCTCAATCCCAGTGTGGCTGATCATCCTCTCAGACCAGCTACCGATCGTCGCCTTGGTAGGCCGTTACCCCACCAACTAGCTAATCGGCCGCAGGCTCATCTCAAAGCGGCTCTTGCGAACCTTTCTTCCTCGCCCTACGACGAGGACCACATGCGGTATTAGCTGCTCTTTCGAACAGTTATCCCCCACTTTGAGGCAGATCACCTACGTGTTACTCACCCGTCCGCCACTCACCGGTCCTGAGGCCGCCAGACCTTCCGCCCCTTGAGATGATTTCTCACCCGCCAGGGCTTCCGACCCTTGAGCCTCTTTCCGATGCGTTCGACTTGCATGTATCAGGCACGCCGCCAGCGTTCATCCTGAGCCAGGATCAAACCCTCCATAAAGAGTTTTGTCCTCTTTCGAGGTTAAAAAACCGTTGACCCACTCAAGTACACTTGGTTTTCGTGTTTCTGCCACTATCTAGTTGTTAAGGTGTCTCGCACTTTCGTGCGTCTCGCACTCTTGTGCGTCTCGCTTCCGAGCTTCACGCTCTTCAGCGTCGCCCTCTCCTCAGAGTGCGTTGGCCATTCTAGCCTCACCCGATCGCCGTGTCAAATCGGCTCTCGCGCTTGCCTAGCGGCCCTGCCCGCTCCCCTCAGAGG
>Ga0334888_1000067_pt1 | contig 161264 bp, 108 predicted proteins | sample GraSluR1_MG_FD_207227 | JGI IMG/M metagenome (GOLD analysis project Ga0334888, IMG submission 207227) | Sludge microbial communities from methane-producing bioreactor in Wageningen University, Netherlands - Granular Sludge_3_08-R1 | ecosystem: Engineered > Bioreactor > Anaerobic > Unclassified... | reverse complement strand
TGGGCACTCGGTGGAAGGCACCGTGTATCGCGAGTCTTCATTCATGAAGTATAGCAGAACAAACCACACAATGCAATACATTTGGTGCTCGGGTTAGTATGTACCTTCCTGAAGACAATCGCGGCCACTGGTACTCAATTGCAGCCAGCCCGTCCGATGTAGTTTCCGCGATCGCGCGTGCACATACCCCGGACACTCCTGCTCACGCCAGTTGCCCTCCCGGTGGCAACCAGACGCTCCACGTCCAATGTGCCATCCGCCACCCCTTGGCACATTTTGCCTTTCTGAAACGCTGGATGTGTATTCATCGACTCATCTGCAACCTTCATACTGCTGATGCCGGCGGTACGCTTCTGCCCCAGTAGCTCACCCAGTAGAAGTTGCCTCGTCTGTAAATCGACGCCATGACAGCCGGACCTCCGGGCCTGCTGGCCCAACGTAACCCTGGCTGTCTCTGCGGGAGCGTCACACGCGTGACTTGTCGCGCACGTTGCAGAACTACAGGACAAAACCGTTACATTTTGCCGTAGCACGCTGTCCGCGCAAGAAAACAGGGACGGCTAAGTGGCCCTCCCTGCGTGACTTACGTGATTAGAGGGACCTAACAGCCCGTTGAAAAACCCCTTGCCGGGCATGCGATAATGAAAGCGTCAAGGAGGACGCGTGATGGCGTTGGGACGGCGAGGCGGCGAGCGGCAGGAAGAACTGTGGATTCCGACGGCGGCGGCGGCAGGGAAGGCGGGCGTCATGATGTCGCGGCCGCGGCGGGCGGCAGCCAGACGTCCAGCATGAGCCAGTGCCAGGCGTTCCAGAGGAACGATGCGACCGCGAGCCAGAAGAGGGCCGTCACGAAGCGGTGCGGCCAGATGAGCCAGCGATAGGCCTCGGTCCAGCGGGCGTAACAGGCCCACCAGAGCACGCGAAAAGAGTCGAGGAGTGGGCGAGAAGGCTGGATGAGGTGCACCAGCAGGCGTGGGGTTGGCTGCGGCGAGTCGTCAGCCGGCGGGGTCGGGCGGGCAGGTCGAAGCTTCGGGCGCTTGGCCCAGGGCTGGGCGTGGTAGGCCGGTGCGACGCCGGAGCGTTCTTCCGCGTCGCGCATGGGCGCGACGAACATGGTCAGCACAGCGCGCAGGACGTTGTAGAACAGGAGCAGGACGGCACTGATCCAGAACCAGGACCCGCGATCGACGCCGATTACGAGGCGCCAGACCTGCGATTGGCGTGATTGCGGGTTCTCCGGACCGGGCAGGCGGCGCGAGATGGATTCGAGGGCCCGCTCAACGTGCACGAGTGGGTTGGGGTGTGTGGCGCGCAGCCCGGCGGCCTGGGCGCGCAGGTCGGCGAGGATCTCTGTCGCGGCCAACTGGGTGCGGTTGACGCCGACCCAGTAGCCGGTACGGGCGACGTAGGGCAGGAAGAAGGCGGTCAGGAAAAGCAGGTTGAAGATCAGGCGCGGGCCGGTGTAGGCGCGGCGCAGGACTGACCAGGGGTCGTTACTGAGTGGGGAGAAGTGAGCGTCGCGGACGCGCGTGACGTCCAGGATCAGTCCGCGCACGTTGCGGAGATCGCATCTGCTCAGGTCCGCGTCGCGCAGGTCGGCGCGATTTAGATCAGCGGATCGAAAAGACGTGGAGGCGCCGAACTTCGCTGCCTGGAAGGTCGTGGAGGCGCCGAACTTCGCGAGTTCGAAACTCGCGAAGGCGGCGAACTTCGCTGCCTGGAAGCTCGCGGAGGCGCCGAACTTCGTAAAGACGAAAGTCGCGAAGGCGCCGAACTTCGCAGCGGCGAACATCGCGGAGTTGCCGAACTTCGCTTGCTGGAAGCTCGCGGAGTCGCCGAACTTCGCCCCGAAGAAGCTCGCGGAGGCGCCGAACTTCGCCCCGAAGAAGCTCGCGGAGTCGAATTGAACGGCGTAGGTCACGAAGCGCGGGCGGATGCGGAGGTCGTTGGCATGGCATTGATAGACGCGGCAGCCGCGCAGGAGGATGTACAGATCGGGGCGTTGCGCTAAGTCCTCCGGCGCGCCATCGGCCAACAACTGCTGCTCGACCATGCGGAGCAGGTCGGCAAGATCGACCGGGGCGCCGGGGCGGCCGTTCGTTTCCCCGGGGGCGGTCTCGTCCCAGAACGCGACGCCTGCGAGGAGGTAGCCGCCGGCTCGCCCGTGGCGGTCGACGGCTGCATCAAGGTCCTCTTCCTTTTCGCAAGTAACGCCGCGCGACGTACACCAGCCGCTCACGATTTCCTTCACGACGTCGTCGCGGCACCGCCCGGCGGGCACGAGGGCGGGGAGGTTGTCGTAGTCCAAGCTGGAGATGTATGTCGGGTCGAAGAAGCCCATGGCGCGGAGTATAGCCGGACGCTAGCGGTCCTTCACATTGATGCAGAAGCGGATGGGGCGGGCTCCGGGCACTGCGTGAGCACTTGATATATGGCGCGTGAATGGGGTGGGGTCAAAGTGTTGGGGCGGGATTGTTGGTGGCTGGCGGGTTTTGACGGGTATTGGCGCAGTTAGAGAACGGCGCTGGACTGGAACAAGACAGCGGCAAGGAAGCGGCGGGCAGCAGCCCGCCCTGCCAGTTAGAAACTTGCGCCCTCCGGGCCAGAACGGGAGTGCCACCGTCGCCTGCCGGAGTTGGCCAGCGTGGCTGCCGGCGCCAGATCTGCGCGAGTCACGCCCAGCCCCGCGTCCATAAGAAAGCCGGCCCCAAATGTGGAGCCGGCTCGCTGAGCTAATCAGGGCACTCCTCGCGGAGGGTCAGTCGCCGAACTTGATTCCTTGGGCGAGGGGGAGTTCGGTGCCCCAGTTGATGGTGTTGGTCTGGCGGCGCATGTAGGCCTTCCAGGCGTCGGAGCCGCTCTCGCGGCCGCCGCCGGTTTCCTTTTCGCCGCCGAAGGCGCCGCCGATCTCGGCCCCGCTGGTGCCGATGTTGACGTTGGCGATGCCGCAGTCGCTGCCGTGGTGGGCCAGGAAGTTCTCGGCTTCCAGCACGTGCTGCGTGAAAATCGCACTGCTCAGGCCCTGCGGGACGTCGTTGTGCAGCGCGAGCGCCTCGACCAGGTCGGCGACGGCGCCCTTCGGGTCGCGGCTCTTGCCGTAGCCGATGATGTACAGGATCGGGGCGAAGGTCTCTTCCTGGACGATCTTGAACTCGTTCCTGGCAGCGGCGATGCAGGGGCGGACGTAGTGGCCGCCGGGGTACTCGGGGCCGTCGAGCTTCTCGCCGCCATAGAGGACCTCGCCGCCCTCTTCCTTCAGCCGCACTATGGCCTTCTGCATGTCGGCGACGGCGCCATGCGTGACCAGCGGGCCCATGAGCGTGGCTTCCTTGCGCGGGTCGCCGATGGGAATGGTCTTGTAGGCCTTGACCAGGCGCTCGACGAGCTCGGCCCGCACGGATTCGTGGACGATGATGCGGCGGGTGGAGGTGCAGCGCTGGCCGGCGGTCCCGACCGCACCGAACAGGATGGCCCGCATAGTCATGTCCATGTCGGCATGGGGCGTCACGATGATGGCGTTGTTGCCGCCCAGCTCTAGGATTGTCCGGCCGAGCCGGCGGCCGACGATCTCGCCGACGCGGTAGCCCATCTGGCAACTGCCGGTGGCGGAGACCAGGGGGATGCGTCGGTCGTGGAGCAGCCGCTCGCCGACGGTGGAGCCCTTGCCCACGACGAGCGAGAAGATGGCGGGATCGACGTTGTTGTCGCGGCACACCTGCTCGGCGATGCGGATGCAGGCGATGGCGGTCAGCGGGGTCTTGCTGGCGGGCTTCCACAGGGTGGGGTCGCCGCACACGGCCGCCAGGGCACAATTCCAACTCCAGACGGCGACGGGGAAGTTGAAGGCGCTGATGATGCCGACGACGCCGAGGGGATGCCACTGCTCGTACATGCGGTGGCGGGGGCGTTCCGAGTGCATGGTCAGGCCGTAGAGTTGGCGTGAGAGGCCGGTGGCGAAGTCACAGATGTCAATCATTTCCTGGACTTCGCCTTGGCCCTCGGCCTTGATCTTGCCCATTTCGAGCGTGACCAGCGCGCCGAGCTCGTTTTTGTACTCGCGCAGGCGATTGCCCAGTTGCCGGACGACCTCGCCGCGTATCGGGGCGGGGACCATGCGCCAGTTCAGGAAGGCCTCGTGGGCCCGGGCGACGATCTTGTCGTACTCCTCCTCGGTCACCTGGCGGACGGAGCCGATCTTGGTGCCGTCTATCGGCGTGATCACGTCCAGCATCGGGCCGGAGCCGATCCACTCGCCCGCAAAACCGCCCGCATGGCCATCAGTGATTCCCAGCTTCTTCAGAATGTCAGCCATCGCCGCACCTGTTCTCCACGAGGCTAATGCCACCCATTCGTTCCGGCGGCCAGGCCGCCCGACGCAGCCCGGCGCGCGTCGAAAGCGCGCACTCTACCAGCTTTGGTGGGAAACACAAACTTGGCCCGCCGCCTGCCAGGCCCCGCGCGGCCGGCCCGATAACGGTGGCGCCCGCAGCAGGACGATCAGGGCCGTGCGGCCCCGCGAGAAAGCCGACTCAACGCCGCCGCGTCCAGCACGCGCGCGACCGGGTACAGGTTCCAGGCGTCGTCCCAGTACGGCGACCGCCGGTAGAAGAACTCCAGGCGCGCCCCTGGGCTGCGCGCGAACTGCTCATCGGCCTGCAGGCGCTCCGTGAACTCGGCCCGCAACGCCGGATCCGCCGCCAGCATCCGCTGCGCGAGCGGCTCCAGGGCATAGGTCTCGGCATATTCCTTGCGCTCGAAGATCGCGTTGAACAGACCCCAGCGCAGCAGGGCATCGGGGGCCTCGGCGTCCAGCAGGTGCACGGCCAGCCTGGCGCGCCGCTGGTTCAGTGGTACGACCACTGTGCCGGCCGGAAACTCGCGCTGCCCCACTGCGCGCGACACCTTGAACTGCGGCCCGAAACGCCCCTCCTTTGGCCGGGTTTCGAACGTGACATCTTCAAGGCGGGACAGTTCCACGTCCAACGATTCCGCCCGGCGAAGCCGGAAGAACTCCACACCGTGCCGTTCCAGTCGCTCAATCACCTCGTCCCACTGTGGCGGGATGAGATAGGCCGCCGGTGGGCGAACCGTCTGGGCGACAACCGCCTCGGCGTATAGCCGTGTTTCGACGTCCAGCGGCGTGTCGTCGTATTCGAGCACCAAGCCGCCCGTCACGTCGCTGGGGCGCATGTGCTGCGCGACGGCCTGGTACACAACCGGCTCGGAGCCGGCCCCGCGCCCCATCTGCAAAACGAGCGTGCCGTCCTTGCCGGCGCCGCGCTGCGCGACACTCTGCCTGTCCGCCGCGGCCACGGCCGCTTTCAGTTGGGTCGCCTCCTCGTTGACAGCCGCCAGTACGTGCCGCAGGAGCGCGTGCGTTGCCCACACGCGCCGCTCGTAGGTCTTCAGGGCATGCGCCTCCACGAGCAATGCCGGCCGATTGCAGGCCGCGGCGTAGCCGGTTGAATAGCGGGGCGAATACTCGACGGCGGCCGCATAGCCGGCGGACGGATCGGCCCGATCAAGCGGGTCGCCGTAGGGGAAAGTTCGGCAGCCGTCGGCCGCCAATCCGGCCAGCATCGGCGGCAGCAGCCGCCCGCGCACCCACTCCGCGACCTCCGGGGCGGTGTCCGCGTGCACCGTCGCCGCGTACAGCATGTCGTATTGGTGGTCACTGCCGTTGGTCGTGTGGTTGTCAATCAGCAGGTCCGGCTGCCAGGTCGTCCAGCAGCGCAGCCAATGCTGCATCTCGACGGCATCAGCCTTAATGTAGTCCCGGTTCAGGTCGAGGTTGGTCGCGGTGACGCGCCACCCGGCTTCCCGGGGACCCTGCTGGTTGATCCGGCCACCCGGGCCGAAACGCTCGTGGCCGTCCGGGTTGAAGATCGGCATGATGAGTAGATTCACGTGGTCGAGCAGGCCGGCCAACTCGCCAGTGACCGCGATGTCGCGCGCCAAGGCCAGGCTGGCGTCTTTTCCGGCGCATTCGCCCGGATGAATGCAATTCTGCATGAGGACGAGGGCCTTCGCACTGGCGCGGGCGGCGGCCGGCGTAAACGCCCCGTCGCGCGACAGGATCAACAGCGGCAGCGGCCGGCCTTGTGCGCTGGTGCCGAAGGTGGTGTAGTGCACGTGCGGCGAGAAACCCGCCAGCCGGCGACAATACGCAACAACTTCGGCGTAACGACCCGTTTCGGCGTAACCGGTCCGTTCGGCCCGCGTCCCCCAGTCCGCTCCTGGTCGGCCGGGGCCCCGCGCTACTACGACCTCATGAGACGTTGCGGCGCAACCCGACATGCCAATCAGCAAGCTGACTGTCACCAACCTCCACGCGCTTGGCGCCCGCCTTCTGTTCATGCCGACCCTCTATGCCCGGGACACGGTCCGCCTGCCGGCTGCGGAATCCCGCCGGCGACCGGTCACGCACACCTGGAACCACGCCCTTCCGGCTTGAGCCCGGAATACAACACCACGCCCCCAAGGTTCATGGCCTGGGCCCGGACATCCGCAAACCCGGCCGCCGCCAGCCGCCGGAGCATGCCGGAGCGGCATTCGAAGGTCTCGACGGAACGCGGCAGGTAGCGGTAAGCCCCTTCGGCGTCACGCGCTACCCAGGCCCCCAGCCAGGGCAGCACGGTGTGGCAGTAGCGCTCGTACCACCAGCGCAGCACGGTGTTGGTCGGCCGGGCGAATTCGAGGATGACGACCCGGGCGCCGACGCGGGCCACGCGATACATCTCGCGCAGCCCCGCGTCCAAGTCCTGGAAGTTCCGCACGCCGAACGCGCAACTGATTACGTCCGCTGTTTCGTCAGCCAGCGGCAGATCCAGCGCGTCCGCCCGGAGCAACTCGATCGGCACTGTGATACCGGCGTAGTCGCCGCTGTCGAGCATCCCCTGGGCGAAGTCCACGCCGATGATCTTGGCCGGCGCGGGGAGGCCGCGGGCGAAGGCGCGGATCATATCGCCCGTGCCGCAGGCGACATCCAGCACGACCTCGCCGGGCCGCACGTGCGCTACGGTCACTGCTCGCCGGCGCCAGGCGCCGTCGCGGCCGAAGGTTGCCAGGGCGTTGACGCGTTCGTAGGTGGGCGCGATCGCGTTGAACATGGCGCGCACGCGGTCGGCCTTGTCCGCCCGGCCGTGCGGATCGTGCAGCGTCTCGCGACTCCACGCCGGGCCTTCCGCCGCCTGTCCTGCACGCCGCCTGACCATACGCGGATTTTAGGTGCAAGTGTTCGGCTTAGCGACCGGGCCGGCGGGAGACGCTTGTTACCCGCCCGGCATCCGCTAGTCTGTCGCCATGCAGGGCCGCCGGGCATGGCTAACGTACGTGATCCTCGGTGCGGGCATGCTGTTGCGCGTTGCGCTGGCCGCCACGACGCCGCCGGATCGGGCGTACGACGACCATTACGAGCCGCTCAAGATAATTCTGGAGGAACGGCGGGTTCCACACGCGAGTGCCTGCTGGGAGTGCTATCAGCCGCCGGCTTACTACGTGCTGTCGGCGGCGGTCTACACGGTTATCCGACCCTTGGCCGGTGAAGAGGTTGACACCGAGCACCTGGCCCGCCGGTGTCTCCAGGGGGTTTCAGTGGCCGCCGGCTGCGCCACGCTGGTGGTCTGTCTGTTGATATTCCGGCGGATGCCGGCGCTGGCGGCGGCGGAGCTGCCGGCCATGGCGCTGGTCGCGTTCCTGCCACGGCACCTGTACATGTCTGCCATGGCGACCAACGACGCCCTGACTTACTTCCTGGCGTCGGTCGCCATCTATACTGCCTGCTGTGCCCATAGCGCCCGCTGGCCGATCGGGCGGAGCCTGCTCGCAGGTGCGCTGGCCGGGGCGGCAGTGCTGAGCAAGGGCTATGGCTGGGTGACGGTGGCGGCAATCCTGCTGAGCACTTGGTGGTTCACGCGGCGGACTGCGGACACGCCGCCCCGCTCCCGCCTGGCGCGCGAGCTGCCGCGTCCGCTGCTGCTGGTGCTGGCGGGGGCGCTTGTGCCGGCCATCTGGCCGACAGTACGGACGGCGGTAGCGTTCAACTTCGAGCGACTGCACGTTGATAACTTCGCGCTCTTCGACAACCCCTTGCGTTTTCAGCCGCCCGGCTCGATTGGTGAAACGAGCTTTGCCTCGTTCCGGTTCCGGGCGTTGCTCGACAAGCCGTGGCTGCACCGGGACCACGCGGACAGCTTCTGGACGCAGGCCTATGCGCGCCTGTGGTTCGACTACGAAGGCGAGAAGACAACGCTGGCCCCCTACCCGCCGTGGCAGGCGCTTTGGGAACGCTCTGCGCGGGAGCAGCCGCGTTGGAACCGGCAGCGCTGGGACATGTTGCTGAGCTATGCTCCAGACGAGGTGCCGCCGCGGCTGCGAGCCGTGGCCGTCGCGGCCTACCTGGCCGGCCTGCCGCTGACGCTGGTGGTGGTGGCCGGGGCCGGCTTGGCGGTTCGCCGGATGCGGCAAGATTTCCCGCTGGCGTTGCTGAGCATTCACGCGCTGCTGGCCTTGCTCGTGCCGGTGGTTCAGACGCTGCGGTTGCCACACTTCTGCGCCATGAAGATGGCCTTTGCCCTCAGCGGCCTGGCGTCGGCCGCGGTCTTCCTGGCGCTGGTGCTTGTCAGTGTGCGCCGGCCGGCGATCCGCGGGGTGCTATACGCGGCCGTCGCGGTAGCGCTGGTTGTGATCGCGCTAAGCGACCTTGGGTATCTTTGTCTGCGAAGCTGAGGGCGGGCCAGCGGAATGGCGCGCATAAAAAGGCGAACGGGCGCTTGTCACCGCCAGGTGCTGCGCCCGTCGCTATTATCTGGAACAACCTCCGCGTCTGCCGGTGAGAGAGGTTTGCTGGAACCCTATTCTAAGGTGGGTGGCCACCGTCGTCCCCGACCCAACGCTTCAAGGCGCCTCCGTCGGGGTTAGGACTGCCGCGGCCTCCCTAGGGCCAGCATAACGGTTCGCGCAAACGGTTCTCCCTGTCGCACAGTGCAGGGGTCGGTCCAATCCAGCCGAATTACTCGGTCCACTACAAGTATATCCTTTCAATCGGCCGAAGCCCAGATCGAAATCCAGCCATTGCTTGCCCGCAGTGTCGGCACATCTGCGGACCTGCTCAGCGGCGCGCAACTTGCCCTGCCCGCGCGCCGGCTTATAAGCCCTTGCCAATGCCGATCCTGCCGCGCGCTGCACACTCTCCGCCTCGCCTGACGCCGCTGGCACGGATAATATGCCGGTTCAGGATAGTCCAAAAAGCCATGAAAGCCGCTCCGACCAGCAGCACCCATATTGATCGACTTGAGGGCGCGCCGGCGCCCCCGCTGGCGTGCTCCGCCGTTCTGACACACCACTGGCTGGTGCGCATGCGCGGCGGGGAGAAAGTCCTGGCGGCCATCGCGGAATTGTTGCCTGACGCCGCCATTCATACGCTGGTTCACGACCCCGCGGCGGTCACTATCCAATCTCGCGCAGGCGCGCCGCTGCCGGTGATTACGTCGGCGCTGCAGTGCCTGCCCGGCGTGCTGCGCTATTACCCTCATCTGCTGCCGCTGATGCCGCTGGCGTTCCGACGGATGCGCCTGCCGGCGGTGGACCTGGTCGTCTGCTCCGACGCCGCCATTGCGAAGGCCATGACAACCGACCCGCGCAGTCGGGTGGTTTGCTACTGCCATTCGCCGCCGCGGTACGCCTGGGAGCCGGAGATCCGCCGCCAGTACGCCCTGAGCCTGCCACGGCCCCTGCGCCCGCTGTTCAACCTGGCGGCGGAGCGGGTGCGGCGGGCCGATGCGGACGCCGCGCGGCGGGTCGATCAGTTCATCGCCAACTCGCGGCACGTGGCCGACCGTATCCGCCGGTGCTATGGGCGGCACAGCCTGGTTATCCATCCGCCGGTGGACTTGCCGCCGGAGCCGAGTAAGGACGCGCGTGAGGACTTCTACCTCTGCGTGGGTCACCACGTGCCGTACAAGCGGCTGGACCTTGCCATCGCCGCCTGCCAGCGGCTGGGCCGGCGGCTGGCCATCATCGGCGAAGGCCCCGACGTCCGCCGCTACGCCGCCTTAGCGGACAGCCTCCGGGTCACGCCGACCTTCCTGGGCTACCAGCCGGACGACATCGTTCAGGACCACTACCGGCGAGCGCGCGGCCTGCTCTTCCCCGGCGAGGAGGACTTCGGCATCGTCCCGGTCGAGGCGATGGCGCACGGCTGTCCGGTGATTGCGTACGGGGTGGGCGGGGCATGCGAGACCGTCGTTGACGGCGTAACCGGCGTGCTCTTTCGCGAGCAGACCGAGAAGTCGCTGGCGGCGGCCATCGAGCGGGCGGAGGCGCTCAGTTTCGACTCGGCCGCGCTGCACGAACGCATGCAGCGCTTCAGCAGGGCGCGCTTCCTGCGCGAGATGCATGCCGCCCTGACGGATGTGCTGGCCGCACACTGACACCGCCCCCAACTACCCCCCTGCCATACCGGCCTCAGGACGATCCGCCGTAGCGCCGCCGCGCGGCGTTGAAAGCCTGCCGGAAGGCTTCGAATTCCGCCGCCGAGTCGAACACGTCCTCGAGCGCCACGGCCGGCTCGTCGCCAGCCAACTCGACGCGCGGCACACGCCCGGACTGTGCCCGCAGCCGGGCAACCGCACCCCAGGGCAGCAGTACGGCGTGTCGGCGGGTGCCAATCAGCAGGCCGCGCGGCGTAATGGCCACGAAGCGGTTGGACAGGCGCCCGACCAGCAGCCGGTCCATCAGCATGCCCAGCGTGGCAATGATCATGGCCACGACGATCGGCAGCACGGCATTGGGGACTTCGCCCAACTCCAACCGGTAGCCGACCACGGCGACGGCCCCAACCGCCAGGCCCAGGAGCCCGTAGTTAACCAGTCGGCGCGGCCAGGTGCGCTCGTGCCGCCAGATTCGCGTATGCTCATCGAATTCGAAGCCGCAGCCCGGGCAGCGGCCGGACGCGCCGGGGTGTCCGAGGGTCTCGCCACACTCCGGACAAGCTCGTAGGACGCGCTGCTCCATGCTTGTCTCCCGCGCCCTGAAGGGCGGCACCGCCCACGGCGCCGGTCGTCTAGTCCGGCCCGAGAATCGGCAACGCGCCGCGCGCCGGCGTCCTTGGCGGCGCCACCACCGCTTCCAACCGCCCGAAAAGGGTGAGCGGCGAGACGGCCTCGATGCGAACGCGAACGAGCGCCCCGACGTGCTCGGGCCGGCCGTCGAAAACGACGATCTGATCCGTCGGCGTCCGGCCGACCAGTTGATCGCCGCGCGCTGTCCCGGCCGGACCGGCGAACTCGGGGGCTGACTCCTCGCAGGGCTGCTCCGCCTCCGCCGCCCGTTGGGCGCGCTGCGCGACCTTGCTGTAGCCCTCGACCAGAACCTCGCACGTGCCGCCCACCAGGGTGCGTTTGTGGCGATGGGCAATCTCGGACTGGACCGCGAGCAATTCGTTGTTCCGCGCGGCTTTCACATCCAACGGGACGTCGTCATCCTTGACACGCTCGGCGGACGTGCCCGGCCGCGGCGAGTACTTGAAGACGAAGATGTTCTGGTACTCGACGCGCTGCACCAGTGCGACTGTGGCGCGGAAATCCTCCGCGGTCTCGCCGCAGAAGCCCACGATGAAATCTCCCGCCAGGCCGATGCCGGGCACGTATTGGCGAGCGGCGTCCATGAGCCTGAGGTACTCGGCGACCGTGTAGCCGCGGCACATGGCCCGCAGGATGTGGTCCGAGCCGCTCTGGGCTGGGATGTGCAGGTATGGCATCACCTTGGGGTAGTCGCGCATGACCCGGAAGATGTCGTCATCCCAATCGGCCGGGAAGCTGGTGACGAAGCGCACGCGGTCGATGCCGGGGACCGCCTGCACCCGCTCCAACAGCCGGGCCAGGCTGACGGTTTGATGATCATCCGCGAAGCGATATGAATTGACGGTCTGCCCCAGGAGCGTCACCTCACGGCAGCCGTCCTCGGCCAAGCGGGTGACCTCCGCGACGATGTTGGCCGCCGGCCGGCTGCGCTCGGGCCCGCGAACGAACGGCACCACGCAGTAGGTGCAGAACTTGTCGCAGCCGCGCTGCACGCGGACGTAGGATTGCAGCACCGCGGCCCCGGGCACGGGCGTCCGGGCCAGGTCAAGCAGCTCGATGCGATCGTCAGCGGCACGCCGGTCGGCATCATCACGGCGCCCGCGCCCCGTGCCGCTCAGGGCTACACGCGGTCCGCCGCCGGCCCGGATTTCAGATATGAGTGTCGGAAGCCGGTCCAACTCGCCGGGTCCACAGACCAGGTCAACCTGTGGCGTCTGGGCCAACAGGTCGGCCCCCATGCGTTCGGCCATGCAGCCGATGACGGCGATGATCATCTCCGGCCGCCGCCGTTTCAGCGCCTTTAGCTGCCCCAGCCGCGAAAGGACCTTGTCCTCGGCGTGCCGGCGGACGCTACACGTGTTGAAGAGGACGACATCCGCCCGGGGCGGCTCGCTGACCGGCACCAGCCCCAGGCGACGAAGCTGGCCAGCGACCAGCTCGCTGTCCAGCACGTTCATCTGGCAGCCGAACGTCTCCAGGTAGTAGGTTTCAGCCTTCACGGATTCTGGTCTCCGAGCCGGTCGAGTGCCCGAGCGGCGTCGACCCGCACCCGGGGTGGCGTGTCGGAGGACGCCAGCAATTCGCGGTAGAGCCGCTGGGCTACGTCCGGGCGGCCCAGCCCCTCATGCGCTACAGCGAGATGATATACGGCGGCGGCGGTTTCGGTCAGTGGCAGCAGGTCGTTGGCGGCTTCGGCGAAGGCGCCGGCGGCGATCCGGGCCCGCGCCAGAACCAGCCGCCACGGGCCGCGTTCATCCGGAGCCACAAAGGGCAGCGCCCGCTCGATCAGCCGCCGACAGCGTTCGGCCTCGCCCGCGTCCAAGGCCCGGGCGGCAGCGTCGATCAACCAGGAGTCTCCCGGCAGTCTTACGCGCACAGCCGGCTTGGGCGGCGAGGCCACCGGCAGGCCCAACAGTGGCGTCCGGTCGACCGGCTGACGAGTCGGTTGGGCAGCGGCCGCGGCGTCCGAACCCTCCGGGACAAACGGTACTTCGTCCGCCTCCTCGTACAGCAGCAACTCGAGGAGCAGCCTATGGAGAGCTGCGTCGGTTGGGCGGAGGCCGGACTCTGACAAGGCGGCGTTAAGAGCCGTGATCGCTCGGCTGTTTGTTTCGGAGCCCGGCGGGCCGGGTCGGCGCGGCGAGGCAGGCGTTTCCAGCGGGTAGTCGCGGAGCAGCTCCGAGAGAACCAGGACGGCCTCGTCGAAGCGGCCGGCGCGGTCGGAGGCCACCAACAGGCGAACACGGGCCAGCCGGTCGGCCCAGGGCGCACACCCGGACCGCAAGACCTCCTGATACGCAGTCGCCGCCGCCGCCCACTGGCCTTCGGCCGCCGCGTGTTCAGCCTCAGTCAGCGGGGGACAGGCCGCACACTCCAGCCATTCGACTTCGCCGAGCGGCTTGCGGAGGTACTCGCCCGAGACCCCGCGGAAGATGATTCGGCCGTCGCGGTAATCGCTGAGTAGGACGTTCCGAAAAACTGGGCGGCCAACCAGCTTGACGGCGTCCGCCGGGGCGGCCGCGGCCGGCGCAGAAACGGCAAGGAATAGTGCCAGCGATCGAACCAACGCGCAAGTCATGCCGATAGTATAAGGGACGGCCGCGACCGTGGTTGCTGCCCGGCGGTAGTCCGGGCGAGCTTGCACTCCGGGATCTGCCAGGTTATAAGATGAGGTGCAAGGACGCTCATGCGTCGAGCGAGGGACAGCTCGTGAGCAATGATGTTCGCAATACCAGGGTTGTAGTTGCGCTGATCCTGGCCATGACGGTTGGGGCGCGCGCGCTCCTGTGGCTCGAGCCCACCGCACCGGCATCGGCTGTGAGCATGCCGCTGATGGCTGCCGGCGGGACACCCGTCGAGAATGTAACGATCGAATACAGCCGCGCGGGCGAAACGCCCGCCGCCGGCTGGGATTGCCTGATCATGCCGGACGGAACCTGCCACTGGCGGGCCGCGGGGCCGCAGGTACGGCTGGTCGTCAAAGGTTCTGAAACGGACGAGCTACCCTACGAGCAGAAGGAAGCGTTGTTGGCCACGCTCGGCAGCGTGACGCTGGGCCGCGGCGGGCAGTTGGTGGATGTACGGCTAAGCCCGCCCGGCGACGGAGAACTGGACGGCGAAGCACCCAGCCCGACCAAGGCGCTGCGAGCGCTGCTGGTTGCCAAGCGGCTGGTCGATTAGGCTCTGCACGTCAAGGCTTCCGCGGCGGCAGCACTGCCCCCGTCTCCGACGACCTTATTGGCACGGCTGTAATCGGAAACTGGGGTTCGACCGGCGGGCCGGCCGCAGCGTAACATTCTCAGGTTGTCGAATGGGCTAATGGACGTCCTTCCGCAACTTCCAGACTACGAACTCGTGAATCGCATCGGCCGCGGCGCCGGGGCGACCATCAATCTCGCCCAGGAACGGGGAACGCGCCAGCCGGTCGCCATCAAGCATGTGATTCGCCGCTCGCCCGAGGACGAGCGCTTCATCCACCAGGCCGAGATCGAGTACGACGTGGCGCGGCGCTTCGACCACCCCTACCTGCGCAAGTGTTACGATCTGGTGCGGGTGCGCAAGTGGTGGAAGACGCGCGAGCTGTTCTTGGTGATGGAGTACGTGGACGGCGAACGGCTGGAGGATTGCTGCCCCGAGCAGCTCAGCGAGATGGTGCAGACGTTCATGAAGATCGCCGAGGGTCTGCACGCGATGCATATGGGCGGCTTCGCACACGCCGATATCAAGCCGAACAACGTGCTGCTGGCCAAGGGCGGCGGCCTGAAGATCATCGACTTCGGGCAGAGCTGCCCGCTGGGCCACCGCAAGACGCGGCTCCAGGGCACGCCGGACTTCATGGCGCCCGAGCAGGTGGAGCGTCGCCGCATCGACCACCGCACCGACGTATTCAACCTCGGCGCCACGATGTACTGGGTCGTGACCGGCAAATGGTTCAAGACTTCGATGTCGACGGCGCCGGCCGCCACGAAGAAGATCGAGATCGAGTCGCGGCGCGGCAGCCAGCCGCCGCACGTGCTCAACGAGCAGATCCCGCTGTCGCTGTCGAAGCTGATAATGGAATGCTGTGAGCCGGCTCCGGAGCGCCGCCCGGCGGACATGCGCAAGGTGATTTCGCGACTGGAGGTCGTCCTGCACCTGCTCGACCGGCGCGAGGGGGCGGTCGTCATTCGCCGGGCGGAGGAGGAGTGAGATCTTGGAGGACCGCATGTCCGCCCAGCCTGACGGCCAGCAGGCCCGCGCGACGCTGCTCGAGGCGGCCCGCCTGATCCGCGAGGACCCCGAGCGTGAGGGCTCGCTGCTGCGCTTTGGGGCGGCGGGCCAGGTCGTCATGACGGGCGACCTGCACGGCAACCTGTGGGGCCTCGACAAGCTGCAGCGCTTCTGCGCGTTGTCACGATATCGTGGCCGGCGTGTGGTTCTGCATGAGTTGATCCACCAGGAACCCGAGCGCGCCGGCGACATGGACCTCTCCATCGATTTGCTGGTGCGGGCGGCGGCCTGGAAGTGCGAGTATCCCGACAACGTCTTCTTCCTCCTGTCCAACCATGAGCTCTCGCAACTCCGGCGCCACGAGATTACCAAGGGCGGCCGTTCGGTGATTCTCGACTTCGAGCAGGGCGTGCGTCACCGGTTCGGTGGGCAGGCCGACGACGTGCTGGCGGCTGTAGACGAATACATCGCGGCCCTGCCATTAGCCGCCCGAACGGCGAACGGCGTGTTCCTGGCCCACAGCCTGCCCGACCCGCTTTCCATCAGTACATTCGACGCCACCATCTTCGAGCGTGCTCCGACCGGCGCGGACATGGAGCCCGGCGGCGCGATCTACTCCCTGGTCTGGGGGCGGTTCCACACGGCGCCGGCGGTAGAGGTGCTGGCGGAGCGACTCGAAGTGCAGACGTTTGTCGTCGGCCACACGCCGCAGGAAATGGGTCATGAAGTGATCGGCCGCCTGATCATCCTGGCCAGCAATCACGCCCATGGCAGCTTCCTGCCGATTGACTTGCAGCGCTCTTACACGGCCGAGCAGTTGGCCGGGAACATCCGCAAGTTTGCCGCGGTCGAGTAGGGCCGCGGCGTGCCACCGGGGCGACCGCGGTGGGGCCGGCACTATAATCAACGGGCTGCCAGGGCCCCCGGCGACCGGGCCCCCAGCGGCGGGCCATAGCGAGGACATCATGCGTGCCATCGTGGCCAAGCCACGCGGGTTCTGTGCTGGGGTTGAACGAGCCATCCGCGTGGTCGAGCTGGCCCTGCAAGAGCACGGACCGCCGATCTACGTCCGCAAGGAGATTGTACACAACCTGCACGTGGTGGAGCGGTTGCGGGCCCAGGGGGCGGTTTTTGTGCACGAGCTGGACGAGGTGCCCGGCGGCGCGGTTACAGTGCTGTCGGCCCACGGTTCGCCGCCGCACGTCTATGAGAACGCCCGGCGGCTAAACCTGCGGCTGATCGACGCCACCTGTCCGCTGGTGACGAAGGTCCATCGCGAGGTGCGGCGCTACGCCCGCCAAGGCTATCGCATCATCCTCATCGGGCATGCCGGCCACGACGAAGTCGTCGGCACGATGGGCCAGGTCCCTGAGCGAACGACACTCATCAAGGGGCTGGCGGACATCGAGCAACTCAGGCTGCAACCGGGGGAGCGCGGCATCATTCTGACCCAGACCACGCTCAGCCAGGACGACACGCGTGAGATTACGGCGGAGCTGCGCCGGCGCTTCCCGCAACTGGAGGAGCCACCCACGGAGGACATCTGCTACGCCACTCAGAACCGGCAGAATGCGGTGAAGCGCTTCTGCGAGGAAATCGACTTGCTGCTCGTGGTTGGTTCGCGGAACTCCTCGAATTCCTGCCGCCTGGCCGAGGTCGGCCGGGCGCGCGGCGTGGAGTCGCACCTGATCGACCGCCGCGAAGACATCCAGGCGGCGTGGCTGGCGGGCAAGAAGTGCATCGGCGTGACGTCGGGCGCCAGCGCCCCGGAAGACATAGTCCAGGCAGTCCTGCAGTGGCTGCGTGCCGCGGGCGTCCAGGAGATCGAGGAGATAGACGCGCCCGATGAGCAGGTCGTGTTCACCCTCCCGAAGCTCGTGTCAAGCACGCCCGGGCAGCCAGGGGACGCCGGCGCGCCGGATCAGCCATAATGACCAACCGGATCACCATCCAGACACGCGGTCGCGGACTGTACGAGATCACCGCCGGCGTGCAGACCGTTGTCCGGGCGGCGGGCGTGGATGAGGGCCTGTGCACGATCATGGTGCAGCACACCTCCGCCAGCCTGGTCATACAGGAGAATGCGGACCCATCGGCCCGGCGCGATCTGGAAGCCTGGCTGAGTCGCCTCGTGACCGAGGATGACGCGCTTTACACGCACACATCGGAGGGGGCCGACGACATGCCAGCGCACATCAAGGCCGCCTTGACGGCGACGAGCGTGTCCATACCGATCATGGAAGGGCGCCTGGGGCTGGGCACGTGGCAGGGCATCTACCTGTGGGAGCACCGGCAGCGCGGGTCGGCCCGCCGGTGCCTGGTGCACATCGGCCCGTGAGCCGGCCCGGCCGACCCGTTGGCGACCTTATAGGACCGGAACCCAGTGGTTGGCCTCCCGATCTCTCGCCGTCGATGGTAGAATTGGTCAGTTGAGGCCGCGCTGTTGCGGCCGACAACCTGCCCCGCGACTGCGCATGGGAGAACCAATGTATCGCGCACTCTGCCTCGTATGTGTTTTCTCCAGCTATCTTTGCGCGGGGGTAACCATGGCCGCTGAGCAGGCCGACCTGTGGGCGGCCGCCCGGCTCGGCAATCTGCAGAGGGTGACCGAGCTGTTGCCGGACGCGACCGACCACCAACTGTCTGCACCGCCGAACGATGAGCCGCTGCTGCACTACGCCGTCCTGGGGCGGAATCCGGCCGTCGTGGAGCTGGTGCTGGCGCGCTGCGGCAACGTGAACGCGCCGGACGCGCTCGGCCGAACGGCCCTGCACGTGGCCGCCACGCTGAACGAGGCCAAGCTGATTGATTTGCTGGTGGCGGCCGGGGCGGACGTCCAGGCCCGGACGGCGCTCGGCGAGACGCCGTTGCACCTGGCGGCTCGCCGCTTCCAGGGCGCGGCCCTGCGGGCGCTGCTGGCACACGGGGCGGACGCCGGCGCGCCGAACTCGGCCGGCCAGACGCCACTGCATGTGCTCGGCTCGGCGGCGCGCGTGCGCGGCGCGCAGTTCGCCCAGGAGTTGCGGCCGCTAGCCGAGCTGTTGATTGCGCACGGCGCCGACCCGGGCATCGTGGCGCATGGTCTGCCGGGCCTGATCGAAGAGGAGGCCGCCCCCGTCGGGGAACGCGGGGCCTACCGCACGTACAACGAGATCATGGCGTTCATGGTGGAGCGCGCCGCGCTCTATCCGGACCTGTGCCAGGTCCACGACATCGGCTACAGCGTGCAGGGTCGCTACCTGCGCGTGCTCAACATCACGCAGGATCCGGGCGTCCCGGCCGACAAGCCCCAGTTCAAGTACATCTCGACGATGCACGGCGACGAGAAGGTGGGCAACGAGATGTGCCTGTTCTTCATTGATCACCTGCTGACCAACTACGGCAGTGACCCGGAAATCACCACCCTCGTCAACGAGATCGATATCTGGATCATGCCACTGATGAACCCCGACGGCTACGTCGCCGGCACGCGCTACAACGCCCGCGGCGTCGATCTGAACCGCAACTTCCCCGAGGGCAGCGACGGCGAGCCGGACTCGACCGAGGGGCGCGAGGTCGAAACCGCGGCCGTGATGGAGTGGGGCTGGGCCAACTCGTTCGTGTCGTCGGGCAACTTCCACGCCGGCGCGCTGGTCGTGAACTACCCCTTTGACGACGACAACCTCGGCTCGACCTTTTCGCCCACGCCCGATGAGGACTTGTTCGTATACATCAGCGAGGCCTATTCGGTCCACAACCCGCCCATGTGGAGCAGCAGCACGTTCTACCACGGCATCACGAACGGAGCGGCGTGGTACACCATCGACGGCGGCATGCAGGACTGGAACTATCGCTATCAAGGCTGCAACGACGTCACGCTCGAAATCAGCAACGTCAAGAGCCCGTCTTACTCCCAGATCCCGGGCCTGTGGAACAACAACCGCCAGTCGATGCTGAGCTATATGGCGAAGTGCCTGATCGGCGTGCGCGGCATCGTGACCGATGCGGACACCGGCCTGCCCGTGGCCGCGACCGTCACCGTCACCGGCCGCAATCACGCCATCTACGCCGACCCGCAGGTCGGCAACTATCACCGCATGCTGTTGCCCGGCACGTATGAGCTGCTGTTTGAGGCGGAGCATTACGACCCGGTCCGCGTCAGCGACATCGTCGTCGAGTCGGGCCCCGCCACGCGGCTGGACATCGAAATGGTGCCGGCGGCCCAGGTCGTCTATCCGAACGGCGGCGAGGTGCTGACAGTCGGCGCGCCGACCACGGTAGCGTGGACGGGCAATCCCGCCGCACCGTTCCAGGTGCAGTACGGCGCTGACTACGGCGAATCCGTGGTTGTCACGGACGGCTTTGAAAGCGGCGCGTTCGATCCGGCCTACACCACCGGCGGCAACTCGCCCTGGTACATTGTCAGCGGCGGCGCGCACTCCGGCAGCCGCATGGCCCGCGCCGGTGCCATCCCGCACGACGGCGTGAGCTGGCTGACTCGGCCGGCCAATGGCGGCGAAATGAGCTTCTGGTACCGCGTCAGCTCAGAAAGCGGCTACGACTTCTTCAGCTTCTACGTCAATGACGAGCGGCTGGTCCACGCCTCCGGCACCGTTACCTGGACCAGGTTCGCCGCAACGCTGCCGCCGGGCGACCACATGCTCAAGTGGCAATACGCCAAGGACGGCAGCATGACCTCCGGCGCCGATACCGTCTGGATCGACGACCTGAGCGTCACTGAAGACCTGATCACCTGGATCGATATTGCCACGCTGACCGAGCCCGGCGCGACCACCACGCCGTGGACCCCCACGACACCCGGCGACGCCTTCAAGGTCCGCGTGCGCTCGGTATACGACGACCTGTACGGCCCCTGGGACGAGAGTGACGAGACGTTTGCGGTCAGCCCAGCCTTGTACCAACTTGGCGATTTGAACTGCGACGGGTTCGTCAACGCGTTCGACATCGACCCGTTCGTGCTGGCGCTGACCGATCCGGCCGGCTACGCAGCCGCGTATCCCGACTGTGACCGCATGTTGGGCGACTGCAACGAGGACGGCCTGCTCAACGCGTTCGACATCGATCCGTTCGTGGCGATCCTGGTTAACTGAGCGCCGCCGGAATTCGTCCCGCCCAATTGCAGCCAACCCCCGCAGACCGTGGCAAGCGGTCCGCGGGGGTTGCTTCTGTCACGGGCTGCAGCATGACAGCCGATCAACGCTCATTTGGAGGCACGCCCATACCGCTACGGTCGGGGGCCGGCGGCCGCGGCGCCGGCACGTACTTGTGCGTCTTAAGCTCCTCCAGCAAATGAGCGATGGCGGCGTCTAACTGCGGATCCTGGCCACCGGTCATGAGTGCCGGGTCGTCAATGACCTCAATGTCCGGGTCCACGCCGTGGCCCTCAATGCCCCAGGTACCGTCCGTGCGGTAGTAGCCGAACATCGGCACGGTCACGTACGCGCCGTCGATTAGCTGCGGGTTGCCGGCCATCCCCACCAGCCCGCCCCAGGTCCGCCGGCCGATGAGCTTGCCCAGGCCAACCTGGCGGAACAGGGCCGGGAACAGATCGCCGCCCGAGCCGGCCCAGCCGTTGATGAGCATGCACTTGGGGCCGAAGTGTGCCGCGCGGGGCGTGCGTCCGTCGCGGGCGTGCCGGTTGGCCCAGTAGTTCAGCAGCGGCCGGTTCAGCAGCTCGATGAAGCGGTCGGGGATCTGCCCGCCGCCGTTCCAGCGCTCATCGATGATCAGGGCTTCGCGGTCGCGCTGCCCGTAGAACTGCCGGAATAACTCGTTCTGCCCGCGAATGCCGGTATCCGGGACGTGGATATAGCCGATGCGGCCGCCGGATTGCTCCTCCACGTGGAGGCGATTGCGCTCGACCCAGGAACGATAGCGCAACTGCCCTTCGCCGGAGAGCAACTGGACGAGCACTTCGCGCGCGTCGTCATCGAGCTGTGGCTTGCTGCTCACGGTCAGCAGTGCGGTCCGGTCCGCGAGGCCGAGGAAGGCGGCCCACGGCTCGCGGCTCGTATCGAGCGGCAGACCGTTGACCGCCAGGAGGTAATCGCCGACGTGCACATCGACGCCCGGCTTGCTCAGTGGCCCGCGGCCGTCCAGATCCCACGGCCCGCCTTCATGAATCCGCGCGATGCGATAGGCACCCTGGTCCGGCTCGAAATCAACGCCCAGCATGCCTACCGAGACACTCGGCCCGCGATCGACCGGCCCGGTGCGGTAATACGCGTGCCCGATGTTCAGCTCGCCGATCATCTCGCTGATTACGTAGGCCACGTCGTCGCGGCAGACGCAGTCGGCCAACATGCGGCGGTAGCGTTCACGGACGGCCGGCCAGTCAACCCCGTGCATGCTCTCGACGTAGAAGAAGTCGCGTTGGATCCGCCAGGTGTCGACGAACACCTGCTCCCACTCGGCGCGAGGGTCGATCACGGCCGTCATGCCCGCCAGCGGAATCTTGGCGTCGAGCTTCTGCCCGGGCCGGGCGTCGACAATGGCGTGGTCGCGGCCGGTCCGCACGAGGAGCTTCTTACCGTCCGCGGTCGGAACGAAGGAGCCCGCCCCGGCGACGACCGTCTTCTCCTCCTTCTTCTCGTCGCTCAGGTCAAACAGCTTGATCTCCGGGGGACCGCCGGCGCGGCGCCCGCCGTGGCGGACGTAGATGAGCTGGTTCTTGTCGTTGACCGTCAGACTGTGGAAGTAGCCGCTGCCGACGGGCAGTTGCAGGGCGCGTTGCTCGAAATCGGCGAACTCGATTTCCACCTGCTTGGCGGCCTTGTCCTTCTTCTCGTCCGGCTTGGCCGCAACCTCATCTTCGGACTCGGGCAGCTCAGCACTGGTGCGACTACCGGAGAATGACCCGCTGAAGTCTGGTCCCGTGACCGTGCCGGTGATGGACTGGCCGCTGATGGTCGCCGCCATGGCGAATGTAACCAGGCCCTCATCCGTAGTGACGTCCAACTGGCACTCAAGCCGCCCCGTCACTCGATCGTACGTGCCGTCGTGAAGCGTGCCGTGGTACTTCCCGGCCTGGAGGCTGCCGCCGACCGCGCCCGCGGAATCGATGCGCAGCCGGAGCGTGAAGGGCAGGCCTTCGGGCGGCAATGCGCCCTCAGCGGTGATCGTGCCCTCCCAGACGCCGCTGACGCCGTCGTCGGCCGGAGCCTCTGCGGCCGGCGTTGCCTCCTTCTCACCTTCGTCGCCGTCCGGCGCGCCTTCCTTGGCCGGCTGCTCATCTGCCGGCTTGTCTTCGCTGGGCTGCTCCTCGGCGGGCTGCTCTTCCGCGGCCGGCTTCTCCTCCCAGGTCTCCTCGTCATTCTTGGGGGCCCAGGGGTAGGCGACGTCCGCGCGCAGCGGCACGGCGACCAGCACGCCGGTTTCGGCATAGACGAAAGCCGGGCCGATGTCTTCGTACTGCGGACCCCGGAAACTGCGGTTGCTGGTGAAGTACAGGTAGTTCCCTTCACGATCGAAGGCCGGCGAGCGGTCGTTGAACATGCCGCTCGTAAGCTGATGCCGCGCGCCGCTCGCGACCTCGTAGACCCAGATGGCGGCCTGCTCGTTCTCGCCGTCGCGCGTGTAGGCGATCCAGCGCGAGTCATAGGACCAGGCCGCACCCGACGGCCGGCCGGAGGGATCCTGGTCAATCTCGGTCACAGCGCCGCTCTCCACGGCACAGATGCTCAGCCGTCCAGCATTGTCGCCGAAGGCAATGTACTTCGAGTCCGGCGACCAGCCGCGCATGAAGCGGAAACCGGGGCCGAGATCGGTGAGCTTGCGGGTCTCGCCTTTGCCGTCGGACTGCGCGAGGTGCAGGTCATACTCGCCGTCGGCGTCCGAGAGCCAGGCGATCCAGCGTCCGTCGGGGCTCCAGGCCGGATCGCGCTCCGCCGTGCCGCTGGTGCGCGTCAGGTTGCGCGGCACGCCCTCCTTGGCCGGCATCGTCCAAATGTCACCGCGTGCTTCGAGCACGGCGCGTTTGGCGCGCGGCGAAGTATCCGCCCCCCTGATGCTGTCGGCCACGTCGATGCGCTGCGGGCGGATGGTCGGCCGGTCGCCGGGAATGACGATGTCGATCGGCCGGGCCTGCTCCGTCTGCAGGTCGAGCAGGTACAGTCCGGTACCGTGCTGGAAAACGATCTCGCCGCCGCCGGTGGGGCCGGGCCCCATGGACGGCCATTTCACGTCGTACTCATCGAAATGTGTGACTTGCCGGCGATTGTCGCCGGGCGGCTCGTGGACCCAGATGTTAAGGCGATGGTTCGGGCCGGCGTCGGACACGAAGTAGAGCTTGTCGCCGTGCCACATCGGCAGCGAGTCGGTGCCTTCCCAGGTGGTCACTTGCCGCGAAACATGGTCTTGCAGATGAAAGAGCCAGATGTCCGCGACCATCCCGCCGCGGTAGCGCTTCCAGGTGCGGGCGTCGCGGACCACGGGCGTGTAGGCGAGCCAGGCGCCATCCGGGCTGATCGCGCCGTTTCCGCCGTAGGGCACGGGCAGCCGCTCCGCCGGACCGCCCGCGGCCGGAATGACGTGGAGTTGCGTGAATTCGAAGTCGCCGCGGCCGACGGCGTGGAAGATCAGGCGGCCGTCGGATGTCCAATCGCAAAGCTGCTCGCTGCTCGGGTGGTACGTAACGCGGAACGGCACGCCTCCGGCTAACGGAATCGTGTACAAGTCCGTGTCGCCGTCGTAGTTGCCGACGAACGCGATGGTCTGGCCGTCGGGGCTGAAACGCGGGAAGGCTTCGATGCCATCCGGACTGGCCAGTGGCGATGCCAGCCCGCCGGTGCGCGGCACAGTCCACAGATCATTGGCATAAACGAAGACGACGTGCGTGGCGCTGACGTCCGGATAGCGGAGCATGCCGCCATGCGGATGAACATCAGCCCGGACACCGGGGCCTCCGGCACAGGCCAGAAGCGCCACACACAGCTTGACGGCAACGTAACGTGAACAACCCGACGGCATGTGCTCTCCTTTCGGCTTTACATACCCATCCTGCGGCCCGACTCGCCGGCGCTGCGAAACGCGCCGGAGCAGCGCGAGCCCGGCCGCCCCTAGCCTAACAAGCCGCCCCCTGCCCCGCGACGGCCCTACAACTACGGACAACCCCCCTGCTCCCGGGGGCGTGAGCGCCGGGGCCATGCGTTCTCGGACCGCACTCCCGCCACCGGCTTTCGGCCGCCTTGTGGTACACTGATGGACTATGGGTTTGATCCGCCTGCAGAACGTACATAAGCAGTTCGGCGGACAGGTCGTGCTGAACGACGTGTCGCTGGAGCTGCATTCCGGCGAGAGCATCGGCCTGATCGGCCCCAACGGCGCCGGCAAGACCACGCTTTTCAGGCTGATCACCCGGCAACTCGCGCCGGATACCGGCACCGTCACGCTGTCCAAGGGGCTCGAGGTGGGCTATCTGCCGCAGGAGCCGGAGATCACCGAGGGGCGAACGCTGCACGACGAGGTGCTCAGCGCGTTCGCGGAGGTCCTGGCGCTGGAGCAGAAGCTACAGGGCATCTCGGAGGCGCTGTCCGCCCACGCGGAAGGCCCGCGGCTGCCGGAGCTGCTGGCCGAATACGACCGCGTGAACGCGCGCTTCGAGGCGGCGGGCGGATACAAGTACGAGCAGCGCCTAGGCGAGATTCTGGGCGGTTTGGGTTTCCATCCGGCGGACTATGGCCTGCCGCTGGCGGCCCTCTCGGGCGGCCAGAAATGCCGGGCGGCACTGGCCAAGATCCTGTTGCAGGAGTCGCAGTTCCTGCTGCTGGACGAGCCGACCAACCACCTGGACATCGACGCCGTCCGCTGGCTGGAGAAGTTCCTGGCCGGGCATCGGGGCGGCGCGGTGATCATCTCGCATGACCGCTACCTACTCGATCGGCTGGCCGACCGGATCGTGGAGGTCCAGCACGCCGGCGTGCGTTCCTTCCCCGGCAACTACTCGAACTACATGCAGACCAAGGCGGTGCGCGAGCTGACGCAGTCGCGCCAGTACGAACAGGACCGCGGCTTCATCGCCAAAGAGCGGGCCTTCATCACCAAGCACATGGGCAAGCAGCGCACCGCCGAGGCCAAGGGCCGCCTCAAGCGCCTCGAGCGCCGCCTGGCCGCCGGCGAGTTCACGCTCGCCAAGCCCGGCCAGCAACAGCAGGTCCGGCTGGGCTTCGCGGACGCCGCGCAGCACGTGACGGCCGGCAAGAATGCGCTGGAGGTGCACGGGCTGAGCAAGCATTACGGCGAGAAGCGGCTCTTCACCGACCTATCGCTGCAAGTGCCGGCCGGCGACCGGCTTGGCATCACCGGCCCCAACGGCACGGGCAAGACCACGCTGCTGAAGGTCGTGCTGGGGCAAGTATCTCCGGACGACGGCCAATACGCCTTCGACCCCAAGGTCCACGTGGGCTACTACGCCCAGGAGGCCACCGACCTTGACCCCGAGAAGACCATCGTCCAGGAGATCCTGACGGTGCGCTCGGACATGCTGGAGAGCCAGGCCCGCTCCTACGCGGCCCGCTTCCTCTTTCGCGGCGAGGACGCGTTCAAGCTGGTCGCCAAGCTGTCGGGTGGCGAGCAGTCGCGCGTGCGGCTGATGAAGATCATCCTGGCCAACCCGAACGTGCTGGTGCTGGACGAGCCGACCAACCACCTGGACATTCCGGCGCGCGAGGTCCTGGAGAAGGCCCTGCTCAACTACGCCGGCACGATTATCGCCGTCAGCCATGACCGCTATTTCCTCGACCGGATCTGCAACCGCCTGCTGGTCATGCGAATGAACGCGCACGCGCTCTATGACGGCAACTACTCGTACTACATCGAGCAGATCGAGCAGCAGAAGGCTAGCCCGGACGAGAAGAAGCAGCCGCGCCAGAAGAAGGCCGCCGGACGACCTCGCACGGCGGAGGCGCCGCCTGATAAGCCGCGCTCGCGCCTGGCGCGCCTCAAGCTCCCTGAGTTGGAAGCCCTGATCATGGAGTTGGAGACCCGGCTCATGGAGCTTGAGCAGCGCTTCGGCGATCCCGAGGTCTACCAGGACGCCGACACCGTCATCGAGCTGCGCGACGAGTTCGAGCGCTTGCAGGCCGAGTTGGCCGAGGCCGAAGCCGAGTGGAGCGCCCGCGCCGACCAGGAGTAGCCGACGGTCCGTCGCCGGGGGTCACTGGCGGGCTATCCGTCCGATAACGGTTTCTGTTCAGGTCCGTCGCCGGCCAATGGAATTGGCGGTTGCTCCGTCGCCGGTAACTCCATCGGCGGCGGCTCGGGCGGGGCTGCTGACGGTGGCCCGCCCTCATCGTGCACACGCAATGCGGCGCGCCGCCGCTGACTCCACGCCGCGCCGGCGAACAGCAGCGCCGCCAGCGCGTAGCCCACGACGATCGGGTAGGCCCGGTAGGCCACCTGCGTGGGCTGCGCGGCAGCCACAGCCGCTGCTGCCTCTTCAACGAGGACGTCCGGCACGCTCGCCCCTGCGGGAGCAGGCACGTGCACGCACTCGGCGCGCTGCCAGATGAAGTACTCATGCACGACGTTGCCCTCGAGGCGATAGGCGTGCATCGCGCCGACCAGCGTGAACACCGCGGCGGCGCCGGCCCAGATCGCGGCCGCGCGGTACTTCCGGTCAATCAACGCCGCCCCGATCGCGGTCAGGAACAGCGTTACCAGGATCCAGCCGGAGTTCGCGCCGTTGAGCGCCAGCAGGCCCGGCAGGTAGATCGTGGCGGGCGCGGCATTCGGATCAAGCAGCAGATCGGCCAGCGTGCGCGTCGCGCCGGCAGCCGGCAGGTAGCCGGTGAAACCCACGATCAGCACGGCGGCCAGCACGGGGAACAGGGCAATCGCGACCGCCGGCGCGTGCGCCTGCGGCGTGGCCTGGAACGCCTGGGCCGTGATGAGTATGCCAATGTACAGGACGATGGCGGCCCCGGCCTCGATCGGGATCAGCGCTTGCAGGAACGGCCCCAGGCCGAACAGGAAGAAGGCCGTGAAGAACAGGCCGTTGAGGATCGAGTAGCCGGCCTTGGCGCCCAGGGCCTTCCAGCCGGGATGGCCAATGTAGATGGTCGTGGGGAAGCACGAGCCGAACAGCCCGGCCGCAATCGTCCCCAGGCCGTTAACAGCCAGCGACGGACCGGTGGCGTAGCGATCCCCCCCTGCCGCCGCCGACTCGATGTTCTGCAGCGAGCCGAGCACGTTCATGTAGCCCATCGGGATGGATACGGTGAGGAAGCGCAACAGCAACTCCGGGTCGCGCCGCAGCAGGTCAAGCAGCTCGCCGCCCACGAAGACGGGCGTAATCCACGCCACTTTGCCCAACCCGTCCCGTAGCGTCCCGGCCGACATTTGCACGCTGCCAAACCAGTCCCAGCCCACCGCCGTCGTGCCCCAGGCGATCAGCGTGCCGAACAAGACGGCCAGGAAACCGCCCGGCAGCCCCAGCGGAAAACGGTACTTGGCGAAGTACGCCAGCAGCAGGAACGCCAGCGGCAGCAGCCCCACCAGCGGGCTCGTGAAGATGCGGTAGGCGAAGTCGGCCGCTATGAACGCGATGCCAATCGCCGCCAGCACGCCCAGCAGGGCGGCCCGCGGCGTCACCCGCCGAATCCGCTCGGCAAAGAACGCCCCGACGAACTCGATAACCCCGCTGACCAGGCACGCCAACAACCCGGCCTGCCACGCCAGCGTGCCGTCGCCGGTCGCGCGGTACACCGGCTCCATGATGAAGAGGGCGAAGGCGATTACGGTCGGCGTATTGATGCCGTACGGCAAGGCCGTGGTGTTCGGGTTGCGCGTGCGGCGTGCCACGCGGTGCGCCTGCACGCCGTAGAACAGGTTGCCGATCAGGAGGCTGATGGCGACGCCCGGCAGGATGCGGTGATAGATCAGGAAGTCCGGCAGGCCCGCCGCGAACTTGCACAGTGCTATGATCAGCAGCACCTGGACCAGGTTGTCGACCATCAGGCCGAAGAAGCCATCCAGATCACCGCGCACCCAAACGGGATAACGGAAGGGCTTGGCGGACATGCGTCGCTCCCGGTAAAGCTGGTCAGACCGCGGCGACACGCATCGTAGGGAGTGATCGGGCGACACTCAAGCCGGCGCGCTTAGCCCAAGGGCGCAAGGCCTATCCGCCGGCCAGCTCCCGAGACACATCGGCCAGCGCGCTGGCGATTTGTTCGGCCTCGCCGGTCTGAATCGTCCGGCAATCGAACACCAGGTCTTCGTCCTGGAGACGGCAGAAAATCGGCAGGTCGCGCACACGTAGCGCGTCTGCCGCCACCTTGCTCGGCAGGTGCGGCAGCCGCACGCGCACGGTCCAGGTCGGGAAAGCCACCACCGGCAGTGTACCCCCGCCGGCCTCCGAGATCCCCGGCGCGGTGCTGATATGCGCATCCGGCAGCGCTGCCGCAATCGTCACCTGCAACTCGCGCGCGGCCTGCTCGAGCTCGTGCGGCTGGGCCGACAACATGCGGTAGACCGGGTGTCGCCGGGCCAGCGTGGCCGGATCGCGATAGAGGCGCAAGGTGGCCTCCAGGCCGGCCAGCGTCAGCTTGTCCGGTCGCACGATGCGGGCCAGCGAGTTCGCCCGCATTCTCGCGATCAATTCGGCCCGCCCCACCACCACGCCGGCCTGCGGCCCGCCCAACAGTTTGTCGCCGCTGAAGAGCACCAGGTCGGCGCCGGCCGCCACGCTCTCACGCACCGCCGGCTCGTCCCACGCGGCCAGCGCGGAGGCCTTCGGCAGCGCCGCGCCGGGCGCTTCGGCGTCACCCGTCGCCGCCGGCCAGGGCAGGCTGCGATCCAGCACGCCGCTGCCCAGGTCATCGATCAGCCACAGGCCGTGCTTGCGCGCCAACTCGACCAGTTCCTCCAGCGCCACGCTGCGTACGAAGCCCATGACGCGGTAGTTGCTCGTGTGCACGCGCAGCAGGGCCGCCGTTTCCTCAGTGATGGCGCCCTCGTAATCCCGCAGGTGCGTCCGATTTGTCGTGCCGACCTCGATCATGCGGCACCCGGCGGCCGCCATGACGTCGGGCATCCGGTAGGAACCGCCGATCTCGACCAGTTGCCCGCGCGACACGACGACTTCGTGACGCGCCGCCACCGAATTGAGCGCCAGGTAGGTGCCGGCGGCGTTGTTGTTCACCACCAGCGCATCCTCAGCGCCGGTCAGTTCGCACAGTATCTCCCGGACATGCTCGTAGCGGCTGCCGCGCCGCCCCGTTTCCAGGTCGATTTCCAGGTTGCAGTAGCCGCCCGCCAGATCGGCAATGGCCTCGACGGCACACTCCGGCAACGGAGCGCGGCCCAGGTTGGTGTGCAGGACGATACCGGTCGCGTTGATGACGCGGCGCAGGTGCGGCACTGAGCGCCGGTGCAAGTGCTCGCGAATCGCCAGCCCCAGCGCGGGCGGATCGGTCGCGACTGTGCGTCCGGCCAGCAGCGCCGCGCGACGCTCCTCCAGGACCTTCCGGACCGCCGTCAGCAGCTCCTGGCGCGGGTACTCGTCCAACAAATTGGCGACGGCCGGCTGGCGCAGCAGGTGGTCCACCGACGGCAGCGCCCGCACGGACTCGGCACCACGGCTTTCGGCATGCTCGGGTTCCATGGCGAGAATGATAGCGGCAACCCAGCGGGCTGACGACGGCACCCGCGGATCGCGGGCGGCTCACCTCTGCACTGCGGGAAACGACAGGGAGCCGGACACGGGCTACGCGGGGCGCTGCATTTCGTCGTTAAACGTGGCCGGCCGATTGGCCAGGCGCTCGGCCTCCTGCAGCGGAATGCGGCCCGCGTGCACCAACCGGGCCAGCGAGCGCTCCATGGTGGTCATGCGCTGCAGGGGCTCGTCGCGCGTATTGATCTGCATGAGCGAGTAGATCTGGTCCAGCTTCACCTGGCGAATGAGGTTCGAGACCGCGCCGGTGTTGTTCAGAATCTCCATTACGGCCAGGCGTCCCGCGCCGCTGCTGCGCTGGACGAGCTTCTGGGAGATGATGTAGCGCAGGCCCAGGGCCATTTGCTGGGCGACCTCCTCCATGCGGTTGGGCGGGTACATGTCGAGGACGCGCGTGACGGTGCCGGTCGCGTCGCGCGTGTGGATGCCGGAGAAGACCAGGTGGCCGGTCTCGGCGGCGGTCAGGGTCCAGGTGGCGGACTCCACGTCGGTCATCTCGCCGACGAAGATCACGTCGGGATCCTCGCGCAGGCAATCGCGCAAGCCGCGTTCGTAGCTGGGGACGTCCCGGCCGATGGCGCGCTGCGAGATCATGGAGACGTCGCTGGTGAACTCGTACTCGATCGGGTCCTCGAGCGTAACGATGTGGCAGGCGTGCGTCTGGGCGATGCGGTTGAGCAGGGCCGCGATGGTCGTGGACTTGCCCACGCCGGTCGTCCCGGTCACCAGCACCAGGCCCTGTCGCAGTCCGACGATGTCCTCCCAGACGCCGTTGGGAAAGCCGACGAAGTCGATCGTGGGCGTGGTGGTGTCGAGGGCGCGGATGGCCATGGCCAGGCCACGGTGGTCGTAGTAGGCATTGACGCGGTAGCGCAGGCCCTCGATGAGACGCGAGGCATTCACCGAGCGCTGACGCTCGAGCGTCTCGGTCTGGGGTCCGTCGAGCAGCGTCGCCGCCAGGCGTACCATAGTGTCGTGGTCCAGCGGGCGCGCGCTCGTTATCTTCAGGTCGCCGTCCACGCGATAGCAGGGCGGCTTGCCGGTCTTCAGGTGCAGGTCCGTGACGCGCGCGGTGCCCTGGCGCTGGAACGACTTGAGCAAATCGAGCATGCTCATCTGCCGTGTTTCGCCGGCCAAGTAGACCTTCTCGTCAAGTGCAGCCGTGCGACTCATGTGGGCTCCTCAACGGGCGGTGGCGCCAGGATGGACGGCCCTTGCCACGGTCCCCGGTTAGTGATAGCGGTCACAGTATAACCCGGCCACAGGCGTTTGCGGCGGTCAACGTTCGACACGGCGAGCCAACGCCGTTTGTGCGGCAGGTTGCTAGGGCAAGGAAATCTCGACGCGCCGGCGGTCGCCGCTGGGCTCGAGGATTTCCAGTCGCACCTTCTCGCCGGCGCGTCCGCTCACGGCCGCATCCAGTTGCCCGACATTCCGAACGGGCCGGCCATCGACCGCGACAATCACCTCGCCGGACCGGATCCGGTCTTGTAGCGGCGCTTCGTCGTCCACCGACCACACCAGCACGCCGCGCTCAGTTGCGTCATACCGGGCGGCAACGCCGGGGCTCATCGAGACGAATGCCGGACACAACGAGCGCCCCCGCACACCCAGCGAGGAGACGGCACGCGTGTCTACCGTCGGTGCACCGCGGACAAGGCCGAGATCCGCGGGCTGGCGCCCCAGGCGCACCTTGAGCGTCAGTTCCCGGCCGTCCCGTATGGCCCCCAGCGTTGCCTCCTCACCCGGGCTTAGGTCTGCAATGACCGACATGAAGTAGTCGTTGCTTTGGATCGGCTCGCCGTTGACGCTGGTGATCACGTCCTCGACCTGTACTCCGGCCTCGTCCGCCGGCGAACCGCGGAAGACGCTGGAGGCCAGGATGCCGGCCGGGCGCGGCAGGCCAAAGACCTCGGCGTCTTCGTCGCTCAGCGGCTCGGTTGGATATGAGATTCCCAGCCAGCCGCGCACCACCTCGCCATGCGCGATCAGCGATTGCGCCACCTTCACGGCCATGTTCGACGGAATCGTGAAGGCCACGCCGGCGTTGAACGCACCATGCGTCGCGATGGCAACGTTCACGCCGATGACCTCACCCTGTAAGTTCAGCAGGGGACCGCCGGAGTTGCCCGGGTTGATGGCGGCGTCGGTCTGGATGAAGTTCTGGTAGGTGATGCTGCCCAGACCGGCCACCCGCGTGCGTCCGGTGGCGCTGACGATGCCGTGCGTGACGGTCTGCGTCAGCCCGAACGGCGCCCCAACGGCGATTACCCAGTCACCGACGTCGACCCGGTCGGAGTCGCCGAATCGCAGCGCGTGCAGGCTGGGCGCGTCGATCTTGATAATGGCCAGGTCGGTCTTCGGATCGCTGCCGACGAGCCGGGCCTCGAAGCGGCGTTCATCGGGCAAATCGACGATGATGCGGTCGCGGCCGTCGACTACGTGGCTGTTAGTCAGGATATGACCGGCAGCGTCATAGACGATGCCGCTGCCGCTGCCGCCCCCCCGTTGGCGCAGCAACTCCCGGAGCTCCTCCGGCTCCACGCCGAACCGGCGAGCAAGCCGTTCCAACTCCTCCGGCGACGTACCCGCGAGGCTTGCTCCGCCTTCCACGTTGATGTTCACGACGCCGGGGCGCGCCACGCGTGCGGCCAGGCGAAAGGCCTTCGAAATGGCCTGTAAGCTGGCGATGCCCTCGCCATCGGTCAATTCGGCGACATCCGCCTGGAGACGGCCGCGCTCCACGGCATAGACCAGGCGACTCACCATGCGCTCGCCAAAGCCGACCCAGAGCAGCAGCAACAGCACTCCGGTCCATAGCCAGAGCGACAGGCCGATTCGTGGGCGATGAGTGTTCATTTTGCGCCTCGGGTATGTAGACAAGCACCGCGGCCCTTGCCGGATTATATTCGCGCAGCCGGGACCTGTCGGTTTTATCGACCGTCGGAGCGCTAATCACCCATAGTGACCTGGTCAGCGCTCCGGCGCAGAAGCGGCGCGGGTGACTTGCGGCCGGGCGCGGCTGGCGCCCAACTGCCGCACCGGCCTTGAGTTAAGGAGGAGATGAGATTCGCGATGGCGAAACGGCACGCCGACGATGGACACGGACCGCTAGGCTGGCCGCGCGGCACGTGTTGGCGGCCGCGTGGCATGGAAGCTTTCTTCGAATAACCACTTACCGCACACGAGCGACCGTCCAACGCCTCGGCGGGGCGTTGCTAACTGGCGCACCTCGAATCACCCGGCGACACCGGCCCCCGGCGCAGCAGCCGTGGCAGCAGATGATCTCGGCTTCTACTCCTTGGCATACCACCAGGCGTCGCGGCCGCCCTCGACGAATGTCAGCGCAGAGGCTTCGCCGCGCAGGGCGCGATCCCTGTGTTTCAGTTGACCGCCTTCCACCTCGAACTTCCAGTCGCCGTATCTCTCGCCGTTGATCGTCATTGTCAGCGTGTAGGCGCCGTCGGTCGCGAGCAGGTCCTGGGCTTTGAAATACGTCCCGCGCGGCGCCTCCCGGCCCTCGGGAAACACCGTGTCGAATTCGTAGCGCACCCAGTCCGGCTTGATCCTGTGGCTCGTGCCCTCGCGGCTGGTGCAGATGAGCTGGCCGTCGGCGTCGCGCCTGATTTCCACGAAGATCTTGGCATCGAGAGTGCCGGCCGTGCCGCTGCGCAGCCAGACCTTCCAGTAGAGTGATTGGTCGGGCTTGGCGTCGGTGTAGAACAGGTAGCCGTACTTCTGCCAATCGCCGTCGAGCACGTAGGCGTCGCCGTCGCCGAACGGATCACCGCTGCCGACCTTCTTGACGCTGAACGGGAAGGTGTAGAAATGCTCGTCCGGCAGGTAGAAATCGAGCACGTAGTCGCCCGGTGTCTTCAGGTCGTAGCTGGCCGGCAGCGTCTGACCGCTCTGCAGGTCGGTGACTGTGTGGATCGCCAGGATGCAGTAGGGCTGTTTTAGCCGGTCTGGCTTCCAGTCGAACTGGCACAATTCGGTTCCGTCGGCCTTCCGCAGGACGATGCAGCCGCCCGGACAATCGTCCGGAATGAACGTCCCTTGAATGTGGTTCAGACGGAACTGGCCGTTCTTGGGGACGAGCAGAACGTTGTTCAGCAGCGACGAGTACGAGATGCCGGGCGGAAACTGCCGGGTCGCGTCCTTCTTGACGCCGGGCCGACTACCAGTGCCGATCTCACCCTTGCCGCCGGTGTCAGGCTCAGCCTGGTCGGCGTCGACTTGCCTGCCTGAGTCTTTGACGACCTCTTTGAGCTTGCCCTTCAGGCGTCCAAGTTGGGCCTCAGCTATCGCGGTTGCGAAGATGCCCAGGACGAGTACGGCTATAAACGGTCGTTTCATCGTCTCAACTCCTTACACTGGCAATCAAGGACAGGCACAATCCGTGGCGGCGCCGGCAGGCAGCAATGCCGGACCGGCGAGGTGTGGTGCCGGCGGCCGACCGACTCCGGTCACGACTGCCGGCACACGCGCGCGTCAGCCTAGCCGATCGACCGTGCTCCGCCAAGAGTTGATAACGTTCGCTGCCTGCCGCGTGCCCGAGTGACGGCGCTGCGTTCCCGCAGGCAGGCGCGTCCACGGGGCACCGCAGCTTCGGCCGCGTCGGGAGGCTCCAGCCCATGCCTGCCGGTTGCCGTATCCGTAGCCCCGCAAGACGCGCGGGCGCTGATGCGCAAGATTTGCGCGCGCCGCCGATAGGCCGGCCGCGGCGGCAGAGGCGTTCCGATACACCTGACGGGCTGTGCTCGGGATGTTGGCCGCGTATCCGGCCACTTCTGTTTGGATGCCCGACGCCCGGCGCCGGCGGACATGAGGCAAGTCAAGGAGTTCCACGATGTTGCGTGTCGGCAATCTAGTGTTGCTGTCGTTGGTGTCATGGCTGGTGATGGGCGGTTGCGGCGTGGACCAGCCGGGGGGCATTGATTCCGGCAGTCCCGAGGGCGACGGCGCGGGGGTAGTCGTGCTCAGTGGTCAGCTGAACCCGGGGCAGGCGGCCAAAGCGCGCCCGCGAATGCAGGATTTGCAGCAGGAGTTGCCGTTCACCATCGTTGCGCAGAGCGATCAGACGGGGACGGTATACCACGTGGAGACCTCGGCGGATGGACAGTTCGAACTCGAGCTACCGGCCGACGAGTTGGGCAACACGTTCATCGTGATGGTGCAGGGGCCGGATGGGCGGGCGATAGGGCCGGTGGTCTTTGGCGAGGAGGGTGGTCAAGGGATCACGGGGCTGGCGATGGAGCGCGACGCGAACCTGGGAACGATCGAGTTGCCAGATGATCCGCAGAGCGCGGCGATCGCCCCCGGCGCTGACGGCGACGCCACTGCGCTGGCGAACTCAAGTCTAACGGCACGTCTGAATGATGCCGGGGCGCCGCTGGGGCTGGCGTCGGTGGGCAAGGGCCCGGCGTGCACGACGACAGACCTTCGGACCGGACTAGCCGACGCGGACGGCGACGGACTGATTGATCTGTTCGACGCAGACGACAACGGCAGCGGGCTCGTGGACGACTTCGACAAGGGTGATGATTGGACCGGGGTGTCGGACGACTTCCGCGCGAATTTCTTCATGAATCTCAAGATACAGGCGGAAGAGGCGCAGACGTACTACACGGGCACCGATACGGAGATCGCGGCGGCCCGGAGCCGGCAAACGGTCATCACGTTCGAGGTGCTTAGCGAACCGGGGGCAACCCGGGCAATCACCGCGGCCCGCCTGCTAGAGGTCCCCGGGCCGGCCTACCTGACAATCGCCACGGTGCTGCCGGACGACGGATCGGGCCCGACATCCTTGTGGCGCGATCTTGCGTACGCCTTCACCGAGCGCACTGACCGATTCGACGCCTTCGTGGTGCCGAATGCCGTGCTGACCGCGGGCGACACGTTCGCGCTCGAGGTGCTGTTTGACGACGGGTCCAGCGAGCGCGCGTCACGAATGATCAACTACGTGTTCACCAACATCCCGGCCTTGGTGGAATACGGCACGCCGACGGCCCTGACGGCGTTTGACATCGCGGACCCGGCGGCCAACGGCTCGCCAAGCGCTCCGCTGCCGATAGACGGCGGCGCTGAGCTGGTGCTGGTTTTCCGACCGCCGCCGGATGAGACGGGGGCCCCGATCACGGACATGCCCTACTCTTTCCAGTTCTTCTACAACGATGACGCTGGTCAACAGGGGTTCTCCGAGGCGATTGACGTCGCGGCGACGTGGCCGACGGAGATTCCCGGCTGGGGCCACAATATGAGCTTCTGGGTGACGGCGGAGGAACTTGGAGCGTTGTCGGATGAGGGCACGTACGCGGTGACATTGCCGCAGGAGCTGTTCGTGGACGAAGTGGTGCTGGCGGACGGCACCTCGGCGGCGGTCGGCTCGTACAAGATAGACATTACGGCCGAGGCGCCGACCGGAAACGCCGCAATCATGATCATGCTGACGAAGCAGTAGCCGTTGCGCGCCGGGGTGAGCGCTGCAGTAGGTTGTGCTACGGACGGCTACTCGTGCCGCAGGGCTTCGATAGGGTCGAGGTTGGCGGCGTGGCGGGCGGGGTAGAGCCCGAAGATTATGCCGACGGACATGCTGACGCCCAGCGCCAGCACGAGACTGTAGCCCGAAACGACCGTGGGCATGCCGGCGAAGTGGGTTATCAGCCAGGGGATGAGCAGGCCGATGGTGACGCCGATGAGCCCGCCGGAAGTCGAGAGGACGACGGTCTCGATGAGGAACTGGCCGATGATCTGGCGGCGTTTGGCGCCGATGGCGCGGCGGATGCCGATTTCGCGCGTGCGCTCGGTTACGGAAGCCAGCATGATGTTCATGATGCCGATGCCGCCGACCAGCAGGCTGATGCCGGCGATGGAGCCGAGCACGATGTTGAAGGTTCGCTTGGTCGCTTCGGCCTGGCGCAAGAGGGCGAGTGGGACGCTGATGCGATAGTCGCCCTTGGGATGGTACTTCATGAGCATGCGGTCCAGGCCGGTGGCCACCGCCTCGACGTTCTCGATCGCGTCCACCTCGACGATAAGCTGATGCAGCTCGATCCACTCGCGTGATAACGACCCGGCACTGGCCTCGGTTACGTAATCTCCGAAGCGTTCGCGTGCCACTTCCATGGCAATGTAGGCGTCGATTTGCTGGTCGGGCGTCTGGATAGCGCCGCCCTGGGCGGCTTCGCTCTGGACGATGCCGATTACCTCGTAGTAAGCACTGCCGATGCGCACGCTCTGCCCGATGGTTTGCTCGGTGGCCAGGAGACGGCGGGCGCCGTGTTCGGTAAGGACTACCGCGCCGGCGCGGCGCTGGCCGTCGCGTGGCGTAAGAGTGCGACCGGCGATCATGTTACGTTTGACGAGGTCGAACCAGTCCGCAGTGGTGCCCATGACGCGGAGTTCGAGGGTCCGTTCGCCCAGGCGGCCGGTCTGGCGGATAATCTTGACGGGGACCGTGCGTTTGATGGCTGTAAAGGCCTCGCGGGCGCGGCGTTCATCCTCGTACAGCAACCCGTACATCAGCATACTGAACGGGGAGCGCGTGCCGCTGGCTTCCTCCTCCGCCGGCTTCATGGACGTAATGATGATGTTCGTGCTGCCGAGCTTGCGGATCTGTTCGAGGGCCTCCTGGCTGGCGCCTTCGCCGACGGCGAGCATGGCGACGACGCTGCCGACGCCGAAGACGACGCCCAGCATGGTCAGGAACGAGCGCAGCTTGTGCAGCATGAGGGTCTTGATGCCCAGGCGGATATTCCTCAGTACCCGGGCGTGTCTCATGCCGCCGCCTCTTCGATGCGATCGATGCGGCCGTCGCGCATGTGCAGGCGGTGGCCGGCATAGCAGGCCAGTTCCGGCTCGTGGGTGACCATGATGACCGTGGTGCCCTGCTGATTCAGGTCGCTCAGCAGCTTCATGATCTGCCCGCTGGTGACGGAATCCAGGTTGCCGGTCGGCTCGTCCGCGAGCAATATCGAGGGGTCAGTGGACAGGGCCCGCGCGACGGCGACGCGCTGCTGCTCGCCGCCGGAGAGTTCGGCCGGCCGATGCTCCAGCCGACCCGCCAGGCCGACGCGTGCCGCCATGGCCTCGGCGCGGGCGGCGCTGTCATGAGCATCCCAGCCGAGGTAATACAGCGGCAGCTCGATGTTCTCGCGCACGGTAAGTTGCGGGATCAGGTTGAAGCTCTGGAAGACGAACCCCAGGTGCCGCAGGCGGAACTCGCTGAGAGCGTCGTCATCCAGCCCGGCGACGTCCTGGCCTTTGAGGAGATAGCGGCCGGAAGTCGGCCGATCGAGGCAGCCCAGCAGGTTCAGCATGGTGCTCTTGCCGGAGCCGCTGGGTCCCATAATGGCCCAGAATTCGCCGAGCCCGAAAGAGATGCTGACGCCCGCGAGGGCGCGCACCTCCGTGGCGCCCATGGCATAAGCCTTGGTGACCTCCTCGAAGCTGGCCACGGCCTGCGCGGTAACCGCTGGCACAGCCCCGACGCCGTCGCGGGGCGCCGACATTACCCGGGGCCCCCCCGGCCCCGACCCGCTCCGCCGGGGGATCGCTCCCGGCCGTCACCTTGTCCGGAACCCTGGCGTTCCTGCCGGCGGCGTTCGAACTCGGCGCGTTCCTCGGGCGTCATGCTCTCCATGCGCTGCCGCAGGTGGGCTTCGCGCTCCTCGGGAGACATGCTCTCGAAGCGTCGGCGCCGCTCCTCGCGTTGCTCGGGCGTGAGGTCGCCGCCGGGCCCGCCGCGCTGCTGTTCGGCTTGGGCGCCTGGGGCGGTCGGCCCGGGCGGCGCCGCTAGCGGGGCTGCGCCGGCGGTCTCCGCGCTGCCCGCCGACAGGTCGGCGGCCATAGCCGCCTCCTCGGCCTCGGCCTTGGCATCCAGTGGCGGCGTCAGCGTCACTTCCTGGCCGGCCTTGAGGCCGGCGAGCACGTGCACCATTGAGTTGTTGTCCATGCCGATCTCGATCGGCCGGGGCTCGAAGCCGCCGCGCTCGCGCACGTAAGCCGTGGGCGTGCCGCCGATGCGCAGGACAGCCTGCACCGGCACGTACACGGCGTCGGGATACTGCGCGACGACGATCTCGGCCTGGCAATTCATGCCGGTGCGCAACTCCTGATGGGTCGTATCGAGGTGAATCTCGGTCGGGTAGACCTTGAGATCGGGGTTCATCCAGGCGCTTTGGGCGTCGGGCAGCGGGGCGATCTTCGCCACGCGGCCGGTGAACACCTGTCCCGGCAGGGCATCGACCGTCACGCGGGCCGGCAGGCCGATGCGCACCTTCTCCAGGCTGGATTCGTGCACCTGGACTTCGGCCATCATGGACTCGGCCGACGGCAGGTAGATCAACTCCTGACGCTCGCGGACCGCCTGGCCCTCCTGCAAGGGCTCCTGGCGGCGCCAGCGGCCGCCGCCCTCGACCGAGGTCGCGTACACGACGAGGCCGTCGCGCGGCGCGTATATCTTGGTCTTGGCGATCTGGGCCTCGGTCTTCTCGAACTTGGAGCGTTGCTGGCGCAGCTCGGTTTCCTTGGCCTTCAAGTCAGCCTCGGCCTGCACGATGTCGGCATTGGCCTGGAGGTTGACGCGTTCCAAAGCCATGTGCATCTGCTCGACATTGCTTTCGAGCTCGGCCAGCTTGCGCTTGGAGGTGTACTCCTGGAGCAAATCCAGTGAGGCGACGGCCAGCTCGTAGTTGAGCTGCGCCCGGTTGTGCGTGAGCCGGTCGGCCTCAAGCTCGGTCTGCGAGATGTACTGTTCGTCGTACAGGCGCTCGGACCACTTGAGCTTCTCGGCCGCCCGCTCCAGCTCCTCGCGGGCCAGCGTAATATTGGCTTCCGCCTCCTTGAGCTCCTTGGGATGGACGCCCTCCACGTACTGTTTGACGTCCTCCAGGGCGAACTGGTAGTCCAGCTCGGCCCGGGAGATGTTGCTCTCGGCCTGGTTTTTCACCACGGCGAGGTTCTCGCGTGACCGGATGAAGGCCGCCTCGGCGTTATCCACCGAGATCTGCTGGAGGATCAGGTCGTCCTGCAGGCGGCTGGCGTCCAGCTCGACGAGCAGATCGCCCCGCTGAACACGGGTTCCTTCGGGGACCAGGTAGATGATCGTCGTCTGGCCTTCGACCTCGTTTTTCAGGCTGACCTGCTCGCGCGACTTCATCGTCCCGGATGTGACCACGCCGATGGTCAGGGGTCCCTGGCGCACGCGGAAAGTCGGCTGGGACCCGCCCGCGCTACCGGACCCGACCGAACCAGACAGCGCGAAGGCCAGTGCGCCGAGCGCGCCCAGGGCAATAACCAGACCGGCCACCAGTGGAATCCGGCGGCGTAGCTTCGGTGTGTTCATCGCTGCAGCACTCATCGTATTATTCTATCCTGCTCTCCGGCAGGTGCTCCTGCCAGACGCCGCGCTCATCCACGACCAGCAGGCCCAGGTCACGCTGCAGGGCCAGCTCGCTGACGCGGTAGCTGACCAGCGCTGCCGTCAAGGCGTTCTGGGCCGTGACCAGCGCGTCCTGGGCCTCGAGCAGATCACGAATCTCCGCCCGGCCGGCCTCCAGGAACAGGGTCGTGCTGGCCACGCGGCGCTGGGCGACCTTGACCGCCTCCGCCTGAATCAGCGAACTCTCGCGCGCCTCCAGCAGCCGACTCAGGCCATCGCGAATCTCGAGCTTGATCTGATCCTCCAGGGCCTGCACGTTGCGCACCGCCTGCTCGAACCGCACCAGGCTGGCGCGATAGACATTGCGCTCGGCCGTCCGATCAAAGGGCAGGTCGATCGTCAGCAGGGCCGAATAGGAGCCCTCATCCGGCCGCAGAATCGCGTCGTCCAAGCCCGCCGACGCGAGCGCCCGCCGCTCGCCGGCCGAGCCGCTGCCCAGCAGGGTCAAGTCGGCGCGCAAGCGATCGGCGGCCACGGCCACCGTGCGCTGGGCATCGTGAATGCGGCCCACCGCCACGCGCAGGTCCAGACGCTGCATCAGGGCGGTGACAATCGCCTCGGTCTCGTCCAGTTCGTAGCGGCCCGCCCGGCCGCGCCCAGCGGGGACCAGCTCGATCGGGGCGTCCGCGGCGGGCACGTCGCCAGCGGCCGCGGTGGGAGTCTCACCAGCGATGAGGTCCTCCAACGCCGTGCTCAACGCATCCAACTCCGCGCGATCCAGTTCGACCACGGCATCGGTCGGCAAGCCCAGGGTCAGCTTGAAACCGTCTAGCTGCCGCTGGTAGGACTCCTGGGCTGAAACCCATTGATTGCGGGCCCGCAACTCGTCCTGCCGCGATTGATCCACCTGGATTTCCGGCAACAGTCCGGCCTCCGCCAGCCGGCGGGCCCGCCGCGTCGAGGCGATCAGCCGCCGATAGTTGTCCTCGGCGTTCCGCACGGCGTCCTGTTGCCGCAGGACGGCGAGGTAGCCGGCCGCGACCTCCACGGCGAACACGCGTTTGTGGCGCTCAAACTCGTAAACCGCGTAGGTGACGTCGCGCTCGGCCTGCGTCAGGGGCTCCGTGACGACGAACCGTCCCGACCCGCGCAGCAGCGGCATGGTCACCGTCGCGTCCGCGAAGATCCCGCGCGAGAACAGCCGCTCCTGCGTCAGCATGGATACGAGGTCCAGGCCGATCTGTGCGGTATACGACAAGCCGCTCTTGAGCTGCTGGGACAGCCCGCCAAGGCCCCCGTATTCCAGGCCGGCGACGGTCTGCCGATCCGTGCGGCCCTCGGAGTCGATGACGACTTCGCGCTCAAGCTGGGCCTGGTACTGCCCGTCGAGCACGCCCGTCCAGGTGCGGCGAAACGCATCGTGCTCGAGGTCGAGTTGCAGCGCCGCCTCGAAAACGCGCTCCTTCTGGGTCTGGTATTCACGACTCTCATGGGCGGCGATCTGCAGGGCATCGTTCAGCGTCAGGCGCAGGGGCTGTGCGGTTGCGTAGGAATCTGCGAACAGATCGTCGCCGTCCCGCTTCTCGAGGTAGGCGCGGTCCGGCCATTGTGGAATGGGCTCGACGTCCTGCGACCCCAGCGAGGCGTTGGCAGAGCGTGGTAACTGCTGGTCAAGCAGCAGGCGCCGCCGAAGCGTGTCGGCCGGGCGTTCGATTGTGAACGGCTCGGTGCGACCGAGCGCCTCCGCCTGCTTGCGCGAGATGATGTCGTACGCAACCCCATCGGCCTCGATCCGATAGTCGGCCGGGCGACAGCCCGCCAGGAACATCACCAGGACCGCCGGGACGCCCGCCCGCAGGACCATTCCGGGCGACTTCCGGCGGCCACCCGTGCGACGAGCGCCGTACGGGAAAGTCCCGCCCAGTCCGGCCATCAGTGCACCTCGCAGACGAGCCTTCGCCGCCATCACTTACCGGCCAGGTGGGTCGCCAGCGTCTCAACCAACGAATCGGTGGCGGATTCAAGGGCGGCCCGCACCACGCTGGTCAATACCTGGTCGCCGTCGATCGGGCACCCGCCCGCCGCCAGCAGGAGCACACCCGCCAGGAACAGGGCCTTGAAGCGGGTGGATAGCCTTCTGAGTGCCGGGATTTGCATAGTCACGCTCCTCTGCAACCACTTGGCACGAGCGTCGCGCCGCGCGGCGACGCACTCCGCAGGCCGGAGGGCGATGGCCCCGCCCGGCGCCGCGCACGAATGCGGGCAGTATACCCGGGCAGAACCGCGCCGCGAACATCGCGCCCGGCCTCCGTGGCGACTGGGCGCGACGCGGCCAAGCGCAGACCGCGCCCCTTCGTCCGCTCCCCCAAGCTGGACGCTGGGCGGCCTGTTTGGGCAAAACGATAGCCGGGCAGTGTTATTGCATTCCGCGCAGGTGACCTGGAAGACGGCGCGTCGACCGCGCGGCATTGGCATACGCGGTGCGGCCGATCAGAACGCCGAACGGCGACGTTGCGCTGATCAGCACTTGGCGCGGCCGTGCGGCCGGCTCAGCGCGTCATCGCACGGCTCGGGCGACCGGGGCGGTTGTCGCTAGTGGTCGTTGCTCCGGCTGCTGCCCCAGCCGCCGGTCACCAGGCAATCGACGAACGGGTCAATGTCGAACGCGTTGATCAGGCCATCGCCGTTGATGTCGGCCCGCATGATGTCGCAGTCCGGGAACTGGGCGACATAGACCTCCGGGCTGGTTAACGCCAGCACGAATGGGTCGATGTCAAACGCGTTCACCAGCCCGTCGCAGTTCAAGTCGCCGCAGGGCACCGCCACCGTCACCGCCGCCGCGCCCAGCGTGCCGGTCACGTCCAGGCCCGGAACCGTCCCGTCGTAAACCACGGTGTATCCGAGCGGCGAGCCCGCGCTCGGGAGTATCGCGACTACTGTTTCCGACGTCTCGGCCAGCGCCTCGAATCGAAACGTGGTCAGCAGCGCGCCGGCCGGCGTGGCGACCACCGGCACGCCCAACTGAGCGTAGGCAATGTAGAGCCCGTCGCCGTCCTGCGGCGGGACCACCTCGTTCAGCCCGTACGGATCACCGACCGGAAAGCCCGAGACCAGCAGCGGTACGGCGCCGACCTGGTGATTGCCCAACAAGCGCAGATAGTCCGGATCCCAGCCCAGGATCACATCGGCGGCGGCCATCAACTGATCGTCGGTGCTGTCGGATACCACATACAGCCCAATCTCCACCACCGTGCCGACGAAAACGCCCTGCGCAGCCGGCCGGAACTCCAGATCAATCTCCCCGAGCGCCGCCGCCGGCAGCACACCACACAGCGCCACGCAGATCATGCCTTTAGCGCAATTAGCCCCTCGCAGCATTCCATTCTCCTTTATCCATCGTCCCGACGGCCCGTCGGGGCTCCGCATCCAACTATCGCCGCACGTTCTCCGCTCAATCCGGCGGCGCCGCCCAGGCCCAGCGCACGCCATGCCCCCTCTACCGCCCCGGCGTCGGCCGGCGCTCGACCGATTGCGGACCTTTCTGAATCTCCTCCGCCGGAGCGGCCGGCCGCGCGCCCAGCAGGAACGCCGTAATGTCGGCCTGGTCCAGCCAGCCGTCGCCGTTCAGGTCGCCGGCCCGCAAATATCCCAGCCCGCGTTCGTCCAGTTCCGTAACCGCAATGGCCGCCAGCGGGCCGCCTTGGTCTGCCGCGCCCAGCGCATGCCGCACGCAGCAGCCGGGGTCGCTGACTTGCAGGTAGTTGATCTGGATGAACGTGAAGTCCGGCGTAAGCACCAGGCCGTCACAGCTGATGTCGGCATGGGGCAAGGGCGTGCCGCAGGGTGTGTCGCCCGAGCCGAACTGGTGGCTCCACTGCGACGAGAACACGCCGAAGTCCAGAATATCGATCCATTGGTCGTCGTTCAGATTGCCGCCGATAAGCGGCTTATCGGCCGCTACGAAATCAGCGACGTAACGCGTACCTGCAATGGCGAAGTCCGGCGCGTCCAGCGTCCGGCGCAGCGTGTGCAGCCGGTCGCGGGCGGTGATGCACGTGTACACGCCGCAGTCCACCAGCAGCACCTGGTCGGCGGCAATCATCGGCGCACCTGACGCCGGCTTGGTGAACGTCAATTCGGCTTCGAGTGTCCGGGTCGGACTGGCCGCCGGGCACTCCCACAACTCAAACGTGATGCAGCGCGTCAGCGTCTGCGGGTACGCAGTGCCGGTGCTGACCGTCGGTGCGAGCGCGACGGTGACTAGCAGCTCGTTCAGCGCGCTGACCGTGACCGACTGGAGACACTCGGCCGAGTTGCCGCAGGCATCCGTCGCCCGCCAGGTGATCGTCGTCGTGCCCAGCGGATACGGCTCGTCCAGGCCCTCGTTCCAGTTGTCCCGGTCGCCGCGCTTATACTCGACCAGCAGCGCCGAATCGCAGTTGTCGCTCGCCGCGGCCCAGCCCGGATCAACCGTCGCGTGACAGTAGCCCGCATCGGCGTAGGCCTCGATATCCTCCGGGCAATCAATCTCCGGGGCCGTGTCATCCGCGATCGTGATCATCTGCACGCACTCGGCCCAGTTGCCGGCCCCGTCGGTCGCCCGGTACGTGCGCGTGATTACGTGCGGATCAACCAGGCAACCGGAGCCTTCCTGAATCGCATCGCCCACGTGCGCCACGCTGAAGCCGCAGCAGCCGCTGTCACTGGCACTGCCGCCCTGGGCCTCGAATTCGTCGTAGTCCGCCGCCGCCGGCGGCAGCGGATCGCTCAGGCATTGCAGATGAACATCGGCCGGACAGGCGATCTCCGGCGGCGTGCCGTCGATACAGATTAGCGGCGAGTCCAACAGGTACGGCGCGAGCTCCTCGCCGTACTCGCTGCTCAAGCGCGTCGGCGGATCGTGCTCGCGGAAAGCCACCGCCGTAAGCCCCCCCCCCACGGCCTGGAACAGCAGTGTCGCCAACTCGGCCGAGGTGGTCGTCGGCGGCTGGCCGGCCGCATCATCGATGCCGGCCGCCAGATCGAGCGCCCCGCCGTCGGCCGCGATCGGGAAGATGATCGGCAGCCCGTACGGGTCCGGCAGCACATAGCTGCCCTCTATGAACGCCAGCAGGTCCGGCTCAAATGCCAGGAAGGCCTGGTAGCCGCGCACCAACTCCGGCAAACACGCTTGTGCCAGCGTAACCGCCAGCGCCTCCCCCGGCCGCACGCACAGATGCTCCGGCTCAGCGATATGCAGCGCCAGCGTGTTGGCACCCGTGCATTCCAGACCGCGTAGAATGATCCCCGACTGGTTCCGCCGCGTAGGATGCTGACAGGCGTCCATCTCGGCCGGATGGTTGTAGAACCCGTCGCCATTCCCCGGCGAAGACTCGCAGTCGCCATCCAGAACCCACAAATCCGACCACATATGGTTCTGATTAACGCCGTAGACCACCGTGTCCGGGCCGGTGAAGACGGCGAATATGTCGGGGTCGAACACCGGGCTGCCGGCCGGGTACGACGACCATTTCAGTGGCAGAATCTCCACGTAGAAGGTCTCGTCCAGGTCAAAGCTCAGCCCGGCGGTCGCCAGGTCAATCAGGCCGCTGCGGAAGACATAGAACCCCACCTCCGGCAGAGTGATCGGGTCGAAAGTGAACATCATCGAGGTTGCCGGGGCCGGCGGCTCCACGACCGGGTCGGACGCGTCCGCCACCGGATCGGCCGGCGCGTTGTAGAAACTCACCACGATGCACGGGCGCAGGGTGTCGCCCGGGAAATCGCCGTGCAGCCCGAAGGAGAACTCCAGCTCCGTCACGTGACCACCGCCGACCGCCGCCGCCCCCGGACCCATTGTCCCATCATCCAACGCCCAGTATACCAGCTCACCCCCCCCACTCGACGTCCAAAACCAGAACCCGTTGCCGCTATCCAGCAGCCCGCGATACAGATCGACCACGTCGCGTGATCCGGCCGCCGGGTCCACGTGTAACCCGTCCGTCAGCTCGGCGAGCCCGGCCCACGCCGCCGCCATCGGCCGCAGCTCGTCCGCCGGCATTACCGGCACTTCGTTGAATTGCCGCTTTAGTGCGGCCAGTTCCGCCGGGCTGAGGGCCGTTTGCCCCCAGGCCGACCCGGCCGCCACTACCACCGTCAGCAGCCATATCCCGGCCCAACCGGGCCGCCGCGTTCCTCCCATGTCGTCGTACATGAGTCTTGCTCCTCTGCCCCCGGCGCACTGCCTCGCCGTCTCGGTTCGCGCTGGGGAGAAACCGTGCGCTGCAGTACTCCCGGCACACGCGCCGGGCCACGGTCACCCATGGCCCGGCGCCAGCGCCACAGGTCGTCGGCCGGCCGAACCGGCAGCGCGTGACCCTCTCAGCCACGCGCCGCCGGTTCCTTCAAACCCACCCGGGGCGGCCGTGCGCCCCAGGCAGCTACCGCTGTCGCGGCGCTAGTCGCGCGTTATGCGGACGCGCGCCTAGCGCAGCCGTTTCGGACCCGCGGCCGGCTTGGCCGGCACGGGCTCCAGCTCAACCTCAACCTCGCCGGCCGGCGGCTCGACGTCCGATATGGTCGGCCGAGCCCCCATCAGGAACTCAGCCACGTCGGCCGTATCCAGCCAGCCGTCGTTGTTCAGGTCACCCGCGGCCAGGTGCCACAGCCCCATGGCTGTCAGGTCGGCCACCGAGATTTCCGTGACCGGCCCGTAGTCATCCGTGCTGCGCAGACCCGGCATGCCGCAGCAGTTCGGCTCGTGGCCTTGCAGGAAGTTGATCTGGATGAACGTGAAGTCCTCGGTACTGACAGTCCCGTTGCCGCTGATGTCGGCGTGCGGGTACGGCGTGTCGCAGTCGGTGTCGCCGCTGCCGTAGTTGACGGCCCACTGCCACGAGAACACGCCGAAGTCGAGGATGTCGATCCAGAAATCATCGTTCAGGTTGCCGCCGACGAGGTTCTTGCCGGCCGTCACGAAGTCGGCTACGTACTGCGTCCCAACGATCGGCAGCGGGTCCAGCGTTCGGCGCAGCGTGTGCAACGTGTCGCGTGCGGTGATGCACGTGTACACGCCGCACGGCACCTCGAGCGTTGCACCGGCCAGACCATCGGTGAACTCCAGTTCCGCCTCGATGATCCAGGCCGGACTGGTGTCCGGGCACTCCCACAACTCAAACGTAATGCAGCGCGTGCCGTCGAAGCTCCAGGCCAGCGCTAGGTCCACGACCAGTTCGTTCAAGGAGTTGACCGTCACATCGAACGTGCACGATGACTCATTGTCGCAAGCGTCCTTGGCCTTGATCGTGACCGTCGTCGTGCCGTCCAGGAACGTGTAGGGACTCGATATCTCCGTCGCCCCGATCCAGTATGTGTAGGTCGGGCTTGGATCGCAGTTGTCCCACAACTCTGCCGGCGCTGGAAGAACGACCTGCGCCGCACAGGTGCCGGCGTCGGCGTTGACCACGATGTCCGCCGGGCAAGTGAGCACCGGCGGGGTATTGTCTTCGACCGTGACGGTCTGCACGCACGATGAACTGTTCCCGCAGGCGTCCGTTGCGGTCCAGGTAATCGTGGTGATGCCCAGCGGGAAAGGCTCGCCCAGGGTCTTGCCGTCACTGCGGATTCCGACGACGGTTGGCGCCGGATCGCAGTTATCGATGGCAAACGCCGTGTACTCGTACGCGAAGTTGTCCCAGTAGATGTCGTAGTCAACACCTTCTGTGGTGTTATGGCCTTGCAGGATCACGTTGCCGATTTCCACGCTGCCATTGGCATACAACGAGTGGGTCAGATCCCCGACCGTGAAAATGGCATCCGCACCGGCCAGTTCAATCGTCAGTGTGTACCACGCGTCGTACACGAAGCCGGTCGGCAAGCCGAGATCCTGCCAGCCACCGTCATCCGGATCGGCGGGCCAGACACGGAAGCGCGGGTCGCCGCCATCGCTGGTGAACTCGATGATCGGGTAGAGCGAGATGCCATTAGCCGCATTGAAAGCCGTGCCCCAGAAGCCGGCCATGCGCCGCCCGGTCGTTGCCCAGTCGACCGGGATATAGAGATCGACGCTCATGCGTGTGACACCAGGCGTGTCATACTTGCGACCCTGCGTGTCATAGAAGGCGCCGGAGTAGCCCGCCGGGCGGTACGACGCGCCGTCACTTGCGCAAATGGAGTGCTTGAGGCGATAGTCGCCGCCGAACCACACGCGCTCGAAACCACAGGGGGAGTAGCGATCCCGATACCACACACCGGGGGCCTCCGCGTCGCTGAGTGTCGGTTCGTCGTCGAAGGAGATCGTCGACGCCGCGTACAGGTCGACAAGCGCTTCACAGGACTCATCCGCGTCAACGGTAATGTCCGGCGGGCAGGTGATTACCGGGGCGGTGTTGTCGATCGTAATCGCCGGCAGGGCGTTGAGGGCCGGATAGACCGGATCGCCGACCTCATCGGACAGCTTGGTCTGGTAGCCCGCCGAATCGGGCTCAAACGCCACCAAGTCAGCCTCGTCGCAGGCGCTGCCCGACTCACCGATCAGCGTGAACGTCAGCCGAGCGAGGACGGTGTCGGCCGTTGTTCCGGTCGGGTCGCCGCCGAACGGGTTGGGGCTGACCGAGTAGAAGATTTTGCCCGGCGCGTACTCGACATCCATCAACTCGAACTCGAACGGGGCGTCGCCCGGTTCGCCATACTCATAATCCAGGCGCGCGGTGTCGTAGTTCAGGTGGAACTGGCCACCAACAATGACCGCGGTGACGTCGGTCATCTTGACCTCAACGACCAGCGTGTCATTCGGGTCATAGCACGTTTCGCCGGTCTGCGGCAGCAAGGCGATCGTCGCCGGGCCGCCAAGCCACGGGCAGTAGTCGATGCCGTCGCTGACGGCGTTGCCGAGGCCGTCGGCGTTCAGGTGTTCGGCCGGGTCGCCCTCGCACGGCGGGACCTCAATAGTGCCGGTCGAGTCATGCGGCCCCGTCGCGTCACCCCACCAGTTATCGGTCGCGTCCAGCAGGCCGCTGGTGAACGTGCTCACAAACCCGTACGACACGTTGCTGATAATCTGGTTGTAGTTGGCCGTGACTGTCGCCGGTGCGCCGTAGTCGTAGGCGACCACGCCGTAGTCCCAGTCCTTCACGGTTGACTCGGTCACAGTGAGATCCACCGCACCAGTGCCGGCGGCGTACGCGCCGATGCCCCAAGTGTCGACCTTGTCGTGACCGACGAAGGTGCTCTTGGCGACAGAAACGGTCATGACGGCACGAGCGCCCTTGTGTTCGCCCGCGTCACCCGGCACGAACGGATCCGGCAATGCGCGTGGTCCGGACTCGCGTAGCTTCGTACCGGTACTGCTGTACGCAAGCAATCCATCCCCAGAGTCCGCGTGTTGGTTCGAAACGGTCAACCCGGCAAACGTGACGTCGCCATCGATGCAGAACACGGCCGGGTAGTTGTCGAACAGTTGGGTATCAGTCACGATGAGCGTAGCGTTCTCCATGGGCAACAGACCGGTTGCAGCCCAACTGCCACCCGTGTAGAGGTGGTTGGAGATCGTGCAGCCGTCGACGGTTCCGCCGGCGCCGTAGCCGATCTGAATGCCATTCTGCGCCGGCAGACCGCTGCCCATCGGCCCGCCGCCGGTGACCGTGCAGCCGTGCACATCGACCGTCAGACCCTCGCCCAACAGGGCCATGCCATTCTTCTGGTAATCGTCGACGGTCGTGTCGGCGACTTCGATTGCATATGGACCGCCGTCGTCGTTGTACGCGTAGATGCCAACGCCGTGCTGCGCGCCGCTCAGGGGCTCGTTGCGGATGCCCGTCACGGCACAGTCCACGACGTCGCCGCCGGCGTTCCAGAACCCGATACCGATGAAGCGGTAGTTCGCGTTGCCGCGTCCCAGGCCGTCCACGCGCAGATTCTGCACGGAGCCGCCGGTGACGCCATCTAAGCCGATGATCGGATAGTTGTTATTGGTTCCGGTCGTGAAGTGCCACGGCAAGGAGGCGGGCGACTGGATGATCGTGTCAACCGCCGGATCGGTGCCCGAGCCGCTGCCGATCAGGTCCAGGCCGTCCGTCGTTATGTGAACCTGCTCTTCGTACGTTCCCGGTAGGACGTAGACCGTGCTGCCACTGACCAGATCAACGGCCTCCTGTATTCGGCCGAGCGTGCCGGTCTGCGGACTGTCGTCGTCGACCCAAAGCGTCGAGAAGTTGCCCTGGAAGCCGGGGTCCGTGCTCGTGTCTTCGCCGCTGTCAAGCCAGGGGGTGTAGTCAACGACACTAGCAACGCGCCCGGCCGGACTGGCGGCGCTGCCCCACCAGTTGCCTGAGGCGTCGAGCAGGACCTGAGAGGCGTAATCGCCCCACACCATTATCGTCCCGCTCAACAGGGCGTTGTCATGGATCTTGAAGTCGTGCGGCGCGCTTTGCGAAGCGGGAACACCGTAAGCAATCGCGTACGCGAAGTCGGGACCGTTTATCACGTTGTTTGTCACTTCGCTGGGCAAGATCGTGTAACTGCCTGACCCGTGCCAGTTGTTCATCGCAAACGCCCAGTCGACGGGCACATGCGTGAACACGTTTCCCTTGACGAGTTGCTCGCCCAACAACCCGGAATTGCCGTAGTAGTTGAATACTACGCCCTCGAAGGTCACATTGAACACGTTGTCGAGGACGTCCACGGCGCGGCAATACTCAAAGAGGAATCCGCCAGTGACTACATCACACAAGTTGTTATAGACCCGCAGCGCGCCTTCCGCTCCGCGCGGCGTCTGGTTGGCACCGTCCACGTAGATCGCGAAGTCGTTCCCCGGATTCCTGGAGTTGACGTGTGCGAAGCAGTTGTCGTGAATATCGAGCGTCAGCGCCTCGGCGTAACTCGTGCTCCAGTCGGCCCGAATGGTCTGGTTATTCTCCGTTTCAAAAGAGAAGCCCGTGACTTCGACGTGGACGTCCGCCGGTACCGTGGAATTGCGCACGATGAGCAAGGATCGAGCCGTGATTGTGCTGCCGCGCCAGATGGTCTGGCCGCAGCCGGCGCCCACGAGGTTCACCGACTTGTTCACGGTAACGGTTTCGTTGTACGTACCGGCCGCGACATAAACCGTGCTGCCGCTGACGGCGTCGATGCCCGCCTGGATCGTATCGAAATGCGTGATGCCCCAGCCCGGCGTGCTGCTGTCAAAATCGTCGTCCACCCAGACTTCGCTCACGCCGGCCGGTGTCAGCGTTACACTGTAGATGCCGCCGCCCGCACCCGCGATTTCGACGTCAAAGCCGGGGAACTCCAGCGGGACCATCTCGCTGCCCCAGCTCCAGTCCATGTCCCACGCGCCGCCACCGCCACCCTGGCCGGCAGCGCCGCCCGGAATCTCCGGCGTTCCCGTACCGGGCAGATATGCCCCGACGTCGGTTTCGGCCGCGTACATGAACGCCCAGTTCATAACGCCGGACATCGGCACGCCACGGGCAATCAGTTCGCTGCCCCAGTGCGCAGTGTCATACCACGGGTGCGCAGCCGTCGCGCCCGCGTGGTTGCGAACCGCCCATTTCTGCACGCCGCCGTCCTCGTACAAACAGAGACTATATTGGTACCAATCAGGCGTGTCCGGCGTCCAGGTCGGCCAGGCGTCGTGGTCGGCGATTGTTTGGCTCGTCCACACGGGACCCGTGCCCGGATCGTCGCCAAACCACGCCGCAGCACCCTCGCGAGCGTAGATGTCAAACCCGCCATCAAAAATCATCGGCACGACGCCGTGATAGACGCCGCCGCCGACGTCATCCAGTTCCCCCTCGAAGCGCATCGTCGATGATGCAATCGAATTGGCGCTCGCCAACTGCGGCGTCAGTGCCAGCACTGCCAAACCTACGAATAATACACCTACCCTTCTCATTCTCATCTCGATGCCTCCTAGAGTTGTGGGCCGGAGAGTTCACCAATGATCGACCGGCCGGTTCTTCACGCACATGCCGCAGCACCACTCGTGCTGCTCGTCCTCCCAGAGAGCATGTTCACGTTTCGATTCACAGACGGGGCCGTCCCAGAATGGCAGCCGGCGCCGGCGTGTCTGCCGGGCGCTTGGCACAACAGTTGCGCGTTGATCCCGCCGAAATGTCGCCGGATTTCTTCCCTTTGCATCGCTCACGCCCGTTTGGCAGGCTGGATTCGGCTCTTCGCTCACGCGCCGCGCGGGACGTCGGCGCTGGCGGCGGACTCCTAAGTGCGCGCAGACTTATCACTGGCAGCGGGGCACATCCGCTTCGCTGCAATCGTCACACTTCACGCCGCTATCAGCAGTTCCCTGACTACCGGATAGTGCCTGCCGTCGTATCCTCCCAGATACTACCTCTGCTTCCGCTTCTTCCTCTACCTGGGACGTGCTTACACTGGCGGGTGGTCTGGAAAGGAAACCGCTGGCATTGCTGCGCCACCAGGCTACCGCCGCAACTCGCCGGCCGCCGCGGACGACGGCCGGTTCTCCCTCGGCTGGTTGCCTACTGCGCTGACCTGCTCACGCCGAGGCCCGGGAATGCGCAAAATGCAGCCGCTGCGCTACCCGCGCCGGCGCACTGCAATTCACAAGCTGAACTGAAGCCGCTGTCTTCCCCGATGCCACAACGCTGGGGCTTGCTAGCCCGCATCAGACTCCTCGATCTGCAGGACCCAACATGCCTCCTAACCGAGGGTCGGCTCCCCCAAGTCGGAGTCGACCCCCCGCAGTGGAAGCACTATACAGCAATTAGCGGCCCCTGTCAACCACAAGCAGGCTTGCGTGAGCGGTTACGGCCACGAATCGGCCGGAACCGGTAGCCACGCCCCCACACCAAACTAAACCAAAACATCACCACCATTGCCACCGGCAGCAGCACACACCCAGGCGCCGCAGCCGAGCTAATCCCCGGGATCCGCCGGGGGCGCCGGCCGTTTCTGGACCACCGGCACGCGGAAGTCGTCCGCCAGGTGCTTCTCTTCCGGGCAATACTCGATGATCAGCTCGGCGATCGGACCGCGCAGCAGGGCGCTTTTGTCAACCGCCTTGACCGTCGAACCGCCCTTAGCGCGTGCCTCGGCGACGCTCTTCTCAGGAAGGGGCTTGATGCCGGCCGCGTCTGCCAGGCCGCGTTCCTGCTTGATTCTGGCGCTGTCAACCTGGTCGGGCAGCCCCGGCCGGCCGAACCAGATGGGGCTCTGGGCCAGATCGACGTGCCCCGGCACGAGCGCGATCACGCGGCCGCACTTATCGCCGGCGTTCACCCGCTCAGCGACCTGGTCACCGACGTACAGCACCGGTGTCGCAATGGCGCGCGGCACGACCAGGGCCGGATCCACTTCCAGAACCAGGAGCATGCCCTCCTTGACGTTGGGCCGCTCCTTGCACCAGTGGTAAGCAAACCCGTCACGCAGCGCGAACGGGCGCGCGTACAGGATGGACTTGACCGCCGCGGGGGTCGCCGGAATCTCCGGCGGCGGCTCGGCGTAGCCCGCAACCACCAGCACCAGCAGGCTGACACACAGGCACGAAGCTGTCGTTCTCATGATACTCGGTCCTTTCATCTCGGCCGGCGCGTGCCGCGCGCCGGCGACTGCGTTTCGATGTCCCGCGCCGATTCTATTCGCACACCACCTCGAAGACCTCGACAGCATCAATACCGCCCTCGGTTCGCGAGTTGTTGGGATAGTCAGAGGCCGCGAAGCGGACCCGGAACTCCGCCGTGAGCGCCACGTGCTCCGCGATATGGATCACCTGCTCGAACCACCCCGGCTCCACGTTGGCGATCGTCAGGACGGGCACCCAGGTGCCACCCCCGTCCGCGGAGAGCTCCACATCCAGCGGGTCGCCATCCTGGTCGTCGTTGGCCCACCAGCAAGCAAAACGCAACACGGGGTTGCCCGTCTCGCTGAGGTCCAGCGTGGGCGAGATCAACCACGTCGGCCCCCAGTCCACGTCCCCGTGATGCGTATTCTCGGTCACGTAGCAGCAACCGCTGCCGTCATAATCCGCCATCGGTTCATCGTGAGACCCGTCCGTAGTGGGAGCCGCCCGCTCCCATTCGCCACCGGTCAAGCTCGGATCATTGACCACGGTCCAGCCTAAGTCGGCCTCAAAGTCGTCAGCGAGCAGGCTGAGAAACTCGCCGACGAAGGCGACGAACGGCAGCGCGGGGGCGCTGCGCGGCAGGTAAACCGTGCCGGTCACCTCACCCATGACGCTGAAGTAGAATTCCGGCGTCTGGCCGCATTCCGGGGCCGGTAGCGTCCCACGCCAGGCCTCGCCTGCTACCCGTACCAGCGGCACGGCGTGGAACGGCGCATCGTCATAGCGGTAATGCAACGTGGCCGAACCGGGCACGAGGTCATCCGATCCCTCGTAAATCACAACATCCACCGCGGTTGGCACGCCCGGTGGCACGAACTCCGGCGGATCCGCCAACAGCGCCATCGTCAGCGGCACAAAGAACGGTGGGTTGTCGTTGGTCAACATCAGTTCATCGACCACGATGCGGCCCTCGTTGGAACCCCAGGACGGGCCGAAGTTGAAGCGCACCGCCCCGATATCGCTCAGGTCAAGGCCGGACCCATTCGCCAGGAAATCCGTCAGGCGGATGCGGATAACCTCGAAGTCGTTGTGCCAGCCGCCCTGCCGCTGGTAAGGCTGCTCCAGCCCACCGCCGTAAGCGCCGATGTTGATTGAGCTGGTGCCACCCGCGCCGTCGCGCAACGTCACGGTGAACGTGAGGTCGCCGAGCACGGCCAGCGTGTACGGATGGCGCGTGCCCTGCGCTCCGCGGAAGGACAAATACAAGTAGTCAGAGAAGTCACGCCGCCCGGGGATGATCTCCCACTCGTAATAGCGGTCCGTTCCGTTCCAGTCGAAAACGACGCCGCGGCTGGTGTCGCCGGTAGACGCGTGGGTGCAGCCATTGAAGGGGTCGCTGACCATCCAGGTGAAGTCACTGTTTGCATCGTCCAGACGGCCCTCGAGCAGGTGATGGACGGTGAAGCTGACGGCCCCGCCGGAACTGCTCGTGTATGGCCCGTCCACGGTCTGGTAGTCGTCGATCATGAAGTTGCCGGAATCGGCCCCGTTGCGGTATTCGTTCGTCACAACAATGCAGGGATTGGACGTGTCCACGCCGATCGGGCTGAAGCGTTCGTACTGCCGCCAGAAGAAGTCGCTCGCCGGCACGTTCCCCTCGGCGAAGTACTTGATCAGCGGCAGGAACAGACCCAACTGAACCAAGTGCGTGTTTGCCCGGCCGATCGAGCACGGCCCCTCAAACCAACTGGGGCTCTCCGGCCCATCATGGAACCAGGCGTGCCCGGTGCCCTGCACTACCGTGGACATGCGATACTTGGTGGCCCGATCGTGCAGCAGGAAGGTCTGCGTCTGTTCCGATCCCGGCGAGCCGCTGATGTCCGTGTCGCCCGCCGCGGTCCACAGGTGGAAACTGGCGTGGTGCGGCGTCGCCTCGTCGGGCCCGCCCATGGAATTCGGCAGCATGGCGCTGATCAGCACGATGCTGTCCGGCGTGTAATGTGTAGGCGTGTATTCACCGTCCATCAGCGAGTCAAAGGCTCCGACTACGCCCATCCCGCCCAGGCTGTGGCCGATCCAGATGATCCGGCTGGAGTCGATCTTGCCGGCCAGCACGCCGCCGGCGATGGCATCCTGCAACTCCAGCACCGCGTCGGTATGCCCCAGCGTGCAGTCGGAGGGGGGCCAGTTCTGGTGCGAGACCACGATGTACCCGTACGAAGCCATGTGGTAGCCGATGTGGTCGTACCAAGCGTAGTTATGGCCCCCGCCGTGACCAACCAGAATCAGCGGCAGCGGCGCCATCGCGGCGATATTGGTCGGATAGTACATAATCTCATTTGTGTGGTTGGCCGGAATGCCGAAGATGGGCCCGACGCTGTAAGGTGCTGTCTCGGTCACTGCGAGCGGACCGAGTTGCGTGGTGTCGTGAACGACGTACAGGCCGGCCTCGCGACTGTAGCCGTCGATGTAGTCACCGCCGTCCAGCACGCCATTGCGGTTCATGTCGAGCACGACGTCGTAGCCATGTCCCAGCCCGGTGTAGTCGTTCGTGGCCGGGTCAAACACGGCGCTGTCAAGCTCGTACGGACCAACCACGGTGAACGTGTTCTCCTGGATCGTGCTACCGGCGAACGAAACGGTCTGCGGGCCGTCCGGCGTCGCATCCAGCAGCGCCGGATCGACTTGCCACGCTCCAGGACTCTTGGCCTCGACCACGTAGACATCCGCCGTCCGGCCCACGATCTCCGGATAGCGCGTCGGGTCGATGGCGACCGCGATGGTGGCGTTCTCGTTGAACGCCTTAACGTACTCGAAGAAGGGATACTCGGCCAGCGCGTTGCCGGCCAGTTGCGTAGCTCGCACCGGCCCGCTGACCAGCAGCTCCACGAACGGGTCTATATCGAACGCGTTCACCAGGCCGTCGCCGTTGATATCGGCCAGACTGTGCTCGCAATCCGGAAACAGCACCGCGTACAGCTCAGGATCGGTGAGCGCCAGCACGAACGGGTCAATGTCGAACGCGTTCAGGGCACCGTCGCAGTTGAGGTCGCCAACGGTGAAAGCGGCCGCTGCGCCGGGCATGAGTACCAGCGCCAGCACCACAACAGGTATCAGAGCAGTTTTCATCTTTCGCCCTCTTGAAGTGACCGTACGGGCGCACTCGGCGCCTCGTCCGTCACGCGCCACGGCATGGACAAAGACGGGGCATGCCCGCGAGCGCCTCGTGGTGTCGGTTACCATGGCCCGGAATCGCCGGATTCGCCGACACCGCCATACCCCCATCCTAGCGATTCGACCAGGCGCACTCAATCGCCGTTTACCATCAGCGTTGGCCCACGGACAAACAGATTGCACAGGTGAAAACCCCCCGAAACCGCGCACGCACCGCGCCGCCCTATTCCGTGGCGGTCTCGGCCGACCGCACGCGGAAGGTGTAGCCCACGCCCCGCACCGTCTGCACGCAATCGGCCGCCGGCCCCAGCTTCTTGCGCAGCGCGGCGATATGCACGTCCATGGTCCGGTCCGTCACGACCACGTTGTGCCCGAGCACGGTGTCGATAAGCTGTCCGCGCGTCAGCACGCGACCACCGGCCGCCAGCAAGGCCGCGAGAATGCGGAACTCGGTCGCGGTGAGCGTCACGGGCTGCCCCGCCACCGTCACCTCGTGCCGCGCTCGATCCACCAGCACCGGGCCGGCCGAAAGCACGTCCCGTTCCTGGCGGGCCTGTTCGCCACGCCGCAGCAGGGCCGCGATCCGCGCCACGAGCAGCTTGACGGAAAACGGCTTGCGCACGTAGTCGTCCGCCCCGAGCGCGAACCCGACCAGTTCGTCCGTGTCTTCCGCCCGGGCCGTCAGCATGATGATTGGGACGTCGGCCGTGCGATCATCGCGCCGCAGCCGCGTGGCCACTTCGTCCCCCGAGAGCTTGGGCAGCATGCGGTCGAGCACGATCAGGTCCGGCCGGGCCCGCTGGACCTCGGCCAGGGCCGCCTCGCCATCGCCGGCCTGGCGACACTCGTAGCCCTCGCGCTGCAAGTGGTAGCAGAGCACGTCGGACAGGTCGCGCTCGTCCTCGACGACCAGGATCAGCTTCCCGGAGTTCATGGCTCCTCTTCGGCTCAGACGCCCGGGCACCGCGGGCTGCGGGTAAGCAGACTGACGACTACCCATTTACCGCACCAATATTAACTCAGTGTGCGGGCAATATTAAGACATCGCGAGGGCCCCGGGCGGCGTCCGGCTGGACACCCTCGATTTACCTCGGTTGCAGCAGCAGAAGCCACTCAGGCGAAAGCCTGCTCGACCCGCGCGCAGATGTAGTGATAGGCGAGCTGGTGCGCTTCCTGGATACGGTCGGAGCGCGTGTGCGGCACGCGCAGCAAGAGCCGACAGTGGCGTGCCAGCCGGCCGCCGCCGGCCCCAGTGAAGCCGATCGTGACCGCCCCGCGCTGCGCCGCTAGCTCCGCCGCTGCGACCACGTTCGGCGAATCGCCGCTCGTGCTAAGGGCCCACAAGACGTCGCCGCTGTTCAAGAGCCCTTCGAGCTGCCGCGCGAACACGCGCTCGTAGGCCGTGTCGTTAGCAATCGCCGTCAGGGTCGAGGTGTCGGTCGTGAGGGCCAGCACCGGGAGGGCCCGGCGTTCCAGCCGAAAGCGGCCCAGAAACTCGGCGGCGATGTGCTGCGCATCCGCGGCGCTGCCGCCATTGCCGATTACGTATACGCGGTGATTCTCGCGCAGCGCCGCGATCAGGGCGTCCGCTATCTCCGCCAACGTCGGCCCCACGGCCGCCATGTCCGTCAGGACCTGCGCGTGCTCCCGGAGCATCTCGTTCCAAAGCTCAGGCATACAGTCGATCCTGACCGGTGCGGCCGCAGGCGGTGCGGCCCGTCATTGCTGACTCAGCGTTCTCCGGCAACTGGGTGACCGCGGCAGCGGGCTGACGCCGAGCACGCGGGCGACGTTCACGCCACGCCGAGCAGGTAGCTCTCGCGCTCCACTTCGTAGATGCCGGTGAAGGCGTCGGAAACGGTCTCCTCGTGCACAAACTCCCGCACGGTGACGCCCGTTTCACCCATCCGGCGAGCGAAATCGACAACGAGCTGGACGGCTTCGTCGTGATCCCGGCCAATAACCTGGAAGCCGCGCTGGTAGCGCTCCACCGTCAGGCGGCCGCCGTCCTCGCCGGGCATCGCACAGAGGCCGTCGCGGTAGTCGGCCTCGACTGTCAGATTGAACCAGTACGCCTCCTGAACGTGCCGGCCGGTGAGCTCGCGATACGGCTCGCACAGCTCGACCGTGCAGGCGTTCCAGAAGTAGGCCTGTTGCAGCAGCTCGATGCAGTGCGAGCGCAGCCGGCGCCGGGCATAGAAATCCATAGCCATTTCGAGCGCATAACTGAGCTCGCCCGGGTCTTTGGCGTCGACGCGGCGCACCGCCTCCGCATAGCAGCGGCGGGCGGCCCGCAGGTCGCCCTGCTCCTCAAGAATGAAAGCGCGCAGCAGCCGCGGATGCGCCGTCTCCGGCTCAAGCTGCTCCAGGCAGGCCAACTGCCGCCGGGCCGTGTCCAGGTCCCCGGCCCGCACGGCCGTGACGCCCCAGTTGAGCCGCAGCCCCGCCGCGGTTGGATCAAGCTGCTCCGCATGCCGGTAGCAGTCCGTCGCGCTGGCGTAGTCTTCGGCGTTGCTATGCAGAATACCCAGGGAAATCCACTGCTCGGCGTCGTCAGGTGCCAGCGACAGGTAGCGCTTGAGCGTCGCCCGCGCGCTGCCTTCGTCGCCCAGCGCGCTCAAGGCCGCGGCCTTGCGCGGCAGGGCCCAGTCCAGGTCAGCCCCCAGCGCAATGGCATGGTCATACAGCCGGATCGCCGTGGCGTAGTCGTGCAGCTTCTCGTAGACAAGCGCCAGGTTGGCCAGCAGCGTCTCGTCCTGGCCGTCAATGGCCAGCGCCGTTTCGAGCGCCGCGCGCGCCTGCTCCAGGTTGTTAACGCTCGAGAGGATAACGCCCAGCGCGCCCAGCAGCCGGGTGGACTCGGGAAACTCCTCGAGCAGCGGCTCGAGAACTTGCAGCGCATCCGAGGTGCGTCCCAGCTCGGAGAGCGCGTAGGCGCGCAGGGCCGCGCATTCGATGCGATCTTCCGCATCGACCAACTGCTCGCAAACCGCCTCAAGTCGGCGCAGGGACTCACCGGGCTTGCCCGCTTCGAGCAGCCGGTTGGCTTCATCCAGTACCAGACCAATCTGTTCGGGGTCCATTCGGCGCCTCAACGTCTGGACTATCGGCCGGCGTCCGAACGCCAGCCAACGGTCACTGCCAAACCGAAGCGTAGTATAGGCGCTTTCGGTCGCCGGGTCGCCAGGGGGCGCCGCATGGCGGCGCAAGGTTTGCGCGGCCGTTTGGATGCCGGCCAAAGTCTCGGCGGCGGTCAACTTGCCAGGCCGGCCGGGGCTGGTGATCATGCTCCGGATGCGAACCATTGCGTATTCCGCCGCATCCCGTCTGCGCGGGCGGTCGCTGACGGCCTGGCCCGCCTGGCTGGCCGGACTGCTGCTGCCCCTCTGCACCGGCTGCGCCAACTGGACGTATGAGCGCGTCCAGATCGGCATGGGCCGCGCGGAGTGTGAAAGGCAGTTCGCGGATGAGTCCTATCAGCGAACGGGCCTGGGATTGTCACACTGGCAAGCGGACGCATCGGGAGCACGCGCGGCGCTCGTGATACTGCTGTCAGCGGACGGGCGCGTGGTCGGGAAACTCCAGGCGTCGTACCGCGCCGGCGTGAAGGCCGGGCAGGAACGGTACGAGTACCGGCTGCGCGGCCAACTGGACCCGCAGCGGGCCGGTCTGGGCGCGACCGGGCCGCTGGACGCCCTGCGCGCCGTACTCATCGAACTGCTCGACGAGCCGGGCGTGCAGACGGTGCGGAGCGGTCATGCCTGGATTGCCGCCGGCCTGCTGCGACTCGTTGAGCGCTGGCCGCACGTGCAGCCGCAGGCCGTATCGGATGGATTGCTGACGGAAGCGCTGGAGCACGTGCCGGACGATGGCGAGGCCTGGCTGGGAATTGACCGCCGCGGCGTGTACCTGTTCGAGTACGGTTGCGGACCGGCTCGCTAGCGGAGCGGTCTAATCGCGAATTGCCCTGGTAGCGGGGATTCTTCTGGCGGCCGGGCTGCGCGAGCCGGACGGGCGAGCGGCTCTGTGTTCCAACTGCGAGCATCTGGGTCCACAACCCGTCCAGCCGCAATCTGCTGCCGCCGCAGCTCTAACTCAAAGCCTCGACACCCCCGCCCGCACCGTCAAACCACCCCCTTACTCTTCGTCCTCGTTCTGCTCCGGTGCCTTCGAGGCGCGCGCGCGGGCCTCGATCAGCAGGGTTTCGTATTCGCGCAGGTAGTCCTCGCTCGTTTCCTTGGTATGCGCCACGCCATACCAGACCGCCACGGCGGCCGTACACATACCCGCGATGAGCAGAGCAAACCAGAAAGACACGGTGCTGGCCGCATGCGCATGGGGTTCGCGCCGCCATCCCGGCCTGGTGCGATTCCCGGTCCCACTTAGCGCCGGCGGGCGCACATCCCGCGTCCTGCAGCCGCGCGCTCCGCCACCGCAGGTGGTATCGGCTGCCAAGCGCCATGGGTGAATTGCGCATTCCGGCGCGGTTGCGGCTCGGGACCCGGCACACTACCATGCTGCGCACTGGACCGCCTTAGGCGCGGGCAGCCCGGACGGCTGCAACCACAGGCGGGCAGCAAGCGATCCGCCCGGACCGGAAGCGTAAGCTCGCGATTCCACCGGCATTAGTGACATTCTGGCCCCAGACGGTGCGCGGATGAAGCCGGACGCAAACTGGCTGCGAATATCGGAGGTGGAGGACCTGCGGCGGCTCATTCGAGACGTGCCGGACTTCCCCAAGCCCGGGGTAGTATTCAAGGACATCACGCCGCTGCTGGCCGACCCGGCCGGCTTGGCCTGGGCCGTCGAGTTGCTGACCCAGCCGTTTCGGGGCCGGCACATCGACGTAGTCGCCGGCGCCGAGTCGCGCGGCTTCATTTTTGGGACGGCTGTGGCGCGCGAGTTATCGGCGGGTTTCGTGCCCATCCGCAAGCCCGGCAAGCTGCCCGCCGCCACGCGGCGCCACGAGTACAGCCTCGAATACGGCACCGACGCACTGGAGGTGCACGAGGACGCTGTCCGCACCGGCCAGAAGGTGCTCATCGTTGATGATCTGCTGGCCACCGGCGGCACGCTGGCGGCCTGCTGCCAACTGCTCTCACAGCTCGGCGCGACCGTGGTGGCCGTTGCCGTACTGATAGAGCTCGAAGCCCTCGGCGGCCGACGGAAGCTGAGCGAATATCCCGTGTTCAGCGTCTTGCGATGCTGAGCGTGGTGCGAACCTAAAATACTGTCAAGAAATGGCTTATACGGTGGCTTAACAAGAGGAAGACGGCCTGGCGGCGAGACACTCTGGGCGTTTGGCCTGGGTGCCACAATGCATACGAGCAGGTCCCGCCAGACTGTTGGCGGTACCAGGGTTGGCAGGGACAGCCCGACCGTGGGCCGTTGGTTGGCTTCATGGTAGACTTTCCGGTCAAAGCGGCCTGGTCGGACCGGACTGGAGGAACGCAATGATGCGAAAGCGCGTGCCCGTGCTGCTGCTGGCGGCCTGCGGGACGGTGCTGCTGTCGTTGCAGCTTGGTTGCGCGATCGCGCTGGACCTGCTTAACCCCGGGGTCTTCTCCGTGCTGGGGCTTGATCCGGCGGCGATTTCGGGCCGACGCGGAACAGTAATCATCAATTTCCAGAACAACACCGACGGCGTGGCGGTCTTCTACGCGTTTGAGTCCGCGGACGCCATCGACCTGACGATCGATTCGCGCAACTTCTCTGCCGAGGTGGCTCCCGGGGAGAGTCGCAACGAGGTGCTGAGTTGCCCGGTAGCCGTGCTCTCGCCCGGCAGCCTGAGCGCTGCCTACGCGTTCCAGCCATTGGCCGCAAGTGTGGTCTCCGGAACCGGTGCCACGGCCGTGGACTACCTCGGCACACCGCTGCTCGATGGCAGCGACTTTCGCTGCGGCTATGTGATTGACGTACAGCTTTCCGGCACAGGGGGAAACTACACGCTGAGCGTGCGCGTGATTCCCGGGTAGCAAGGCCACCAGGAGCAAGCTGGCATGAACGGTCGAACTATCGTAAAGGCTGTCGCGGGAGCGGTCCTAGGAGTGGCGCTGCTCCTCGGGGGCTGCGTGTCTGTGACGGAATTCCTCAACGAGGATTTCCTGGCCGACCTAGGTCTGCAGGGGCAAGTCGCCAGCCTGCCCGGCGATGCCCCGGCCCTGCTGGTGGCGATCGAGAACGCGACGAGCCGCTGGGTCGAGGTGATCGTGGCATACCGTGAGAGCGGCAGCTCTTCCAAGTCCTATACGGCCGTCGTCGCCCCCAATGCGCGCACGGCCCAGATGCTCGTGTGTCCGATTGAGGAGATCACGCTGGGTGACCTGTCCAATCCGCGCGCTATCGGCGCGGTGGTGCGGCTCGGCAGCGGGTCGCCGACCGACGCCTTCATCGAGGTCGAGCCGTTCGGGGCCGTGTTGCGCGACGGCGTGAACTACGACTGCGGCGACGGGTTGACGTTCGTGGTGCAGCGCTCGGGAGCGACGCTCTCCGGGTACCAGACCTTTGCATACATCCAACGTGCGGGTGACGGGAGCTGATCAATGCGTTCAATGTGCGGCCGGTTAATGCCGAGGCGTGCGAAGTGGCGTCCGGGACGCCGCGCTGGCGTGGGCCTGCTCATCATGGCGGTGGCCGCCGGACTGGGCGGCTGCCCGACCCTGACGCCGACCGAGTACATCGCCGGGTCCACCGGAGATCGGCCCAATCTCGCCAGCCAGGCTTCGGTCGCGGTCTATGCGCCGCAGGGCAATTTAGCGGTCTCGGGGGGCACCGCCGTCGAGGTCAACTGGCGCGCGGTCGGGCGCACCATGCTTTCCACCGTGGACGTGATCCTGGACAGTGACACCACCCCGGACAACGGCAACGAGACGGTTATATACAGCCGCCTGTCACTCCGCGAGACGTCCGCGCTGGTCAACACCGCCGGTGTCAGCACCGGGTCGTACCGGCTTGGTGTGCTCATTCGGGAATCCGGTGTGATAGTTGCGCACGGGTACGCGGAGGGCGTGGTCACGATCACGGAGGCCCCGGCCCTGCAGTACACCATGGAGCCCGGCGACCCGAACTGCTACTCCACGCGTGACAACCCGGTTTTTGACCGCAGCGCCCGCATCAACCCGTCCTTCTGTGTCTCCTGGACGCTCTCCGGCCTGGAAAGCGCCGTCACCACCCGAGTCTTCCTAGATCCCGACAGTATCGTCAACGGCAACGAGATCCTCCTGCGGATGTCCGATTCGCAGACGGGCGACAGCTTTCGTTTTGACCTGCCGACCGCCGATTTTGAACCCGGCACCTATCGCATCGTGGCGGTCGTGTCGGGCGGCGTAGACACCTTCCCGTACTACGCGCCGGGCGCCATCCGCCTGCGTTCGCGCCTGGCGGGCCCGCTGGACCTGCGTGACATGCACCTGCCGGAGAGCGGCATCCGCGGCGCGGTCTTTGAAGGCTTCAACCCGCGCGACAACGCCGGCAGCTTCGTCAGCTCGATAAAGGATATCGACGGCGACGGCTTTGACGACTTCATCATCATGGCGCAGTTCGGCAAGCCGGCCTACGAGGTTGGCCTGGCACGCACCGGTATCGGCGAGGGCTACGTGATCTATGGCCGCGCCACACCGTTTTCGGGCGTGATCAACCTGAACTCCACCGGCACGCTCTTCCGCGGCGAGATTTTCGGCGGCGTGCCTGAACAGGTCGATCCCCTGCGGCCCAGCCGCGGTATCACCAGCTTCGCCCTCATGTCAGACTGGGATGGCGACGGCGTGCGCGAGCTGGCCTTCGGCCTGCCCTTCACGGACTCACTCTCGGTCGGCACGTTGCTGACCGGCTCGGCCCCGCTCGATGCCAACGGCTACTTCCGCAGCGGCGCCGTCGTGGTCGCCGCCGGTTCCTCGCTGCGGCCCGACCTGGGCTTCCCCGGCCGCAACGTATTCAACCTGGCCGAGTTCGGCACGTTGGCGCACCTGGCTGCTGGCTGTTCCAACTGCGCTCCCGACGGCGGCTGCACCTGTCCTGAAGGCCTCTACGGTCGCAAGAGTCCGGATGTGCCCTGCGCCACCACGTATTTCAACCAGAACTGGGCGGACGCACCTGCCGCACTCAATACCGGGGCAATCCGACTGGGCTGTCGCTTCTCCAGCAACGATCTTAATGACCAGTTTGGCGAAACCGTCTCGAGCTATGATTTTGACTCCATTCTGATGTCGGCCCCCAATCGCGACCCGGCCGTTTCCGTCGAGCTTATTGATTCCATCCCCGGCGCCGGAGTGATCTCGCTGTTCTTTGTGGACGTAAAAAGCGGCTTCTATCCCTGGACCAACGGCAACGCGCCGCCGGCCAGCGGGGTCTTCGACTATCCCGGCTCCCGGGAGAGCGGTGGTCTGGGCGCACTGCCGCGCGGCGGGCCGTACCACTACATCATGGACGAGCTGGTGGATTTCGAACTGGAGTTCTTCGGCGGCCAGTTCACCGGTTCTCCGGGTTATTGGGTGGATATTGACCAAGCCGAACCGTGTGGCTACTACATTGACCCCCGCATGAGCACGCCCGAATACTCGGTGCGCTTCTGGTCGAGCACACCCGGCGCGCGACTCAGCAATGCCAAGGGGATCGCTGACATCAACGGCGACGGGCTGCTGGACCTGGTCATCGGCGCTCCCTTCGCAGAGGGCGGCGCCGGAGCGTGCTACATCGTGCTGGGCCGACTACGGGAGCTGGTGCGCGGCGGAGCCCTCCAACTCGAGGAGTTGGCGCTGCCAATGGACTCGCCCGAGCTCAGCGGCCGGCGCGTCTTCGACGGCATCCGCATCGTCGGCAGCCCCGGCGACCGCCTCGGGCAGTCCCAGGACAACGCCGGCGACTTCAATAACGACGGCTTCGCCGATGTGCTTATCGGATCGGCGCTGCTGAACAACCGGCGCGGCGGCGCGGCCGTGCTCTTCGGCTCGCGCGAGCTCATCAACCTGACGCAAGAGGAAATCCCCTTTGACGAGATCCCGGCCCGCGGTCTGGGCGTAATCTTCGTGGGCGAGGCCGAGGGCGACCTGGCCGGCGCCCGCGTGGCCAGCGCCGGGGACGTGGACGGCGATGGCAACGATGACATCCTGATCGCCGCGCCGAACCGCTCCGTCCGGCTCGATATCAATTTGGATGGCGTCGTGGACATCGACCGTACCGAGTGCGGTGTGGTCTACCTGATCTACGGCTCACCCCACCTGCAAGGGACCATCCCGCTCGCCCTGGTTGGGACCGAGGCTTTGCCGGGCGCCGTGTTCATCGGACGGCGCAGCGGCGACCACCTGGGCGCCGGCCTGGGCGAACAGGGCGACCGCAGTTGGGGTATCTGTACGGCCGGCGACGTCGATGGGGACGGCTACGGCGACCTGCTGCTCGGCTCCGTCTCGGCCTCGCCGCGCGACCGGGCCCAGGCGGGCGAGGCGTATCTGTTGTACGGCGCCGGCGACTAACGCCACACGCCGCGAGGACAGGCTATGAAGCGATGGGAAGTACTGTGTGTCGCGACATTGTTGGCCGGCGCATGGGGCTGCGCGAGTTCAGTCCCCGGCGCTAACCCGTTCCTGACGCTCACCGAGGCGCTTGGCATCGCCACTATCGTTGACAGCGGCAGCGATGATGCCACGTCCGGAGGTCAGGCCGCCACCATCCCTTTCCGCCAGGCGATGACGATCTCTTTCCGCAACAATCACAGCACTGCAGAGCTGAACGTGTCCTTCGCCGCGTGGGTCAACACGAGCAGTGTGCGCTCCACCGAACAGCGCGACGCCTTGATCGACGCGGGCTATACGCAACTGCAGAGCGAGGTGCGTCTGGGCACCGCCTTTACGCTCCCGGCCGGCACACTGGTTTATGACGGGGGCGGCGCCGCCGGCGCCACGTCCGTTTTTCTCGGACCTGCCCAGAGCGACGATGCCGATGCCGAACCGCCCACGTTGGCGCTCGAGCTACTCTCGCCTGACGTGATACTGGCTTTCGTTCAGCCGCCGGTTTCCTGCGACAGCGTGGCTTTCTATTACACGAAGGACGGCGAGCCGCTGACCAGCGTGCCGGCAGGCGGCTCCACGGGGCCCTTTGCCGGAGCGACGCTGTCCGGCGCCTTCAAGACGCTGGCCCAGGTCGATGTGTATGAGTGTGATCCGCTGCGCCCCGGCCTGTTCATAAGGACCGGCGGCGGGCAGCGCGCCGATAATGAGTACGTTGAGGGCCAGGTAGTTGTCTTCGACTACTACGCCGCCCCCGACGCGAACGGCAACTTCTGCCGGGTGACGATTACCGACGTGGAGGAGTAGCCGGCGGGCTGCTAAGGGGCAGCGGAGCCGCAGTGAGTCTGTGCGGCTACAATCGAGGTTGGTTAACCGCGAACACGCAGGGTGTGACCATGAGATCGCTTCTGATAGTGCTGGGGCTGGTGGTGGTGGCAAATTGCGGGCCGCTCGCGCGCGGCCAGGACCTGCCGCCCCAGATCACGGGTGTCACCTACTACGTTAATGATGTTGAGATCGCAGTGGCAGAGCCTTTCGCCGGCGTGCTCGATGTGCTGGAAGGCGACCTGATCCGGATAGAAATCGCCGTAACCCGGGAGCTCGACGACGAGGATTCAGAGGTCGATGAGATTGAGTTGTTCTACCAGATGGCCAGCTACTGGATTCCATACTGGTACTACTACTCACCGGAAGGGCCGCCGCTGCGTACCAACACCGGGCGGAACAACTACCAGCCCGCCAGCTTTGCCGTCATTGCGGCCAGCGAGTACCTCGTCATCATACAGTTCAGGGTGCCGCTCTTCAACGGCCCTAACCAGGCCCGCCTGGCTGGGCTCATCAACTACGACGTGCAGTGGAACAGCTTCATAAGCATCTGGACAAGCGACACTGTGGACGAGGAGGATGCTGGCCTGCCCCCGGGGTTCCTGCTGCAAATCTTCGCGACGGAAAACCCCGATCTGCGCCCCGAAAATGATCCCCCGCCCTTCGCGGACGCCGGCGGCAGCAGCACCGTACAGGTCGGCTCAACGGTCATTCTCGACGGCAGCATGACGCATGACGGCTTTAACATCGGGTTCAACCCGCTGCTCCCGAGCGTTTTCTACAAGAATGAACTCGTGTACGCCTGGGAATGGATGGATGGTCCTCAGTACGTCAGCCCAGAGTATCCGGACCCCGATAACGCGCCCTGGCTGGCCACGGCTCTGCTGCCGGTTACCGGCGTATACCGCTTCCGCCTGTTCGTGTTTGACGGGGTCAACCCCTGGGGGTCAGAGGATGTCGCGATAGTCAACGTTGTTGACTCCATCGAGGCCAATCGTCCGCCCCGCGCCTTGGCCGCGGCCCCGACCGCGCCTGTCGTCGTCGGCGACACCATCACGCTCAGCGCCGCCGCCTCGACCGACCCGCCCCACGACCCCGCCTGCGACGAGTGCAACTTCCGCTGGCGGCAGGTTGATGAGGTCGGCGGTGCGATTCCGTTCGACGAATTCACGCAGGCTTTTCTGCCGATCTCCGGCCTCGAAGCCCGCGAATCAACCTTGCAGGCACTGCGCCCCGGGACGTACTACTTCCGCCTGATCGTGGACGACGGCGAACTGTGGAATTCCACTATCGTAACGGTCGAAGTCATCTCGGCCGAAACCGCCGGTCTCATGGTCAACGGTCAGGCGCGCGACGACGCCCTCCTGACTGGCGGCGCGCTGCTGCCGGCCGCCGGTTGCACCCCGGGCCTGCTGCCGCTGCTGACGATCATGCTGGGTTTGTGCCTGCTGCGCGTCCGCAGCCGTTAGCCACCCTCGGCGCCCACCTGCTCGCGGCGGCGGCGGGCCGTGCCGGGCTGGTGTTTCCAGCGGCGGTGTACCCACAAGTACTGCTCCGGCGCCTCGCGAATGGCCGCCTCCAGCGCGTCTGAGAACGCCTGCGTGACCCAGGTGCGCGCGTCGTCACGCCCGCGCCATTCCTCCGGCCGGATGATCCGCTGCACCGAGATGCGGTAGTGCAGCCCGCGTCCCACGCGTATGGCCGATCCCACCACGACCGGAACTTCGTGCCGCGCCGCCAACAGGCCGATCGACTTGTACGTCGAGGCCGGCCGCCCGAAAAACTGCACAAACAGCCCCTTCCGCCCGGCGTCCTGGTCGGCGATGTAGCACAGCGTCCCACCCGTCCGCAGAATGCTATCGGCCGTCTGCGTCGCCCCGCGCTTATACAGCAGAGCCAACCCGCCCGCCTCGCGGGCCGCCATCAGGTAGCGGTTAAGCAGCGGATTATCCAGCGGCCGCATCACCGCCACCAGCGGCAACCCCAGCCGCGCCAGCGTAAAACCCAGCAGCTCGTAGTTGCCGAAGTGCGCCGTGAGCATGATCACGCCACGCGCGCTCATCAGCTCACGCAGGGCCGGCCCGAGGTCGTCGAGCCGCACGTGCCGCGCCCATGACCACGGATTGATGATCCGCGGCGTTACGATCATCTCGACCAGGTACACCTGGGCGAAGTGCTCGAACGAGCGGCGGGCGATTGAGCGTAGGCGCCGCTCGTCGTAACTATTCCCCAGGGCGCGCCGCAGGTTGTCCATCGCCCGGTCGCGATGACGCTTCGTCAGCAGCCACCACAGCCGTCCCAGCAAGCGCGCGGTCGCCAGGTTCGTCTCGATGGGGAAGCAACCGATAACCAGGCACCACGCCCGCAAGGCCGCGTACTCGGCCATGTAACGCAGCGCCCGCCCCACGCTTGGGGCCTCGGTGCGAACCAGCAGCCAATGCCGCAGCCGGCCCCACATCAGCCATCCCCGTCCGGCTGCGAGGCAGCCCCCCCGGCCCCGGCCGCCTCAGCCGTCGCCGAAATCCGGGCGCGCTGCCGCTCCGGCACGCGCAACGCCGGCTCCGGATATGGCGGCGGCACGTTGCCGAAGACCACGAAATGGCGGCTGTAGTCACCATAGCGCGTCTGTAACCACAGATGCTGCGGCGGCATTGTGCGCCCCTGCCGCGCCAACTCCTCCGGCGCACTGATCAGAAAGCTGACGTAATCCACCAGCGACGCCACGAACAAGACTGGCTCCGTACCGGACAGTTGCCGAACCATCTCCTCGCCGTAGCGGCGAATCTCGTAGTCCAATGAACGCTCGTGCCCCTGCTCGCGCAGCAGGTCAAGCTGGTCGATCAGGCGCGGGAAGCGCACGTCGCCGTACCAGACAATGCGCGAATCCTGGCTACCGAGCTGCCGGAGATGCGGGCGCAGCTCGGCTGGTATCTGTTCATTCAGTTGTGCCGCGAAGTCACGGAACGGCCGCTGTGACATGAACAGCGGCATGACCTGCGGCCAGCTCCACAGCCACATCAGCCACATCGTCGCCACGATCGCCGCGAAGGAGAGCTGTTCCCGGCGGCGCAGATAGAGCCAGGCCGCCAGCGAGAACCCCGCGACCAGAATCGCCGCCGCGACGGCGTAGGCCTGCCACACATGCGTCCAAGTGTACAAGTCCGCTAGCTCGTATTGCCCGCGCCGCTCAAACCAGCGCCGCAACCCCCAAAATGCCCCGCCGAACAGCACCGCCGGCGTCAGCACCCACACCGCCACCGCCCCAGCCAGGTCACGCCGCGGCGTCGCCCGCCGCGCCGGGTCGAAGAACGCCGCCAGCTCAATCCCCAGCAGTACAAAGAACGGCGGCAGCGCCGGCAGGAAATAACGCCACTCCTTGCCGGTCGAGGCCGTGAAGAATACGAACAGGCTGGCGATCCAGATTACCATGAACAGCATGCCGCGGCGCTCCACGCCGGGCTGCCGCCGCACGGCCCGCCACAGCGCCCCGGGCAGCGACAGCGTAAACGGCAGGCAATAGAGCAGCGGCGGCCCCAGGTATGTGAACAGGTAGCGCCAACTGTCCTGCCCCTGAACGTTCGGCAGGTTCCCCGTGAAGCGGTCAACGAACTCGACTTTCCACTTCGCCAGCGCCGCGTCTTCGGCCCAGAAGACCGCGACGGCCCAAGGCAACCACGGCAGCAGGAAGACCAGCACGCCCGCCAAGTGCCAGCCGCTGGCCAGCAGCGACCAGCGCCGTAACAGCAGCACATAGCATGCGACCGGCAACCCCACCACCACCAGCGGCATGGGCATCTTGTACAACATGCCGACGCCGGCCATGAAGTAGCCGAGCAGCCAGTACGCCACACGCCGCCGCCCCGGCGGCACACCTTCCGAGCCGATCCACAGGGCCGCCAGCGACACCGTTGTGCACGCCGCCAGCCCCAGGTCGGACGCGGCCCGCCGCGACCACCAGAGTATCAGCACGCTGGCCGACATGGCGAAGCCCGCGTAAACCGCCGCCCGTGCGCCCCCGATGCGCCGCGTCAGCCAGAACACCGTCGCCACCAGCAGCACCGCCGCCACCACGCTCGGCAGCCGGGCGCTTACCTCGTCTACCGGCGTACCCCGCGCCACGCTCGTCACCATTACCGCCCAATACGGCCCGGGCGACTTCTGCATCCGCACTTCGCCCGAGAAGCGCGGCACCAGCCAATCCCCCGCCTCGCGCATCTCCCGGGCCGTCTGGGCCACCCAGCAGTCAATCGGCTCGAAATAGGCCCCCCCTGCCAGCCCTATTGAGCACAGCAAGATCGTCCAGCCCAGCAGGGCCAGAAACCACGGCGTCGCGGCTCCTTGCGCCGGCGCGCCAACCAAGCCATGCCCGTTGCCGCCGCCCGAGGTGGGCGAGCCGCCGTCCGGCGACAACTTCACGCCCCACCCTCCGGCTGTGCCAAGGCCGCCAACGGCGCCCCCATGGCACTGTTGATCTGGTCCATCAGCTCGACATAGTCGGCCTGGACCCGTGCCAGGCCCTTGAGCTGCTCGTTGCCGGCGATGCGGCTCTCCAACTCCGCCAGCTTCTGCTTGTCCGCAACCTCGATCGGCCGCTGGGCACGCTCCAGCTCACGGATGTGCTGAACATGCTGCCCGTATTCCCGCAAGATCTGCTGGGCGGCGGGATCCTGGCCCACCGCCCGCTGGGCCGCAAAGTAAGCTTGTACGCGCTCATGGGCGGCAATCGACTCCCCCAACTCACGGGCCCGATCAAGCAATCCCTGGATGCTCGGCATGACACCTCTCCTGCGGCTGAAACGATCGCTCCGGAACGCGGCGGATTGTATCAGCCGGGCTGACGCTTCGCACGTCGGCGCGTTATCATGGCCGGCGAATCAACCGTAGGTTCGACGGCTGCCGGCGTGGGAGGTACGCCATGGCCACTTCGCGACGTGATTTTCTGCGATCCGCGGTCGGCTTGGCTGCTCTTGGAATCAGCGACGACAACGCCGGCGTGGCGACCGGCCCGCTGACGGCGCGCACCCTCGCGCCCCCGAGCCATCCCGTCGTCGTCGCCAGCAGCAACGGCATCCCGGCCTGCAACCGCGCCATGGAACTGCTCAAGGCCGCGGCCGACCCCCTTGATGCCGCCGTGGCCGGCGTCACCGTGGTCGAGGATGACCCAAACGACCATTCGGTCGGCTACGGCGGACTGCCCAATGAGGACGGCGTCGTCGAGCTTGACGCCTGCGTCATGCACGGACCCACCCACAAGGCCGGCGCGGTGGCAGCGCTCCAGAACATCCGCAACCCCGCCGGCGTCGCTCGCCTCGTGATGCGCCACACCGACCACGTGCTGTTGGTCGGCAGCGGCGCCCTGCGCTTCGCCCTCGCGCACGGTTTCCAGAAGCAAGACCTCCTGACCGACGAAGCCCGCGAAATCTGGCTGAACTGGAAGAAAGAGCGCTCCGGCGCAGACAACCACCTCCCACCCGAGCCCGGCCATCAGGCTGCCGAGCGACTGCGCGACCGCGGCCTGCCGTTCACTTACGGCACCATAACCTGCCTGGCCCTGAACGCCGGCGGCGACCTGGGCGGCAGCACCTCAACGTCCGGACGTTCGTACAAGCTACCCGGCCGCGTGGGCGACTCGCCCATCATCGGCGCCGGCCTGTACATCGACAACGAAGTCGGCGCCTGCGGCTCCACCGGCCGCGGCGAGGCCAACCTGCTCAACTGCACGTGTTTCCACGTGGTCGAGCTGATGCGCGCGGGCGCTCCGCCCGCTGAGGCTTGTCGCACAGCCCTAGCGCGCGTGGCCGCCCGGACCGAGGCACGGCTGCGCGACCAGCGCGGTGAGCCGGACTACCAGCTCAAGCTCTACGCCCTGCGACGCGACGGGGTCTTCGGGGGCATGTGCATGCGCGACGAGGAGGGGCAGATCGCGGTGCACGACGGCCAGTCCGCCCGGCTGCTGCCGCTGCCCGGCCTCTTCACCGGCCGCCCGCGCCACTAACGCCCCCCCAGAAAAAGAAAGCCGGCCGGAGACAGGTGCGTCTCCGGCCGGCGCTGTCTTAAACACGGCAACGACAAGTCGCCGCTGTCAAGTGCCCACGACGTTCAACCTGGTTGAACGCCGCCGAGCGGCCGGCAGGCACCGTGTGGCGCTCCGCCGGCCGATCGGGTAATCAGCGACTTACGGACAGGGCGGACAACCGACCGTCAGGCACTGGACGAACCCGTCAATGTCGAACGAGTTGACGAACCCGTCGCAGTTGATGTCGTTCGCGCACAGGAAGTCGCAGGTGTACGTGGCTTGCCACGTCGCCGGCTGCGTCAGCGCGATCACGAACGGGTCGATGTCGAACGAGTTCACCAGACCGTCGCAGTTGGAGTCGCCGCGCTCGAGGCACGGCGGGCCGCCGCCGTCACAATCAACGCCTTCATTCCACGTGCCGCCGTAGGCCAGGCAGACCGGCTCACTGGTTTCGACGCCGAATTCGCCTTCATCGTCGACCAGTACGCAGCAGCCGGCCACGCCGGTCTCGATATGCAGCGTGTACGGCGTGCCGCAGGGGACGTCGCCGAAGCACGACACACCGACGTAGTAGAAGCCGCCCGGCAGCGCCGCGGACGCCGTCACGTCCGTGCACTGCAGGCCGCCGACGTTCGAGATGACGTAGGCGGGGCAGTAGCCGTCGCCTTCCTCAAACGGGTCGGGCCAGAGCCAGTACACGTCGGCGGTGAACTCGGCGTCCACCACAGCGCGGACGAGCTTCGCCTCACCGGCCGGGATCTCGTAGTAGTACCAGTCCCAGTCACGCAGATCACTGCCGCCGCTGGTGTAGGTACCCATCTCGGCGCAGTAAGTCTGGCCGTCAATGATCTGTAACCAGTCATCCGGGAAGACCGGCTCATCCATGAAGCAGCCGTAGTTGTAGGTGTCCACGTATTCGTCGCCACACACCGGCTCGCCTTCCGGCGTGCCGCCCATGGGGCACGGCACGTAGCAGCAGTCGGCCTGGCACGTCGAGAAGACACCCAGCCACTCATACGTTCCACCGAGCGCGTCGCACTCGGCCTGCGTCAGAACCTCGCACACGTCGTTGACGGCGTCACAGCACGCCGCCGCGACCGGCAGGCACTCGATCGAAGCACAGGTCTGGTCGGGGTAGAACTGCGCGCCCGGAGAGGACAGGCAGGTGCTCTCGGCGACGTTGTCCGTGCAAATGCCGGTGGCCACGTCACAGCAGGCACCGAACAGGTCCGTCGTGTACAAGCAGAACGAGCGGTCACGACCCGATTCGATGGCGGGCTGCGAAACCTCGCCATTGTCGTAGAACCAGATCGTCTGGTCACTGTTGGCACCCGGGGCCCAGATGAAGTCCGTCTGCGCACCGTCGATCGTGGTATCCAGGGCGATACCGATCGAGATGTACTTGGTGCCGGTGGCCGTGCAAGGCGGCGCCAGTATGGCCCGGAAACCCTCGATCGTGCCGAACTCAGGCGAGCCGGTCCAGGCATAATCCGTGTAGCCCCACGTGGTGTTGATTGCCTCGTAGGTGCAAATCTCCTGGGCGGTGTCCGGAACCGCAACCTGGTCGTAAATGCGAATGGTGAAGGGCACCGGCTGCGGTGCCTCATAGTCCGGGCCGTCCCAGATTTGGGTGGTGTTGCCCCACCACTGCACGCGGGTGATCGGACTGCTGCAACCGCTGAAGTTGTCGATCGGCGTGCGGCGACTGGTCGGGCGATCCCACGAAATGTAGAGGAAACCACCAGCCAGACCGGCGGAGTAGCAGCTACCCGAAGGACACGTGATCGGCCAAGCCGGCGGCGTGGCCGTGCAGTCCCGGAGGTTCTGCCCGTTGAAACGCGGGTCGCTCTCGTCGCACACCCAACCCCAGTAGAAGGAGTCCGGCGCCGGGCAGTCCCAAATGAACGTGGTCACGCATATGTCGGTACCGGCCAGGCAGCAAGCCCACGAAACGTCGACGCACTCGATGTCGCGGCAAAGCTGGCCGGGCTCCCAGCGGTCATACACCCCGACGCAGTCCGTCGAGATGGTGTTCCGGCACTCGGGAATAGACTCGTCACAGCAGGCACCCGTGAACGGTCCCACGGAGGGGGCCGTCAGGCAGTACGACAGGTCGCCGTCGGCATCTTCCTGCGTGTCCGCTTCTTCATCCCAGAGAACGTGGACCGTGCCGCCGACCATGGACCGCGCCCACCAGAACGCACAGTAATCGGTGTTCTGAATGGCCATCCAGCCTTTAAACAGCGCAAGCGGCGCCGGCAGCTCGACGTGCCACTCGTAGATGATGTACTCGCGATCAATGGTGCCACCCTCGCCGAATATCTTGTAGCTATGACCGGTTTCCGCAACCGTCAGCTCCGGAGCCGTGACCGCGTAGGTCGCGACGGGGCCGGTCGCGTAGTCCGGCCGCCGCGTGAAGTCGTCGAACAGGTAGAACTCAAGCGTGAAGTTGCCCGGCTCCAGCGGGCAGTTCACGACGCGGCCCTGGTCGTTGAAGATCGCCGCGGCACCCCACCAGGTCACGCCATGGATGGGGCCGCCCACGCCGATGAAGCTCTCGAGGCGCTTGATGCCCGGCTCCTCGAAGTCACCCCAGCGCGAGTTGCTGACGTACAGAGCCCAGTTGCCGTCCTCGCCTTCCGCCGGCTGTCCGAGCAGCGTGCTCTCCTCCGGGCAAAGCAGCGGATCCGGCAGATCGCACGGCTCGCAGGTCAGCGACGCACAGTACTGGCTGCCGCAGGCCACGCCCGAGAAGTCGCTCGGGCCAACCCAGAGCCAGTAGGTGCCCGGTCCCAGGCACTGGACCAGCGACACCGGCGTGCCCGGGCCGGCCGAAGCGCTACGCAGAATCGCCAGGCCCTCGCAGCCATTCCTTCCGTCGATCATGAAGATCAGCACCGGGAAGTCCGCGACGACCGAGAACGTCAGCTCCGTGTCTTCCGTGAGCACGATCTCGTACCAGTCTGTGTCGCGAGTCTGGCCGCCATCAATCAGATACGTGCCGGAGGTGCCGAGAATCACGTCGCCACAGGCGATCGGGCTGAAGATCTCGTCCTCGGGCGCATCCGCGTTGCAGCCGACATTGAACTGGTCGTCATACCCGTCTTCGCAAATGGGCTCGCCTTCCAACCCGGTGTAATCACAATCCACCCGGGAGCCCGGCGCGAACGACAGCTTCTGCGGGACGTACCCCGCCGGAGCCTTCGCGGACAACACCATGCTCGGGGCGGACTGACTGACCTCGATCAACTGGACCGGGCCCTGCGAAATCGCTTCCGTCTCCGCCTGCTGAGCTCGCTCAAAGTCCGCCTGCGCCGACGGCGTCCCGTGGATCACCGTGGGTACCGGCAGAGTCTTGGTGGGCTCGGCAGCCGTCACCAAGGCCGTGCACAGCAGCACGGCACACAAACAACACAAGCCTCTCTTCATCGAATGTCTCCTTTCGGTGTTCCTACCCCTACACGAATGCTGCGCCGGCCCACCGTCGTCGACCGCGCGAATAGTCCGCGCCGCGTCCCGAGTACACAACGGAGCTCCGACTCCCATCAACAACTTGTCCACAAAGCAAGAAAACAGATCTGAAGGCACCTTGCTTGCCTCATACGCGCACTGCGCATATCTAAACGGGCGGATTGCTTCTTCTGTCCCTTCCAACCCATCAATCCAGCGCAACCCAGCCTCACGATAAATATACGGCGGCGAACCCCTTTGTGCAAGGGGTTTTCCGGAACCGTCCGTCGGGCGGCACCTACCCCCACTACTCACTTGTAACCGTCTGCAAGACAAGCGCGCCATCCCGGTTAAGCCCCAAAACCGCGTCCCGGCCGATTCGCCCAACCTCACAGCGGCGGACCACGCCCGCCGGCCACCGACCCGTCAATGCGAGTTTCCCCACGCGCCCGCTCCCGAACCGGCACCCCGGGGCGAAGGCCGACTTCGCGCGGCGACCGGCGCGTTTCTGCATGTCCCCGTATAGCCAAGACTTATGTCCTCAACGCCGCTTGAACTGACGCTCCAGGTCACGGAGTGACAGCCGCAGGGCCGAGGGCCGCCCGTGGGGACAGTGACTACTCCGCTCGCACGGCTCACGCCGCGCCAGCAGGGCAGCGATTTCCTCCGGCGTAAGCGGGTCGCCCGCCTTCACCGCGGCCTTGCACGCCATCATATCTAACACATCGTGTACAAGTGACTCCAGGTTTGGCCGATGTCCTTGCTCGCTCAACAAATCGAGCAGGTCACGCACAAACTCGGACGGTTCGATGCGTTCGAGTAGCGTTGGAAAGGCGTGCAGGGCGACGGACTGCGGGCCGGCGGGCGCCAGGTCGATACCGAGGCGGCTCAGCGTGTCAGAGTGCGTTTCCAGAACTTCAATCCGGTCGGCGGGAACACTCACAAGTACTGGCAACAGAAGCCTTTGCGATTCAAGCGGGCGCTCAGCCACCCGCCGCCGCAATTCCTCATACAGAATGCGCTCATGCAGCGCGTGCTGGTCGATGATGGTCAGGCCGTCTTCTGTCTCCACGACGAGGTACGTATTATGGATCTGGATGGCGCGGTTTGGCGTCAGCCCTCGAACAAGCAGATCAGCCTGTTCGTCAGCAATATCGGACGTTCCAACACCTATGCGACCTTCGACAATAGCGCGCAGTTCTTGCGCCCTTTCAACGCCCGATATCTCAGCCAACTCCTGTCCAGATCCCTGAGTGTCCTGCAAGCCTCCATCAACCGCGGACTCGGCCCCTGGCCTCGAGAGCGTGCCACCGCTCCCCCTCCCCACCGAGAGCCGGCCCCCAGGACCCATATCAGCCGCCACCGGCTTACGGAAGAAGTCCACCATCGCTTGCCGAACACGCTCACGGTGGTCGTCTTCATCCGGCGAGGTTACCGGCCGCAGCGTGCGGTCCAGGTTGGTTGACAGAAACCGCTCCCGCAGCGCGGCCAGAACCTGGGCATGTACGTAGTTCGAGTCGCGCCACCGCACCTCGATCTTGGTCGGGTGCACGTTAACGTCCACGTGGGCCGGATCGATCGTGATGAACAGGAAGACGACCGGGTATTCGTCCGGCTTGATCAGACTGCGATAGGCCTCCTTGATCGCGTGCGAGGCGAAGCGGTCCCGCACATACCGGCCGTTGACGAACACGTATTCCCACTTGCTTGAGCGGCGGCAATGGGCCGGCGGCACGACGTAGCCGCTCACACGCAGGCCGTCGCCCTCGCGCTGAACCGGCAGAAGCACGTCGGCCAGCTCGGGGCCGTAGAAGTCCGCCACCCGCTGCCGGCAATCGCCCGTGGCCGCCAGCCGGTGGAGCTGGCGCTCCTGGTGCCGCAGGGAGAAATCAACGCCCGGGTGGGCCAGTGCCAACCGCGCGAACTGCTCGGTGATGTGCCCCATCTCGGTCTGGTTGGTTCGCAGGAACTTGCGGCGGGCGGGCACGCAGTAGAACAGGTCGCGCACCTCGACGGATGTGCCGGGCGGGGCGGCACAGGGCTGCGGCGAACTGATCTCCCCCGCCTCGACGTCGATCATGTGACCGACCTGGCAGCCGCGCGGCCGCGAGGCGACGCGCAGCCGGGAGACCGCCCCGATGCTCGGCAGGGCCTCGCCCCGGAACCCCATGGTGTGGATGCTGAAGAGGTCGTCGTCGTCGCTGAGCTTGCTCGTTGCGTGGGGCTGGACGCATAGCGCCAGGTCGGTCGCGTCCATGCCGCAGCCGTCGTCCACCACCGCGATCAGCCCGCGCCCGCCGTCGCCGATGCACACGTCGATACGACCCGCGCCGGCGTCCAGGGCATTTTCGACCAGCTCCTTGACGACGGAGGCCGGCCGCTCCACGCACTCGCCGGCGGCGATGCGATTGACGAGTGCCGGAGATAGCTTGCGAATCTGGCCCATGCGTTTTCGCGCCTCGTACGTCACAGTATAGCAGCATCTGCGTTAGAATCTGCGAACCGGGGCGGGCCGGAGTAGCGGACGTTCCGGGCCCCGTCGCGCGGGCCAAGTGGAGGTTGCGGTCATGTTGGACAGCGTACTGGCGTATCTGACGCAACACCGGGAAGAACATGTCGAGTGGCTCAAGGCGCTGTGCCGCATACCCAGCGTCAGCACCAAATTGGAGCGGCGCGCGGACATCGTGGCCGCCGCACACTGGACGCGCGACTTGTGCGCCCAGATCGGCCTGAACGCGACGGTTCACGAGACGCCGGGACACCCGCTGGTCTTCGCCGAATGGAACGCGGCTGAGAACGCCCGCACGATCCTGGTCTATGGGCACATTGACGTGCAGCCCGAGGGCAAGCTGGAGCTGTGGGACCACGGTCCGTTCGAGCCCACCGTGCGCGACGGCTGGCTCTGCGCCCGCGGAGCGGCGGACAACAAGGGCCCGCTGCTGGCCCACCTGCGCGCTGTGGCCGCCTGGCTCGCCACGCACGGCCGGCTACCCATCAATATCAAGTTCCTGATCGAGGCCGAGGAGGAGATTTCTTCGCCGAACCTGGCGGCGTTTGTGCGCCAGCAACGGAATCTGCTGCGCTGCGACGACGTGGTGATATCGGATACCGCCCTCTACGCCGACGGCTGGCCGACCATCACGCGCGGTACGCGCGGCATCGTCTACAAGGAGTTGCGGCTCAGCGGCCCGCGCCAGGACCTGCACAGCGGCTCGTTCGGCGGCACGGTGGCCAATCCCGCCAGCGTCCTGGCGGCGTTCGTCGCCGGGCTGCACGACGCCGACGGCCGCGTCACTATTCCGGGCTTCTATGACGACGTCCAGCCGCCGGCCGACGACGAACGGGCGCAGCTCGCCGCCCTGCCATTCGACGAGCAGGCTTACGCCCAGCAACTGGGCGTGCCGGCTCTGTGGGGCGAGTCCGGCTACAGCACGACCGAGCGCCGGACCGTGCGGCCGACCCTGGACGTTAACGGAATCTACGGCGGTTTCATGGCCGAGGGCGCCAACACGATCATCCCCGCCCAAGCCGGGGCCAAGCTCAGTATGCGGCTCGTGCCGGGTCAGGATGCCGCCCGGGTCAGCGCCGCGTTTGACGCCTGCGTACGCGAGCGCATCCCGCCGACCGTGCGGGCCGACATCATCCACCACGGCATGTGCGACGCCTACCTGGCGCCGAGTGACAGCCCCGCCATGCAGGCCGCCCGACGGGCGCTCGTGGAGAGCTTCGGCCGGGAGGTGGCGCTGCTGCGTGAGGGCGGCTCGCTCCCGATCCTGCCGATGTTCCAGCAGGTGCTCGGGGCCGACAGCCTGCTGATCGGCCTGGCCAGCCCGCACTGCAACGCCCACGGCCCCAACGAGAAGGTGCTGCTGGCCGATCTCGACCGCGGCGCGGTTGCCCTGGCGCGCCTGTACGCCTACCTGGGCTAAGCAGCGCGCCGCGGCGCCCGCCGTCGGACCTGCCACCAGGGCTGGAGAAAGCCGGCTTGATCGCGAGCGTGCCCGAGTATTGGTGGCCGTTCCTGTACCAGTACGGCGTGGGTCTGATCGTCTTCCTGATCGGGCTGGCCCTGATCCTGGGATACCGGAGCTGCAACCTGACGCGGCGCGCCGACCGGCTCTGGTTCGCGGTCCTGATTCTCGGCCTGCTCTGCTACGCGGGCCTGCATTTCCTCTGGTACATGGCGGCCCTGTACGTCATGCCGGGTCCGGTGGGGGGCGCGGCATGAGCTGCGGCGCGCTTCTGGCTCAGGTCGGCACGTGGCTGGACTACCTTGTCATCGTCATGTACCTGCTGCTGATCCTCGGGTTCGGCAGCTTCTTTGGCCGCTACGCCAAGTCGACGCGTGACTTCTTCTTCAGCGGATCCAAGTTCAGTTGGTGGCTGATCGGCGTGAGCCTGATCGCCACCGGCATCGGCTCGCACAGCTTCATGAAGTACGCCCAGGCAGGCTACGAGCACGGCCTGTCAAGCGGCATGGCATACATGAACGACTGGTACGTCATCCCGCTGTTCATGTTCGGCTGGCTGCCGATCATCTACTTCGCGCGCGTGCGCTCGATCCCCGAGTACTTCCAGCGGCGCTTCAACGGCGCGGCGCGCTTCATCGCCACCCTGGTCATCCTGGAGTACATGATCGGATACATCGGGTTCAATCTCTACACGCTCGGAACCGCCGCCCACCAGGTCCTCGGCGTGGAAGTTTGGCAGGCCATCCTCGTAATATCGCTCGTTTCCGGCATCTACATCACAGCCGGCGGCCAGACGGCCGTCATCTTCACCGACCTGGCCCAGGGCTTCATGCTGCTGACCGCCGGGCTGCTGCTGCTGATCCTGGGGCTGGATCACCTCGCGCTCGGCGGCACCCTGCTTGACGGCCTCCGCACGCTCTGGCAGAACCTGAGCCTGGCCGAACGCCTGCCCTTCGCCCACTTCAATCAGCCGCAGAGCTTCAACTTCATCGGCGTGTTCTGGCAGGATGGCATGGCCGGCAGCCTCATGTTCCTCTTCGTCAGCCAGGGCCTGATCATGCGCTTCCTGGCCACCAAGAGCGTCAACGAAGGCCGCAAGGCCATCGTCTTCAACACCCTGCTCTTCATGCCCATCGGCATGATCGTCGTCGGCAACGCCGGCTGGATCGGCAACGCCATGGTCGCCACCGGCCTGCTCGCCGCCCCGGACAACGCCCGCGACATATTCGTCGCCGTGGCCCGCCAGATCTGCCAGCCGGGCATCTTCGGCTTCGTGCTGGCAGCCCTCTCGGCGGCCCTGATGTCCACCATCGACACCTTCACTAACGCCGCCGCCGCACTGTTCGTATACGACGTTTACCAGCCCTACGTGCGGCCCGGCGCCACCGATCGTCACTACATGCGCACGGCCCGGCTGGCGTCGGCCGTCACGGCCCTGGTCGGCATGGGCGTCGCCTTCTTCTTCATGACGCTCGGCACTGATATGTACGAGGTACACGCCCAGTTCCAGGCCTTCGTTACGCCCCCGATCGTTGTGGCCGTGCTGCTCGGCGCCTTCTGGCGACGCTTCACTTCGGCCGGCGCCCTGGCGGCCATGCTCGGCGGCGTGGTGTGCATCGCGCTGTCCAAGAAGTTTCCCGTGCTGGTGCAGCCCTTCGCCCACGGCGTCGCACCCGGAGCAGATGGCCAGTACACGTACATGACGGCCCTGTTCGGACTGGTCTGCGCGGCCGCGATCGGCGTGGTCGTTTCGCTGCTGACCAAGCCAAAGCCGCCGGACGAGATCGCCGGGCTCTGGGTCGGCACCATGGACTTCGGCATGCGGCGCTTCAAGGGCGGCGAGCCGAACCATGAGATGGGCCGCCGCGTCGTGGCCGGGCTCACGATCGCGGACGAAGGCACCACGCCGCCCACCACCGCCACGTCATACGATGACTACGCCTCCGGCCACGGCGGCCCGCCCGCCGACCCCACCGGCCCTCCTCCGCCCGAGTACGCCATCGTCCGGCTGTGCGCTGCGCACCTGGAACGGCTTAAGGCCCGCCCGGGCGACCTGCTCTATGTGGCAGACGCGCGGCGTTGGCTGGGCGGCCTCCGTTCGCTACATTGCCGGGCGGGGCAACCACACGAGCGCGGCCCGGTGGTCCTGATGGCGGCGGCAGCCTTCAGCAGCGGGAGCTTCGTCGCCGGCCGGGCGGTTCGTGTCGAGAAGGTTCTGTAGCGCGTGGAGAGCGGGCCCGTGGCGCAGCCCTACAAACCCGAAGCCGGACCATGGCCGGTCGCGGACTCAGCCGACACGTGGCGCGATCCGCAGCGCGACCGGGAAGTGCCCGTGCGGCTCTATGCGCCCGAGCGGCTTACGAGGCGCTGGCCGCTGGTGATCTTCTCACCTGGCTTGGGCAGCTCCCGTGACGGCTACGCCTACCTCGGCCGCCACTGGGCCGGCCACGGCTACCTGGCGGTGCACCTGACGCACCCCGGCACCGATGCCGCCGCGCTGCGTGGGCCGGACGGCCGCATGCCCAAGCCGATCAAGGCCTTCCTAGCCGAGGTGCCCCACCGGATCGACCGCCCCCGCGACGTCTCGTTCGTCCTGGATCAACTGGCCCGCCGGCCGGCCTGGTCAGAACGCATCGACTGGGGGCGGATTGCGGTGGCCGGCCACTCGTTCGGCGCTTACACGGCCCTGGCACTCGTCGGGCTGACCGTAGATCTGCCCGAACGTCCCAACAGCAGCTTCGCCGACGAGCGCGTCCGCGCGGCCATCGCCATGTCGCCACCCGGCGACGGCAAGTTCGGCCTGCACGCGAACTCCTGGGCGGCTGTCAGCCGGCCCGTCATGTCGCTGACCGGCACGAAGGATATCGAGTACGGCGTGGGCTCGGCGGCGCGGCGCCGCACGACCTTCGACCGCTGCCCCGGGCCCGACCAGTACCTGCTGACCATCCAGGGCGCCACGCACTCGACCTTCGACGATCAGCGCGATGTGCTCATCAAGGTGCGGCCAACCGATCCCGCCCACCACGCCTACATTCGCATGGCCACGACAGCCTTCCTGGACGCCTACCTCGGTGATGATCAGCAGGCCGCGCGGTGGCTGGTCGCAGATGCCCTCACCCGGTTATCAGACGGGGCCGTGACGCTGGAACGTAAGTGCGTGACTGCTTTGGGATTGGAATGAGGATCTTGCACGAATCGACACGAACGGCCGTCTGCCGGGCTAATATCATTGGCCACGCGCTGCAACCTGTGCGGCTGATAACCGCACGGCGCGCCTGGCCGCGCGGCGGGTCTGACGCCAGGTGGCGCCGCCGGCGCCGGGTTTGCCCGGAGGACTCCACTGCGCAGTCGACGCAGGAGTTGGCGATGTTCGCGCGCTGGATGCTGATAGTGACGACCGCGGTTGCCGGTTGGGCCTGCGCCGGATGCGCCGGCACCGACTGGATCCTGGGCGACGAGGCTTACAAGGCGACGTCCGGTCCGTACGCCGTTCAGCAGGAAGACCAGATCTGGTACGACGCCGCGCGGGACCGCTATCTGCCGGTGCGCATCTACATCCCGGAAGCGCCTTACGGGCGTCATCCGGTCATCGTGTTCTCGCACGGTCTGGGCGCGGCCGGCGACCAGTACACGTATCTCGGGCAACACTGGGCCAGCTACGGCTACCTGGCCGTGTTCCCGACGCACATGGACAATCACGTGGAGGCCATCTTCAACAGCGGGCCGCTGGTGCGCAACTTCGTGAGCTTCGGCGCCGACTCCTCCCGCTGGCAGCGGCAGATCGAGGACATCTCCTTCATCCTGGACTACCTGCCGCAGGACGAACGGCTGTACTGGCTCGCTGACATGCAGCGCGTCGGCGTGGCCGGCCACTCCATGGGCGCGTACACCGCCAACGCGCTGGCCGGCATGTGCATCGAGCTGCCGGATGATCTGCGGGCCAGCTTCCGCGACCCGCGCGTCAAGGCGATCGTGGCCGTCTCGCCGCCGGGCCCCGGGCTGCTTGGCCTGAACCGAGACTCCTGGGTGGACATCGCCGTGCCGTGCCTCTCCATCATCGGCACGCACGATATCGACCCGTCCACGCTATCCCCCACGGCGCGGCGCACGCCGTTTGAAACGGCCAGCGGCCCCGACCAGTACCTGCTGACCATCCGCGCCGCCACGCACGGCGGCTTCAACGACCAGACGTTCCTGCCGGGCGACCGCCGCTCGTTCGAGAACTACCATGAGTTCGTGCTGATGGCCTCAATGGCCTTCTTCGACGCCCACCTCAACGGCGACTCAGCGGGCCGCAACTGGCTGCTCGCCGGCACGCTGAACAGACTGGCCGGCAGCGTATGCACGCTCGAATTCCGCAACGTCACCCCGACCAAGACCCAGCAGTAGTGCCGGCGGCTGAAGCTCGTCGGAGGTCCAGCGCCGGCACGGACGGAATGGGCCCGGAGCGCGCGACAGCGTGGCGGCCGAACCGGCGTCCGGCCGCCACGCTGTTAACCCCCCGCCGAACTTCGTTCAAGCCTTGATGGCGCTGATCTGCAGCAGCAGGGCGCGCTGGCGATGGCCCCACTTAGTGGTCAAGCCCTTGCGCCGCCGGAACTTCATGCCCACCACCTTCGGCAGCTTAAGCTCTTCGACCACCTTGGCGGCGACCGTCGCGCCCGCGACCCACGGCGTGCCGACCTGGGCCGTCGCGCCTTCGCCGAGCATCAGGACCTTGTCGAACGTGATCTCGGATTGACCCTCGGCCAGGTCGCGCCGCTCCACCAGGAGCCGGTCCCCCTCGGAGACCTTGTATTGCTTGCCGCCGTCTTCGAATATCGCGTACACAGTCGCTCCTTACAACAACTGTCGACCACTCTGGTTGCCAGAACCTCGCATGTTATGCTGACCGGGCCGGGAATGCAACCAGCCGCGCAATGTCCCCAAAGCCCGACCGGCCGGGTACATTACCGGACGGCGGGTGGCCCGCGGGCGGCTCCCGGCCGGCATCGGTTCAGGACACCATTGGAGCTCAGGCAGAAACGCATGTCAGCAGAAGAACGCCACGACAGCGACCCTCTGGAGACCGCGGAATGGATCGCCTCCGTCGAGGCCGTCACACGTCACGCCGGCGTACGCCGCACCGAGTTCCTGCTCGATGAGCTGCGCCGCTGGTGCCACCGCCGCCAGGTCACCTTCCCGTACGCTCCCAACACGTCCTACATCAATACGATCCCGGCGGCCGAACAACCCCCCTTCCCCGGCGACCGCCAGATCGAACGCCGCATCAAGAGCTACGTCCGCTGGAACGCCATGGCGATGATCGTGCGGGCCAACCGGGCGGCCGAGGGCATCGGCGGGCACATCTCGACCTACGCGTCGGCGGCCACGCTCTACGAGGTGGCCTTCAACCACTTCTTCCGCGGCAAGTCCGCCGACTCGGGCGGCTGCCAGATCTACGTCCAGGGCCACGCCGCCCCCGGCTTCTACGCCCGGGCTTACCTGGAAGGGCGCCTGACCGAGCAGCATCTGCTGAACTTCCGGCGCGAATTGGCCCCAGGCGGCGGCCTATCGTCCTATCCGCACCCCTGGCTCATGCCCGAGTTCTGGGAGTTCCCCACCGTGTCGATGGGGCTGTCCGCGATTTCCTCCATCTATCAGGCCCGCTTCAACCAGTACCTGCACGACCGCGAGCTGGTCAGCGGCGACGGGTGCAAGGTCTGGGCGTTCCTGGGCGACGGCGAGATGGACGAGCCGGAAAGCCTCGGCGCCATCACGCTGGCCGGCCGCGAGCACCTCGACAACCTGGTCTGGGTCATCAACTGCAACCTCCAACGCCTCGACGGTCCAGTCCGCGGCAACGGCAACATAATCCAGGAACTTGAGTCCGCCCTGCGCGGCGCCGGCTGGAACGTCATCAAGGCCATCTGGGGCAGTGATTGGGATCCGCTGCTGGCCGCCGACACCGACGGCATACTGATCGAGACGATGAACGAGATCGTGGACGGCCAGTGGCAGCGCTACACCGTCGAGTCGGGCGCCTATGCCCGCGAGCATTTCTTTGGCCGGGATCCGCGCCTGCTCAAGCTGGTGGACCGCCTGAGCGACGAGCAGATCCGCACGCTGCGCTTCGGCGGGCACGACCCGGAGAAGGTCTACGCCGCGTACGCCGCCGCGGTCGCCCACCGCGGGCAGCCCACGGCCATTCTCGTGCGGACGATCAAGGGCTACGGGCTGGGCGAGGCCGGCGAAGGCAAGAACATCACGCACCAGCAGAAGAAGCTCAACGAAGACGAGTTGCGCAGCTTCCGTGACCGCTTCGATATCCCCATCAGCGACCGGCAACTGGCCGAGGCCCCCTTCTGCCGCTTCGAGCCCGACAGCCCCGAGCATGAGTACATGATGGAGCGGCGGCGCGCCCTGGGCGGGCCCGTGCCGCAGCGCCTCGTGCGGAGCACGCCGCTCCAGGCTCCTCGGCTGGACGCGTTCAATGAGTTTCTGGAGAGCAGCGGAAACCGCAAGGCCGCCACGACCATGGCCTTCATGCGCCTGCTGGCCCGGCTGCTGGCCGACCCGGAGCTCGGCCGCCTGATCGTGCCGATCGTGCCGGACGAGGCCCGCACCTTCGGCATGGACGCGCTCTTCCGCAAATACGGCATCTACGCGCGCTTCGGCCAGCTCTACGAGCCGGTCGACGCCCACCTGCTAATGCGCTACGAGGAGCGCAAGAACGGCCAGATCCTCGAGGAGGGCATCACCGAGGCCGGAGCCCTGGCCTCCTACACCGCCGCCGGCAGCGCCTACGCCACGCACGGCGTCAACACGATCCCCTTCTTCATCTTCTACTCGATGTTCGGCTTCCAGCGCGTAGGTGACAGCATCTGGGCCGCGGCGGACATGCGCACCAAGGGCTTCCTGGTCGGGGCGACCGCCGGCCGCACGACGCTGGCCGGCGAAGGTCTCCAGCACCAGGACGGGCACTCGCAACTGGTGGCCAGCGCCGTGCCGAGTTGTATCTCCTACGACCCCGCCTACGCCTACGAGCTGGCCGTCATCATTCAGGACGGCCTGCGGCGCATGTATGAGCAGCGCGAGGACGTGTTCTACTACCTCACCGTCTACAACGAACTGTACGAACAGCCGGCCCTGCCGCGCGGCGCCGCCCCCGGGATTCTCAAGGGCCTGTACAAGCTGCGGCCCGCGACCCGGCCCGGCAAGCTGCCGCGCGTGCACCTCTTCGGCAGCGGCCCGCTGCTGAACGAGGCCCTACGGGCCCAGGAGCTGCTGCGCGCGTCGTTCAACGTGGCGGCCGACGTCTGGAGCGTCACGAGCTACAACGAGCTCTACCGTGACGCCCTCGCCTGCCAGCGCTGGAATCGCCTGCACCCGGGCGAAGACCCGCGCCAGCCGCACATCGCCGCCGCCCTGGCCCCGGAACCCTGGCCCGTCGTGGCGGTGTCTGACTACATCCACGCACTGGCCGAGCGCCTGGGTCGCTGGACGCCCGCCGGCCTCTGCACTCTCGGCACGGACGGCTTCGGCCGCAGCGAGACGCGCGCCGCGCTGCGCCGCCACTTCGAGGTGAACGCCGAGCACATCGCCTTTGCGGCCCTGGCAGAACTGGCGCACCGCGGACAGTTCGAAAAGCAGCGCCTGTCGGCCGCCTTAGAAGACTTGGAGTTGGACCCGGACGCCCCCGATCCAGCGCACGCGTAGCCGCGGGCGGCGGCGCGCCGTCGTCGCATCAAGTCGCTGGCCAATCTACCCAGCGACTCAGTGCTACCGCACGGAAAACTCACCGCGCGTCGGGCCGGTTCGCACCGTGCCCGCCACGAGGTCAATGACGAATTCCTCGCCCACCAGGCTGCGCACCTCGGCCGTCCGGCGATCTTCCTCGTAGATCCGCGCGTGCGCCCGCTCGGCACCCAGCACGCGGAGCAGGCCATGATCACGGTCAAACTCGATGCGCCGGGCGAAGACTGACCGCACGGTCGCGTCCTGCTCGTCGCGCAGCTCCGTGTTGCCGGAGGCCAACAGTTGCGCAAGCTGTAGGCCGCCCCGGCCGGCCGCCGGGCCGGGCTCAGCCGCGTCACCGCCGCGCACCACGAACACGCATTCCAGCCGGTCGCATTCCATCCACGTGTCGCGCGTGCGCACCCGGCTCGTCACGTCCGGATCATCCGGCGCGGCCGGCAGCAACTGCTGCGGATCGAGCAGGTCCAGATCAGCCCGGTGGCGGAACACCACGTCGCCCTGGAACAGCACCGAGTCGCGGCGCGTCGCACCCTCCGACCCCAGTGCGTAGATCATGCCCTCAGTACAGCGCATGGCGGTCTGGCTCGGACCATCCGTCAGCAACGCGGACGGCAGGCCCACGGTTTCCGACGCCGCTCTGTCCGACGTTTCCAGCCGGTGGTTCCGCACCAGCAGCGTCGTCTCGCCGCGGGTGATGATCTCGCGCCGGACGATGTCCACTTCGAACCACGGCGCCCCGATGCTCGAGTGCACTACCGGCACCGGGTCGTCCGGCGCGTGCGTCTCGCTCTGCACGAGCGCGTTCTCGGCCACCAGGCGGACCGGCTCCTTGCGCCCACCTTCGTAACCGTCGCCGCGCAGATCAAGCCAGTCGTCGCGGTCGGCCGCGCTGCCGCGCCCAAACGCCTGGCGGGCCTGCGCCAGCACCTGCATGAGCGGGGGAAGCGGGCGCTCATCGGCCTCGGGCGGCACGTCCTCGACAACATCCTCCAACAGCAGCGTCAGGCCGTCCGCGAGCAGCTTCTCCGACCCGCTTTCAGCCACGACGTTGCCCTCGAAATGCACCGTGTTCCGGTGGCCGTCGATGTGCAGCAGGCGGTCACAGTTGACGACCACCGGCATGGGCCGCGTCCGCCGCTGACCGGCCAGGCTGCGCGCCGCCTTGAACCGCAAACGCGCCCGCCCGTCAACATTCAGCGTCTGCGCGGCCCGATCGAGCACGATTTGACCACCATCCACCGTGTACGGCGTCGCGTGCACCACGCCCGGCTGCAGGGCCGTCCCAAACACGTCGGCGCGCTCGAAGTTGTTGCGCCCGGAGAATTCCGCGCGAATCCGGCGCCCCCGCGCCGCCACCTTGTTCTTCGGATCACGCAACTCCGCATCGTCCGTGATGTCAATCGTGCGCAGCGCGAAGGCCGGCCCACCGGTCGCGGCGTCCGGCGGCTCCGGCGCCAGCCAGGCCTGCACCCGCTGGCCGCGCAGCCATGACCGCCCGCGCGCGACGACGACCGAACCCGTGGCATCAAACTGGCGCGGATACAGCTTGCCCTCCGCCGTCATGCCGAAGACTACTTCGAGTTCCGCGCTCTCCAGCGACTGGTCGCGCTGTTCCAGCCGAACGTTGCCCGCCGCAACGGCCCGCCGCAAGCCCATCTCAAACGACTGCTCCTCGCCGGCCTGGTTGAAATGGACCGCGATGCGCTCCGCCGACAGCGCTTGCTCGCCCAGCGACACGCAGGCCGTGCCTACGAAGGTCGCCGATTCGAGCCGGCCGTAGCTGAGCAGCTCGGTCGGACCGGCGGCCGCGCCCACCTCCCGCGCCGGGGCCGCCGCCAGTTTCAACTCGGCCCACAGGCTGCATGTTATCGTTCGCGGCGCCGCATCGTCCGCCTTGTCATTCGCCGCGCGCAGGTTAACGTCGCCGATCAGCTTGACGAGCCCCTCCGCCCGAGCGATGTAGACGCTGCCGGCCGAAGCCGCCAGGCGCTCACCCATGGCGAAATCAACCCGGCCGTCCGGCCGCGCATGCAACCAGACCTGCTGCGTCTCGTCGTAGTACTCCAGCCGGCCGCAGGCCACGCGGCCGTCCGCGTGCGTCAGCGTCACGACCTCGCCGTCAGCCTCGAATTGCCGTCGCAGCGGCCCGCCGACCACCGGCGCCACGGGGTCCAAACGCAGCGGCCCCGCCCACTGCACGACCAGCCGGCGCTCAAACGCTGCAACTGAATCCACCCCCGGCTCGCTCGCTACGACGAGCGCTTCCTCTTCGGCCGGCGCCAGGGTGGCGACAGCCTGCTCCGGCCGGTATGGCAACCCGTCCGCCGCTGCCGGCCGGCCGGCATCGCGACCGACGTCAAACAGCAGCCGCAAGCGTTCGGCGGTCAGCCCCCCCACCAGCCGCTCGCCCTCGAACTGCTCCACCACGACCTGACCGGCAAGTGTACATTCGTACGCATTCTCCGCGGCCACGGCCCTCTCCGCCGGCGTGGCCCCGGCGGCGGTCCGCGGCGTCTCGAACAGCCCGGCGCCGCGGCGCAGCACCAGGCGCTCACCCTGGCGAATGCGCAACGATTCGACCATGTTCTCGATCCGGTTCCACACCAGGTCGAGACCGGTCCCGGCCAATTCGAAATCCCGACTGGCAATCTCCAGCGGTCCGTCGCTGCGCACCTCCCCCAGGTCCAGGTCAAAGCGCAGATCGTCCAGCACCACCGTCAGCAAATCGTCGGGCCGCTGGTCCAGCGGCAGACGATCGCGCTGCGTGCTGCGATCCACCTCGATCCGCACGTCGCCAAGCAGAGACCCGAAGCGCGGCTGCCCCGGCCCGGTCTCCAGGCGGTCAACCGTCAGGTATCCCTCCGCCGCCGACAAAGTCGCAACCATTCCGTTCCGCAACCACAGCTTGAGTTGCGGTTGGGAAACCGCTACCTCGTTCGTGGCTCCCGGCACCGGCGTCCACTCGCGGCAGACAAACCGCTGCGTCGGCAAGCCGGTCTGATCGTCGTAGAAGGTCAGCTCCACCCCTTCGCCCGGCGAAACCTCCATGACGTTGGCGACGCTGAGCGTCTGCCCGCCGGTCGCCGCGTCCATCGGCAACTCGTCGATCGCCGATCCGCCGGCGCGGTCCTCGAAGGTTGGATCGTCCAGGAGGAAGACGTACCCGGCGAATCCGACCACCAGAACGGCTAGCGTCGCTATCAGCAGGATGACATTGCGGGCCATGCCCCGGCCTCCCTTCTAGGACGTGCCGCTCTCCACGGTCGCGCCGTAATGTTCCAGCACCTCTTGCCACCGGCCGGCCGCTCGCAGGATTTGCTCAACGGCCTCCCGAACGGCCCCGTCCCCGCCCGCCCGGGCCGTTACGTAGCGCGCCGCAGCCTGCACCTCTGCCACCGCGTTTGCGACCGCAATCGGGAACGCGCACCGCCGCATGATGGGCAGGTCAGGCAGATCGTCACCGATCATGGCGACCTGCGACAAATCCACGCCAATGGCCGCCAGAACGGGGGCGATATCGCGCAGCTTGTCCGTACTGCCCTGTATCACGTGCGTTATGCCCAGCTCGCGGGCCCGCGCGTAAACCGCCGGCGAGTCCTTCCCGGAAATAATCACCACCTGCCCGCCCAGCTTCTGGAACCAGCGGATGGCGAAGCCGTCGTGCACGTGGAAGCTCCGCGCTGAACTGCCGTCGGCGGCCGTCAGGATCCGGCCGTCGGTCAGCACTCCGTCACAGTCCAGACACAGGCAGCGTATCTCTTTCATAACGCCAATCTTACAGATGCCGGCCCAACCAGTCTCCACGGGCGGACGCGACTTGCCGCAGCGAAGCCCGCCGACCTCCTTCTGCCGCTTGCCGCAACCCAACCGCCCAGCCGTCGGCTACTATCATACGCGCAAACCCGGGCCGGGACAGCAGGCCGCGCCGGGCGGCAGCCAACCAGCCCCGTGCCATGGAATTCGCCTCATGACCACTGCAATGCAACGCTACGACCTCGGCGGCTGCACCGTCACGCTCATAAACGGCGGGCGCCTCAAGCTCGACGGCGGGACCATGTTCGGCATCATCCCCAAGCCGCTCTGGATACGTTCCGCGCCCGCCGACGAGCAGAACCGCATTCAACTCGCCTGCAACTGCCTGCTCGTCGAATGGCCACAGGAGCCTGGGCGACGCCTGATCATCGAAACCGGTCACGGCCCAAAGTACGCCGAGAAGGAGCAGCGCATATTCGACATCAATCCCGCCGATTGGCTGCGGCCGGCCCTCTTGGCGGCGGGCGTGGATCCGGCCTCTGTTAGCGACGTGGCCGTGTCGCACCTGCATTTTGACCACGCCGGCGGGCTGACCTGGGAGGATGACGGCCGGTTGCAGCCCACCTTCCCCCGGGCGCGCGTGCATGTGCAGCGCCAGGAGTATGAAGACGCCCAAGCCGGCTTCGGCCTCATGACGGCCACATATCGCTCGGAGAACATCACGCCCATCGCTGACGCCGGGCGCTGGAACCTGCTTGACGGCGAGGCTGAAATCGTGCCGGGCGTGCGCGCCCTGCCCACGCCCGGCCATACGCGCGGACATCAGGCCATCATCGTGACAGGCCGGCAACGCAGCCTGGTCTTCGGCGGCGATACGCTGCCGACCGCCGCCCACCTGGGGCCGCCCTACAACATGGCCTACGACCTCTACCAGGTCGAGAACCGGGCGTCGAAGTGGAAGCTGCTGAACCGCGTCGCCGATCGGGCCGCTCTGCTGGTAATCGACCACGAGCCGCTGACGCCGGTGGTCGAGGTGCGCTCGCGCGGCGACTGGTTCGAGTTGCAGCCGGTGGCGGGCACGTAGAGGCGGCGGGCGTTTTCAGGGCCCCACCACGTTCCCGGGCGCCATGCCGGCCTCGGCCGCGATGCGGCCGATCCAGACCACCTCGTGCCGACCCTTGACGTAGTCGAAGCCGGCGACACGCTGCCAGCTCGGGTCGTGTGGGTCCGGCGTAACCCCCGCCGCGACCAGTTCGTCCGCCCCCGCGATGAGCAGCAGCGGCCCATCAGCCGCCGCGCGCGCGCCGGCCAACTCATTCGCCGCAACAACCCGGGCAGGCTGGTCCAGGTAGAAGAAGGTGCTCGGCTCCTCGTAGCCGCAGACGATCAGCGAGTCGCCCGCGTGGTGCTGCGCGTTGGCCTGGGCCGCGATTGTCCGGCTCAGCCGGTAGGGCTCGAAGCCGGGCAAGAGCCACAATCCGAGCAGGACGTGGAATACGCTGACACTGGCGACAGCACCGGTCCAGGCCGCCGCGAGCCGACCGCGCTGTGTGAGCCAACGCACCACGCCAAAGCCCCCGACCAGTACGAGGCCGCTTGCGACGGCCGCCGGCGCCCACGCCAGCGGCCGCCAGATTATGCCAACGGCCACCAGACTCGCGCCCAGCAAGATCGGCACCGCGGCCCAGATAGCCAGCACCACGCGCTGTGCCGGACGCGTCGGCCGCCCCAGACCCGTATCCCACATATGCCCCAGCACAAGCGCGATCGGCACGTAGCACGGCAGCGTGTAGTGCGGCAACTTGCTGCTAATCAACTCCAGCAACAGCCACGGCAAGCCGCACCAGAGCAGCAACAGCCACGCCGGACGCACCTCCCGGCGCGCCCGCCAGAAATCCAGCAGTGCACCCGGCACGAGGGCCGTCCACGGCAGCCAGCCGGACAGCGCCACCGCCAGGTGATAGCCCGGCGGACCGCCGTGGCCGTGGGGGGTGTTTGTGAAGCGAGAGAACACCTCGTACCAGATGAACTGCTGGACCAGCGTGCCACCGGCTTGCTGGGCCGCATAGATGTACCAGGGCGCGCAGACCAACAGGCTAATCGGACTGGTCAGCCAAATGCGCGGGCCGCGCAGCCAGCGGCGCGTCTCCGGTCGAACGCACAGCCCGACCGCAAACGCGCCGACGAACGGCACCACCGCCGGCCCTTTCGCCAGCGCCGCCAGCCCGACAAAGAGCCAGAACGCCGCACACGTGCCCAGCGTTTCACCCCGGCTCGCAATGCGCCACAACAGCAGCACGGCCGCCAAAATACAGGGCAGCAGTAGCGCGTCCGTTAGCAACATCTTGCCGACAATCAGCGGCAGGCCGGCCGTTATGAACGAGATTGCCGCAAACCACGCGACGCGGCGGCTGAACAGCCGCACGGCCAGCGTGGCGACGAGCTGCACCGACAGGGCCGCCGCTATGACCGGCACCAGGCGCGCCGCCCCGGTGCTGACGCCCAGCACGGCATAGGACGAGGCCACGCACCAGTAGAGCAGGGGCGGCTTGGCGATCCACGGTTCGCCCAGGTAGTGCGGGATCAGCCAGTCGCCGCCGGCCAGCATCTCGCGGCTGACCTGGGCGTACCAGCCCTCGTCACGATCAACCAGGCTCACACGAAATGTGCCGGGCAGCAGCAGAAGCAGCGAGAAAACCAACAAACCGGCGCGCTGCGACCACGGCAGCCGATTGGCCGGCGGAACAGCGCTGCACACTGCTGAGATACTCTCGTTACGCGGCATATCCAAAGTCGATACGCACCGGCAATTAGAGCCAATCGCGCACGGGCCGCACGTGCCGGGCGAACTCGGCCGTCGGCATGTTGATCGTGCCCCATTTGGGCGAACGCAACCGCGCGTGCAGGCCGTACGTCTCCAAAGGCACCGCCGCGAAGACGTAGAGCTGCCCGTTGTGTACGTGCGTTACCTCGGCGGGCGGCTCCGCGCCGGGCGGCAGCCAATAGGCAAACACCAGCAAGGCCGCAAACCCCACGCCGAAGACTTCCGACCACTGCCCCAGCGCCTCCCGGTCGTCCTCGGTGATCCAGTTTTCCCAGGCCGGCTTGCCGCCGCGCTTGCGCGGCACCCAGCGGCGGCCCTTGATGTCCACGAGCCAGTTGGTCTGAGAGGCCGAGTAGACTATGAAGTCGAAGCTCTTGAGCTTGGCGTCGCGGAAGGTGGCTTTCTTGCCCTCATCGACGGCGACATAGGGAATCTGGTGCGCCTGGAGGTAGTGCTCGAAGGCCACCTCATAGTGCACATGGTCCTTCACCAACGACCTCCCGACCGCTCGGCAGCCCGTTGCGGAACAGCCCTCGGGCCGCCGTTCAGGCGACCGGATTGGGCGGCTCCCGGCCTGCCAGCACGGCCAGCACATTCTCCGCCGTCATCTGCGACATGCGCTGCCGCGTTGCCGTGGTGGCACTGCCCAGGTGCGGCAGCAGCACAACGCTGGGCAGCTCCGTCAACCCGGGCGACAGTTGCGGCTCCTTCTCATAAACATCGAAGCCGGCGGCCGCAATGCGCCCCGCGCGGAGCGCCTGCACCAGCGCCGCCTCGTCCACGATCGGGCCGCGGGCCGTGTTGATCAGGATGGCCGTCGGCTTCATGGCCGCGAGCTGGGCGGCACCGATCAGATGGCGATGCTCGGGCGCCATGGGAATATGCAGCGAGAGCACGTCTGATTCGGCGAGCAGCTCTTCCAGTTCGACCCGTTTCGCGCCGGTCGCGCGCTCCAGGTCCGCGCTCGATTGTTGATCTACGTACAGAATGCGCATCCCGAAACCAACGGCCCGGCGTGCCACGGCACTGCCGATCCGGCCGGCCCCGAGCAATCCCAAGGTGCTGCCGGCCAGTTGCAGACCCAGCAGCTGCGTCGGCGCCCAGCCCCGCCACTGCCCGTCGCGCACCAGCCGGTCGCCCGCCACCACGTGCCGCGCCGCCGCCAGGATCAGCGTCCAAGCCAAATCGGCCGTGGCGTCAGTCAACACTCCGGGCGTATTGGTCACGCGGACGCCGCGCTCCCGGCACGCCGCCAGATCGACGTTGTCGTAGCCGACGGCGAAATTCGCGACCACCTTGAGCTGCGGGCCGGCCGCGTCGAGCGCCTCCGCATCGACCCGGTCGCTGAGCATCGTGATCGCGCCTGCGACGCCGCCCAGCCGCCGCAGGAATTCCTCGCGCGTCGGCGGCTCAACCTGGTCAAGCTGGTCAACCGTGCAACCCGCTGCGCGCAGCAGCTCAACGCCGGGCGGCGGCGTGCGCCGCGTAATAAGAACACGCTGTTCCGACATACGGCTCCCCTTCAAAGCACCACGAACTCGCCCACTCGATATGCCTAATACTATGGACCACGACGGCTGGCAAGTCAGCCTGCCCCCGAAGCCCGGTCCAACCGCCGGCGCACGACGCGGGGCGGCCGGTACGACCCGACCGCCCCGCACGTTGTTGTCAAACGGCGGCTGTCCGCCGTGGCGCTACTTGGTCTTGAAGTATATCTGGATCGTCTCGCTCTTGTCGGCGCTGATCGTGAAGACCAGCAGGTATTCCATGCCGGGCGTGAAATCGACGCCGGCGACCTCCTTGTCGTGCTTGTCGAGAATGTGGAACTGCGGTCCCAGCGCGCCCAGGTCATACTCGACACCGGGCTTCATATTCTGCTCCGGGTCATTAATGGCGCGCGGGTGGATCTTGTAGTCGGCCATATCGGAGAAGTCCGCCTCGAACTTCTGGTGGATCTGCATCGAAACGTGCTTGATGAAGCCGAACTTCTTGGGCTCGATGATCTCGTACTTGAAGACCGGCGCGCCGCTGACCTCGTTCTTGATCTTGAACGCCGCGTAGCCGGTGAAGCCCTTCTTCAGCGAGCTCTGCTTGGCCTGCTCGCCATCGAGATATACGCGCAGGTTGGTGTCCTTGCGGGCCAGGTTGCGGCCGATGCTGAAGCTGGTGCTGCCCGCGCTCGAGGCGCTGCAGCCGACCATAAGCAGGATGCTCGCACACAGTGCCCCGCCCATTATCAGATACTTGTACATGGCACTCCCTTCTTGCTGACAGAACCTGACAGCCATGGCGGATCCGCTCCTTGGAACCGCCGCCGGCCGGCTACAAGCAGGCCGGCGCGCGACAGTGTAACCACTCGAAGCCGCCCGGCAAGGCCCACCGACCCACGCCTACGCCCAGCCGGCCGCCTCCACGTCGCGGGCCAGCTCCGCCACCTGCCGCAGCAGCGTGACCTGCGCATCGCTCAGATGCACGTCCCTGCGGGCCATCACGATCTGGGCAATGTGTACCGCTTTGTCAACGCGGCAGGTCGTCAGGCCCGCATCAGTCAACCACGCGAAGCTCGGCACGAACCTCGGCACCGCCGCCTGCGTGAACACGTTGGCCGCCACGCCCAGCACGCCGCCGGTCGGCAGAATCGTGCCGATGCCCGTCTTGGTGTGGTCGCCGATGATCGCGCCAATGAAGTGTTGGCCCGACTCAACCCCGACGCCGTTCACATAGACCCGTACCGTGCCATACGTATTCTTCAGGTCCGACGTGACCGTATCAGCCCCCAGATTCACCCACTCGGCCACGTAGCTGTGCCCCAGGAAGCCGTCATGCTGCTTGTTGCTGTACCCCTGCATGATGCTGTCCTCGACCTCGCCGCCCACTTTGCAGACCGGCCCGATCGCCGTGTTCTCGCGAATCACCGCGCCCGGCCGAATCAGCGTACCCGGACCGATGTAGCACGGCCCGACCAGGACCGCGTTCGGCTGGACGCACGCGTCCCGGTCGATGTGGATCGGCCCCTCCTCGGCGTCCAGCACCACGCCTGGCTTGACCCGGGCCCCGGGCGCAACGTAAATCTCCCGCTCGTTCAGCAGATGCGCACCAGGATAAACCCGCCCCCCCTGCTCCCCGCCAAAGCGGCACTGCCGTAGCAACTCGTTCCGGTTAGCCAGCACTAGGTCCCAGGGATAGCTGACCAGGCAGATCGGATCGGGGGCATGCTCCGGCCGAAAGCCGCGCGCGTGCAGCCAGTTCTGCAGAGCGTCCTCGTCCAGGAACAGCTCCGGCGTCAGCAGGTCAACGTCCTCCCGCCGGACGCTCACCGCCACCAGCGTGCCACCCTGCAGCCAGGCCGTGCCGACCTCCGGCGGCCGCACGTCGGCCGTGACCATCGCCCGCGCGTTCACGAGGCACCAGTCGGCCCCTGGCGCCGGCGCGTCCAGCGTCAGCCGCTCCGCCACCGTCTCCCGCAGCAGCTCGCGCAGCCACAGGCGCGCCACGCGCCCCCCCAGGTGGGCGCGCACCTTGTCAATCAGCCGGTCCAGGCCGCAGCGCAGCTCGCACGCCGGCCGCAGCCAGGTCAGCGGCAGCAAGTCCCGGTAGCCACGATCCTCGAACAAGCCGATGTTCATTCCTGTCACCACCGCCATCCCGCACCAAGCCCTGTTCGCGGCGCCCGCCGAGCCACATCCGCCGATCCGCCGCGGTCGCTCGCATCGTAACCAGACGGTAAACTCTTGGCGATGGCCAGAGCCCGTGTTGCCATGCCGGTCAAGCTGCTCGCCGGATTACTCAGCGGTGATACCGACCTGCTGGCGCGCGCCCGGCAACTGCTCAGCCGCGAGTTCGGGCCGGTCGATCTGGCCAGTGACATCTGGCCATTCACCCATACGGATTACTACACCGCCGAGATGGGCCCGCACCTGCAACGCTGCTTCCTCAGCTTCGAGCGACTGATGGCCCCGGCGCGCCTGCCCGAAATCAAACTCTGCACCAACGCGCTCGAGCAACGGCTGGCCGATGAATGCCTCGCGCCGGAGTGCGCTCGCCCCGTGAACATCGACCCCGGCTACCTCGACCTCGCCAAGCTCATCCTGGCCACCACCAAGGACCACGGCCACCGCGTCTACCTCGACCAGGGCATCTACGCCGAAGTGACGCTCCGCTATGCCGGCGGCGCCTGGCAACCCTGGCCCTGGACCTACCCCGACTATCGGCAGCCGGAGTACCACGCCTTCTTCGACCGCGTGCGCAGCGCCTACCGCGCCCAGCGCCAAGCCCTGCCGCAGTGGCCCGCGCCGGCCGACGGAGACCACGCATGAGCCGCGCCGCCCTCATCGGCCTGCTGGTGGCCACCGGCTGCGCCGCGCTGCTGCTCTCCCTGATCGCGACTAGGCTGGTAACGAACCTGGCCCGGCGCATCGGCTTCGTCGATCGGCCGGGCGGCCACAAGTCGCACCGCGAACCGGTGCCCTACGGCGGCGGCATCGCGATCTTCCTGGCCGCCGGCCTGCCCGTCATAGCCGCCGTCCTGCTGGTCAAGCTCGTGCCGGCAAGCTGGTTCGCCGCGACCTTCGGCGACGAATTGCTGCCGTACCTGGGCGGCCTGCGCGCGCGCGCGGGCCAGGCGCTGGTCATCCTGGCGGGGGCGGCCGTGCTGCACGTGCTCGGCCTGATCGACGACTGGCGCGCCCTGGGCGCCTGGCCCAAGCTAATCGTGATTGTCGCCGTCGCGCTGCTGGCCGCCGGCGTGGGCGGCGTCCGCATCGGCGAGATGTGGGGCACCGCAGTTTCGCTTGCCCTCACAGTCGCCTGGTTCATCGTCATCGTCAACGCCTTCAACTTCCTCGACAACATGGACGGGCTCAGCGCGGGCGTGGCCGGAGTCTGCCTGGCATTCTTCGCCATTTGCGGGCTGATGGCCGGCCAGGTCTTTGTGCCGGCGCTGGCGTGCGTGTTCCTGGGAGCCATCGGCGGCTTCTGGGTCTACAACTTCCCGCCCGCACGAATCTTCATGGGCGACGCCGGCAGCTTGGTGGTCGGCTACCTGCTGGCCGTCGTGTCGGTGATGACCACGTACTACGAGAGCGCCGTGGGCGCGCCGCCGTACGCTCTGGCAATGCCGCTCGTAATCCTGGCCATACCGCTGTACGACTTCGTGACGGTGGTCGGCATCCGCATTGCCGCGGGGCGCAGCCCGTTGAAGGGCGACCAGCGGCACTTCTCGCATCGGCTCGTGGACCACGGCCTGAGCCGCCGCTTCGCCGTCATGACGATCTACCTGGCTACTGCCACGACCGGCCTGGCGGCAACGCTCCTGCCCGCCGCCGACCTGCGTCAGACCATCACGATCGGGGTGCTGGTTCTGATGGTGCTGGCGATCGTGGCCATCCTCGAATCCCCGCCACGCAGGGAGGCATGACCCAGCCGAACAGCCACACCACCGCGACCCAACCCGTCACGGCGCAGCCCGGCGCGCTCGTTGAGAACACCCTGTTCTTCATTCTGGCGGCCGTGCTCTGCGCACGCCTGCTGCTGGCGGAGACCTTCGAACGGCTGGACCTGTGGTTCCTGCCGGCCAGCACCGGCGCCACGCCGGCCACCACCATCTGGCTGGACGCGCTGACTCTGACGATGGCGGCCGCCGTTCTGGCCCGCCGCTGGACCCAGTGGCGGCGCGCCGGCTGGCCTTTGTGGGGCCTCGCCGTGCTGGCGCTGGCCGTGGCCGCTTCGGTCTGGGGCGCGGCTGACAAGCGTTTGGCGCTGAATGCCGGCTTCAGCCTGCTGATAAGCGTCCTGGCGGGCGTCGCCCTGGCTCAGGTCATGCGCGCCGCCTGGATGCCCCGACTCCTGCTGGCAATGCTCCTGGCCACCGGCGCCGCCACGGCCGTCAAATGCGTGATCTGGAAGGCATACGAACACGGCATGACCGTCGAGTATTGGCAGGAGCAACAGCAGGGCCTGGCGGACCACCCCCAAGCGGACTCGCCCATCGTCATCAACTTCGAACGCCGCCTGATGAGCGGCGAAGCGGCCGGCTATCAATCTAACCCGAATGTCACCGGCTCCTTCCTGGCCATGTGGCTGCTCGTCACCATCGGACTACTCGCCGCCTGGCTGGGCGCCTGGCGGCAGGCGCCGCCCGGGGAGGGCCCGGCCGCGCTGGTCGTCTGCGCCGCGCTCGGCGTTGGGCTGGGCGTAGCCCTGTGGCTGACCGGCAGCGCCGGCGCCTTCGCTAGCGCCATCGCCGGCCTCGCCGTCCTGCTGGTGTTGCGCGCCGCACACCGCTGGATCGCGCCGCGCCCCGGCCGCGCGACGGCCATCTTGGCTGCCCTCTACTTGCTCGCGATCGGCGCCGCGGCAGCCTATGGCGTCAGCCGCGGCACGCTGCCCCATCCGTCCATGGCCTTTCGCTGGCACTACTGGTCAACCGCACCGTACGTCCTCGCCGAAGCACCGCTGACCGGCGTCGGCCGGCTGAACTTCGGCGACGCCTACCTGCGACACAAACCGCCCGAGGCTACCGAAGAAGTGCGCGACCCCCACAATCTCTGGCTGTCGCTGCTGGTCGAGCTGGGGCCGCTGGGATTGCTGGCCGGCGTCCTTCTCGCGGGCGGCGCCATGCGAGCGGCGCTGCGCGGGCTCGGCGCAGGTCAGCCCGCCGTTGGCAATGACGCGGCACACCTGTCGCGCCGCCAGATCGCGGCCGCCGCGCTGTGCGTGCCGCTGCTGCACTTCGTGTTCACGCAGCCCGTCGCCAGTGGGGGCGTCGTCTTCCTGTGGGCGGTCGAGTTCGCGGCCGTCTGGGTCGTGTCGTTGCTGTTCATTACCTGGTTGCTGTCGCTGCTGCCGGCCGCACCCGCCGCCCGCCACTGGCTGACCGCCGCACTGGCAGCCGCACTGGCGGCGGCGCTGATCCACGGCTTGATCGACTTCGCCCTGCTGACGCCCGGCGGCCTGGGCCTCTTCGTCGCCCTGGTCGTCTGTGCCGTGCGGCTCACGCGTCCGGCCCCGACCCCCGCCGAGCCGTCCGTCACCATCGCCCCGGCCGTAGTAGCGATGCTCGTCGTGACCACGCATCTCGCCGCTGTCACCGTGCCCGCCATGCGCACCGAACATCGGCTGCTGCAACTGCGGCTGGCCGCGCACCTGGCAGGCCAGGCGCTGCCGATCGGCGCCGCCTGCGAGCGCGGTGACCGACTTCTGACCGGCGATCCGCTGGACCCGGACGCGGCGCACAGCGCCGCGGAGACCCTGCTACAGCTCGGCACCCACACCAGCCTGCCCCCCGATGACCGCGTCGAAGTCCTCACGCACGCCGCCCGCTTCGCCGAAGTGGCCATGACCCGCGCCGCGCGTTCCAGGACCGCGGCGCTCCAGGCGCGCATTGCCGAGCAGTTGGAGGACGCCTGCTTGCAGGCGGCTCGGCCGGACGAGGCCGCCGCCGCCATCGGCGCCGCGGCTCGGCACTGGCAACAGGCTGTCGCGCTGTATCCGACCAACCCGCGCACACGCATCGCCGCCGGCCGCGCGTGGTTTCACTGGTGGCGGGAGACCAACGATCCCGCCGCCGCGCACCAGGCCGGCGCGCATCTTGCCACCGCCCTGGCCATCGACGCCACCCGCCAACCGGAAGAAGTCCTGCGCCTGCGCCCCGCGGAGCTGGCCGAGATCCGGCACCTTATGCGGCAGCTTCCGGCCGCAAGCGCCGACCAGGCAACAGCCCCCGCCGGCACGAATCCCTGAGTGACCGCGCCACGCGGCCCCGCACAACTACCGTTAGGTCGAATCCGCCGACTTAGCACGTTACCCACCCGGGCTCGCCCCGTTCGGCGCGGGTCTGAACTGCAGCGCGTGGGTCTGCCGGCCGCGCGGATAGTAGCGGATCGTCTCAAGCTGCCCGGCCCGCCGCACGCGCAGCTCGATAAGCTGGCCCGGATCGGAATGCACCCGGGCGGCCGCCAGTTCGTCGCCCTCGCGCAAGCCGGCCCGCTCCGCCGCCGAACCGCGCACCACGCCGATCGCGCGCTTCTCTGAGGCGGCCCGCCGGGCGTCAAACCCCAGTTCATACGTGTGGATCTGCTCGTACGCGCCGATGAGTTGCGGCTCCAGCGCGTCCAGCGGCACATCCACGGTGCGCGCCTCAGTCACGAAGCGGTCGAACTCCTCGCCGAACCACCGGCCCAGAGTCTGCACGCCCACCCGCCGAATCTCCTTGTTCGACACCTCGAAGCCGCCCGGGCGGCCGCGCTCCACCAAGGTCTTGAACAGCCGGTCCAGGCCGTCCGGCCCGCTGCGCTCGCGGGCCATCCGGTGCCAGCGCAGCCCGAGCAGCACGCCCCGTTGATAAGCCACCTCGCCGACCGTGTTGCGCTCCTGCCAGTAGCGCTCCAGTATGTCCTGGTTGGTCGCGTTGCGGGCCGGGTTGTTGTGATAATCGCGCAGGTGCCGGTTGATCCACTTCGCATACGTGTCAGCCGACCAGTGGCCCGATTCATATAGGATCCGCAGCGCGTAGTACTCGGTGAACCCCTCCACGAACCAGTAGGCCAGCCGGTCCGGCTGTTGCGCCTTCAGGACGCGCCCGTTCCAGTGATGAAACAGTTCATGCGAGAACAGGCTCTCAAACCCGTCCGTCAGCGCCGAGGCCGGCGCCGCGAATAGCACGAAGCTCTGGAACAGGCCCATCCCGACCAGGTGCGACTCGTCGCGGCCGATCGGCTCGCCCACCGGTACCGCCACAACCAGGAACGGCGGAAAGTCGCGCTCGTCCATGAAGCGGCACTGGTGCGCCACAATCGTCGCCGCCAACTCGGCGAACTCGTCCGCGCTGAACCGGAAGCGGTCACGCAACGCTACGCTGACCTTCAGACCGTCACGCTCGACCGTGCGCACGTCGATCTCACCCGCCAAGTACGTGGAATGGCGCACGTCATCCGGCGATATCTGCGCACCGATGTGCGGCCCGTTGCCCCAGGAGCAGGTCGCCCGCCAACCTTCGGGCAGCTTCCAGCGCAGCGTCACATCATAGAGTTCGGGCAAACCGCCCCCGCCCTGCGGCGTCAGCAGGAACGCATTGCCCATCCCGTGGAAGAACGTGGGCGTCGTGACGGGATAATGCGGGCCCGTCCAGTCCAGCCGCCGACGACCGGGATCAACCTCGTAGCTGCACGTAATCGTCGCGTCGTGCGGATGGTGCAGGATCCAGCGCGACTGCTGGCGCTCCACGCGCCGCACCTCCCCGCCGAACTGCAAACCCCGCAACAGGGCCGGCACGTCGTCCACCGTGCCCCAGCGCGGCGACACCAGCGCCGCCGACGCCGTCCGCCCGCGCGTGAACCAGGTCACCTCAACCCGCAGCCGGCCAACCTCCGGCAAGGGCGTCAGGACGTAGTGCACAGTATCGGACGTGTCGCCGTGCGCCGGCGCGGCGACCAGCAGCGCGCAACCCAGCAGAAGCCCGATAACCGTCTCCCCACCACCCCCATACCGCAACTTTCGCCGCCGGCCCAGCATCAAACTCGTCCCTCATCAGCCTAAGTAACCACATCATGATTCTACGGGATTCCTCCGGCCGAGCACACGTCGCGCTCACCGCGCATGCCCGGCGCGTCGTTGGCCGTGCCCGTGCGGCCGCAGCGCGGCACCCTCCGATAGGGACAGCGATAGCGGCAGGAGTTCATCCAAGGCATGATCGCCGTGCGGACCTTGCTAATCCTGATGGCTGCGACCCTGGCCGCCGAGTCGGCCGCGGCCGGTCCGCTGCGCTACGTCAATTCGCGCCAGCTCCTCCTTGGCTTCTCGGCCGACAGCGGCGCCGCCGTGGAGACCGTGGATGTGTGGGCCTCACGCGACGGCGGCAAGACTTGGCAATCCATAGCCGCCGAACGCCTCGGCACATCCAGCCTGCGGTGTGAAGTCGACGAGGACGGCTGGTATGGCTTCTATCTCGTCTTGCGGAACGCGGCCGGCGCCTCCGCCGACCCGCCGCGCCCCGGCAGCGAACCGCACCTGCGCGTCATCGTTGACACGGTGCCGCCTACCTTGCAGGTGCATGCCCGGGCCGAAGCCCTCGCCCCAGTGGCCGGTCAGCCGCTGAACATCCGGCTCTCGCTGATCGACGAGCATCTTGGCGACACCGGCGTCCGGGTCTTCTATCGCCCGGCCGGCACAAACGAATGGACCGACGGCGGCCTCGCGGCGGTGAGCGAAAGCAGGATCTCCTGGCCCGTGCCCGAGCACCTCGCCGGCCAGTTTGACCTGCGCCTGGCCGCCACCGACCGGGCCGGCAACCGCTCGATCGACGAACTGGCCGGTGTTGTCGTGCGCGCCCCACAGCAGCCCACGGCCGCCCATACCGCAGAAACACCCGGTGCAGACGAGCCACCGGACGCTGAAGCACCCTCGCCCACCCCCGAACTGCCGGCCGTCCCCACCATGGCCGAGCAGGAACACCTCCTGCACCTGCGGGCCCTGGCGCAGCGCCTGGTCGCGGAGCGGCGTTTCCCCCTGGCAGCCGCCCGCTTCGAGGAGGCTCTGCAAATCGCGCCCGGCGACGCGGACATGCTGGTGGACCTCGGCAGCGCGCTGTACTGGTCCGGGCGCTACGACGACGCGGACACCCGCTTCGCCTCAGCCCTGGAGGGCCAACCCGACCATGTCGGAGCACTTGACGGCCTGGCGCTGGTCGCGGCGACGCAGAAGCGGTACTCTCATGCGCGCACGTACCTGGAACGCCTGCTGGCACTGCTGCCGGAGTCGGCCGTCCACTGGCGCCGCTACGGCGACGTCCAGCACCGGCTCGGCAACAAGGCCGCGGCGCTCGAAGCTTGGGCCAAAATCCTCGACCTGGACCAGGCTGACCCAACGGTGCGTGCGGAGGCCCAGAAACGGCTCGACTACTTCGGGCCGGCCACACGACCGTAACCGCTGGTACGCACGCGACATATGGCCAAAACCCAACCCAGCCGACACCCACCCATCGTGGTGATCTTCGGCGACGAGCAGCACCAGAAATCCGTCGCCATGAGCCACGCGCTCGCGGCCCTGCTGCCCGTAGAGGCCGACCGGGCCATGGCACTCGTCACCCTTGATGGCACGCTCAGCGAGGACCAGGGCGGCCCCAGTTTCGGCCGCGTCGTCGACGAGCTGATGACGCTCCCGCTCCTGGCCGATCGGCGCGTCGTCGTAGTACGCGACGCCGACCGCTTCATCTCCGCCGCCCGCGAACGCCTGGAGAAGTACCTCACAGCCCCGGCTGCCACCGGCACGCTCGTGCTCGAATGCCGCAGCTTCCCCAAGACCACCCGGCTCTACAAAGCCGCCGCAGCTTGCGGTGGGCAGGTCCACGAGTGCAAGAAGCTGACCGGGCGGGCGCTGGCGGGCTTCGTCGTTGACGAGGTCCGGGCGCGCGGCAAGCGGATCGACCCCGCCACGGCCGACCGCCTGTGCGACCTGGTCGGGCAGGACCAAGGCGTTCTGGCCGCCGAGGTCGAGAAGCTCTGTCTTTATGCCGACACTCGGACGACCATCTCCGCCGAGGATGTCGCCGCCCTGGTCGGCCAGAGCCGCGAAGAGAAGATATTCCGCGTGCTGGATGCCGCCGGACTGGGCCGCCTGCCCGAGGCGCTGAACCTCTGGCACCAAGTCCTCAGCACGGACCCGGCGGCGGCGTTCAAGTCGGTCGGCGGCATCGCCTTCGTTCTGCGCCGGTGGCTCGACGCCCAGCAACAACGCGCCGCCGGCGTGCCCACCAGCGCCCTGGCACCCCGCCTGATGATGTGGGGCCGCGAGCGTGAGCTGGATACGCTCCTGGCGCGCCTGCCGGCCGCCCGCCTGCGCCAGTTGCTGGCCGAACTGGCGGATCTCGATGCACAAGCCAAGTCCGGCCTGCGGTCGATAGAACGAGGGGTGGAAGCACTGATGGTCCGAGTGGCCGCTCCCGCCACCTAGAGGACGCTTGCGGAGCCAGGCATGGATGCCATGAGAATCGCAGCCTCAGTATGCGCAGCGCTTGCGCTGCCGTGGCTGAGCGGCTGCATACCCCCATCAGCGCCGGCATATCAAATCCCGCAACTACATGCCGGTGCCGACGGTCGAACCCAGGCGGTCCTGCCGGCGGCGGACGAAGATCCGGCGGAAAACGGCCCGGACGCCGACGAGGCGGACATCGACCGAGCCGTGCAGGGCTACATCCAGCGGATCGATGACGTGCAGCAGCGTCTGCGCCGCCCCGCGCCGGATGAGTCAACGACCTGGAACAGCCAGTTCGTGCCGGTTACCGATCCATCTGGTATCCTAACGCCCGCCGGCGACCCATACGCCGCCGAACTGGACACCGAACGCCCGGCCGTCGAGCCACCGACTGCCGGCATCCCGCAGCGCGAAGACGTCAGCATCCCGATTGAGACGCCCGCTGCTTCGGACGGATCCGATCTGCCTCCGAGAACCGCACCGCCCGCACTCGGCTCGGTCACGGTACGGGCCAATCCCGCCCTGTTGGCCGCTGCCCCGCCCGCTGCTGAGGTTGGCCCGGCCCGCGTCAATCAGGCAGCCACGGCCCGACGGGCCCCACTCTCGCTCGAACAGTTCCTGGAACAATGGGCCGTCGGTGCCGAAGAAAGCTCATTCCGCCGGCAACTTGACCGGCGCCTGATGCAGGCCGTCGCCGGCGATTACGAGGCGGCCCGCGCGCCGCTGACAATGGTTTCCGACGAGCAGCACGCCATGGCCGGCCGTTTCGTCGAGGCCCTGATCGCCATCCGCGAGGCCCATGATGGCGACGCGTCCGTGACCCTCACACGGGTGCTGGATGAACTCGACCGCCTGGCGAATGACCTCCGGCCATTGAGCGACCTCCAGATTCCAGCGCTGACCATCTGCCAGGAGATTCGCGGCTTCGGCGACTACACCCCCATCCAGCCGCCGCACTTCATGGCCGGCCTCGAAAGCGAGTTTGTGCTCTACTGCGAAGTGCGCAACTTCGTCACGCAACAGGAGGAAGACGGCCTCTATGTGGCGCGGTTCGAGTTGCGGACGGCCATACTGGACGACGGCGGCCAGATCGTGCTGGAGATTCGCGACGCGGACGTCGTGGACCGCTGCCGACAGCAGCGTCAGGATTGCTTCATCCCGCGTCTGGTGCGCCTACCCGCCACACTTCCGGCCGGCGACTATGTGGCAAAAGTCACCGTCGTTGATAGACTGGGAGATAAGTTGGCCGAGAGCCGCGTGACCTTCCGAGTGCTCTCACGCTCGTAGCCACCCGCTCCGTCCACGTGTGTCAGTAGAACCAGGACTGAGGCCCCGTTCGTGAACATACCTCGGTTTCTGCGGCGGTTGCTCCGCGCCCCTTACGACGGTTTGCGCCATTTCGGCGTTGTGCAACCCGGCGCGCTCTATCGTTGCGGCCAGCCAACTCCGGCCGAATTGGCGGAATTGATCAAGCGCCACAGCCTGAAAACCGTGGTAAGCCTGCGCGGCACGCGCCAGGCCGATGATCCGGACGGCTGGGAGGTGGCCGAGCGCAACGCTTGTGAAGCGCACGGGGCGCAGTTCGTCGCCCTGCCCTGTAACCACAAGAACCCCCCCACCCGCGAGCAGGTGGGCGCCTTCCTCGAGCTGACGCAGGATGCCGAGCGCCAGCCGGTCCTCGTACACTGCCGACTGGGCCAACAACGCACGCTGCTGTTCTGCGCCCTTTACCGCGTGCACGCCCAGGGTGTCTCGCCGGATGTAGCGCTGCGCGAAATGGACGAACTGGGCTTCAACGTGCGCCACCGCCGCCACCGTCGCCTCCTCGCGGCCTTCTACGAGTTCGCCCAAGACAACGGCAGCGGCGCCGCCCCGCGCTGAAGCCGACGGCCTCCGACCCGTCCAGCGCGCCGGCCGGCGCCCACATTCGCTTCAATTCGTGTTGGGCTGGTCCGCGGATTCCGGCGGCGGGCCTGGATCAACTGTCGGCGGTTCCCCCGGCTGGCGCGCGTCCAGGAAGGACTGGAGAATGACCTGCGCGGCAAGAGCATCACGCAGGCCCTTGCGTCGTGAGCGCCGCACGGAAGCCTGCTCCATGTAAATATCCGCTTGGTAACTACTTAGACGCTCGTCCCACAGCTCAACGTGGACCTGGCCGGCGCGGCGCAGGCGGTCGGCCAACGTCTGACATAAGCGACCCTGTGGCCCGATGCTGCCGTCCATGTTCATGGGCAGACCGACCACGACGCCGCTGACGTTGTGGTCGCGGGCCCACGACAGAATGGCCGCCGCGTCCTTGGGAGCACTTCCGGTCGCCGGCAGCGTATCCGTCGGAAAGGCAATGCGATGGTTCTGGTCGGCAATGGCCACGCCGATTCGACGGGCACCGTAGTCGACGCTCATCCATTGGCCCATGTCGGGCACCTCCGTGCACAGACTGGCTCGGCAATTCCCTTGCCACGTGAAAAAAAATTATGGCAAAAGCCTTGCCAAGGCTGAGCTTACGGGTAACATGGCTGGATTACGCGGCAAAGGTATGCGCTTTTGACCTCACGGCGCGAGACTGGCTAAAGCAAGCAGCCGAAGGGCGCGGTTTCACGAGTGTTAACGCACGTGCAAGCGAGGATTCGGTTGCAGGGGCTCGTTCCCTCGATACACCCTCCGCTCGCAGTCTGCGCCAGTTTCTTCGTAAACCCGTAACCACGAAGGATAGCCGGTTATGCAGATTACTCACGTCCGCGATTTCAGTCGGCACGGCGACGCCATCCCGGTTCCGGATCTGATCCGCATACAGACGGAATCGTACGAGCGTTTTCTCCAGACTGGAGTTGACCCCGAAGCGCGGACTCGGGTCGGCTTGGAGGGCCTGCTGCAGGAAGTGTTTCCGATCGAGAGTTACGACGGGAACCTGAGGCTCCAGTATCTCGACTACGCGCTCGATCCGCCCCGCTACACGCCTGACGAAGCCCGCGAACTCGGCCTTACCTACGGCCGCCCCTTCCGCGTGCGTGTGCGCTTGCACCGCAAGGACGTGGAGGAGGTCAAGGAGGAGGCCATCTACCTGGGCGAGTTGCCGATCATGATGGGCGGCGGCGAGTTCATCGTGAACGGCTCCGAGCGCGTCATCGTCTCGCAGCTCCACCGCAGCCCCGGCGTGGATTTCGTCAAGGAGTCCGCCGAGGGCGACCGGGCCCTGCACGCCTGCCGCATCATTCCCGAGCGCGGCTCGTGGATCGAGATCAATGTCACACGCAAGGACGTGCTGGCGGTCCGCATCGACCAGAGCAGCAAGATTCCCGCCACCACCTTTCTGCGCGCCATGGACGAGAAGTACGGCTCCGACGAGGCGGTGGTGCGGGCCTTCTACAAGACCAAGTCCGTGCGCGTCCCGGGGCTCAAGCCCGATATGTACGCCGCCGCTCCGATCGTGGATCCGGACACCGGCGAGGAACTGGTCCGCGCCGGCTGCCAGATCGGCGAAGCCCTCAACAAGATCCGCGAGACCAGCCTCAAGCAGGTTGACGTCATTGCCAAAATGACCGACGCCATCATCCTCAATACGCTGGCCGAGGATGCCACGCACAGCCACGAGGAAGCCCTGCAGAAGATCTACGCCCGCCTGCGGCCCGGCAACCCGGTGCAGCTCGACAAGGCCCGCAAGCTCTTCCAGGAGAAGTTCTACGACGAAACCCGCTACCGCCTCGGCAAGGTCGGCCGCTTCCGCCTCAATCGCAAGTTCGAACAGGGCGTGCCCGAGAACGAGATGGTCCTTCGGCCGGAGGACTTCGTCAGCTCGCTGGCCTACCTGCTGGCCTTGCGCTCCGGCGAGGGCCAGGTCGATGACATCGACCATCTCGGCAACCGCCGCCTGCGGACCATTGACGAGCTGGCCGCCGACGAGCTGCGCAAGGGCTTCCTCAAGCTCCGCCGCACCGTCCAGGAGCGCATGAGCCTCAAAGACCCCGACTCGATCGGCAAAGTGGCCGAGCTGGTCAACACCAAGAGCATCTCGAGCGCCATCGATTTCTTCTTCGGCCGCAGCGAGCTGTCCCAGGTGGTGGACCAGACCAACCCGCTCTCGCAGTTGACGCACGAGCGCCGCCTGTCGGCCCTGGGCCCCGGCGGTCTGAACCGCAAGCGCGCCGGGTTCGAGGTGCGCGACGTGCACATCAGCCACTACGGCCGCATCTGCCCGATCGAGACGCCGGAAGGCGTAAACATCGGCCTGATCGCCTCACTGGGCATCTACAGCGACGTCGATGAGTACGGCTTCCTGACCACGCCTTACCGCCCGGTGGAGCGCGGCAAGGTCAACGGCGACATCGTGTACCTGCGGGCCGACGAGGAGATGCGCACCACCCTCGCCCCGCCTGACGTCGTGGAGGCCCAGTCCGACGGCACCCTGCCGCCACTCGTGCCGCGCGCCGAGCATCAGGGCGGCAACGGCGGCGCCAAGGTCGGCAAGCTGCGGGACGGCACGCTGCTGGCGCGCGTCAACGGCGACTTGCAGCAGGTCGGGGCAGGCGACATCCGCTACGTCGACATCTCCCCCAAGCAGACCGTCGGCGTCTCAGCCGCACTGATCCCGTTCCTAGAGCACGACGACGCCAACCGCGCCCTGATGGGCTCGAACATGCAGCGGCAGGCCGTGCCGCTCGTGCGGACGGAGCCGCCCATCATTGCCACCGGCATGGAGCGGCCGGTCGCGCTCAACAGCGGCATGATCGTCCGCGCCCGTATGGACGGCACCGTGACCTACGTCGATGCGCGCCGCATCGTGATAGACGACACTGACGAGTACCAGCTCCGCAAGTTCGTCGGACTGAACGAGCGCACCGCGCTCAACCAGCGCCCGGTCGTGCGGCCCGGCCAGCAGGTGACCAAGGGCGACGTCATTGCTGACGGCGCCGCAACGCACCAGGGCGAGCTGGCGCTGGGCCGCAACGTCCTGGTCGCCTTCATGACCTTCGACGGCTACAACTTCGAGGACGCGATTCTGATCTCCGAGCGGCTCGTGAAGGACGACGTCTTCACCAGCATTCACATTGAGTCGCACGAAGTGGAGATCCGCGAGACCAAACTCGGTCGCGAGGAGTTCACGCGCGACATTCCCAACGTCTCGGAGCGGGCCCTGGCCAACCTCGATGATCGCGGCATTGTGCGCCTGGGGACGCGCGTCGGTCCCGGCGACATCCTGGTGGGCAAGGTGTCCCCCAAGAGCAAGAGCGAGCTCAGCCCCGAGGAAAAGCTGCTGCACGCGATCTTCGGCCGCGCCGGCGAGGACGTCAAGAACGACTCGCTCGAGCTGCCGGCCGGCCAGGAAGGCATCGTCATCGGCACCCGCCACTTCACTCGCCGCACGCACCTCAGCGAAGAGCAGAAACGCGATCTGGACCGCCAGATGAAGGCTTTCCAGGTCGAGTGCGACGAGCAGCGCATCAAGCTGTTCCGGCAACTCGTGGCCGCCCTGGAGGACCGGATCGGCCAGGTCCTAGTCGATCCGAACACGCGCCAGAAGGTCGGTCGCAGCGAGAACCCCGAGGTCCTGCTCGAGCAGGTCGAGACCTTCTCACTCAAGTGGATCAAGGCCGGCAGCCGGCGCCCCGAGTGCGAGCGCCTCTACGCCCAGTTCTGGCCGCGCATCGTCGACATCGAGCGCGAGTGTGAGCGGCGCCTCGGGCACATGAAACGCGGCGACGAGTTGCCCTCCGGCGTGCTGGAGATGGTCAAGGTCTACGTCGCCACCAAGCGCACGCTGTCGATCGGCGACAAGATGGCCGGCCGACACGGCAACAAGGGCGTCATCGCCAAGATCCTGCCCGAAGAGGACATGCCCTTCCTGGAGGACGGCACGCCGGTGGACATCTGCCTGAACCCCCTGGGCGTCCCCAGCCGTATGAATGTCGGCCAAATCCTGGAGACACACCTCGGCTGGGCCGCGGCCGTGCTCGGTTTCCAGACCATCACGCCCGTCTTCGACGGTGCCCGGGAAGCCCAGATTCGCGCCTGCCAGGCGGAGGCCAACGAGCACGTCTGTCAGAAGCGCGAGGATCCCGAGGTCATTCGCCGCGCCGGCCGCACCAAGGAGTTGCTGGTGGAAATGCCGCCCAGCGGCAAGATCACGCTCTTTGACGGCCGCACTGGCGAGCGTTTCGAGCAGGCCGTGACGGTCGGCTACATGTATCTCCTCAAGCTACATCACCTGGTGGATGACAAGATCCACGCCCGCTCGACCGGACCGTACAGCCTGATCACCCAGCAGCCCCTGGGCGGCAAGGCCCGCACCGGCGGACAACGCTTCGGCGAGATGGAAGTCTGGGGCCTGGAGGCCTACGGGGCCGCCTACGTCCTGCAGGAGCTGCTTACCGTCAAGAGCGACGACGTCGAGGGGCGCACCAAGATCTACGAGAGCATGGTCAAGGGCACGCACACGCTGGACGCCGGCACACCGGTCTCCTTCGACGTGCTCTGCAACGAAATCCGCGGGCTGGGCCTGAACATCCAGCTCGACAAACGCCGGCTGATCTAGCCCGGCCGGCTGAATCGGAACGGCCGGCCGCGCAGCGCCGCCGGTACTCTGGGAGCGTCGCAATGCCCACCGTGCAATACGGCGACGGGACGGACACGAGCCCGCAGGAGCTGGCCGAGTTCTACCAGCGACTCAAGCACGACATCGCCGCCCAGCCGGAGCAGCTCGGCAAGATGATGGACGGCAGCGCCGCGTTCGTGACGGCCCGCGTTGGCGGACGCCTGATCGGGCTGGCGCGCGGCGTCTGCGACGGGCTGCGCGGCTACCTGACGGAATGCAAGCTCGATCCCGGCTTTCAGGGGCCGGCGGCCGTCACGCGTACCGACGGCCGCATCGAGCATGACACCGCCGGCATTGCCGAGGCCATGGCGTGCCGCGTGCTGGCGCGCATGTTCGCCGACGGCATTCGGCGCGTCGACGTGGTCGCCTGGGGCACCGAGGTCGATTTCCTGGAGGATCTCGGGTTTCGCAAGCAAGGAGGCCTGGTCGGAATGACGATGCGGGCGGACGACTGGCCCGGCAGCACCGGGGCACAACGCTCGTCAGCGACGCACGGCCGCAGCGGCGTGGCGGAGGACCGGCCCGGGCCGGCCGGATGTTCGCCACGGGACGCCGAGTCTTAACACGTTAGCGCGAGGTAGTGCAGCCAATGGCTGAGACTGTTTACGACCGGATCAACGACTTCACCGCGGTACGGATCACCCTGGCTTCACCGAACGACATCCGCGCCTGGAGCTTCGGCGAGGTCAAGAAGCCCGAGACCATCAACTACCGCACCTACCGGGCCGAGAAGGATGGCCTCTTCTGTGAGCGCATCTTCGGCCCGGAGCGGGACTGGGAGTGCTTCTGCGGGAAGTACAAGGGCACCAAACACAAGGGCATGATCTGCGACCGCTGCGGCGTCAAGGTGACGCACAGCCGCGTCCGCCGCAAGCGCATGGGGCATATCAACCTCGCGGCCCCCATCGTGCACATCTGGTTCTTCAAGGCCATGCCCAGCCGCCTCGGCACGCTGCTCGACATGAAGACCGCCGACCTGGAAAAGATAATCTACTTCCAGGACTACGTGGTGGTCGATCCCGGCGGCTCCAAGCTCGAGCGCAGGCAACTGCTCACCGAGGAGGAGTATCGCCGGGCGGTGGAAGAGTACGGCGACACCGGCTTCCGCGCCCTCATGGGGGCCGAGGCGGTCCGCGAGCTGCTGGCGCAGCTCGACCTGCCCACACTCTCAGCCGAACTGCTGGACGGGCTCCGCAAGACCGGCAGCAAGCAGAAAATCAAGGAGCTTTCCCAGCGGCTCAAGCTGGTCGAGGCCGTGCGGCACAGCGCCAACGAGGCCCAGTGGCTGGTGCTGGAAGTCATTCCGGTCATCCCGCCCGACCTGCGGCCGCTCGTCCTGCTCGACAGCGGCAACTTCGCCAGCAGCGACCTGAACGACCTCTACCGCCGCATCATCAACCGCAACAACCGCCTCAAGAAGCTGATCGATCTGAACGCGCCCGAGGTGATCATCCGCAACGAGAAGCGCATGCTGCAGCAGGCGGTGGACGCCCTGTTCGACAACGGCCGCTGCCGCCGGCCGGTGCTGGGCTCGAGCAACCGCCCGCTCAAGTCGCTGACCGACATGATCAAGGGCAAGCAGGGGCGTTTCCGCGAGAACCTGCTGGGCAAGCGCGTGGACTACTCGGCCCGCAGCGTGGTCGTGGTCGGACCGGAGCTCAACCTCTGGCAATGCGGCCTGCCCAAGAAGATCGCGCTCGAGCTTTACCAGCCCTTCATCATCCGCAAGCTGCGCGACCGCGGCCTGGCCGACACGATCAAGAGCGCCAAGAAGATGCTCGAGCGGCGCGAGCAGCCCATCTGGGACATCCTGGAAGAAGTCATCTACCAGCATCCCGTGCTGCTCAATCGCGCCCCCACCCTGCACCGCATGGGTATTCAGGCCTTCGAACCCGTCCTGGTGGAGGGCAACGCCATCCGCATCCACCCGCTGGTCTGCCGCGGCTTCAATGCCGACTTCGACGGCGACCAGATGGCCGTGCACCTGCCACTGTCCATCGAGGCCCAGGCCGAGACCCACGTGCTCATGATGAGCACGAACAACATCTTCAGCCCGGCCAACGGCTCGCCCATCATGTCCGCCTCCCAGGACATCGTCATGGGCATCTACTTCCTCACCTGCGATCATGCCGGCGAGCCCGGGGAGCGCGAGCCCGGCCGGGAACGCGCCTTCGCCTCCCCGGCCGAGGCCATGCTGGCCCGCACGCTCGGCCAGGTCGGCATGCACACGCCGATCAAGGTGCGCATCGATCGTACCCATGTTATTCAGGGCCGCGCCAAGGGCCCCGAGCCGTGCCCGGCCAGCGGCACCATCCTGACCACGGCCGGACGCTGCATCTTCAACGACATGCTTGACCCGCGCATGCCCTTCTACAACTACCCGCTCGGTCGGGGCATCTCGCGCGTCATCGACGACTGCCACAACCAACTCGGCCGGGCGGCCACCATCGAGCTGCTTGACAATATCAAGGAGCTGGGCTTCCGCCAGAGCACGCTGGCCGGCATCTCCTTCGCCCTGACTGACCTGCGCATACCCGAAACCAAACCGAAGATCGTCGAAGCCGCCCAGAAAGTGGTAGATCGCGTCGAGCGCAACTTCCAGAACGGCAACATCACGCCCATGGAGCGCCACAACCAGCTCATCGATATCTGGGTGCATGCGCGCGAACGCGTCACCCAGGAGATGATGAAGGCCCTGGCTGATGACTGGCGCGCCGCGGACGGATCCGAGGCCAAGGTCGGCACCACCAAGGCCAAACCATACCTCAACCCCATCCACCTCATGACTGATTCCGGCGCGCGCGGCTCCGTCGACCAGATCCGCCAGCTCGCCGGCATGCGCGGCCTGATGGCCAAACCCTCCGGCGAAATCATCGAGGCCCCCATCAAGGCCAACTTCCGTGAGGGCCTCAGCGTCCTCGAGTACTTCAGCTCGACTCACGGCGCCCGTAAGGGCCTGGCCGACACCGCCCTCAAGACCGCCGACTCCGGCTATCTCACCCGCAAGCTCGCCGACGTCGCCCAGAACGTCATCATCAACGAACTCGACTGCGGCACCATCGAGGGCATCAGCAAGAGCACCATTTACCGCGGCGAAGAAGTAGATGTGAAGCTCTCCGAGCTGATCATCGGCCGCGTGGCGCGCGACACCATTCGCGATCCGCGCACCGACGACATCATCGTGCGCGAAAACGAGCTCATCACCCCGGAAGTCGCCCGTCGCCTTGAGGCCAAACCCGACGACGGCGGACTCGGCATCGACAGCATTCGCGTCCGCAGCGGCCTGACCTGCGAAAGCCCCGTCGGCATCTGCGCCCGCTGCTACGGCGGCGACCTGTCCACCGGCCACCTCGTCGAGGAAGGTCTGGCCGTCGGCATCATTGCCGCCCAGTCCATCGGCGAGCCCGGCACGCAGCTAACCATGCGCACGTTCCACCTCGGCGGCGTGGCCAGTCACGCCGTCGTCGAGAACGAGCTCGCCTCCTCGCAGGGCGGCATCGTCCGTTACCACGATCTCAACGCCGTCGAGACCGTCGACAAGGAGAGTGAGCAGCACATCTTCCGTGTGCTCAAGCGCAACGGCGAAATCGCCATTAACGACGAGAAGGGCCGCGAGCTCGAACGCTACCGGGTCCCCTACGGCGCCGCGATCCTCGTTCCGGACGGCGCCCCCGTCGAGCCGCGCCAGATCGTGGTCCGCTGGGACGCCCACTTCACGCCCATCCTCGCCGAAGCCAGCGGCTTCGTCCGCTTCCAGGACATCATCGAGGGCGAAACCGTCCGGCCCGAGCAGGAAACCCGGCCCGACAGTAAGTGGATCATCGTCGAGCACAAGGGCGACAAGCACCCGCGCATCATCATCGAGGACAAGGAAGGCGCCATCCTCGACTTCCACCACCTGCCCGCCAAGGCCCGCATCGAGGTTCTGGAGGGCAACCCGGTCGTCGCCGGCGACCTGCTCGCCCGCCAGCCCCGCGAAATCGCCAGCCAGCAGGACATCACCGGCGGCCTCCCCCGCGTGACCGAGATCTTCGAGGCCCGCAAGCCCAAAGAACCGTCCGTCATGGCGGAGATCTCCGGCACCGTCGAGCTGTACACCGACAAACGCCGCGGCAAGATGACCATCGTCGTGCGCTCCGAGTCCGGCATGGAGAAAGAGCACCACGTGCCCCAGGACAAGCAGTTGCTCGTCCACGCCGGTGACTACATCGACGCCGGCACCCAGCTCACCCAGGGCCCGCTCATCCCGCACGATATCCTGCGCATCAACGGCGAGGAGGACCTGCAACGCTATCTCCTCAAGGAGGTCCAGGCCGTCTATCGCCAGCAGAACGTCACCATCAACGACAAGCACGTCGAGATCATCCTGTCGCAGATGCTGCGCAAAGTGAAAATCGAGAACGAAGGCGACTCCGCCTTCCTGCCCAACGAGGTCGCCGACAAGTTCCGTTTCCGCATCGAGAACCAGCGCCTCGCCCGCAGCGTCAAAGTCACCGACCCCGGCAGCACCGACTTCAACGTCGGCCAGATCGTGCTCAAGGAGGACTTCGTCGCCAAGAACGAAGCGGTCGAGTTGGACGGCGGCCAACCCGCCAAGGCCCGCAAGCCCAAGCCCGCCACCGCCAAAACCCTCCTGCTCGGCATCACCAAGGCCAGTCTCCAAAGCGAGTCCTTCATCTCCGCCGCCTCCTTCCAGGAAACCACCAAGGTCCTCACCCAGGCGGCTCTGGGCGGCGCTGAAGACCGCCTCGTCGGCCTTAAGGAGAACGTCATTCTTGGTCGGCTCATCCCCGCCGGCACCGGCTTCCACGCTTACCAGGGCCTGAAGCTCAAGTACGCCGGCGAACCAGTCGAATTCGCCGCCGCGCCAATGCTGGAACAGATGGGCGACGTCCCGGCGCCCGTGATGCCGGGTCTCAGCCCGCTAGACATGACGCCCCGGACCAGCGACGCGGGCCTGGCCCCCTCGCTGGGCATGCCCAAACCGTAGCCGCCAACGCGCCGCCGGCGCGACCCGGATCCACCGCCCGGGCCGCGCCGGCCAGCGCTCACACTCCACCGGCGGGGGCGCCCTCGCAGCCCGTCCGCCGGCAGCGTCAATCAACCACCGACCAGTATCTGGACAAACGGATCGATGTCGAACGCATTGACCAACCCGTCGCCGTTGGCGTCCGCGCTGAGTAGGTTGCAGTCCGGATAGGCCAGGGTGTAGCCGGCCGGATTCGTAAGCGCCAGAACGAACGGGTCGATGTCGAACGCGTTCACCAAGCCGTCGCAGTTGAGGTCACCCCGGAGGGCAGGCGTAACGACGACGCTGTCGATGGTGAGGCCCTCGGGGTCATCGCTCGTAATGACGCACCGAACCAGTCGCCCAAAGCCGGACGTGGCATCGAGCGGCTCAATGCGGAACGAGTCCACGCCGCTCACCGGACCGTAACCGGGCAGAACAAAGTCATAGAAACCTTCGCAGCCCTGGAAGACCCACACCGGATTGGACGTGGTGCCCTGGTTGAACCACTTCTCAATCTGCCCCGGCGGGCAGAGGTTAGTGAAGACGGGCTTCGGCCCGCCACTGAAGAACGCGGTTCCATCCGGCGGCCCGAGGACTTCTCCAGACGGGCCGAACAGCGTCAGTATGAAACCCGCCGCGCCCAGCGACGAGAAATCCGCATCCAGTTCTTCCAGCGGTTCGAGCTCGTCGATCTGCGTGCGCGAGACGCGCTGCTCGTGGCCCTCGTCATCGTAAAGCTTCATGATGATGACGTGCCCGCGACAGCAGTTGCCCACCACCGACGTGACGCTGATCCCGCCGCCGTGCGGACCGACGTCGAACGCCACGCCGTCCTGTCCGCTGCTGCCGAGGTTGCCGACGAACAGCTTGTACTCGTCGGCCGCACAACCATCGGCGTCGTCACAGACTTCCGCAACTTGCGCCTGGCCCGTCCCCCAGGAATGCACGCCGAACGTCTGAAGGTGTGCTTCCTCGACAGTGAGCGCCGGGATACCGCTCGCCGTGATATCCATCGACGCGATCCCCGCCATGCCGGGCACGCCGCCCGGCAGCGTCGGGATGACAATGACACGCCCGTGTGGATCACCGGCAGTGTAGGGGCCGCTGGTGGCGCAAATCCACTGGATCCACAGCCAGCCATTGAACTCCCTGATTATGATGATCGGGGTGCTGCCATCTGCACAGTAGAAATTCGGCACCCACGGCCTGGCGACGATCGGCCCGCCGACAGTCTCGTCGAAGACGATCATGCCGGCGTCGTCGTATTCGACCGTCCGGACCGCAACAGCGCCGCTGCCGGAGTAGTCGAAGATCAACGTGCCGGTGCCGTCGCCGTTGCTGACCACGTGGTGATTCCCGTAGATCAGCCCGTCCCAACCCTTGTGCCGATGCCGGAGCGTCGCCCCCGGCGTGGCCAGGAACGCCTCAACGTCGATCGCGGCCCCGCCGCCGAAGACCGAGTCCATACTGATTTCAACCCCGTCCTCGCCGGAACCGCCGATTTCGCCCACATGCAGGCTGCGGCCGTCTGCGGGGCCTAACTGGGCATCCCCCAGGGCCTGGTGCAGCAGCCCGCTCACGTAAGCACTGCCCGGCTGGGCGACCGCAGCCCCGACCGCACACAGAACCGTCATAGAGACCGCCATAACAATTTGCCGTTTCATTGCCGTGTTCCTCCAAGCTGTCTCGCATCACAATCAGCTTCGGCGGCAAGGCATTCCTTCGGCTGTCAGCAGGCGTCCGGATCGACCACAAGCCGACGCGACACAAACCTGCCCAGACAGCGCCCCGCGCACACCGAACTGCAATGAAACAATAGCACCATTTCAGTACGTTTTCTTCCCCGCCGCTATGCCACTATTTTTGGAATCGACCGCCCACCCCGATATCCGACAACTCATATCGTCTGATTATCCTACCAAAGCTCATCGACGGCACGTGCCCGCCCGGCCCGCCGGCGCCTTCCCGTGGCGTCCCAACCCGCGCCCATTGCGACGACTCGCAGCGCATCTACTTCGAAGACCAACGCGCGCCTCTGGCGATTGACCCGCCCTGGCCCGAGGCGACCAATACCGCGTCGGTTGCCCGCGACCAGCCCTCGCCGGTACACTCCCTAAAGGGCGCTGCCCGCACATTCGCGAAGCGGTTGACGCACCGAATCCTGTAGCGAGGGTACCAGGATGCCTGGCATTAGACGCCAACCCACTGCTGCTGATGCCGGTCTCACGGCGCGACACACCTGGGGCAGCCACGCCACCATGTCAACGGCTATAAAGGATGACCACTGCCGTGTATGTCAACCCGGTGCTGTCGCGGCGGCTTCCCGGCCACAACCTGAACCGGCCGGTCAGAATCGCCCTGGCCGCAGCGGTTCCATCGGCGCCGGCGGTAGTTGCCGCCGTTCGCCACAAGTTCGTCACTTCGCGCCACCGGGGAACAACCACACCGCTCGCCGGGCGGGCGAGCACAACCTAATGAGGTGCCCTATGCCACTGAAGCTCAGCCGCATCCTCTGGCCAACCGATTTCTCCGAGCTGTCACTGAACGGCGGACGCTACGCTCGCGCACTGGCCAAAGCCTTCGACGCCGAGTTGCACGTCATCCACGTCGCACGCCCGATCGTGGTGGCCGACTACTCGGTCATGCTCCCCGCAGCCGTCTCCCCACCCGGCTCCGAGCAGGAACTGCTGGATGGCTCTCGCCAGGGCCTGGCACGGCTCGTGGACGAGCAGTTCGCCGGAATGTCGCGCGTGCGGCAGGACGCTGCCATCGGCGTCCCCTGGTCGGGCATCTGCGACTACGCCGCCAGGCACGAAATCGAGTTGATCGTCCTGGCTACGCACGGCCGCACGGGCCTCAAGCATGTCCTCATCGGCAGCACGGCCGAACGCGTCGTGCAACACGCACCTTGCCCGGTCCTGACGGTCAAAAGCGACGAGCAGGGCTTCGTCGAGTGACCGCTCTGCAAGCTGTAAGTGGCCGGCGGCGTCCGGCTTGCGCTCGACGAACTGCCGTGGACTGCGCCCGGCGCCAACGGAGTTGATGCTTGCTGGCGGCTTTCTATTTCGAACAGCCTGCCTGGCTGGTGGCGCTCCTGGCCGTCTCCGCCGCGGCCCTTGCTCTCACCCGAGCCGGACGGCCACGCGACAGCGGCGCCGGCCACGCGACCGGCGTGCGACGGGCGGTTCTACGGCTCAGCAGCGCCGCGCTGGCCGCCGCCGCGGCCCTGGCGGTCGGCGCCTGGCTGATGCGCTCCGGGACCACGCGCGCCACCGCCCTCCTGGCGGCGCTGGCCTTGCTCGCGCTCGTGTATCTGACGCTGATGGCATATCGGCCCGCCGTCCAGGCCGTGTCACCACTTAGCCGGGCGGCCCTGATCTCGCTGCGGCTACTAGCCGGCCTGCTGCTCTTGGTGCTGATCGCGCGCCCGGCCTGGGACTGGGTCGTCGTCGAATTCCGCCGGCCTCTGCTCGTGGTGCTCCTCGATCAATCCGAGTCCATGGCCCTCGCCGCGGCGGACCAACTGCCGGCCGGCCAATCCCGCGCCGACCTCGCCAACGCGGTTTTCCAACGCACCCGCGCCGCGCTCACCAAGCTCAGCGACACGTACGATGTGCGTCTGTATGGCTTCGGGGCCACGCACACCACCACAACTGAATGGCACATCCGGCCCGAAGCGCCCGTCACATCCCTGGCCGCCGCCCTGCGTGATGCACCGCTGCTGCGCTCCGCCGACGGCGCCGCCTCGGCCGGCGTCGTGCTCATCAGCGACGGGGCGGACAACGTGGACGGCCCGCGCGCCGTGCGCAACGCCGCCCGCGAAATGGCCCAGCGCGCCATCCCCCTCTGGGCCGTCGGCGTGGGCCCGCCGCCTGGCCAGACCCCCATGGTGGAGTTGACACCGCTGGTGTTGCCGCGCCAGCTCGGCATCCGCGACCGCCTGCGTGTCCCCGTCTCCGCCCGCGTTCAGGGCTGTGCCGGCACATTCGTCACGCTCCAGCTTCTCTGGGGCACGGAACCGACCACCGAGCAGCGTCGGCGCATCGACCGCGACACCCAACAGCTTCGCCACGAATATGAACTAGTCCCGCCCGGACCCGGCGTGCAGCGCCTCACCGCCCGTGTCACCCTCGCGGAAACCCTCGGCGGACAGTCGTTCGAAACCTTCGCCCTGGTCGACGTGCGCGACCAGGGTATCCGCATCCTGCACCTCGAAGACGCCCCCCGCAGCGAAGCTGCTTTCATCGCCCGCGCCCTGCGCTCCGACCCACGCCTCGAAGTCGTCGCCGATTTCTTCTTCAACGCACCCGGCCACGCACCGCAGCCGGTCGCATGGTCCGACTACGACGTCATCATCCTCGGCCGCCTGCGCAAACCACTCCCCGCAGACACCCTGCAAGACCTCGCCCGCGCCGTCACGCAACACGGCACCGGCCTGCTGCTGGCCGGCGGCCGCGGCCTGCTAAACGACGTCAATCACGACGGCGGCCCCCTGGCCACGCTCAGCCCAGCGCAGCTTGTCCTCGACCAGTTCGGCCTCGACGGCCCCTTGCCGTTCCAGCTCACTGACTCCGGCGCCCGCCATCCGATCCTTCAACCAAGCGTCCCCGACCATCCCGCCCCCACGACCCAAAGCGCCGCCGATACGACGGACGCCTGGTCCAACCTGCCGCCACTGAGCGGCGCCGCCGTCCTGGGCGCCACCAAACCCATCGCCTCGGTCCTCGCCGTCACCAGCGGTGACCGACCTTTGCTCGTCGCACATGAGGTCGGGCGCGGCCGCTGCGTCGCGGCGGCCTGGGAGACCACCTGGCCGTGGGCCCTGTACTCTGAGCAGGGCCGCGAGCTGCACCACCGCCTGTGGCGGCAAACCGCCCTCTGGCTCGCCAACCGCCGACCGCACGCCTGGGTCCTGACCGATCGGCCGGAATACCCCCTCGCCGCCCTCGAACAGGGCCGCCGCCGCGTGCGCATCCGCGCCGGCCTGAGCGGCCTCGATTTGCTCAGCCAGCCTGAGACCCTCGCCACCGCCGACGCCCGCCTAGAACTGATCATCGACGGCACCCGCCACCCCGTCCGCCTCGAACAACGCGGCGATGAATGGCTGGCCGAACTGCCCGCGCCCGGCGACGAACTCACCAACCTACCCGCCGGCCGCTACACACTGGAGTTCACCGTACGCGGCCTGCAGTCCGACGCGTCCTCGCCGTCCGCAGAGACCGCACCCGCCCCCCCCCGCGCCGACCACGTTCTGTCCGCCGGCACAGCCTTCGACGTCCGCGCCGTCCAGCTCGAAACCACCCCTCCCACCGCCGACCTGGCCACGCTCCGCAGCGCGGCCGAGGAGACCGCCTCCGCCGGCGGCAGCTACCACGACCTGGCCGCTCTCCCGCAACTGCTCGACCGGCTTCTGGCCACCGATCGTCGAACCGAGATCCGCCGAACCATGCGCTACAGCACTGTCAGTAATGAGCCCTGGGTCCTGCTTGTGGCGCTCACGGCCGTCCTGGCCCTCGAGTGGTCCATCCGCAAACGGCTCGGGCTGGCATAGCGGTCCGCGCGGGCTGCTGCAGCGGCCGCACCTGTAGCCCCCCACACTCCACCGGGTATACTGCCCGCTCGTACACCGGCCGGGCCGCGGCAAAAGGCCGCTTTCCCCTGGCGGCCCGGGCGCCGCTTGGCGATACTTAAGCTGGTTGCGGGCCGCCGACTCTCGCTTGACAGGTGCAGACCTTGCGCAGCTTCCTCCGCACGGTTGGTTCGTTGTGGTTCGCGGCGGTCTTGCTCGTGCTGCTGCTGATCGCAATGGCCTGCGCCACAACCTACGAGACTGCCACGTCCGCAGCCCAGGCCCTGGCGGTGTACTACCGGGCCTGGTGGTTCGAGGGCCTGCTCGCCCTCCTAGCGCTTAATACCGCTGCCGCCTTGATCGTCAGATTTCCTTTCTCCCGGCGGCTGCTCGGCTTCGTCATCACCCACGTGTCTATTCTCGTCATCCTCGCCGGCGCGTTCATAACCAAGCACGCCGCCTTCGACGGCCGCGTGATTGTTGCTGAGGGGCAAACCGTCACCGACATGATCAACGTTGACCGCGAAACGTTGACCGCCACCCGCACCCGCGACCAGGCCCGTGCGACGATCACCCTCCCGCCCGGGATCTTCGGTGGCTTCTCCGCCGTCGCCCAACCGCCGGCTCCCCCGCTGCAACTGGGCGACGTCGCAGTAGCCATTCAACAGTACGTGCCGGACAGCGCCTGGGTCCGCCGCATCCTCCCCGACAACGACCCGCGGCACCCGCCGGCGGTCGAGGTGGCCATGATGACCACCGCCGGGCAGACGTCCGCCTGGCTGCTGGCGGGCCGCTCCGAGCCGCTCGCGGACCGCGCGGTCTCGTTTCGCCACATCACCGACGTCGCCGAGTGGAATGAACTGCTCGCCGCGGCCGAGGCCGCCGACGCGGAAGTCGTTGTCCGGGCCGTTGTCGGCGGCACAACGTTCGATTTCCCCCTGGCGGACTGCCTGAACCAGCCCGTGCCGATCGGGCAGACCGGCTACTCGCTCCGCGTGTTGCGCTACATGGCACACGCCGTCGTAGCCGCGCGCGGGCAGATCATCGACGATCCTACGCGGCCCTCCAATCCCGTGATCGAAGTCGAGATCAGTTCGCCCGACCAGACCGAGACCCGCTACGCCTTCGCCAACTTCCCCGGCTTCCGGCACGGCGGCCAGGACATCCGGGAGCTCGAAATGATCCTGTTGGCGGGCGCCGCCGACCAGCCCGGCACGCCGGTGCAGATCTTCCAGGACCCCGCCGACGGCCTGCACATTCGCTTCAATACCGGCGGCGGCGCGGGCCCCCTGCAAGAGCTTGAGGCCGCCGTGCCACGCGAAGCGCCCTGGCCCGGTACTACGTACGCCGTGCTGCGCCGCCTGCCGCACGCCCGCACCGACCGCGTCCTCGAGCAGATCCACCCGCCACGCGCCCAGCGCGAACCCGCCATCCTCGTGACCGTGACCAGCGCCGGCCAATCCAGCCCGCATTGGCTCCAGAAGGACCGCGCCGTGCCAGTCACCATCGGATCGACGCAGCTCGAGCTGACGTATGCCAACGAGCGCGTCCCGCTCGGCTTCGCCCTCACCCTCGACGCCTTCAACCTGGGCTACTACCCGGGCGGCCGCAGCCCCCGCTCCTACGAAAGCCTGATTACGCTCGTCGATCCCGGCAGCGGCCGCGCCCGCAATGCCGTGGTCACGATGAACCGTCCCGTTACCCACGGCGGCTACGAGTTCTTCCAGTCCAGCTACAGCATGGAGACCGGCCAGACTTACAGCTACCTGAGCGTCGCACGCGATCCGGGCCGCCCCATTGTCTACTTCGGTTACGTAGCGCTGCTGGCCGGCATGTTGATCGTGCTGGCAACGCGCCTCGCCGCCCGGCAACGCGCCGCCGCCCGCCAAACCCCGGCAGGAGGCCAGGCCTGAATGTCCACCCTGGTTCTGACGTTGGCTACGCTGATCCTCGCCACCCCGGCACCCGCTGCGGCCCGCCTGCCGACCGCTCTCGACCTCGAGACGTTTCGTCGCCTGCCGACCCAGCACAACGGCTACATGCCGCCGGTTGACACCCTCGCGCGCGATATCGTCCACAGTGTCACCGGCTCGCGGACGCCGGAAGGCCGCGACCCCGTCCTGCTGCTCCTGGCCTGGACCTTCGACCCCACGGCCTGGCGCCGCGAGCCACTCATCAGGATCCCAAGTGCGGCCCTACGGCGCGAGTTGAAGCTCAATCCCGATCGAACCACCTTCACCTACGACGAACTAGCCACGCACGGCCCCCTGCTCGAACCAATCGACGCCTTACGGCGACGCGGACCGGGCTTCAAGCTAGATCCGCTCGAAGCGGAAGCAGCCGGCATATACGAACGCCTGCTGCTGCTGCGCCGCGTCTTCACCGGCGCCGCCCTGCCGCTGATTCCCAGCCCGGACAGCGTGATCGCACCGTGGCAACCCATCGGCGCGCTCGGCACGGCGGACACCCATCAGACCACCGCCGTCCACGTCGCCTGGGCGTCCTTGCGGTCGGCCTTCCTGGCCAACGACCGGCAGGCTTTCACCGCCGCCTCCGAACAACTGGCCCTGGCCCTGGCCACCCTCCCCACCGCTTATCAGCCCGCGCCGGAGCAACTCGACCGCGAGCTGCACTACAACCGCCTGCAACCATACCGCCGCGCCTGGTTCACGTTGCTCGCCGCCACCGGCCTCACGCTCGCCGCTACTCTCCTCGCCCAGTCACGCTCGCCCCGTCTGGCCCCGCTGCGGCGGGCGGTTGATCTGCTTGCTTTGGCCGCGATCCTGCTCGGTTTCGGCTTGCTCTCCTACGGCATGTGGCTGCGCTGGCACATTGCCGACCGCCTGCCCGCCGCCAATATGTTCGAATCACTGCTGTTCGTCGGCTGGGGCGCGGGCGTGCTGGCCATTACCGCGGCCATAATCGCGGCCTGTACCGGCCGCGCCCGCATCGTGGCGCTGACGTCCACGGCCATGGCCGCCCTCGCCCTGCTGCTGGCCGACTGTCTGCCGATTGACAGCTTCATCCGCCCCGTGGCCCCCGTCCTACTCGACACGATCTGGATGTCCCTGCACGTCCCGGTCATCATGGGCTCGTACGCCGTCCTGGCCCTGGCCGTGCTGGTCGCGCACGCCCAGCTTGTGCTGCTCGCGGTCTGGCCGCGCCGCCACGCGCTCGCCGCCAAAGTGGACTCCCTGCACTACTGGTTCGCCCTGGTCGGCGCCTGGATGCTCCTCGCCGGGATCATCACCGGCAGCATGTGGGGCGCCGCGTCGTGGGGACGCTACTGGGGCTGGGATCCCAAGGAAGTCTGGTCGCTCGTGGCCTTTCTCGCCTACATGGCCATCCTGCACGTCCGCCTCGATCACGAGCGCATCCCCCGCTGGGCCTACGCAGTGGCCGGCCTTCTAGCAATCGCCTTGCTCGTTATCGTCAGTGGGCACCTCGGCCGGCTAACGCCCCTCAAGCTCTTGGCGGTTGTCGGCACCGCCGTCGCCGCCGTGATCTTCGTCCTCGCCCGCGGCCCCTTGGCGACCGCCCTCAAGAGCGTGGTGGCCTTCTGGCTGATCATCATGACCTATGTCGGCGTCAACTACGTCCTCGGCACCGGCCTGCACAGCTACGGCTTCGGCACCGGCCCGGTCGTGCGCTGGATGTTCCTGCTCGGCGGCATCGACCTGGCCCTGATGGTCGCCTGTTCCGCCGCGTACTTCCTGCGTACGAGGCTTACGGCACCCCCGCCGGCCCTCGCTGCCTCCGCTACGCGCGGCTGAATCCCACCCCGCTATCCCCCGCTGACCGGCCACCGCCGCACTCAACTCGCCGCCGCGCCGGACCGCTCGCCCGCCCAGCGCCGTAACGTCGCGATCAACACCCGCCGATCGATCGGCTTGGTCGCGTAGTCGTTGCACCCCGCCTGCAGGCAGCGCTCGCGATCACCCGGCATCGCGTGCGCCGTCAAGGCGATGATCGCGCCCGGGTAGCTGCGCTCCCGCAGCAGACTTGCGGCCGTGTAACCATCCATCTCCGGCATCTGCATGTCCATCAGGATGACATCGAAGGGCGTTCCGGCTGCCAACGCAACCAGCGCCTGCTCCACGGCCGCCGCGCCATTCTCGACCGCAACCACCTCCGACCCGATCCGACGCAGCATCGCCGATATCAGCCGCTGGTTGTCCAGCCCATCCTCTGCCAGCAGAATCCTGATGCCCAGTTCGGCTGGGTCGCGCACTGCCGGCTGCACCGCTTCCGCGCAGAAGCCCACACCGTCGAAGGGCTGCGCGACCAGCTCGACGCCCACCAGCGAACCGGTACCCACGGTCAGACGCACGTGCGTCCCCCGCCCCGGCTCCGTCGCCACGATCCACACGTCGCCGCCCAGCCCGTTCGCCAGCCGCCGGCTGATCGCCAACCCCAGCCCCGTGCCGCCGAACCTCCGGCTGGTGGATCCGTCGGCCTGTGCAAACGGCCGAAAGAGTCGCTCCACCTGCTCCTCCGACATGCCTAAGCCTGAGTCAAGTACATCGAACCGCATCAGCGGCGCCGCATCCCTATTCGGCGTGGCCATGCCGACCACCACGCGCACCCCGCCGCGCTCCGTGAACTTGATCGCGTTGCCCACCAGGTTGATCAATATCTGGCGCAGCCGCGTGGGGTCGCTGCGAATCATCCGCGGAACCGGGCCGTCCGCTGCTACCTCGAACGTCAGTCCCTTCTCCCTGGCCCGCGCGCCCATCAGCGAACAGACGTCCGCCACAGTTGCCGCCGGCGCGCACGGCACCTGCTCGATCTCCAGCTTGCCCGCTTCAATCTTCGACAGATCCAGAATGTCGTTGATGATCCCCAGCAGGTACCGGCCGTTTCGGTCGATCGTGCTGACCGCCTCCAACCGCTCCTCTTCCGACAACCCCGCCTCGAGCAGCGTCTCCGCAAAACCCAGAATCGCCGTCATCGGCGTGCGAATCTCGTGGCTCATGTTCGCCAGAAACTCGCTTTTTGACTGGTTGGCCGCCTCCGCCGCCGCCAGCGCCGCCCGCAGCTCGCGCGCCGCCCGCTTCCGCGCCGTAATATCCGTCACAACCGCGAGCAACTGCCGCTGCCCACGGCTCTGCACGGCCGTCCCGTGCACCTCCACGTCCAACATGCTGCCGTCCCGCCGCACATCCACCGACTCCACGTGGAACTTCCCCGTCGCCGCCAGCGCCACCTGGAAGCTTTCGAACTCGCCATAGTGGTCCGGATGCACGATGTCCCGGCCGTGCAACTTCACCATCTCGGCGTGCGTATAGCCATGTAGCTCGCACGCCGCCGGGTTGGCGTCCACGATCCGCCCGTCGACGTCAAACAGCAGCATCGCGTCCGGCACCGACTCGAAGATCTGCCGGTGATACTCCTCGCTGGCCCGCAGCTCGTCCTGCCCGTACTGCCGCGCCAACTCCGCCCGCCGGGCCCACCGCCGCAGCCAATACGTTCCCAACCCGGCGATTACGCTCGCCAGCAGCGCCGGCACCAGCCCCCACAGCGCCGCCCCACGCATCGACGCCAGTCGCCGCTCGTATTCATCCGATGTGATGTCCACCCCCACCACGCCCACCAGCCGGCCCGCCGAGTCATGGAACGGCGCGAAGCCGCTGATGAGCGAGCCCCACTTGTCCTGGTACGCCCCCCGCGTTGATGTCGCCCGCCCCTCGCGCAAGGCCTCCAGCATCGCCGGATCCGGCGACTCATACAGCTCCATGATCCCCGAGTGATCCTCCACGCCGTCCCCGTCCGCGTCCCCCGGCGGCGTGGCGTCGAGCACAAAGTAAACCTCGTCATCCTCCAGGATCACCGTGTACACGAACCGCAGCCCGTCCACCGCCTCCAGCACCCGCCGCATCGGCGCAACCGCCCGGCAGTACTCCTCGTTGAACTCCTGTTCCGCCGACCGGAACTGCCGATGCGCATCGCCATCCACCAGGGCCGCAACCGCCTGCGCCTGCCGGATAAGGCTGCTGTACAGAATGGCCCTGCACGCCTCGTCGGCACGCCGGTGCAACAGCACCGTGCTGAACGCCGCCGTCAGAAACAAAACGGCCCCGACCACCAGCCCGTCCCGCACGGGGTGGATGCGACCAGCCCAGTGGCTTCCCACCCGCCGGGTCCGCGTAATTCGACTACTCACTGCGATTCCATCGCTCCATCCGCGCGGCGCAAGTGTGCGCACCACGGGCGCACCGCGAGATCAGCCAGTAACCGCCGACCGCCACCGGTTCGCGGCGTACCGCCGGCCCGCAGTTATTCATCGGACACCCCGCGCGCCCAGTTAGCTAGCGGCTTACGCCCCACTATCCGTCCTATAACCCCACCCAGCGGGCGCCCCCCAGGCATGCCGGCACCCTGCACCGCCCAGCCCCACCCGAGATTCTGCTTGACTTGCGCTTCCCACCCCAACCACCATACCATTCGTGGGCTGACCTATCCCAACGGGAGCACACGCCTCCCGGAAAGGCGCCGCCATGCATACCGCCGTCGCTCGCTTCTCGCTCGTCCTGGCCGCCCTGCTGGCCCTCACGCCAACACCCGCCCGGGCCACCTGGTCCATCGTCATCGCCGACGCCGATACCCGCGAGGTCGCCGTCGGCACCGTCACCTGCCTCCTGGAGTACGACCTGCTCGCCCGCGTCCCCGTCGTCGTTGTCGGCCAAGGCGCCGCCGCCGTCCAGGCCTCCGGCGACTTCGACGGCCTCCGCCGCCCGATAATCTTCGAACACCTCCAACTCGGCACGCCCCCAGCCGAAATCCTGGCCCTCCTCGCCGGCGTCACCGGACACCAGTCCCGCCAGTACGGCTTCGCCGATACGCGCGGCCGCACCCTCACCTTCTCCGGCACCGAAACCTATGCCTGGCGCGGCGGCGTTGTTGGCGCCGCTGGCTCGCTCGTCTATGCGATCCAGGGCAACATCCTCGCCGGCGGCTGCGTCGTCCCCGCCATTGAGGCCGCCCTGCTCGACACACCCGGCGATATCCCCGCCAAGCTCATGGCCGGCATGCAGGCCGCCCGCACCGCCGGCGGCGACGGTCGCTGCTCCTGCCATCTCGCCTACGCCACCGCCTGCGGCTGCCCACCCCCCGATTTCACCAAGGCCGGCCACATCGGCGGCATGATCGTCGCCCGCATCGGCGATATCGACGACCCCTTGTGCGACGCCGCGGGCTGCACCGACGGCGACTACTTTCTCCGCATCAACGTCGCCTTCCAGGACGAAGACGACCTCGACCCCGTGCTCCAGCTCCAGGCGCTATTCGACGCCTGGCGGGCCGGCCTGGATGGTCGGCCGGACGCCATCCAGACCACCGCCACGTTCGATCCCCCCGTTATCCCACCCAACGGCACTTCGACGACCACGCTGCACGTGGTTCTGCGCGACTGGCGCGGCGACCCGATCGCCCCCGCCCTTCAGGCCATCTCTGTGACCCACGCCCCCGACAGCGACGGCCGCTCAACGATCGGCCCGATTACCGACCACGGCGACGGCATGTTCTCCGTCGAATTCACCGCGGGCACGCTGCCCGGCAGCGACCGCTTCCTGGTAACTGTCGACGACGGTGTCCGCCCCGTCACACTGATGCCCAGCCCCCATCTGCGCTACTTCACCCTCGGCGATCTCAACTGCGATGGCCGCTTCAACACGCTCGACATCGAGCCGTTCGTGCTGGCGTTGGTCAACCCCACCGCATACGCCGCTGCATATCCCGACTGCGCCGTCGGCAACGCGGATATGAACGGCGACGGCCTGGTGAATGTCTTCGACATCGAGCCGTTCGTTGCCCTCTTGGCCAACGACTGCAATGAGAACGGCGTCCCGGACGATGTTGACATTGCCACCGGAACCAGCCTGGACTGTAACGGCAACGGCATCCCTGACGAATGCGACCTGGCCGCCGGCACCAGCCTCGACTGCAACGCCAACGGCGTCCCCGACGAGTGCGACATCGCCGCCGGTATCAGCCTCGACTGCAACGCCAACGGCGTCCCCGATGAATGCGACATCGCCGCCGGCACCAGCGCCGACTGCAACGGCAACGGCATCCCCGACGAATGCGACATCGCCAGCGGTTTCAGCCAGGACTGCCAGCCGAACGGAATACCGGACGAATGCGACTTGGCACCACCGACCGACGTGCCCGCCGCGGACGACTGCGCCGCCGCCCAGTTGGTCTGCACCAACATCACCTACTTCGGCACGACCGCCGGAGCTACCCCCGACGGCTCGGCCACCTGCGGCGACTCGACCGGGAGCCCGGACGTCTGGTACTACTTCGAGCCGTTCGGCTCCGGCATGTTGACGGTCTCGCTCTGCGGATCGTCGTACGACACCGTGCTCTCGCTCCACAGCGGCTGCCCCGGCACCACCGCCAACCAGCTCGCCTGCAATGACAACTACTGCGGCCAGGCCTCCCAACTCACGCGCTTCGTCATCCACGGCCAAAGCTACTGGATCCGCATCTCCGGCCATGACGGCGCGACGGGCGAGTTCCAACTCGTTCTCAGCGGGCCGGCCTGCAATTACAGCGCCGAGTGCAACGACAACGGCATCCCCGACGAGTGCGAGCCCGACTGCAATGACAACGGCATCCCGGACGACTGCGACATTGCCGCCGGTACCAGCCTGGACGAGAACGACAACGGCATCCCGGACGAATGCGAATGACAGCGCCGCGGCCAAACAGTCCGCGCAGCCGCCGGACCTGAGCCACCAAACCCCCGCCACGCCGATCAGCGCCGACGACGACGGCCCCGCAGAAGAGCGCCCCAGCACTCAGCCCCCCAGCTTGCCGTCAACTTCCGCCAGAATCTGCCGCTCCCGCACCAACGCCTGCTCCTCGATCTGCCGACCCTTGGCAAGAATGTCCGTCATCCAGGTCTTGTCCGTAATGCTCCCGGCATTGATCTTCACATTCAGATGCGCGCCCATCACCGCCGTCCGCGCGCACAATGCCCCCACGCCCGCGTCCGACACCGACGCCGGCAGGCCAAAGTCGGCCATCGCCTTCATGACATCCATCGACTCCAGCGCCACCTCCATGATCCGCAGCGGCACCAGAATCGCACCCTTGGTCGCCTCCTGCACCGCGCCCTGCTGGGCGGCCTGCTCCTCGGGCGTCCCCTTCGGCAGGCCGTAGGCCGCCATGATCTGGTTAAACGCCAGCGTATCCTCGTCGATCAGGCGCAGCAGCTCGTCGTGTGCCGCCTTGCCGCGGTCGGCCCACTCCGAGAACTCCTCCCAACGCTCTTCCCACTCCGGACCCTTCTTCCCCGCCGACAGGTTCGCCACCATCGTAGCCAGCGCCGCCCCCATCGCCCCCACCGCCGCCGACACCGACCCACCCCCCGGCGCCGGCGACTCCGACGCCGTCTCCTCGACGAACGCCTTGAGCTTCATGTCAACCAGCCGCTTCTGCGGCGAGCCCGCCGCAATCGCATACTCAATAATCTTCTCTTCCGGCTTGAACTCGTACAGATCGTTGAGCCCCAGCGACTTGACGGCGATCTTGATGATCTCGCTGTCCGCAATGCCCGTCGAGCGCCGCTGCTTCCGGAGAAAGTAACGCCCCGCGTCCAACATGGCCTTCAGCGGAATCAGCCCCACCAACTCGGAGCCGGTCACGCGCAGCCCCTTCGCCGTCGCGTTCTCCCGACAGGCCTCGAACGCCACGTGCACCGGCGTGACGCTGATGTTCGTCAGGTTCATCGAGATCTGCGCAATGCCGTACTCTTCGATATACCAGCCGATGCCCTTCACGCACTTCAGCTTGCCCGGCGTCATGACGCGATTACCGTCCTGATCGCGCATGATCTTGCCGGTCTCCGGATCGCGCGCCGCTCGCCCCTGCTCCCGAATATCCAGAATAACATCGTGCGCGCGGTCCTTCGAAGTCGTGTTCAGGTTGATGTTGTACGCCACCAGGAAATCGCGCGCCCCCACCGCCGTCACGCCCCACTTCGCGTCGAATTGGCCCGACCCGAAGTCCACCTTCCAATGCGGATCAGCCAACTTGGCGGGCAGGCCCTCATACTCCCCCGCCCGACACGTCGCCAGGTTGCGCCGCTCCTCCGACTTCGCCGCATACTCGTAGAAATACCCGGATATGCCGACCTCCTCGGCCAGCCGCCGCCCCAGCTCGTGCGCCAGCGGCACGACCTCTTCCATCGTGATATTCGCGACCGGCACCAACGGACAGACGTCCATCGCTCCAAAACGCGGATGCGCGCCGTGGTGCTTGCGCATGTCAATCAGCTCTTTGGCCTTGCAGGCCGTGCGCACCGCCGCCTCTATGACCGCCTGCGGCGGCCCCACGAATGTGACCACGGTCCGGTTAGTCGCCTGGCCCGGATCCACGTCAAGCAGCTTCACGCCCTCGACCGTCTCCACCTGGTCCGTAATCTGCTTGATGAGAGCAAGGTCATTGCCCTCGCTGAAATTGGGCACGCACTCGATTAACTGACGCTTCATCGCTTTAGTCTTCCTGGGGCTTAAGCCAGCCAACCTACAGGACCATCACTCCGACCGCCCCCCTCAGTCGCGCGGCACCCGCCGCAGGCGCAGACTTGCATACTAATCGCCCCACGCCCAGACTTGAACCCCCTTATTCCCCGCGTCGCTGGCGCGCCGCAGCGCGGCGCTGCTCGTACACCTCCTCGCACGCCGGCGGGCGGCCGTAGTGCGGGCGAATCTCCTCCGGCGCACAGTACCGACCCTCTGCCGCCAGCCGTCGGCCCAGCACCACCACGTTCTCCGCCCGCGGCAGCCAGAAGCACTCCTCCAGTACCGTCGCCCCCGCCGCCACGACCGCCGCCGCATGAACCGCCACCCCCGCTCCAGTCACCCACAGTGGGCGTGGCAGCCCGGCCAACCACTCCCCCGGCTCCACAACCACAACGTCAGACGTCGCGCTCCAGCCTTCATCACTCCGCTGGAACAGCCCGCCGAACACCTCCCCGCGCCGCGCATCCAGCATGACAGCCAGGTGCCCCGGATTCTGTGGCTCCCGCCCGGCGTTCTCGGCAATCACCGCCAGCGTGGGAACCGCCACCACGCGACAGCCGGTGACAGATTGCAGCATCCCCGCCAGCGTGGCCGCCACCCGCAAGCCCGTGAAGCTCCCCGGCCCGCACGAGTACGCACAGACAGCCAAGTCCCTCAGCCGCCGGTCCGCGGCCCGCACCAACTCGTCAATGGCGGGGATCAGCGCGGCCGCATTCCGCGGCTGGGCGGCGAGGGCTCGCTCGCCGAGCACGCCCTGACCGTCCGCCAGCGCCACGCTGCCCTGGAGATGGGATGTCTCGATGGCCAGGAGCAGGTCAGTCGCCATAGGGCGCACATTCTACGCCCCCCCCACGCCCTTGACACCGCCCCCCCGCCGACCGAAGCTTATCCCTTGCAGCGCGGGCCGGCGTGGCCGCCTACGAAACGGATTTCACCGCGAACGACAAGGAGCGACAACATGGCAATTCGTGTCGCGATCAACGGCTTCGGCCGCATCGGACGTCTGGTTCTGCGAGCCGGCATCAAGGATCCCCAGGTCGAGTTCGTGGCGGTCAACGACCTCTTCCCACCCACGACGCTGGCCTACCTGGTGCAGTACGACTCGACCCACGGCCGCTATCCCGGCACTGTCGCCGCCAAAGAGGACGCCATCGCCGTCGACGGCAAGAATATCCGCTGCTTCGCCGAGAAGGACCCCAAGGCCCTGCCCTGGAAAGACCTCAAAATCGACTACGTAATCGAGTCCACCGGCATCTTCACCAACCACGACGGCGCCGGCCAACACCTCACCGCCGGGGCCAAACGCGTCATCATCTCCGCCCCCGCCAAGGACGCGACCATCCCCACGCTCGTCCTGGGCGTCAACCAGGAGAAGTACAACGCCGCCAAAGACACCATCGTCTCCAACGCCAGTTGCACCACCAACTGCCTGGCCCCCATGGCCAAGATCATCAACGACAACTTCGGCCTCGAAGAAGGCCTCATGACCACCATCCACGCCGTCACCGCCACCCAGCCCACCGTCGACGGCCCCTCCAAGAAGGACCTGCGCGGCGCACGCGGCGCCGGCCAGAACATCATCCCGGCCAGCACCGGCGCGGCCAAGGCCGTCACCCTCTGCATCCCCGAGCTCAAGGGCAAGCTGACCGGCATGGCGTTCCGCGTCCCCACGCCGAATGTCTCCTGCGTCGATCTGACCTGCCGCACCACCAAGGAAACCTCCCTCGCCCAGATCAGCGGCCTCTTCAAGCAGAACGCCAACGGCCCGATGAGGGGCATCCTTGGCTACACCGAAGACCCCGTCGTCAGCTCAGACTTCATAACTTCTTCCCTGTCTTGTGTTTACGACGCCACCGCCGGCATTGAGCTGAACTCCCGCTTCTTCAAGCTCATCGGCTGGTATGATAACGAGTACGGCTATTCCTGCCGCGTCGTGGACCTGGTCAGGTACATGGCCGGCAAGGACGGTTTGCTTTAGGCCCGCCAGAGCCTAACATATCGGTTTGCCCGCCACGGCCCGTCCCCCAACCCGGATGGGCCGTGTTGGCTAGATTCGAGGTGACCAAGCATGGCCAAGAAGTCGGTTCGCGATTTGCCCGTCCAAGGTCGCCGCGTACTCATTCGGGCCGACCTGAATGTCCCCCTCGACGACCAGCAGCGCATTACCGACGACCGCCGCATCCGCATGTTCCTCCCCACGCTCAAACATGTGGTCGCCGCCGGCGGCCGCGCCATCGTCATGAGCCACCTGGGCCGACCCAAGGGCGACCCCGCCACTGACGCCGTCTTCTCACTCAAGCCCGTGGCCATGAGACTGCACGAACTGCTGGATGCACCGGTCAACTTCGTCAACGACTGCGCCGGCGGCCCTGCTCAGGACGCCGTCGCCCGCCTGGCGAGCGGCCACACCCTCTTGCTTGAGAACCTCCGCTTCCACAAGGCGGAAACCATCATCGACAAAGCCAAGAAGAACCTCGACGGCCGCCTCACTGTCGAGCAGGACACCGCCCGCACCGAGTTCGCCGCTGCCTTGGCCGACCTGGGCGAGATGTACGTCAACGACGCCTTCGGCACCTGCCATCGCCGACACGTCAGCATGTACGACGTCCCCACCCTGCTTCCGGCCGGTTGTCGTGCCGTCGGCTTCCTCGTAGAAAAAGAGCTCCAATACCTCGGGCAGGCCCTGGAGGCGCCCCAACGGCCTTTCGTCGCCGTCCTGGGCGGCGCCAAGGTCAGCGATAAAATCGGCGTCATAAAGAACTTACTGAAGAAGGTGGACCGCATTCTGGTCGGCGGCGCCATGACCTATACCTTCTGGGCCGCCCAGGGCCGCCGCATCGGCAAGAGCCTCTGCGAACCCGAGAAGCTCGACCTGGCCCGCAGCCTGCTGGCCGAGGACCTCGACAAGATCGTCCTGCCCGTCGACTCCCTCGCCGCTGCCGAGCTCAAGGCCGGCGTCAAGCACCAGGTCATCGCGGGCGACCTGCCCGACGACATGATGGGCCTCGACATCGGCCCCGACACCCTCGCCGCCTTCCGCGAGCACATCGTCGCCGCCAAGACAATCGTCTGGAACGGCCCCGTCGGCGCATTCGAAACCCCGCCCTTCGACACCGGCACCTTCGCCCTGGCCCGCACCATGGCCGCGGCCACCGACGCCGGCGCCGTGACCGTCATCGGCGGGGGGGACAGTGCCGCCGCAGTCGAGAAGATCGGCTTGGCCGACCGCATGTCACACATCAGCACCGGCGGCGGCGCGTCGCTGGAGTTCCTGGAAGGGAAACGTTTCGAGTCTATCGAGGTGCTCGACGAAGCATAGCCGAATCATATGACTCACAGCCGCCCCGCCACCATCAAGATCGCCCCTTCCGTGCTCGACGCGGACTTCGGCCACCTGGCCGAACAGATCGCGCTGGTTGAGGCCGCCGGGGCGGACATGCTGCATCTGGACGTAATGGACGGGCATTTCGTGCCCAACTTGTCCATAGGTGTACCGGTCGTCGCGTCGATCGCCCGCCATACCACCCTCCCTCTGGACACTCATCTGATGATCACCCACCCCGGCAAGTACGCGAAACCGTTCGTGGACGCCGGAGCCACCAGCATTACCTTCCATGCCGAGGTGACCGAGCAGCCGCTGAAGCTGATAGAGCAGATTCGCGGGCTGGGTGTCCCGGTGGGCATCTCGCTGAACCCCGGCACGCCGGCCGAGGACATCCTCGACCTGCTCCCCCACGTCGATCTCGTGCTGGTAATGACGGTCTGGCCCGGCTTTGGCGGCCAGCGCTTCATCATCGACTGCCTGCCCAAGCTCCGCCAGATTGCCGGCCGTCTGCAACCCAACCAGTCCTTGCAGGTCGACGGCGGCATAAATCTAGAGACCGGACCCCTGGCAGTCTCCGCCGGCGCCGACACGCTGATCGCCGGCTCGGCCGTGTTCGGTAGGCCCGATCCGGCGGCCGCCGTGCGCGAGCTGCGCCGCGTGGCCCTGGAGGCCGCCCGCACAGAGGCGAGGCGACAATCATGAAAATAGCGCTCATACCTTGTGTCCCGACGGAATGGCGGGGGGAAGGGCGCCTGCTGGGGCGCGTCGAGCTCACGCCCGGCCCCGAGGCAGAGAACTGTTGCGAGCAGTGGGCCGCCGGGCTGGCCGGCGCCGGCCTCCAGCAGTTATTCCATGCCCCCGACGAGCTCTCCACCCACACCGCCCAACTGCTCGGCCGCAAGCTCGTTATCCCCACCAAGGCCGCCGAAGAGTTAGCCGAGGTGGACATCGGCTTGTGGGCCGGCCTAACCGATGCCCAACTGAAGTCGCGCTTCTCCTCGGCTCATCGCCAGTTGCGCGAGGCGCCCCTGAACGTCAGCCCGCCCGGCGGCGAAAGCCTCGGCCACGCCGACGACCGCCTCAGGGCATTCCTCAAGAAGCAGGTGAAGCGCAACGGCGCCGGCACGGTCGGGCTCGTCATGCGGCCCGTATCCCTCGCCATGACTCTCTGTCTGCTGGACGGCCGCGAGCCGTCCGCCTTATGGGAAACCGCCAAACAGGTGGCGGATCCCGTCGTTGTGAAGTACCCGGTGAACGAGGCGACCCCCTCACAGGCCTAGGCCCGACCGCGCCGCCTGGAGCACAGCATGCCCGAGCTTTCGTCCCAACCGCGCCGCAACGTTGACGTGCCGGAAGGCCTGTGGATCCGCTGCCAGCAGTGCGCGGCCATGGTCTACCGCCGCATCCTCGAGGAGGAGCTGCACGTCTGCCCCGAATGCAACTACCATTACCGCATCGGCGCCCGCACCCGCATCCAGCAACTGAATGACACCGGCACCTTCGAGGAGTTCCTGCCAAACCTCGAATCGACCGACCCCCTCAAGTTCCAGGACCGCATCACCTACAAGCAGCGCCTCGCCGATGTTAAACGCAAAACCGGCGACAGCGAAGCCATCATCGTCGGCAAAGGCTTCATCAAGGGCCGCCCCGTCATCATGGGCGTCATGAACTCCAACTTCATCATGGCTTCGATGGGCGCCGTCGTCGGCGAGAAGGTCGTGGCCGCCACCGAACGCGCTATCGAGGAGGAGCTGCCGCTCGTGATGATCACCTGCAGCGGCGGCGCCCGCATGATGGAAGGCATGGTCTCGCTCGCTCAGATGGCCAAAACCTCCGCCGCCATCGCCAAGCTCGACCAGGCCGGCGGCCTCTACATAGTCGTCCTGACCGACCCCACCACCGCCGGCGTGGCCGCCAGCTTCGCCTTCCTGGCCGATGTTACGCTCGCCGAACCCGGCGCCCAGATCGGCTTCGCCGGCCCGCGCGTCATCGCCAACACCATCCGCGCCACCCTGCCCGAGGGCTTCCAGAAGGCCGAGTTCATGCTCGAGCACGGCTTCGTCGACCGCATCGTCCACCGCCGTGACCTGCGCAGCGAAATCGCCCGGATCATTGACTATTGCAACAAGTAACGGTTAGCTCTCGCTTACATCGGCCTCCGCCGAACCGCCCGCCGCTCGCTAGCGCCGCACGGCGGAGCCGGCCTCTGCCACCCGGAACGGGAAGCCGCCCGTGATCCTCGCCAACTGGTTCATTGATCGACTGATCGACCCGCTCGGCCTCTTCGGCCTGGCCGCTCAGGCCATGTTCATGTTCCGCTTCGTCATCCAATGGTTCGCCTCCGAGCGGCGCGGCCGCAGCTACGTCCCCGTCGCCTTCTGGTATCTCAGTCTGGCCGGCGGCCTGATGCTCCTGGCCTACGCCACCGTCCGCCAGGACCCCGTCATCATGCTCGGCCAACTCCTCGGAATCGCCATCTACGCGCGCAACCTGGTGCTGATCTACCGCCGTCGCGGCCGCCACCGCCAACGCCAGCAGCCCAAAGCCGCCCCATTGCTGGGCGAGGAGGTCGCCGAAGAGTCCTCAGTCACCGCCAACAACTGACCACACCCGCCCGGCACCCCCCCAAGCCGCCCGCAGCGTCACCCCTTGCGCGGCACCCCGGCCCAATCGTACAACGCCTCCAGCAGCGCCTGACGTTTCTCCCGCCCCACCTGGAAACCAAGCCGATCCATCTCCGCCACTGCCTCGGCCAGGCTCCAGCCGCACAGCCGCACCCGGTACGCCGCACACAGCACGCCCGTGCGGTGAAAACCCTGCTCACAGTGCACCAGCACCGGCTGATTCCCCCCGTCCGCCACAATCTCCACGAACCGGTCGAACACCTCCGCCGGCGGCGCGGCCGAATCCGAGAACGGCAGGTGTACCAGCCGGATGCCGCGCTCCGCGCAGTACCGCCGCTCCCGGCGAAACCAGCGACCGCGCAGCGGATGGCGCGTTCCCCCCCGCGCGCATACGACCGTCCTCAGCCCATGCGTCTTGCGGATCTGCTCCAGGTCGCGCACGTGCGGCTGCCCGCAACGCAGCAACATGCCGGGCGCCACAACCGAGAAATGCGTCAGGCCGTCGTAGCGACTGCCCACCAGGCCCGCCAGCCACAGCCGCCACTGGTGCAAATCCCACAACCCGGCGCGCACGCGCGGTGCATCAGCAGCCATTCACGCCTCACCGACCCAGGTACCCAGCGGCTCACCCTGTACCACCCGCCGCAACGCTCCGGGCGCAAACAGGTTGAACACAACGATGGGCACGCCGTGCTGCTGGCAGATGTCCACCGCGCTGATGTCCATCACGCGCAGCCGGCCGTCTATCACCTGGTTGTAGGTCAGCCGATCGTAGCGGCGGGCCTCGGGGTTCGTGTTCGGGTCATCGTCGTAAACGCCGTCCACCTTGGTGGCTTTCAACAGCACCTCGCCCCCCAGCTCAACCGCCCGCAGCGCTGCACACGAGTCCGTCGTCACGTGCGGGTTGCCCGTGCCCCCCGCCAACACGACCACGCGCCCCTTCTCCAGGTGCCGGATGCACCGCCGCCGAGTGAACGGCTCACACACCCGGTCCACCGCCAAGGCGCTTTGCACGCGCGTCGTGTGCCCGAGCCGCTCCAACCCCTCCTGCAGTGCCACCGCGTTGAGCACCGTCCCCAGCATCCCCATGTAGTCGGCCGTCGCGCCGGGGATCCCCAGCTCCTTCGCGAAGCTCGAACCACGCAGCAGGTTGCCCCCGCCCACCACCACCGCCACCTGCACGCCCAGCCGCACTACCGCGTCAATCTCACGCGCCACATTGTCCAGTTCCCGCCGGTGGATGCCAAAGCCGCCCGGCGGACAGAACCCCTCACCACTGATCTTCAGCATAACCCGTCGATACCGCGCTTGCGTCTCTGCCATAACCTGCACACTCGCCCCGTGGGTGATCGTGTTTGGCCAGAGATGATAGCCCGACACCCCGCCGCCTGCCACCTTCTCGGCCGCCCGGGCGCGCCCCCGGACCGCCAATCCCGCCCGCCATTGCGCCCGCCGGCCGCTGGAGCCACACCGGCATTTCCGGTTAGACTCTCTGCGTGCCAAAACAACCCAGCAAACCAAAGAACCCCGCGTACACCTACAGCGCCGCCGGCGTGGATATCGAGGCCGCCGACCGCATGGTCGATCTGATCGGGCCGGCCGTCCGCAGAACCTACGGCCCGCGCGTCATTGACAGCCACGGCGCCTTCGCCGGCCTCTTCCGCCTCGACTACGACGAGCGGCTCTTCGCCCGCAACTATCGCGACCCCGTCCTCGTCGCCTGCACCGACGGCGTCGGCAGCAAGCTCCTCGTCGCCATCCAGGCCAGACGACTCGACACCGTCGGCATCGACCTGGTCGCCATGAACGTCAACGACATGCTCTGCTGCGGCGCCGAGCCGCTCCTCTTCCTCGACTACGTCGCCGTCCACAAGCTCGTCCCGGAAACCGTTGCACAAATCGTCCACGGCATCGTCGCCGGCTGCGAGCAGGCCGACTGCGCCCTGCTCGGCGGCGAAACCGCCGAAATGCCCGACCTCTACCGCCGCGGACACTTCGACCTGGCCGGCTTCGCCGTCGGCGTCGTCGAACGCCACCGCATGATCAAACCCCAGGACGTTCGCCCCGGCGACCAGCTCGTCGGCGTCGCCTCCAGCGGCTTGCATTCCAACGGCTATGCCCTCGCCCGCCGCGTCCTACTACAGCAGGCCGGCTTGCGCCTCAAGGAACAGCCGCGCGCCCTCGGCGAGCCGCTCGTCGACGCCCTGCTGCGACCCACGCGCATCTACGTCCGGCCCATCCTCAACGTGCTGCGCCACTACCAGGCCAAACCGCTCGTCAGCGCCATGGCGCACATCACCGGCAGCGGCCTGCCCGGCAATCTCGTCCGCATCCTGCCCAACAACTGCGACCTCGTCGTGCGCCGCGGCGCCTGGCCGGTCCCCCCGATCTTCGGCCTGCTCGAACATCACGGCGTCGCCGAAGACGAGCTCTACCGCGTGTTCAACATGGGCATTGGATTCGCCCTCACCGTGCGGCCCAAGGCCGCTAACACGGTCGTGCGACTTCTGGAAAGCGCCGGCGAACAGGCCTTCATCATCGGCCAGGTGCAACGCGGCCGCGGCCGCGTGGAGATCAGATGACATGACTACCCGCTCAGGCCAATACGCCCGGCATCTTACCCTGCTAATCCTGGCCGGCCTTTCACTCCTGGCCGCCGGTTGCCAGACGCTGACGCGCGACCGCTCACCCGTCGCCCACGAGCTGACCACCTGGGAATTCGGCCCCTACGAGGGCCGCCGAATGACCACCGAACACTACGAGATCTGCACCACCGTCACCGACCCGGTACTGCTTGAGACCTTCCCGCAACTCATCGAGCGCGCTTACGCCCGTTACCAGGAACTCGTGCCCCCCGCCCGCCAGCCCGCCGAACGAATGCAGGTCTACCTGTTCCAGACGCGCGCCCAGTGGGTCTACATGACCCGCCGCCTGACCGGCCCGCGCGCCGAGACCTTCCTGAAAATCCGCAACGGCGGCTACTCCGAGGGCGGCATCTCCGTCATCCAGTACGTCTCGCACGCCGTCACTTTCCCCCTGCTCACGCACGAGGGCTTCCACCAGTACCTCTACCACTGCGTCCACCCGGCCGTGCCCGCCTGGCTCAACGAAGGACTCGCCGTCGTGTGCGAGGGCCAGCGCTGGACCGGCAGCGGCCTCAAGCAGTTCGACGAAGCCTACAACCCCGTGCGGCGCAACCTGCTCGCCCAGGCCGTCGCCCGCAACCGGCTGTACTCCCTCCAGGAGCTGCTTGACACCCACGCCGGCAAGGTCGTGCACGAAACCTCGACCCGCGTCGGCACCTATTACGCCCAGGTCTGGGCCTTGATGCTGTTCATGTGGCGCGGCGAGTACGCCGACGACTTCGCGCGCCTCCGCGCCGCCCTCGCCGAGCCCGACTTCGAGCAGCGTCTGCGCGCCGAGCAGGCCCTCTCCGACAAACCCGAAATCAGCCGTGGCGAAGCCCTCTTCCGCAGCTTCATCACCGACGACCTGACGACCTTCGAACGCCGCTACATAGCCTTCCTGCGCCGCGAGTTGCTCAACGAGCGCTAGGACGAAACGGGAGATCACCCATGGCAGAGACGATTCAATTCGATGACTTCCTCAAGCTTGACATGCGCGTCGCCATCGTTACCAGCGCCGCCGCCCACCCCAACGCCGACAAGCTGATCGTCCTGCAGGTTGACCTCGGCACCGAGCAACGCCAGATTGTCGCCGGCTTGCGCGGCTACTACGAGCCCGATGCCCTGGTCGGCCGGCAGATCGTCATCGTCACCAACCTCGCCCCGCGCATGATGCGCGGCGTCGAAAGCCAGGGCATGCTGCTGGCCGCCTCGAGCCCCGACCGCTCACAGGTCGTGCTGCTCACCACCGCGCAACCCGTGCCACCTGGCGCAACCGTCTCCTGACCACCGGCCGGCTTCAGAGGACCACGGTCATGCCGAACAACGCGCCCAATGGGGCCACCCTACTGATCACCGACATCCGCACGCTGCTGTGCGTCCCACCCGGCCCGCTCGCCGGCGTGCGCATGCGGCAGGTCCCCAGCATCGACAACGCGGCCCTGCTCATCCGCGCCGGCCGCATCGCCTGGTTCGGCCCGGCCGCCGACGTACCCGCCGACGCGGCGGCCCGCACCTGGTCGGCCGGCGGCGGTCTCGTCATCCCCGGCCTGATCGACCCGCACACCCACATCCCCTGGGCCGGCGACCGCAGCGCTGAGTTCGCCCGACGCCTGGCCGGCGAAACCTACCTATCCATCATGGAGTCCGGCGGCGGAATCCGCGTCACCACCCAGGCTGTCCGCGCCGCCTCCGAACAGCAACTGGTCGATGAAAACCTGCCGCGCCTCCGACGCATGCTGCCCCTCGGCGTCACCACGGTCGAGTGCAAGAGCGGCTACGGTCTCGCCCCGGAGCACGAGCTCAAGCAACTGCGCGCCATCCGCGCCCTGGCCCGCCTCCAGCCCATTGAGCTGATACCCACCTACCTCGGGGCCCACGCGCTCCCGGCGGAATATGATGGCCGCGCCGACGAGTTCATCGATGTCATCGCCGCCGAAGACCTGCTGCGGCAGATCGCCGCTGAGCATCTGGCCGAGTTCTGCGACGTCTTTTGCGATCGCGGCGCGTTCACGGTCGCCCAGGCCCGCCGCGTGCTCACGCGTGCTGCGGCCGCCGGCCTGCGACCCCGCCTGCACGCCGACGAACTGGCCCAGATCGGCGCCACCGCCCTGGCCGGACAGCTCCAGGCCGTCTCGGCCGACCACCTCGAGCACATCGACGCCGACGGCATCGCCGCCCTGCGCGCCGCCGGCACCGTGGCGCTCGTGCTGCCCGGCACCTCCTTCTTCCTGGGCATCCCCCACTGCGACGCCCGCCGCCTGGTCTCCGCCGACCTGGCCGTCGCCCTGGCCACCGACTACAACCCCGGCTCGTGCATGATCGAATCCCTGCCGCTGATTATGAACATCGCCGCCTGCCAACTGCGCCTCACACCTGTGGAAGTGCTGGTGGCCTGCACGGCCAATGCGGCGGCGGCCGTGGCACGCCACACGCGCCTGGGCGCCATCGCCGCGGGCTTCGAAGCCGACCTGGTCGTGCTGCAGGCCGCCTCCCTGGAAGAATGGTTCTACACCCCCGGCCGCCCGCGCGTCCGGCACGTCTTCAAACGCGGCGCCCTCGTCCACAGCGCCTGACAGATACGCCCACCCGCGCCACGTCGCGTCACGGCTCGGCCGCGGCCTCTTCGTCATCTTCATCCACAGAGGTGAACTTCAGCAGCGGCGCAATCACGTGCTCCACGAAATCGGCCGAAACGGCATCCGTGTGCATCCCGCGATAGCCGTAGTCCCGGTACTGCCGCCGATAGGGCATGTTGCGCACGCGCTGCCGATACAGCCGCGCCGTCTCCAGGGACGCCTCCCCCGGCTCGGCCAGCCCGATCAGCCCCGCCACGGCCGGATTGAAGGTGCGCCGATCAACCGAGCCGGCCAGCGGCACCGCATAGCGCAGCACCGGATCATCCGGGCTGTAGAAGTTGTACAAACACTCGTCGACGCGCCGCAGCAGCCCCGACAAGTCGTACGTGTTCGACAGACTGCTGGCCAGGAACACCACCGTGCCCACCCGCGTATCCGCCGGCAACAGCTCCACCGCCCAGGTCGCTATGCCCGTCCCCGCCGACAGCGCAATGATGTTCACGTGCCGGCCCGGATAGCGCTGCAGGTAGTCCTGGATGCGCTCGGCCAGCCGCTGCGCCTGCTGCAGGTTGCGCTCCCGATGCATCTGGTCCCGCAACGTCCCCCCCACGATGCTCTGCCAGCCGAACACCTCGATCGAGCCTTCGTAGCCGGCCCGGCGCAATCCCTGCGGAACGTCCAGCGTGCCCACGTGCCCAAACGTCCCCGCGCCCCCGACGTAATACGTCCGCCCCAACTCGCTGCCGCGCAGATCCGTCCCCAAATACGTAACCCACGTGCAGCCGCCACAACAGCAACCCACCAGCGCCGCCGCCACGACGCAAGCAACCCGCCCCGCCAGCGCGCCCCGCGCCCCGCCCTGTGAAGCCGTCGCCACCTACGGCCCCACCTCGTTAAGCACCTTCTCGGCAACGTAAATCGGCACATCGCTGCCGGCCCCCAGCGCAATCGCGTCCGACGGCCGACTGTCAATCTCGATCAGCTCCCCCTGAAAACGCACGATCAGCCGCGCATAGAACGTATGATCCTGGAGATCATTGATCACGATCCGCTCCAGCTCCGCCGACAGCGCCGCGATCGTGTTCGCCAGCAGGTCGTGCGTCATCGGCCGCTGCAACTGCAAACCCTTCACCCGCCGGTCGATCGCCAGCGCCTCACTCAGGCCGATCACGATCGGCAGCATGCGCGGCCCGTTCCGCTCCCGCAGCACAATGACCTGCTGATCGCGCGTCTCGCAGATCAGAATCTGTGCCAAGTCCATGCGGACTTCCATGCGCATTCCTCTCAAGTAGCCCACGGTCAACCTAGTCCTGTCCGTGGGCCCTTGTCAAGCAAAGCCCGCCCCCCGGCACTGCCGCAAACGCCCGCCCCGCCGTCCGATATGCGCTGCCGGCATCAGCGACTCACCACATCCGCCCGCCCACTCCGCCGGCCGCGCAATCAAACCACGCCGAGCCCCAAAATCACCCGCCCCGCCTGAAGCCCCCGGCCGGCCATTGATTTTCAGCCACCACCGCCGTAAACTCCTGCTTGCATTGGGGATTAGTGTAACGGTAGCACGACTGACTCTGGATCAGTTAGTAGAGGTTCGAATCCTCTATCCCCAGTAATCGCGGCCCGCTGCTCCCCGTGACAGCGGGCCGCTTCTTTGGCGATAATCCGCACCGGCACCGCCCCAGCGGCGCAAAACGCCTTACCCGGGCGCGCGCCCGGATACCGAACACCACCAACTACAGGCCAGGGCCAGACTGCCATGGAAACCCCTAATTCGACCACCGGTGACGGCTCCGACGGGGCCCGCCCCACACCCGCCCGCGACTTCATCCGCGAGATCATCGACGCGGACAACCGCACCGGCAAACACGGCGGCCGCGTCCACACGCGCTTTCCCCCCGAGCCCAACGGCTACCTCCACATCGGCCACGCCAAGTCCATCTGCCTGAACTTCGGCATCGCCGAGCAATACGCCGGCAAGTGCAACCTGCGCTTCGACGACACCAACCCCGCCAAAGAAGAGGATGAATACGTCCGTTCCATCATCACCGACGTCCACTGGCTCGGCTTCGACTGGCAGGACCGCCTCTTCTTCGCCTCCGACTACTTCGAGCGAATGTACGCCTGGGCGGTCCAGCTCATCAAGCAGGACCAGGCCTACGTCTGCGACCTCTCCGCCGAACAAACCCGCGAGCTGCGCGGCACGCTCACCCGGCCCGGCCAGAACAGCCCCTACCGCGACCGCGGCGTCGCCGAAAACCTCGACCTCTTCGAACGCATGCGCCGTGGCGAGTTCCCCGACGGCTCCCGCACCTTGCGCGCCAAGATCGACATGGCCCACCCCAACCTCAACATGCGCGACCCGGTCATGTACCGCATCCTGCACGCCAGCCATCACCGCAGCGGCGACGCCTGGTGCATCTACCCCATGTACGACTGGGCCCACGGCCTCGAAGACTCCATCGAGAACATCACCCACTCCATCTGCACGCTGGAATTCGAGAACCACCGGCCCCTCTACGATTGGTTCCTCGACGCCCTGGGCATCTACCACCCGCAGCAGATCGAGTTCGCCCGCCTCAACCTGACCTATACCGTCATGAGCAAGCGCAAGCTGCTCGAGCTGGTCCGCGAAGGCCACGTCCGCGGCTGGGACGACCCGCGCATGCCTACCATCTCCGGCCTGCGCCGCCGCGGCTACACCCCCGGCGCCATCCGCAACTTCTGCCGCCGCATCGGCGTCTCCAAGTACGACGGCATCGTCGATGTCGCCCTGCTCGAACACACGCTGCGCGAAGACCTCAACAAGTCCGCCCCACGCGTCATGGCCGTCCTGCAGCCCCTGCGCCTCGTCATCGACAACTACCCCGCGGACCAGGTCGAGCAGCTCGAAGCCGTCAACAACCCCGAAGACCCCAGCGCCGGCACGCGCCCGGTACCCTTCTCCCGCGTCCTCTACATCGAGCGCGACGACTTCCGCGAGGACCCGCCCCGCAAGTTCTTCCGCCTGGCTCCCGGCCGCGAAGTCCGCCTGCGCTACGCCTACTTCATCACCTGCACCGACGTCGTCAAGGACCCCGCCACCGGCGAGATCACCGAGCTGCACTGCACATACGACCCGGCCACCCGCGGCGGCGACGCCCCCGACGGTCGCAAGGTCAAGGCCACGCTCCACTGGGTCTCCGCCGCCCACGCCTGCCCGGCCGAGGTCCGTCTCTACGACCATCTCTTCATTAAGCCCGACCCCGAGGACGCCCCCGAAGGCCTCGACTACCGCAGCAACCTCAACCCAGACTCGCTCCAGGTGCTGACGGACTGCCACGTCGAGCCGAGCCTGGCCGACGCCGCCCCGGGCTGCCGCTACCAGTTCGAGCGCCAGGGCTACTTCTGCGTCGATCCGGACTCCCGCACCGGAAACCTCGTCTTCAATCGCACCGTCCCACTCCGCGACACCTGGGCCAAGATAGAGAAAGCACTACAGACCACCGACGGCTAGTACCCCACAACACTCCCGCTACCGAAAAACTCGATTCCGCGCTTGCCCTCTGATACAGGCAGGGGTATTATCAACATAGCGGAAAGCGGATTCAGAACCCCGGGCCGGATTGCGTCGGTGTACGTGTCCCCCCCGCACGTCCCGACCGCCGGCCCATTTTTTTCGCCCACTCATTCCCGCCCGCTGCGCCTCCCGCCTCCTCCACGATGCCCGATCGAACACCGGCCCGCGCGCTCCACTACAGTAACAACGTGACCATGCCCGCTTGTCGGAAACTGTGAACACCGCCTCACACCCCCCGCGCCCGCCCACCACGCGGTTTGACACTCCTCTGAGGCCCACCTATCATCGTCGCCCTGCGGCACACGCCGGGCGCGGCGGCATCTAGTGCATGACGTAGTGGAGACGAGAGTATGCTTCACCGTGGGTGGCGACAGGGGTTGGCGCAGCTCGGACTGGCGATCATCGTGGTCGGCGGACTGCTGACCGGCGGCTGCCACGCCGCCGTCGAAGATCGCCAGATCGACACCTCCATCAGCTCATACCGCGACCGCATGCTGGTCCAGCACCAGGAGCAGGCCGCCCAGGCAGCTACGCCGCGCGGCGCGCAGCCCGTCCCCTGGCGGCCCGACCTGCCCGCCCGCGAAGCCCTCATGACGGAAACCGGCCCCGATGCCGCACCCACGCCGACGGAGATCCTGGCGCAGCCGCCCAGGTATTCGAGGAACGCTTAAGCCAGCTCCGCGCCGCCCCCCAGCCGGACCCCCGCGTCATCGGCAACTACGAGAAGGTCAAGGACCGCGCCCTGGAATACCTCCAGATGGTCGCGCGCCCCCAACAGGTGCGGCTGAGCCTCGCCGAGTGCGTCCAGCGCGCCATCGCGAACAACTACTCTATCCGCTTCGAGGCCTACAATCCGGCCATCAGCCAAACCCAGCTCATCGAGGCCCAGGCCGCCTTCGATGCCGAGTTCTTCCTCGACAGCTCCTGGTCCAAGCTCGATCAGGCCACGACCTCGGCCTTCGTTCCATCCACCAGCGACACCCGCGCCATCAAGGGCGGCTTCCGTAAGCTGCTGCCTACCGGCATGCAGGTCTCCACCCACATCGGCCAGCAGCGCACCAAGAACAACCTGCCATCTGAATTCCAGACCCTCAACCCCAGCTACTCCACCAGTTTCGTCGCCACGTTAACCCAGCCCCTGCTGCGCGGCTTCGGCCTCGACTACAACCGCCGCTATATCCTCATCGCTCAGGCCGAGCACGACATCGCCCGCGAGCGCTTCATCCAGAAAGTGCGCGACACCCTCCTGAGCGTCGAGCAGGCCTACTGGGCGCTGGCCGAGGCCCGCCGTACCGCCGCTATCCTGGCCGAATCCGTCGCCCAGAACTACGTCACCTACGAGGGCATCTGGCAACGCCGCCTTCACGACGCCACCCGCGTCGAGCTCGCCAACTCCCGCTCCCGCTGGCGCACCCGCGAAGTCGAGTACCAGGAGCGCATCAAGAACATCCGCGATGCCGAGGACCGCCTCAAGAGCCTGCTCAACGACCCCGACCTGCTGCTCTCCGCCGACCTTGAGCTTATCCCCACCGAGACCCCCATGGTTGCGGCCCTGTCGCTCGACCAACTTGCCCTGGTTCGCACGGCCCTCGATCAACGCAGCGAGATCCGCGAGGCCCGCCGCACCATCGACCGCGCCCGCATTCAAACCGCCGCCGCCAAGAACGAAACGCTGCCGCGCCTCGACCTCTCCTTCCAATACGAAGTCCAGGGCATCGGCCCCAGTGCCGATTCCTCCTTCGATAACCTCACGACCAACCGCTTCATCTCCTACACTGTCCAGGCCCAGTTCTCGTACCCAATCGGGAACCGTGGCCGCCAGGCCGCCCACCGCCGCGCGCGGCTCCAGGAATCTCAGTCCGTCGTCAACCTCCACGCCGCTACCGACACCATCGTCAACGAAGTCAACACCGCCGTGCGCGCCCTGGTCGTTCGCCACGCCCAGATCCCGCCGCAGCTCGACGCCGTCCACGCCGCCGACAGCAACATGCAGGCTTACCAGGCCCGCACCCAGAAGATCGACCCGCTCTTCCTGGAGAACGAGCTCAGCGCCGTCGAGCGCCTGGCCCAGGCCCGCACCACCCTGCTGGCCGTCGTAACCCAATACAACACCGCCATCGTCGGACTCGAGAAGGCCAAGGGCACCCTCCTCGACTACAACAACGTCGTCGTCAGCGACCTCCAGCCCGAACGCTGACCCGAACGCCCGCTGAACCCAACGCTAACCGCAGACAGACCCCCCGCTGCCCAAACCGCGCCCCTATCCTCAGACCGGCACTTCCCCCAACAACCCAATCGCCAGCCGCTCGCATACCAGCACCGGCGCCACGTTCTGATCCAGCAGCCGCTCGGCGTGCTGCACCGCCCGAATGCAACCTTCAATCTCATCCACGCCCTGCCGCCCCGCCAAAGCGGCCGCCCGCCGCTCCTGACTCGCCAGCCGCGCCCCACCCACGACACCCGCCCGCACCACCAGCGCCTCCCGGTAAACCATCGCCACCAGCATGAACACCAGCTTCAACGCCGTCCGCAGTTCGTCCGTCGACAGCGACTTCGCCGCCCCGCTCACCGCCGGCTCAGCTCCCCCCCCGTCATCCTCAGCCGCCCCAGCCTCAGCCTCATCCGGCTCCTCCGCCCCGCGACTGCGCAGCCCCAGGCCGCCCGCGCTCTCAATCAAGCGCTCCGCGAACCGACTCGGACCACCACTCTCCAACTCGTCCAGGCTCGCCCCCACCTCGTCGAGCGCCGCCAACATTCCGCAGCGCTGCCATTGCACTGCCGCCCCCAGCCGACCATCCGCCAGCAGCGCCAGTGCCCGCGCCGCCTCCACCTTCACCCCGCCACGCTCAACCAGATGCCGCTCAATGAAGTCCGGCGGCAGCAGCCCAAACGGCACCCGCTGACACCGCGACCGGATCGTCGGCAACAGCCGCTCCGCCGCCGCGCTCACCAGGATCAGGCAACTCTGCCCCGGCGGCTCCTCCAGCGTCTTCAGCAGCGCGTTCTGCGCCCCCTCGTTCATCCGCTCCGCCTCGCGGATCACGAATACGCGCCGCCCCCCCAGGCTCGGCTTGCTGGCCGCCGGCTCGATCAGAAAGTGCCGGATCACGTCAACCGCCAGGAACAACCCCTTGCTCGTCCGCACCGCCCGATCCGGATGCAGCTTGTGCAGCCGCCGCTCAATCACATGCAGGTCAGGGTGGTTCCCCCCGGCCACCAGCCGGCACGCCCGACAGGTGCCACACGCGTCCGCGTCCGGCTCAACATCCGCCTCACACAACAACCGCGCCGCCAGCGCCCGCGCCGTCAACTCCTTGCCAACCCCCTCCGGCCCCTCGAACAGGTAGGCATGCGGCATCCGCCCGCTGCGCAATGCCCGCCGCACAACCGACAGCGCCCGCTCCTGATGCTCCACGTCACGGAAACGCACGCCGCAACGCCTCCTGCAAATCGCCCAACACCGCAGCCACGTCCCGGGCCCCGTCAATCAGTACCACCGGCGCCGGGTACACCGCCGGCAGTTCCCGAAACAGCTCCCGCACCCGCCGATGAAACTCCAGCGGCCGCCGCTCCATCGCATCGCGCGCCGCCCCCTCTGCCTGCAGCGCCCGCTGACCACTACGCTCCAACCCCACTTCCGCCGGCACATCCAGAACCAGCGTCAGGTCCGGCCAGGTCTCGCCCACGGCGTAACGCCCCAGCTCCAGCACCCGCGCCCGCGGGTAGCCCGCCGCCACCTGGTACGCGCACGTCGCCGAAATGAACCTGTCGCACAACACCGTTCGCCCGGCCGCCAGCGCCGGCCGCACCACCTCCGCCACAAGCTGCGCCCGCGCCGCCATGAACAACAGCGCCTCGCAAGTCGGATCCATGTCCGATAAATCATGCCCCAGCAGCACGTGCCGGATCCGCTCGGCAATCACCGTCCCGCCGGGGTCGCGCGTGCAGACGCAACTGCCGCCCGCCGACTCGATCCACACCGCCAGCCGCGCGAGTTGCGTGCCCTTGCCGGCACCGTCGCCGCCGTCCAGAACGATGAACTTGCCCGCCAGGTTCATTACGCCGACCATAGTCCAATCCGCACACGCCGGCAACTCGCGCCGCCTGTCCGCCGCTCAGCCCCGCGTTGACCGCCGCCCAACTGCGCTGTTACGGTGCCCCCAATGCCGGACGCGCCACGCGCGCCCCCCAACGGAACCAAACCATGGACTGGCTCGCCTGGATACTCCTCGAATCGCTACCGGCCCTCGCCGCCCTGCTCTTCACCGCCAACTTCATCCTGCTCGTCTATTGGCGCCGCACCGGCCGCCCACGTCCTCTGCTGATCGGCCTGGCCGCCGGCGCCGCCCTGCTCGCCGTGCAGACCGTCGTCGTAACGCGCCGCGAGCACGCCCTGGGCATCCTCACCGGCATTCAGCAGGACGTGATGACCACGCGCACCACGCACCTCGCCGACGCCCTGGCCCCCAACTTCCAGGCCGGCGACATGGACCGCAACGAATTCCTCGATTTCGTCACGCGCTGCTACGACCGCGTTGACGTCGCCGCCGTTCGCCGCGTCAGCTTGACGTTCCTCGACTCCCAACCCGAACACTTCACTATCAAGGTCGCGTACATGGCCGACGTGCGGGCCTCGTTCGGCGGCGGCTGGTGGCGCAGCACCTGGGAAATCGCCTTCCAGCAGACGCCGCAAGGCTGGCGCATCGCCGGCATCACGCCCCTCTACATCGACGGCATCCCCAACGTCACCTGGCAGCGCCTCGGCCAACCCTGACCGCCACGCACGCAGTCGGCCTGGCGCCGCGCCCTCCGGCGAATTGAGTGGCCGCGGCGGGGCTGGCAGCCTATGATCATGTCCCAAGACAGAGGAGGGTTCACCATGCGACGCCGATTCGTCATCTGCGCGGCGGGGGCAGCCCTTCTGATCGCCGGCCTGGCCGGCTGCGATCCCGGTCTGCTCGACCCGTCCGGACGACACGGGCCGCCCCTCACCGACCTCAAAGCGACCGCGGTCGCCGCCCGCTACCTGGCCGGCAAATACCCCGGCACCATCAACAGCACACTCAACGACCCCGTCATCGTGTACCACTTCACGTACGCCAACGGCGTTACGCTCTGGGCCCTGCTGCTCTGGCACGAGCGCACCGGCCACGATGCCCTCCTCGAACAGGTCCGCGCGTCGCTCGCCAAGTACCAGGCCGACGGCCGCTATCGTCCCCACGGCGGCAGCGACCCGATCGACTACCTCGGCTCCATGGCCCACGCCACGCTGGCCTACTACCTGCATACCGGCGACGAACAGTTCCTTGATGAGGCCCTCGACGCCGCCGACTTCTTCCACGACGGCGTGTCCCGCACGCCCGAAGGGCTCATCGCCCATCACAGCGCCCCGCAGCGCGGCAAAATCTGGGCCGACGCCCTCTTCATGACCATGCCGCTGATGGCCAAGGCCGGCGCGGCACTGGACGATCCGGCGTACCACGACGACGTGCTGGCCCAGTTTCGTGGCTTCGATGCCCGGCTGCGCCATCCGCTCGTCGGGCTCTATCACCAGGGCTACAACTGGCACGGCTCGGGCCCGACGCCGGGCTTCTGGGGCCGCGCCAACGGCTGGGTCGCGGTGGCCATGACCGAGGCCCTGGACGCCATACCTGACGATCATCCGGGCCGCTATGAGCTCCTCGCCCTGTACCAGGACTTCGCGGCCGCCCTCGTCGCCCACCAGGGCCTCGGCGGCATGTGGCACCAGCTCCTCAACCGGCCGGACAGCTTCGAAGAAACGTCCTGCACCGGCCTCATCACCTACGCCCTGGCCCGCGGCGTCCAGCGCGGCTGGCTGCCGGCCGAATACGCGGCCGCCGTCCGCCGCGCGACGGCCGGCCTCAATCGCATGATCTCGCTCACCGGCGACATCGCCAACATCTGCCCCGGCACCCCGCCGCAATCGTCCGAAAGCGCCTACTTCAACACCACGCCGCGCCGCAACGAATCGCACGGCATCGGTCCCACCCTGCTCGGACTATATGGCGCGGCGCTGATAGAAGACCTCGCGGAGTGAGCCATGGCGACCCTGGTGTGCTCCAATCGCGCGACAATCGGGACCGCCGCGCTGGCGACCATACTGCTGACAACGTTCGCCGGCGGCTGCAACGGCGAATTTCCCCTGCCGCCAATACCAGCCACCTGGCCCCGCCACACCATCAGCGCCGCCTACCACGGCGCTGACGGTGTCAAGCTGGGCGACATCAACGGCAACGGCCTCATGGACCTCGCCGCAGCCTGGGAAGAGAGCGGCGTCGTCACGGTGCACCTCAACCCAGGCCCGGCACACGCCCGGCAGCCCTGGCCTTCCGTCGTGGTCGGGCGCGTCGCCGATGTCGAAGACGCCGTCTTCGTCGATGTGAACAACAACGGCCGTCTTGACGTGGTCAGTTGCTGCGAGGGCAGCACGCGCCGCATGTACGTCCACTGGGCCCCGCTGGACGACGCCGACCTGCTCAACCCCGCCGCCTGGACGACTGAGGTCATACCCACGACCGTCGGCGTGCAACAGTGGATGTTCTGCATGCCGGCCCAGCTCCACGACTCAGGCGTCCAGTTGATCGCCGGCGGCAAGGGCAGCGGCGCGAGCATCGGCTACCTCTCGGCCCAGGGCGATCCGCGCAACCTCGCCAACTGGACCTGGACGCCCCTGGCCGACGCAACGTGGATCATGTCGATCATCCCCGCCGACGTGAACGGCGACGGCGACCTGGACATCGTTTACACCGACCGCAAGGGCGCCGACCGCGGGGCCTACTGGCTGGAGAACCCGCTGATCGGCGACGGCCTGCCGCTTTGGCGCAAACACCGCATCGGCGCCACCAACGACGAAGCGATGTTCATGGACCTCGGCGACCTGGACGGCGACGGCCATCTCGACGCCTTCGTCGCCACCAGCGGCCGGGCCGTGATCCACTATCGGCCGGTCGGCAACCCCCGCCTCCCCTGGTCCGCCGCCCCCATCACCTGGCCGAATACCTTCGGCACCGGCAAAGCCGTTCGCATCGCCGACCTGACCGGCGACGGCAGCATGGAGCTTGTCTTCAACTGTGAGAACGCCGGCGGCGGCCGGGTCGGCATCGGGCGCCTGACCCAGCTTACCACCGAACCGATCAGCATGTGGACCGCCACCCCCCTGGCCGACACCGCCGGCCGCAAGTTCGACGTCCTCCAACTGCTGGACGTGAGCGGCAACGGCTACCTGGACGTGATAACCACGGAGGAATCCGCAAACCTCGGCGTCGTGTGGTACGAGAACCCCGGCTAGCACGCCCCCCCCCCCCCACCCGAGCAACAAAGACGACGCCCCCAGCCACCCCCATCAGCCGCCAATCTCCGCCAGGTTGCGCTCTATCGCCGCCAAACGCCCCTCCAGCTCCGCCAGCCGGGCACGCTCCCGCTCCACGACCGCCGGCGGCGCCTTGGCCACGAAGCCCGCGTTCGCCAGCTTGCCTTGCAGGCCGCGAATGTGCCCGCCCAGCTCGTCCCGCTCCTTCGCCAGCCGCTTGCGCTCCACACTCAGATCCGCCAACCCCTTGATCGGCACGAAAATCTCAACGCCCGGATACACCTTCGTCGCCGACTCCGCCGGCTTCTCCACGCCCGCACCGATCTCCAGCGCCTCGCAGCGCCCCAGCCGGCACATCACCGCCTGCTGCGAAACCAGCCCCGCCACGAGTTGCCCCGCCGCCCGGATAACGGCCCGCGGCAACTTGCCGATCGCCGGCTGCCGCGCCGCCGAGCGCGTCGTGTTGATCCACGCCAGCGTATCCCTCAGCCCGCGAATCACGTTCTGCAACGCCGCCAGCTCGTCTTCCACTTCCGCCGCCCGCGGCCACGCCGTCGCGTCCGGCCAGACCGCCCGAATCAGGGCCGGCTCGCCGTCAATCAGCCGCGTGATGCCGCGCTGCGGCGCCGCCGCGTTCAGCTTCGCCCATAGCGCCTCGGTGATGAACGGCGTGATCGGGTGCAGCAGCCGCAGCGTCTGGTCCAGCACCCAGGCCAGCACCTGTCGGGCCACCTGCGCCGAGCCGTCCGCGTGCCGCACCATCTCCCCCGCCTCGTTCCGCCCGAACAGCCGCGGCTTGACCAACTCGACGTACCAGTCGCAGAAGTCGTTCCAGAAGAACGAGTACAGCGCGTTCGCCATCTCGCTGATCTGGTAGTGCTCCAGCCGCCGGTCGCACTCCGCGATGCAGCCCGTCAACCGCGACAGGATCCAGTGATCCTCCAGCGCCAGGTCCTGCGTCGTCAGCGGCCGCGGGGAATACCCGTCCAGGTTGGCCATCACGAACCCCGTCGCCGCCTGCCACAGCTTGTTGCAGAAATTGCGCCCCAGCTCGAACTTCTCGCTGCTGTTGACCGTGCGGCCGTCGTCCAACTTCACCGGCTTCACCGGCAGCCGCACGTCCTGCGTCTCCGTCGCCATCTGGGCCATCGTGAAGCGCAGCGCGTCGGTGCCGTACAGCTCGATGATGTCGAGCGGATCGACGCCGTTGCCCAGCGACTTGCTCATCGTCCGCCCCTGGCCGTCCTGGATGATCGGGTGTATCTGCACGTGCTGGAACGGCACGCGCTTCATGAAGTACAGCCCCGTCATGACCATCCGCGCAACCCACAGCGTGATGATGCCGCGCCCGGTGACCAGCGTGCTCGTGGGGTAGAAATACTCCAGGTCCTGGTTGCCATCCGTATCCGGCCAGCCCAGCGTGCTGAACGGCCACAGCGACGAGCTGAACCACGTGTCCAGCACGTCGGGGTCCTGCTCGAAGCCGTTTTGGCTCAGGTAATCACGGAATTCGTCATCAACCGCCTGCGCCAGACAGAAGTATCCGGACAACGGTCCGTCAATCTGCTCACCAAACTGCTGGTGCGCTATCAAGCCACGCGCGACATACTCATCAATTCGCGCGCGGACTCGCGCGGCCCGCTGATCATCCGGCTTCTGCCCGCAGCGCCACACCGGAATCCGATGCCCCCACCAGAGCTGTCGGCTGATGCACCAGTCGCGCTTCTCGCCCAGCCAGTCCAGGTACGTCTTCGCATAGCGCTCCGGGAAGAACCGCACCCGCCCGTCGCGGACCGCATCCATCGCCATCTCAGCCAGGTCGCCCATCTTCATGAACCATTGCTCGCTCAGCATCGGCTCGATCGGCGTCTTGCTGCGGTCGCTGTGCCCCACCTCCGTCTCGTACGGCTCGATCTTCTCCATCAGCCCGAGTTGTTCCAGGTCGGCCACCACCTTCTTTCGCGCCTCGTAGCGGTCCAGACCCGCATACGACCCACCGTTGGCGTTGATCTTCCCGTCCGGCGTCAGGATGTTGATCATCGCCAGGTTGTTACGCAGCCCGCAGGCGTAGTCCTTCGGGTCATGCCCCGGCGTCACCTTCACGCAGCCCGTGCCCAGTTCCTTCTTCGCCAGCAGCCCATCGGCGATGATCGGGATCTTCCGGTTCATCAGCGGCAGGACGCAGTTCTTGCCGATCAGGTGCTGATAGCGCTCGTCGCTGGGATGCACGCACACCGCCGTATCGCCCAGCATCGTCTCCGGCCGCGTCGTCGCGATGACTACGTAATCCTCGCCGGCCCTGGCGTTCGGACCGGTCGCGTCGTGCCCCTCGATCGGGTAGCGATAGTGCCAGAAGTGCCCCTTGACCGCCTCGTAGATGACCTCGTCGTCCGCCACGGCCGTCTGCAAGTGCACGTCCCAGTTCACCAACCGCGTGCCGCGATAGATCAACCCATCCTTGAACCACCGGAAGAACGCCTCATAGACCGCCTTCGCGCACACCTCGTCCAGCGTAAACCGCGCCCGGGCCCAGTCGCACGAGAACCCCATTCGGCGAAGCTGCATCAGGATCCGCCCGCCGTACTCCTCTTTCCATTTCCAGATCCGCTCGACGAGCCCCTCGCGCCCCAGTTCGTGCCGCGTCAGACCCTCCTTCGCCTTCAGTTCCTTCTCCACCCGCGCTTGCGTGGCGATGCCGGCGTGATCGGTTCCGGGCATCCACATCGCTTCGTACCCCGCCATGCGCTTCTGCCGGATCAGGATGTCCTGCAGCGTGTTGTTCAGCGCGTGCCCCAGGTGCAGCGCGCCCGTCACGTTCGGCAGCGGGATATCGACGACATAGGGCGTCTTAGCGGCGTTCGGCTCGGCGCGAAAATGGCCGCCCTCTTCCCAGAACCGGTAAGTCTCGCCTTCGATCGCACGTGGATCGTAGCTGCCGCCGTTGCTCATAACCGCTCCATCACCATACTGCCTGATCCAGAACGCGCCACAGGCCATCAGCCCCGCGCCGGTCAAATCCGACCCAATCCGCGCCAGACGCCAATCCGGGCCGGGCGCCAACCCACTCGCACTCCGCGCCGCGACCGTAACCGTACCGCGACCGTCCGAACCGTACCGCTCCGCCCCATCCGTTTCGCGACCATCCGAACCGAGCCGCGGCCATCCGAACCGAGCCGCGACCGTAAGGGAGCGGTTCCTGCTACTCCGACCCGCGACCGCAAGCGCGCGTCCCGCCGCCGCCCAACCCGCTCCGCCGCCGCACAAAACCCTCAGTCTACCGCCGCGCGTCAACCCCGCCCAGCCGGCACCCCCCGCCCAGAACCCTCCGACGACGGTCACCACCGATCGCGACTCCCGGCCCGGCCGCGCTGCAACCCACCCGCCGCCGGACGATTCGCCCCGCCAAGACCAAACTTTCGGCTTGGGGGCGGGAGGGATTGTGCTATAATGGCGGCTGTAGGTGGATTTTGGTGGCATTTCGGGGCCAGAGTCATGAAGACGCTGACACGGTGGGCGGCGGTGGTTGGGCGGGTGAGCGCGGGAGCGAGCGCTGCGTGTACCGGGTGGGCGAGAGTCGGGCGGGCGGTGGTTGGCCGAACGGCCGCAGGGGTGCTTGAGCGTTGCTTGGTGCTTGGGGTGGTGGGGGTGATGTTCCTGGTGCAAGAGGTGTGGGGGCAGGGTTCGCCGCCGGCGGTCATTGAGCCGGTGGCGTTTGTCGGCGATCCGGCGCCGGGGATTCCGGGGGCGACCTGTGGGTATTTGTGCAGTCCCCAGATGGACGGGGCGGGGAATGTCTATGTCTGCGTGTTTCTAGAAGGCCCGGACGTGAGCGCTGCGAACAACATGGCGTTCTTTTACGGTCCGCCGGGCGGCTTACAGAAGCTGCTGCGGGAGGGTGAGCAGGCGCCGGACATGCCGGCGGGAGTGGTTATCTCCAACCTGTACTACGCGCAGGAACGCGTGGGCGAGCTGGGCTGGATCGTGTTTGTGGGCGAGTTGGCGGGGCCGGGGATCGAGACGGGGGTGAACCATGTTGCTCTTTTTGCCGGTCCGCCGGGTGATCTGCGCAAGGTGATTCAGGGCGGCGACGCGGCGCCGGGTTTTGGGGAGGGCATATACGTTCAGGCGGATTCGCCGCTGCGGCTGGGGGCGCTGATGAGCGACAACGGCATGCTGTTCGTGGGGGGCAAGCTGACGGGCGGCGAGTTGGAGAATGCGCAGGTTTGGTGGACGGGGACGCGCGAGAATCTGCAGGTGTTGTACCACCGAGGCATGGCGGCGCCAGGCTGTGATGAGGGGGTGAAGTTCCTGTGGGCGGATGGGGTGGGGTTCAACGATAGTGGGCAGGTTTCGTTCCGCGGGGGGCTGACGGGTCCAGGTGTGACTGGCGCGAATGATGTGGGGCACTGGTTCGGCGGGCCGGGTGTATTGACGAAGATTGCCCGAAGGGGCGATC